>Ga0100403_1000504_pt1 | contig 38792 bp, 69 predicted proteins | sample CryGeymet201501t_FD_83663 | JGI IMG/M metagenome (GOLD analysis project Ga0100403, IMG submission 83663) | Groundwater microbial communities from Crystal Geyser aquifers in Utah, USA - Crystal Geyser metaG 2015-01t | ecosystem: Environmental > Aquatic > Deep subsurface > Groundwater | place... | reverse complement strand
ACCGAACTGAGCTCTAATAGTCTGTAGATTGGCCAACTGCTGTTCCGCTTCTTCCATTGACTCGGAGTCACCACCGGTAAGCCAATACGTCCATGGAGCTTTATGGTGTGCTTTGAATTTCACTCTGAAAATTTTCATCGTTTTCTCCTTTGTTTGTAATACCATTATACCACGATTCCTAGAAGAAGGAAAGGATTATTTTCAAGTTTGTTCATTTTCTTTTGTTTCCGTTTTCCTACCGTATGCATCCATTATACCAAAAATCAAGTTTTGATAATATGAGGATCCTTACAGTTCTGTTCTTTTTTTGCAAATAATTATTTTTCGTTATTGTAAGGATCCTCATATCTTTTACTTCCCAAACGTGATATAATACCAGGGAGGGTACGGGGTAGAACCTTTTGTTTAAACAAAAGAAAGTGAAGGAACTTGAAAATAACTGTGTACTTCTAGAACCATCATGGTATAATAGATATATGAAGACAACGACAGACTCAAATGGATTCACAGTCCTTCGCCTCAAACCAAGGCATATTGAAATGATCAAGTATACTCTCCTCATGCAGATCGAGTCGATGGAAAATATGTTGACGTCTAAATTCCGATATTCAATGGACGCGTCAGCTATTGCAGAAACGGAACGAGACGTTGCTGACCTGAAGAAACTTTGTGAATTAGTATCAAAATAGTTGTGTACTTGTCGACATGAATGGAGTATAATAAACCATGGACGAAAAACAGAAACAAACAATTTGGGAGATTGGGAATCTCATCGTAGAAACCGTTAAAGCTGCCGGATCAATGGGAATGCCATCCGGACATTTGTACGCTGTAATGTCGTCAGCTGGAATTTCCATCGGGGTGTATGAGCAACTGATTGGTGTGCTCGTTGAGCTCAAGAAACTGAACCGTAAAAGTCATCTGTTGACCGTGCCATAGGAATAGTATGCAACATCTTTTCATAATCGTAATTGCTGGGTGCCTAGGGTTTGGATATATTCTCTATGATACATATCAGAACTGGTGGCCATATCTTTTGGATGGTGGTCCAATTCTTTGGATCATTCTAGTAGTGGTAGCAATTTCGTCATTTCATGCAACGGGGAATTCATAGTACTGGAGAAAGAAAATGGAGCATGGGTAAAGTTTACATTCGATTGTAAGGAAAGAGAATAATGATTGGATCAGCACTGTTGTTTCTAATGGCATCGAGTTTGATGTACGCACTAAATGATCTTATTAAGGAACTCACGAAGTATGATGACCACATTCCTCAGGCCTGGATATATTATGGCTAAGAACAAACCAGATCCTTTAACTTACGAAGACATGACTTGGTACAGAAATAAAAATCATCCAGCTGGATTATATCTAGAGTTAGCAGCTCGTCAATGTATCAAGTGCAAAGATGAAGAACCAAAGTTGTCTTGGTATAAGATGCAATTGTATGATACTCCAGAGCTATGGGATTGTGTTGGCTGTGCGAAGGTAAAAGGAAAGTAAGAGGTAAAATAGTATGGGATCATATTGTGCAAAAGTATATCCATGTCCTAGCTCATGCATTGAGGGATATGAAGAAGAAGATAAATGCCCAGACTGTAATGGCAAAGGCTGGCTTAATGAGAAACAGCATAACGACTGGTGGGAGAAGTATAATAATCTAGAGGCTGCAATGCTAGCATGGCTTTGTCATCCAGGCACGGAAGAAGAATAACATTTGGAGTGGCAGCTTAAGGGAGAGCGTTGGGAATAAACCCAAAGGTGGTGGATCATACATAGTCCATCCCACTCCATTATTATTGGTATATCAGACTCACGGATAAAGAGATAGTAGTATGGGAATGAAGAGCAGGAAGCAACCAAAGCTGGCAATCATATGCCCAGACTGTACAAGCGAAGTAGTACTACAGCCTGATCCACCAGCGGACAGTTACTCCAATAAAGTAGAGTGTCTATGTCCTGGTACCCTATGGTCCTTGGCTAAGGTTAGAATGGTATAGGCCATGGTGCATAAAGAGGTGGCCACAAAGAGGCTGCCAAGGGGCTATGGTGGGTTCATGGTAAAGGGGGCCTTAGGGCCCGGCTTGATCTACGCGCGACAGATGCAGGAATAAAAACCACTAGTTAACAAATGATATCAAGTCATGCAGTACAAATCACAACTCAAATTTCAGCAGCACGAAAGCAACTACAGATCAAATGGTGACAAAAAATTTCTCGGAGAAAATATTTTCCATTGTACTTTTGATATCATATGTAATAATATAAGAATATGAGCAATGAAACAACACCAACATGTCCAAAGTGTAAATCAGTAGAAAGTGTTATTCGAGTACAGTGGGGATGTCGCTGTCTGAGCTGTCCACCATGGTGGTGTGATGCATGTCATGATGAATTTTTTGATGATGATGAGGAGGATAACGATGAATAATAATGAACATGATCGACTCGAGCAACCATGCGAAAGGCAGCGCTGCGGAGGCACATATACAGAAGCAACAATCAATGACGATTGGGAGGGTTATGTTACCTGCAGCAACTGCGAATGGAGAGTGACACGTTTCACAAATATTTCCGGAAAGATAATGAGCGAAGAAATATGTTGTCTTGGATATCAAGATGATTTTGAAGATGAGGCAAAAAAATGATGCATAAAAATGGTAGCAGAGTGATGCATAAAAATGGTAGCAGAGTAAAAAAGAAATATGAGAACTCTAGAGGAAATCTTAAAAATCCTAGCTCAGCGCTTCTATATGGAATAGCTTTAAATCTTGATCCTACTGTGTGGCCAGAAGATGCGATGTCGATTATTGATGCTATATGCGACATGGTAGACATAGATAACTTTACGCCGAAGACTGTATTAACAACATGTCGCGAATTAAGTGCAGCATTGTCATCAATTGATGATGATAAAAAATTGCATCTTCGAGCGATCGCGCGCTCTTTTGAAAAATGGGAACGTGATACTAAAGCGAAATGGTGCAATAGAACAAATGATAAACGATGATCTCTAGAGAGTTATAAGAGATAATATATGAAATGTATAATGATATTGATAATAACAATGTTGTTCCTAGGTTGTGGCTGTGGGAACGGAACTGAGTCAATTGACGGTGATGCCAGCGTACTATATGAATCTGAATCGCCACAGGAACCGATGGAACCAGAATCAACATCTGCAACATTCAATCCAAATTGGAAAGAACATGATGACCAATCAGGTCGTGAAAACGAAGATCAACGTTGGCATCGATGCAAATGTCGAGGGCCTTATACTCAAGAAGAACTCAGGACGATGCCGTTAACATTGATGGGATATAGGATTATATTTTGACAATAAAAGAATTGATAATGGTTCAAGCTCTTAATGATGTTAAGAGTATTATCTGTGAAGACACAGCAAAAGAAATTATAATAAAGACGCTTGACCAAATTCGAATTCTAGAAAATTTGCAATTGCAGAATGATTCCAATTCCAAACATTGTCATTGTGGAACTAAACTCTGTTCTTTTTGTGAATCAGACGCAGAAGGTGCAGATATGTTAACTTTTACAGCATGTCATGACTGCTATTATTCACATATTTTGTAGGAACATATACTTTATATAAAACACTATAAAAGAGAAATGAATCATGGGATTAAAATCTAGAAAACAACCTGAAGCTGAAGTTCCTGATTCACATTTTGATTGGATTCGAACGGTTTTTAAGGAAGCCTTTGGAGCTTCTGATGAATTGATTGAAGAGATTGTTAAGACTCAAAAAGAAATATATCCATAACTGCGACTACTAAAACAAAAATGATTGTTGTACAATCGATGTTCGTTATATTATAATTGAATCATGGCAAAGAAAAAGAAACCATTGAAGGCCCGCCGTAAGACCCGTCCTGTCGTGGATGCATCTGACCTGTTCTGTGAGCACCATAATCTCCATGTGGAGTACCAATCACATTGGGTAACCGATAAGGAGACGGGGAAGAAGAGCTACGGAGGAGAATTTTATCGATGTCCCCTCTATTGGATTAGAGATGAAAAAGACATGTCAATGTGCAATTACTACGTATCTGGTGATATGCGAGTCCCTATAGGAAAGGTATATCCAAATGGCCCAGCCCAAAACAAATAAGGAAAGTACTGTACTACACCGTGAGGGAGAGCCGCCTATTGATTTTTCTCCGACCGAAGAGGAGATAGCTACCTCGGGAAATTGTCTAGCGGGGATATCTGCAGTACAGCTACTTTCCGCTTTTTATGATGAGCTACATAGTGAGTATAAAGATATGTGTCTTGGATATCAAGACGATTTTGAAGATGTTAAAGCTGATACGATCGATATAATACTCCGTGCTCTTAAAAGAACGTTGGAAAAGAAATGAAGAAGATAGAGAAGAATATAGGAACACGATGGGAACAAGGAATGGATCATCATCCAGAAACAATTAAGTTAATAAGTGATCTTAAAAAGATTGATAAACTTAATGGTTATCCTGCAGGAGATATGATGGATACTGGTGGCGATGGTGATCTTGGCGAAACTTTAATGTTCCTTTTAGATGTCGTATTTGAATTAAGAGAAAAAAATGAAAGTTGAAATTGATATTGAGGAAGTTGCTTCTAAGGAAATTGAGAGTCTCAAAAAGACCATTAGATCTTTGGAAGCTAAATTGGCAATGCACGATAAGAAAATTGTAGAATTAAAGAGCAATTTGAAAAATGTAAATCCAAATATAGCTATAGCTGTTAAAGTATTGGAAGACTGTGTTGAACGTCTTAATGATCTAGGAATTATTGAATCTCGAAGTTGGTAAAAAGAAATGAAAGAAAGAGTACATAGATTTACAATGGATTATGATGGTAAAGATGCGGCATTATGTTCTGATGAAAATGCAGTTCCATTTGATTTGACTAAGGATGCCAAAAAAGTTACATGTGATGATTGTATCAAGTTGATGATGGACAATCCAAAGTGGTGGGGTTTTAATGAATCACTACGAAAGAAGTGGATGGATCGTTGTAGATAATGAAGTTTGTTATGGACAGTTATGTACACTGTCTATTACACTTATGGACAACACACACGAACTTTAAAAGTTTTTCCAGAAAGTTTTGCTTTCTGGAAAAATCTTTAAGAGGTTACTGTAATGAAAAAAGTCGATTCTAAAAAAGATATTAACGTCATTGTAGAGATGCTCGATAGAGCCAATATTGTATGGACTTTTTCTGACGGCTCTAATTATTTCAGATATATAGAAATTGAAAATCATACCGGGTGTAACATATTTGAGTTTAATCGTGATGGAAGTTTAAAGAGTCTGACTACAAGTGGATTTTAATGGAAAATTTTGAAAACTCAATATGCAAGATTTGTGGCCATAAATCGTTTCCTGGCTATAGTGTTTGCGAATTACATCTCAGTCCATGTTCCGCCCGAAGAAAAACCGCCGTCCCCCGCCCAATAAGATACTCCCTGATAGATGAAGAACCACGAGATACTTGTTATGTGTGTGGAAAGAAATTTTATGATCTTGAAGATGAGTCAACTGGTATATGTTCAGTGAGTTGTCAAATTTCTAGATATGATGAAATGTGTAAGCACGGATATGTAATTAATTGCTGCGTGTTATGTAAGAAAGAATCTGATGAAAGATTGTCATGAAAAAAATTTGTATATATATGTTATTATCATTAACATGCTTAAGCAATTCATATGCTGATAGTGCTGAATTAAATTTTTCTGCTGGATCAGATTTTTTTGGTTCATATGGTAAACATTTTCAAGTTGGTATTATCAAGCCAGTTCAAAGATTGAATAGTGTATTATTGTTTAGTGGTGTACTTGGCATACTTAATGATGATAATGTGTTTGGTAACGCTTATTCATTTTATTTTGAAGCAGATATCAAATTACGTGTTAAAACAAAATCTGGATTATATATCTCCGCTAGTCAGGGCATCGCGTTTTTAACTGATGTTCCTAAAAACTTATCATCTAATTGGCAATTGCCTACTGGTCTTGCACTAGGTCTATATAATAATCATAATAATTATATGGGTTTAACATTCAAACATTTTAGTAATGGCAGTACACATCCAGATAATCTTGGGAAAGAATATGTTGGAATTGAATTTGGTTGGGAGTTATAAAATGAATGTTCATATTGATAAGCAGATGTGTCTTGCTCGTAATATTCTTCGTTGGTTAAGAAAAAAAATCGATGAAGAAGCAATTATTGCTGGAGGGGCACCAAGAGACTGGACATTAAATAGCTGCGCTAAAGATATTGACATCTATTATAGATCCCATCTCAGGAAAGGTAATATGATAGATATTATTAGAGAATTTCCGTGTGCCATCATTAAAGATTATCCATTCAATTATAATTTTGGATTCATTGATTTTATTATTAATTGTGAATTTAATGATTTAAAATTTCAATTCATAAAAATTAAAGAAAATACTTTGTTACCATGTGAATTTATTATTAATAACTTTGATTTCGATATATGCAGAGTATGGGATAATGGATATGCTATACACGAAACACAAGAATTTAAAAATGATATAAGTAAAAAATTGTTGACACTTCGTCCAGACCGTATTTGTGGTGAGCAACTTAAACATTCTCTTATTAATCATTATCCTCGTTTACAGGATAAATTTCCTGATCATCAGTTCCGTGTAGTAGCAGGTTAATAATATGAAGAAGTATTTATATTTGTGACAAACAGTTTGTTTAAAGCATGCGATAACCACTTTGTATAAGGAATACGTTACTGATGTCAAAGACAAATGAGCTTCTAGAAGAATCAATTAGTGATGTAACAGATGAAATGACAAAAATAGAAGCATGGGAATTTCTTTATGAGTTACCAGAAGAAATTGGATTTTTTGAAGAGTATATAGTAAATGCAATTTTAGAAGAATACCCAGATTTAAAATCAAGATATATTAAATGTAGAGAAAATAAATTCTGTCAAACAAATAATAGTAATGATGAATATGATAGCGCCGAATTGTAAATTAATTTCGCCATGTGGCCCAGCCCAAAACTGGACCAAGGAAAGATATATGACAGATGAAGAAATCTTATTACGAATTGTAGAACTTAAAAAGCTAATGAAACAACTTGATTCAGAAATGAATAAACATTGTCTAGAGATTGAAAAGTTGCAAAGAGACTGTAGTCATCCTAATCATATGATTGAGTGCTATAGTCAAAGTCATTATATAGAAAATATTAGAAATCCTTATCACTGCAAGAATTGTGGAAAATATTGGTAATTTTCAATGGAGAAATTATGTTAGACTATTTTAAAAATCGTTGGCCAGATATGTTCGAAAATGTTTATATTGGATTTGATCTTCCACCTGGATGGAAAGGGATTGTTGAAAAACTGTGTAGTGATTTAGCACTTTGCTGGCCAGAATCAAATATTAAAGTTGCCCAAGTTAAAAATAAACTTGGTTCATTACGATTTTATATCGATTGCGATTCTGATCACCGTGAAATTTGTAGTTTAATAGAATATTATCAATTTGCAACAGGACTTGTATGTCTAGACTGTGGTACTTCGTGTAATGTTAATGTAGAGCCTAATTCATATTCTCATCGTTGCGATGATTGCAAACAAAAAAGAATAAAACTTTTGGAGAATCAATGAAAGCATTATTGTATTGTGCAATAATATTGTCATTATTGTCGATTTCTTCATTAAGCTTTGCATGTCCAACAAATAAAAAAGTGCTTATTGTTGGCGACTCACACATGAATATGGCTTTTGGCAATAAGCTTATAAGTCTTTTTTCTAAAAATAATGATGTCATTTCATATGGAGTGTGTGCAGCATCAACTGAATCTATTCTGCATGAATCAAAAACAAAATGTGGATTCACCATTAAAAGTGGAACGGACGGCGTGGTTAAGGAAATTGTTAAAAAGTGGAAATCAAGTGTTTCTTCTTTTGAACAAATATTATTAACTCAAAATCCTAATGTTGTTGTTATTGTGCTGGGAACAAACAATATATTTGATGGTAATACTTCTTTTATGACAACTCTAAGTTTAATAAATTTGGCTAATAAACATCATCAGGAGTTGTACTGGATTGGACCACCTAATATAATTGGATATACATCGCAGTTCAGAATGATAATAGCTGCGCTTCAAAATAAAAATGTTAACTACGTTGATAGCAAAGCGTTTAATAAACGTGCTCCACTCAATATCCAAGATCCTCATTTTGATAAAATTACTGGTCAAAAATGGGCCACGTGGTCTTTTCACGGATTAGGATGTCAATAATGGAAAACAAACTAAACGAAGCAATGAAAAAATTAAGAAGTATCGCATATAAATTTTATCATACAGGATATGAAACAGGCTGGAGTCATAACACAGATTATTTTGATGATGTTTGGGAAGAATGGTTAGAGGTTAATAAAGATGTCAATGACTAAAGTAAGTTTAGAAGCTTGCCGAGAAATGCTTGTTACGTCATCGATTGAAATCAAAGCCCCTTTATGGAAATCTTGGTTTTCTTTTTGGCTTGAAAAACATGGATGGACAATGAAAGAATTTGAATTCGCGATGAGAGATCAGTATAAAAATCTTACTGGTGAAGAATGGTCCGTTAAAAATGGTTAAGTGGACTGCAGATCCTGATGACAAATATGATCATCGTCATTGTGATATGTGCGAACATCCATTTCATGAAATAATGTATTGTGAAGATTGCAATTTTCACTTATGTGATGAATGCTCAAAAATTGATCATCCATGTGAATGGTTACAAATTTGTGAAGAAAAAAAAGGAAGCGACAAATGGAATGATATGGAGTGCAATGGCATAATACGGCATGTCAAACTTTAGAGGAGAAATGAAATGCTTGACTTTCTTAAAAAAGAAAAAGCTATTATAGGTGATGAACAAACTATTCAGCAAATTTTACTTGCGCATACAGATATTATCAATATGAATATTCCTCCAGTACGAGCATACACGTATGTTGATAGCAAATATTACGATGTGTATTTCTCTTTAATGCATGAAATTCTCAGTAAAGGTTGGAAATTGCTTGGTCCACCAGTAGCAGAAAAGTTACCTGTTGAAAAAGAAGAAGAAAGATCTATTATAATAAAACCAAGTGCTGCAATATGGATCTGGTTTTTTTCAAGAAATGAAGTGATATTATGAAATGGTCGTATAGAAATGGAACGTATCGACTAGCAGATTCTACTGTCGACTTTTTAAAACCTGGATTATACGACACTGGTGCTGATATAATGGGTCCAAAATTTAAGGAGATAGTATTAAAGATAGACACATTGTATACACTACCACGTACAGCTACTGAATTAGTTATAAATGAATTAGATCTTTTTTGGTCAAAGAGAAGTGAATTTGAAAAATATGGATTTATTTTTAAACGTGGAATGCTGTTGTATGGTCCTGCAGGAGCTGGTAAAACAACTTTAATTAATCTTGTCTCACGAGAAGCAGCTCATGGTCGTAATGCTATATGTCTTAAGATGTGTCCAAATATTCAAAATTTTATATCATGTGTTACATTGCTTAGAGAAACACATTCTAATCCTATTGTAGTTTTTGTAGAAGATGTTGACTGCTATAGCGAAGATGAAAAATTTTTGAATCTTCTTGATGGCTCTGCTCAAGTTGATAATGTAGTATACATTGCAACAACAAATTATTTTGAAGATCTTCCGTCTAGACTTATTAACAGACCATCAAGATTTGATCGTTGTATCAAAGTAGATAACCCAGAGTATGAAACAAGAATTAAATTCTTTGGTGAAATTTCCAAAGAACCAGAAGAATTGTATGTAGAGTGGGCAGAAAAAACTGATGGCTTTTCATTTGCTCATCTCAAAGAATTATTTATTTCTGTTAAAATCTTAGGATCTACTCTTGAAGAGTCTGTAGAACGCCTTAAAACAATGGGAGAAGATGAACCTAAGAAGAAGAAAAGTTTATTTCCAATCTTAACTAGTCGTAGATATATTAATAATGACGATGATACTGATTATAATGATGATCCGTTTGAACGTTAGAAAGATTATAATGAAATTATCTGATAAACAGTGGCGACAACATTGGCTTACAATGTGGGGTCAAATTGGTGTGCAGTATACAAAAGACTTTGAAGCTTCAATTGTATTTGATGCTATAGCAAGAATGCAACAAGCTGTGAAGATACTTGCGGAAGAATTTTGTAATCTTCGTAATGATATTGAGGTAATAAAAAGAAAAGTTTATGAAGAAAGTGGACTATGAAAAAGAATCTCAGAAGCTCATTCACAACATAAAACTTTTAATATTTTTTATGTCGCTTGGATTATTGCTTTTATTCTTAATTTTAATGATAGTCTATGGTCTAAATTCACATACAGAAATTAAATAATCTTTTAAAGATGTACCTTTTTTTATAAAAGTATATGATATATTATATGACGAATACAGGCAAAAAGAAAGAAATTAAGAATTGGATCGATTCTGTTCCTAGTAGATGCGATTTCTGTGAATCAGAAATAAAAGATTCTTTCGTAGATGGCAATACCCATGGCGGACTTTGGGCGTACATGTGTACATCTTGTCACAAGATTCATGGCAAAGGTCTTGGAACTGGCAAAGGTCAGCTTTATACTAAATGGAAAATTAGTTATTAGGTGGAAAAGACTAAACAAATACTTCCTTCTACAGTATTCCTAATTTACCTAGGAACTATTTTATCACTTCTTGATGGTGTATTTACAACAATAGCAGTTAAATTACACTTCGCTAAAGAAATAAATCCATTCATGGCATTTTTTATAGACATATCGTCATGGCTTTTCTTGTTAGTAAAAGTAGTATTAACTGCATTTTCTTTTTATATGTTCTTTAAGTTGTTGAATTATTCTCTTATTAGAAAGATGGCGATATTTTATTCAGTACTCTATACTGTTATAACAATTTGGCATATTATTGGATTTTCTATAGCATTTGTTCTTAGAGATATGATATGAGTGATTCACTAAAAAATCAAGTTGACCATCCATCTCACTATAATACTGGTGGTGTTGAGTGTATTGATGCTATTGAAGCTACGCTTACACCAGAAGAGTTTAGAGGGTTTCTAAAAGGAAATGCTATTAAGTACCTATGGCGACTTAATAACAAAGGCGTTCCTCTCCAGGACTGTCAGAAAGCTTTGTGGTACATAAATAAATTTGAAAGGAATCTTAAAGATGAGTAACATAGAAGTACAATATCTAGAAGCAATGAAAGAAATTCTTTTTTCTGGAGAAGAGAAAGAAGATCGTACTGGAACTGGAACTTTTTCTCTTTTTGGCAAAACACTAACTCATGATTTTAAAAATGGATTTCCTCTCTTCACTTCTAAAAAAATACATTACAAATCTGTAATACATGAACTTCTTTGGTTCATTAGTGGAAATACGAATATAAGTTATCTTAAAGAGAATGATGTTCGTATTTGGGATGAGTGGGCAGACAAAGAAGGAAACCTTGGTCCAGTATATGGAAAACAACTAAGAGATTGCGCTGGTGTTGATCAATTAAAAAATGTTGTTGATTCAATTAAAAATAATCCAACATCACGTCGGCATGTAATATCACTATGGCATCCACCGGATCTTTATAAGATGGCATTACCACCATGCCACGGACTTGCCATTCAGTTTAATGTTCACGGAGATTATTTAGATCTTGCAACGTACCAAAGATCTGCAGACTGGTTTCTTGGTGTTCCGTTTAATATTGCGTCATATTCCTTTTTACTTCAGATGATATGTCATATAACTGACCATCATCCTGGAAAGCTTATTTATAACTTTGGTGATGCACACATTTATAAAAACCATATTGAACAGTGTGTTCAGCAATTAAGAAATGCTAATCAATCTCCAAAATCTTTACCTCAATTAAATTTGCTTATGAATCCAGATAAAGAAATACAAGAATTTAAATTTGAAGATTTTGAATTAATTGATTATTATCCGAATCCAACAATTAAAGCGAAGGTGTCAGTATGAAATATTTTATAATTTTAGTTTCTTTTTTAGTATTTTCATGTGAGGGTAGTGTATTAGGACCAGGACCAGATCTTCCTCCCGTTGATGCTAGTGCAGCAGTAAACGACGCGAACACAGCAGACACGAGCGTAGTTGATGCAGATGTATCACATGACTGTGATTGTCAATGTTATAATGACTGTGACGATGACGTTTGCGATTGTGATGACTGTAAATGCGACGGTGATGATGACAATGGTTGTGATCATTATAAAAGTAAAAAGAGTAAAAAGAGTAAAAGGAATGGAAAGTAATTATGATGAAATTAGTAACGTTAGTTTTAGTTTTTCTATCTGGATGTAGCAGCTGTGATACAAAGAATACGAATACAACACCTGATGCAGTACCTTGTGTCGTAACAAATATAAAGCCATCATCACAAGCTCTTTGCGCAGAAACAATTGTACGCTCATGTTATAAATTAACTTCGTGTATGCCACAGCCAAATAGCGAACAACTCTCATGTGAAATGGACGCGATTAAGATGTGTGCAGGGTTTCATGAAATTGATCCTGCAAATGCAGATAGTTTTTATCGTGATTGTTTAACAGCTATAGATAATATGACATGTGAACAATTTGACAATGGTCTACCAGATATTTGTAAATCTTTTCTTATTAGTAATACAAAAGGAGCAATATAGTGGAAAAATTTACAGATAAATATGAGCTTTTGCCAATCGGCAATCAGGTTATTCTTGAAAGAAAATTAGCAGATGAAAAATCAAAAGGTGGATTATATCTTCCTCAGACTGCACAAGAAAAATCTTTGCAGGCTACTGTTATTGCAACAGGTCCAGGTCTTATGACAAGTGCTGGGGTATTTGTCGAAACGACAGTTAAACCAGGTGATGTTGTTCTTGTTGATAAAATTGGTGGATTTGAACTTGATCTAAATGGAGAAAAAGTTCTTGTTGTTAGAGAACCAGAAATTATTGCTATTATTAAAAGGAAATAAAGTGAGATACAGGATCGACACAAACTCAGGATATATAAGTTTTGATGAATCACAGTATAAAGAAGCTTGTGAATTCTATGAAGATCCAAACAATAACGCGATAAGACTTTTAGAATGTAAAGATATTTTTGATGAGGGAGTAGTTTTAAGAGGAAATCCAGTGATTTCAGATTTAACTATAAAGTATGGACTTAACTGATCTAACACTTATGGGTGAGACATCTTGGTTTCTTGTTCATTTTAATTTGAATGAAGAAACTAAACTAATTGCAAAATCTCATTATGTCCATAAATGTCTCCTATCATCTTTAATAGTCGATTTAGAAACAAGAGGATACTCAGTTAACAGCATTGATTCTGTAGACACAATTAATTTAGATCTTGGTGGTATCATAATGACTGGCATGCCGATGGAGACAATTCGCTTAGATCTTGTTGATATACAGATATGGTCTCATCAAGCTTTAGGTATTGTAGATCTTATGTTACGCTACTCAGATCAGCCACGCTCATTCAAGAGTAAGGATAAATATTACAAGGTGCACCACTGGGGATTTTGCACAGTTTTCACAGTCGACCAACGGAATGCTCTGCTTGAGGCTCTAATAGAAATGGGGCCTGCAGCAGATGCTAGAGCAGATATTTTTATTGAAGCTGCTAATAGAAAAAATAAAAAAGATTAAAATGATATCAAAAAGTAATTTCGATGAAGACATGAGATATAGAAGGCTTGCTAATATTTAATAAAGAAAATATAGCATATGAGTGATAAGAAAGAACTACTAAATCTTTATTTTGAAGATACTGCATTGGGAAGCAAAGAAAAATTTCTCTTAGCCGTTAGAAGAATAGAGGAAAAATTCGAAGCAAAATGTGCTATGCTTCAAAAGGAATCAAAAGAACTTAGCACTGTTGATATTGAAGCAGCAGCTGATGTTGCTAAGGAATTTCTTGACACGGCAGAAGAATTTTATGTTTTTAAAAAAATATTAGATATGGCAATACTAAAAGCCACTGAAGATTTCGAAGTGATTGAACAATTACAAAACACATCTTGCAAAGGAAATTTAAATTGAAATGTCTAAATCGCTTTGCGATCATCTTACGGGAAATGAAAAATGTGGATCATTGATGATAATAGATGATATATCACAAAGTGATATGTCGTTGATTGCTTATGAAATCTTTAGACTTATAAAAAATTATGATGATCCATATGACGCGTATATTCTTGTTTTATCAAAATATGGAATTATGTGTCCGCACCCACAGATTAAAAGATTATATAACGGGTTTAAAAAATCAATGAGTCCACTAGCAAATTTTAAATGGTATAATTGTAGTATGTGTAAATGTGCAGCTATAAATGAAGAATCATATGTTATTGAAAATTACGAAGTGAATGGAAAAAAAGTATAAAGTAATATTATGAAAAACTTTACTAAAGAATTAATTGTTTCGATTGCTACAGAGATGTATAAAGATGATGGAAAGTTCTTTTCAGAAAGTTACTCACAAAGTATATGGGAAAAAAGAGGTTGGCCAGAAGTAGATGATATTATAATTTATAGATTACTAGATTCTCATATAAAATTTTTAAGATGTTTGGATGAATACAATGGAACAGAAAAAAAACTGTGGAAAAAAAGAGATATCCTCGGAAGAATCAAGTGAATTAGATTTTGATATTGGAGTTCCTTCTAATTTTAAAGTCTATACAGCAGCTATAATTATTCTTATGCTATGTCTTTCGATTGTGTGCTTATTCTTGTATGGTACTCATGAAATTTTAAAATCTTTTAACATGGTAACAAAATGAGTTACGTAAAAAGATATTGCACAGAATGCGGTCATCAAATGACATTATTACTTAATGACTACGTTTGTGATTGGTGTGATGGTTTAGTTGAAGAAGAGTGGGATTTAGAAGAAATAACGAAGCCAATAAGAAATCCAATGTCAAAAATTAAAAGTGGTAATTATAAATTTTCTGTTAGAGCAGATTCTACACTTCCTTTAGACGCATTTAAATTTGATTATCTAGATGATGACGATGATTACGCAGATTATTTGCCTATTGATGAAAGTTTTACAGATTGATTATTCTTACTATTCTTAAGGTTCTTTCATATGGCATTTTAATTGATGTCATATGGGTTTTTTATATTCTGCACGTTAATGACAGAATGAAAGTTAGAGCCTCTATACTGAGTTCTATGATGGCGGCCCCAGCATTATTTGGATTTATAGATGTAATCAGTAATAAATTCTTAGCTGTACCATATCTTCTTGGATTGGGCATTGGTACTTTTACAGGGATGACATTACATGAAAAAATTGAAGAGAAAAGACAAAAAGATAAAAAATAAAGAAGTGTTTGGGATAATCGAATATATATATTTTAAATGATTAAAACATTGTGGAGGATTAAATTATGAGTTGGTTAATGAGTAACTGGTTGTTATTGCTTACTGTAGTTTTAACAGCAGTTGGTGGAGCAAGTGTCGTTGTAAAGGCGATCGCACCATTAACAAATACTAAAATTGATGATTGGGTTGGTGGAGCACTTTCTTGGATACATAATTTGCTTTCTAAGATTGCGTTAAATCCAAAAGATCCTGGCGTGTAAAAAATGAAACAAGACCACCAATACAAGAATTTGATGATTCAATTAATTACAGAATCGTATTCGTATAGATTCATATCACAGATCACAAATTTTTGAAGATTGATGGTCCCTTAGACTAATTTAGATTAGCTTAATTAAGGGACCTAGGAAACTGGGTCCTTTTTTTATTTACAACTAAAGTGAAATATGATATTATGATATTATAAATATTCGGGTGACCATAGGATGAGGAGTTGGCTTTGACCCAATGACAGAAAGTTCGATTCTTTCCACCCGATCCCTTTCTCAAAAGGAAAACAATGTCTTTCAAAAACAAAATATGGAAAAAGATGAATGGTGTTGCAGTAGAAAGCTTGATCAGCGAAGTTATTAAAGCAACAACAAAAGGACAAAGAGTTCTTCATATTGGTTGTGATTCTCAGCAACATGAACTTCAAACAGAATTTGTTACAGTTGTTGTATTATTAAATCCTGGAAAGGGTGGACGTGTTTTATATACAACAGAGAAAGTTAATAGAATTGAATCATTAAGAGAAAGATTGTTAACTGAAGTTTCAAAAAGTATTGATATTGCATTTATTTTAAATGATGTAATATCTGAAGACATAGAACTATGTGTACATGTAGACGCAAATCCTAATTTCAAATTTAAGTCTTCAAAATATCTCCAAGAATTGGTTGGTTATGTTATGGGGCAAGGGTTTACATGTCTTACGAAGCCGGACAGTTGGGCAGCGATGAATGTAGCTGACCATATTGTGAAACACAAACATCATAAGAGTTACGAACAAATGGAAGATACCCGAATTGGCTAAGGAAACTGTCCTGAAAACAGCTAGGTGTAAAAAGCCCTGGGAGTTCGATTCCCCCATCTTCCGCGCGCGGAATTAAAATATGAGGATTAAAAAAGATAAAACAACTTGGCGTGCGAGTGGAATTATTAAAAGAGATAGTGCACAAGATAAATCATTTGATGGAGTAGAAGGACAAAATCCTAATAGAAAAAAACGCTTCAGCAAAAAGAAATGGTGCAAAGGTAAAGAAGGAAAGAAACACGATCTTGCATGGACTGAAGAATCAAAGTTAGGTGTGTATATGAAATTTGTCAGACAGACATGGGGAAAACAAGTAAACTTTGTGAATGTCGAATCAAAAGATGTAATATGCAAAAACTGTGGAAAGATATTAGAATTCTTAATACGTAATAGAAAACTATGGAAATTGGACCCAAATGAACTCTACAACAAAGACTAAAGAATATGAAGAAATATTAAAAGAAGCTCTTGAATTATCAATAGAAGATAAACTGTGGATTATAGATGAAATACTCAAATCACTAAATAAAGATGAGGAAGCTTCAACTCAAGTTGTTGAAATCATTGAATAGTAAAAAAAATAAAAAATAACTGTGTACAAGATACTACGAAATTGATATAATAAGTACACAGGCAAAACGGTTCACTGAAAATTGAATAGAGAGAATAATGATAAACTTAATTAAGTTTCATCGTGAGAACGCCTGGATGCGGACCAGTTACTGAGTTTTATCAGTTACAAACATTACTGAGCGAGCAATGGGAGCTATTACGATGAAACATTTTTTTGGTGTATATAGTGTAATGGAAGCACATCAGGAATCTGTTAGAGAGTGGGATCGTAACCCACCATACACCCTGCGCAGGTAATCTGGGTTCGAATCCTAGTATATCTCAACTAACGTAGTCATGAATACGGAGATATATAGTATAATGGAAATACGCCTGCTTTTTAATATGGTACAGGTAGTTTAAATTAAAACCCTTGATGGTCTCTTGGAAAATGTCAGTTAAAAATCTGGCCCTGTACCTTTTTTTTGCTCTTCTAATTTTTAATAGTTAAAATTTTAGTTCGACAAACTAATTATGCCTAAGTGGTGGAACGGGATACACGACAGACTTAAAATTTGTTGCCATTACTGGCTTGTGGGTTCGAATCCCACCTTAGGTACTAAAAATGATTTGCGAATATTGTAATAAAGAGATTAATGAAAAATTTGGTAGTGGAAGATTCTGTAATAAGAAGTGTGCATCTGGATTTTCTACAAAATCAAAAAGAAAAGAAATAAATGAAAAAGTTAGTAAAAGTTTGTCAATACACAAATATTCTGTAAAGATATGCTTTAAATGTAAAAAAGAATTTTTTCATGAACGTCTAAAGAAATACTGTTCTAAGGAATGCAGCAACAGATTTACAAAAGAAAATGTCTTTGATGAAAATTCAGATGCAGCTTCAGGAATCGTTAAATAATTCCTTCTTAAAGAGGGAAAGGAATTGAAATGTGATAATAATAATTGTGGTATAAAAAAATGGAATAATAAAAATCTAACATTTGAGTTAGATCACATTGACGGAAATAATCGAAATAACTTAAGAACAAACTTAAGATTTCTTTGTCCAAACTGTCATTCTCAAACTCCGACATGGAGAGGCAGGAACAAAAATACTGGAAAGAAAAAAGTTTCAGATAAGATTTTTTTGAAAGCTTTAAAAGAAGAAAAAAGTATTCGTCAAGCTCTTTTGCGTATTGGATTAGCTGCAAAGGGTGCAAATTATGATAGAGCTAAGCGATTAATAAAAAATATTTTTTGAGATAAGGTTATAAAACTTAATAAAGTTAGGGCTTAGTGGTTGTATGTCTATAGTAAGCAACCTGCCAACTGACGGACGAGGAATGGTCGTAAATTGTAGTAAATCGATAGCCTTCTGATCTTATCTCATTTTTTATGCCAGTTTGCCTGTGACTGGCCACGATGAAGTGAGGTCTTAAGAGTCTGCAGCTCTAATGATAGATAATCAAAAACGTGCCGGCAGGAAATTAAAATACTTGCCGTTATGCCAGAATAACTCAGTTGGTAGAGTGCGACTTTTGTACTGTCGATGCCGAAGGTTCGAATCCTCCTTCTGGCACGAGACCTAGATGGATACAAGGTCATGAAACACCATCAACTATATGTCGGGTAGGGCGTATGGTGCACGTTTAAGTGTCTTATGGGGAGGCTGATCACCTTTTTACTCTGCCCTCTTTCCGAGTGTGGCGCAGTCTGGTAGCGTGTCTGCTTTGGGTGCAGAAAGTCGAAAGTTCGAATCCTTTCACTCGGACGAATATGAATCATGATTGATAATGGGATGGTAGATATGACGCAGAGCACGAGCAAATGAGCGTAGAGCATACCCTAGCACATGGAAAGGACGTCTACTGACAAGTGTGCGTGTGACCTGAGTTGGTGGTCAATCATGATTCTCTTATTCCCTTGTAGCTCAATGGTAGAGCGGCAGCCTGTTAAGCTGTAGGTTAGAGGTTCGAATCCTCTCTGGGGAGCGATTGTTTTCGTATTGGTTCTTCCTGCTGACATGGGAAGATTAAACGGCGGCAACCAGTCAATATGGATCTTATGCCATTGTAGCTCAACGGACAGAGCAAGACTCTTCTAAAGTCAAGATGAGGGTTCGACTCCTTCCAGTGGTACAAATTTTTTTATGTACAAAAAATAGAAAGTGTGGTATATTAAGAATATGAGAATTCTATTTTTAGATGATGATAGAAATCGACATTCTTTATTCACGAATAAACTCGATAACATTGGAGCAAAAGATATTTCTTTGCATCATGCTTTTGATTATAACAGTTTTGTCGAGTTGGTTTCTAAAAATAATTATGATATGGTATTTCTTGATCATGATCTTAGTTATGAGGCAGTAATGTGTGATCCAAATAATATTGAAGAAAAAACTGGAACTGATGTTGCAAAATGGATTTGCGAAAATAAAAAACCAAATGAATTAAATGAGATAGTTATTCATTCTTTAAATCCAGTTGGAAGTAAGAATATGGTTAGCATTCTTTTCGAATATGGATTTAGTGTAGTATGCTGTACTTTTTATACAGTAATTCGTCACCTTAGCTTAACTGGAAAAGCTTCAGTCTACGGAGCTGATGACTAGAGGTTCGAATCCTTTAGGTGGTACTTCTGTTATAAATTTATTAAGTGATGTGATCAGTATACAGATTGTAAATGAAAGGAATTATTATATGAGTTGGAGTCATGGAACAGTAATTTTAGAAGATATTATAAAAATTCTTGAAAAGAACTTTGATGCAGAAGAAAATCATGAAGCTCTTGTAGAAGTTTATCTTGCTCTTTGTGAATCATTTGCAAATGAAGATTGTAGTACACTACATGAATGCGAAGGAATTTCTGACGCGTTTGACGAAGCATTTCAAATCTGGAATGAAGAAAATGATTTGAATGATTATGAAGATGATTGTGAAGAAGATGATGATGAAGAAACTTCTATGGAGTATTAAAGATTAATATATCATTATCAAAAACTTAAGCAGGTACATCTGGGATGAAATAGCTCTCCAAAAGCTGTTAGCGGAGTTCGATTCTTCGTACCTGTGCCATATGGGCCTGTAATTCACCGGTTAGAATGCGCTCCTTATAAGGGTGTCAAGAAAGTTCGACTCTTTCCAGGCCTACCATTTTATGAAAAATTATAAATATAATATTTGTGACAAAGAATATTCTGTATTAGAGTCTTGTATTGGTCAACGGAATCCAATTCAAGGTTATAGATGATGATAGTGACCAGCAGGTGTACTATATTTGTGCAAAAGTTATATATAATTTTTGAAATACTATTTATTACGGTAGTTTTTATTTTAAAGGAGTTTTTCAAATGCCATATTTTCCAGAACCAATCGCGCCAATACTAAGTAGTTCAGTAGGATCAATATTATATGTTGCACCTTCTGGCACAGAAGCAGGATAAGTTGTTAGAACTATAGATCAAGTTGGTAGTGCTAGCATCTTTGATGTTAACTTTTCAACTGCATCTATAATATTTACAGCAAATAATGCAAATAGAATGATGGCGTCATTTTATAATAACTCTAATAGAGACGTATACTTGCAAATGGGTGATCCCGTTGACAACGGTATTTATACCATCAAGCTTGCAAAAAGTAGCTATTACGAGTTGCCGAAACCTATCTACACAGGACCAATTAGCGGATACTGGGCAGTTGGTGGTACAGGATCTATAACTGTTACAGAGTACGTATAAGCGTGATGTGTGGTTTGGGCGAGTGATTTAGTTGTTGCTGAAGACGTCAGACTTACATCTGTTTCCGCATCTCTCTCGTCAGTAATCATTTTAGAAGCAAACGAACATCGAAAAAGGGTGATGCTCTATAATAACTCTAATAGCTTCTGTTGCATATCATTTTTAGAAGTATCATCAACAGCTTTATTTTCATTTAAAATGTCTCCAGGATCTATGTACGAATGTTTCGACAATCCGATATACCTTGGAGACATTTCTGCAATTTGGCTTACTAGTAGCACCGGATCGATGATGGTTACAGAAATGTAAGTTTTATGATTGTTGAGATTTAATCGGGGCCCTTTTGGGCCCCATTTTTATTTAATAGCCACTATAGTAACTCAAAAATAACTTTATGATTGTGTTATTGGTTATTATAATGGTTCTTTTCTAATCTAAATCCAGAATCTATATTTAAATATTATGGATGAATCACTTAATGATAAAAAATTGTATATCAATTGTACATGCAGTTCTCAAGATCATCTTCTTGTAGTAAGCACATTTAATTGGGGTAATGAAGATGAAACTCCTGATCTGTATATCTCAACTCAATTAAATCATTATCAAGGTTTCTTTAGAAGATGCTGGACTTCACTGAAATTTATTTTCAAGAGGACGATGTGTGGCTACGGTCACTGGTCAGAATCTTTAATATCAGTTAAGCAAGCAATAGAACTTCGTGATCTTCTTGATGCTCATATTTCAGATTCTTTATCTTCCTCATTGACAAAGTAAGCAATGACAAGTTACTACTTATCTTGTGAAACGTCAGGAATATAACTGGTCATGTGGAGCTGCTGCCATTAGAAATGCCTTTAGGACATTTAACCATAAAGTGTCAGAAGTTGAGATCAGGAAATATGCTGAGACTTCTAAAAGATTTGGTACTAATGAATATGGTATCATAAAGGCTATCAGGGAATGGGAATATAAAGCGACGGAGCATCGTTTCAATTCCAAAGTAGAAGCTTGGGACTGGCTTCATGAGACACTGCAACAGGGACACCCAGTGATCTTGGCAGTCGAAAATTGGGAACATTGGGTAACAGCCATTGGAAGTTTGGGACCCACTGGAGTCACTGTGTTTGATCCGTCAAACTGGAAATGTAGTGTACAAGAAAATTCAACTCACATATGGGATAAGAAAACTCTTTTGTTCAAGTGGTGGAATAACAGAAAATCTGTAGATGATGAATTTGAAAGTAGATTGTACGCAATTGCAGTTAAGAAATAATTATAAAAAAAGATTTAGCAGATCTCATTATACTACTTCTTTGAAATGGAATAAATAAAGAAATGTCAAGATCAAGAATAACTATTAATGGTGTTACATCATCATATGTTGAAGTACCAATAAACACAGTCGTAACAATCACGAACGATGGTGATGGAAGCGAAAGCTTAATTGCTTGGACATGTTTGACGGGATCTCAGCCGTCAGGGTCTCATAACTTATTTTCAGCACCAACTGGTTCTAGTATTACACTAACGCCAACAAAAGAAGGTTCATATCTTATTCATAATATGATTAATGCTAATGCATCATTAACTAGCTCTGCAATAATAGCCGTTAAACATATTACTTCAAATCTTCGTGCACCTGCAGCTGGTGAAAAAACGGAAGAAAGTGGAACATTTGGTTGGGCATATCGTACACATGATCTTTTTAATTTAACAAATGATTTATACGCCGATACTGGACGAATTATCGGAACAACTGCTGAGAGCATTGAAGTTGGACATTTGGTTCGACCCTCAGGTGTAATGACTCTTAAAGATGGTCTTGTTGGTGAACAAGAAATTATGATCTTTACGAGTATTGCTGCTGAAGCGACTAGCAGTTTTCAAAGTTCAGTTTATCTTGTTGATAGCTCATTAACTGGTACACACACAACAATTACTAGTGGTACTCTCTTTAGAGCAAGATTATACGGTAATTATGGTCCATTAACCGGAACAACAACTACAGGTAACTATGTTTGGGCAAGATCAGATGGAGTTATTAGTACAATTCTTGATACAGTTGATAGAAAACTTGGAACAGTAACAGCAGCTGAAGCAAGTAATTACTGGATTCACTTTGATGGTACATCAGATCTGAGAACTGATACTGCTGTTGGAATTAATGCAATTCAAGTAACAGGATCAACAGTTGCTTCTGGTGTTACAACATTAGGATTATCTGGTTCTGGTGGAATTGTAATATCTACTACTGCTGTTGGTGCAACAACTACAATTGACATATCTGGATCAGATGGTAGAAATCTATTTGATGTTAAAAGATATGGTGCTTTAGGAAATAATTCTGCAAATGATACACTTGCAATTCAGGCTTGCATAGCTGCTGCTAATGGTGGCACTGACGGAGACATCTATTTCCCGCCCGGATGGTATATTATCACTGGCTCTTTGTTATTTAGCGGATCATATGCTAGAGTTAGAGGAGCAGGACGACGTGTTACTTCTCTTGTATGGAGTCCAACGGCATGGGCCCCATATTACACTCCTCTTTTAAAATTAGAGACTGCAAACACTGTGACCATTAGTACTGCTGCAAGCGTCGAAGACATGACACTCATTGGTCAGAATGGTGCAAATGCTACACCAACAGTAGCAATAGAACTCGTTGACAAAGGTGATGCTGAAATTAAAAGTGTTGAAATAATAAATTGGGGTAGTGTTATAACTTCTTCAATCGGAATGTTAATACGTGGCCACGAAACTTTACGTGTTAAAGATACTTACACATTAGCAGATCGTCCTCTTGTTATATCTACTGGTTCTGTTGGTGGATTGAATTATGCAGATCACTTTCATTTTCAAGATAATCAATGGATTGGCATGTCAGGAAGACAACATCCATTAATCGAGATTGAAGGTCCCTGTGTCGTAAACAATTTAACATTTAATGGTTCTCAAGCATGGGTAGCAGGTACACATGGTCTTTACTGGCCTTCAACACTTGTTGGCAATCAAACCAATATCATATTAGAAGGTATTAGATCAGAACAAGGTGTTAATACTGGTGATCCATTTTATACTTTCTATGGAAAATTTCCTGGTAGCTCACGAACTATTTCTATGAACGCTTGCACACTTGATAGTACAAGGGGTGGTGTGTATATCAGTGGTTCATACGATGTATCAATTAGAGCTAGCAATTTTCAACAAATAAATCATATTGCTATAGAAACACATAATATTCAAAGATTATTATTTGATAATGTTACATGGCCAGAATCATATATGAGCGCAACTGGAACCTTAGAAGGAATGACACAGAAGTATGCACTTCGTCGAGATAATACAAATCTCTTGCCATCAACAGCAATGTTTGTAACCTCAAGTACAAAAGATGTAGACACATCAACATTTCGAAGTCTTCATGTAACAAACGAGTTCAGACTAGGAAAAGTTAATTCAGGTGCTGGAAATATTCTTACAGCAAGAAATGGAAATATTTTAGCAGTAACAGATTGTTCTGCAGCAAGAAATGTAACAGTTGCTACAGCAGATATTAATTTAACTGGTTCTATTTGGACAGTAAAAGATGAATCAGGAGCATGCAGCACAACTAATACTATTACTATTATTCCTGCATCAGGTTTAATTGATGGCAAAGCAAATGTTGTACTAACTCAACCATATGGATTTGCTAGTTTTTATTCTGATGGAACAAATTTATTTTCAACTGCAATGACTGGCACTCAGGTGCAGTCAACGATATACGGAATTTATAATGTAAAAGATTATGGTGCTACTGGTAATGGATCTGATGATGATACAGCTGCAATACAACTTACTGTTAATGCAGCACCTAATGGTGGAACTGTTCTTTTTCCTGCAGGATCTTATTTAATAACAGATACTATAAGAATAAGTGGTTCATATCTTGCAATCGAAGGTATTTCAAATGGAAGTGTGTCTATTAATTTTAAACCAGTAGATGGAATTAATAATAAAGCATGTTTTAAATTTGGGGCCGCGGCAGAAGCAATTTCAAATTCAATTAGAAATCTTAGATTTTATTCGAGTAGTAATATTAGCGCTGTAATGAACGTTGAAAAGCATGCAGTTATTGCAGACAAACAGTCAAATTTTTTAGCTGAAAATCTTTTTATTAATGGCTGGAGAGGTACATCATCATCAGTTGGTGTATACATTCAAGGAAGTAATACTACAACAGTAAAAAATTCTTATATAAATGCAGATCGTCCAATTGTTATTGGATCGGGATCTGATTCAGTATATCAGACTTGTCAATCAGTAAACTTAAATAATTTATTTCTTATAGTTAACAATCTTAATTCAAATAATTTAACAGCATCATGTGTAACAGTTGAAGATAAAATGACATTATACGATTTTGTTGTTGACGGATATCAAAGGTGGATGTTTGGTAAACATGGACTTTACTTTCAATCAAATGGAGGTGGTACAGGTGGTGCTACGTACAACATGGCAATTAACAACGTGTATCGTACTAACGCAGCAACTGACACAGGATATATGATTTATTTAGACAATTCTACTCAAATCATTAATCCTAAAATAAGCGATTGCTTCTGTGATGACACAGCGAATGGAATACTAATTGTAAGTGCACAACAAGCTTCTATTAAAAATACTACATGTTATGTTGGTTACAAAAAAGCATTATATACAGATAACACAGTCACTGATCTTTTACTTGAAGGTTTTGGAACGCAGGCTACAAATTCTGCTAGTATGGGAGGTTTAACTAAACGGTGGGCAATGTACGCAAATTCTGAAACGATTGCCATTCCATCAAATGCATTTTATACTAGCAATGCGACTCTATATGATTATACTCTAAAAGATATTTTCATTGATCAAAGATTTAGACTTGCAAGAACAGTATCTGGTGCAGGAAACATTTCTACAGCTAGAGGTCCATCAATACTTGCAGTTACAGATACTGCGGCTGGACGATTTGTAACAATAAACTCAGGTGATATGAATACAACAGCATCTGGATCTATATTCATAATAAAAGATGAAACAGGTGGTGCAGCTGCAAATCCAATCACAATAGTTCCAGGTACAGGAACTATTGATGGCAATGCAAATATCACAATTAATTCAAATTATGGATATGTGTCTGTGTATACAGTAGAAAACAATCTTTTTATCTGGTCACATTCAGGAACGAGTATTGGCTAAATTATCTGAATATCAGAATTAGATATGTTAGTTATAACATAGCTGTTGGTGCATTTTATTGTTACAACAATAATAAGGAGAAAACGTCATGAACAGAATTGAAGTATTTGAGTGTAACGCCGAAGCAATTATTTGTGGAGAATCGTATGATGTTAAAATAGTTAGTGGTCCTGATGAAGAAGGAATTTGTTTGGTTGACGTACCATTTGAAGATGGAGAATTTGTTGAGCGTATTGGAATTTTAAAATCCAATATTTTTCCTTTAAATGAAAATGCAATACAAGAACTAATGAATTAATTTTCCCCAGATGTTTTGCTCATCATCTCTAAAAAATGAGCTTTTTTTATTAACCATGATATAATGACACATGAAAAAGATTTTACAAATTCTGTTAACAGCACTTCTCTTTATTGGATGTTCTCACACTTTTAGAGCAGAAGCAATTCAAATGAATCCTGCTTATTACACTAGTAATAAAGAAATGCTAAATGTTTCTAGGAATTTGTGTATTGTCCGTGGAGGTTTGGATCTTGGAAGATTTCAAACTGTGAATTACGCAAAATTTGTAATGATAAGCAGAGATAGAATTCGTTTTCATGTAGATTTCTCTCATACATGGAAAGATTTAGCAAAGCCTTGTAACTGGAAAAGTGAAGTATTTGTTGATAATGTAAAGTATGATGTGCAATGTGATTCTAGCAGAGTAAAGATGTTTACAAAAACTTGGGATGAACAACGTAGAGTAGTTCAAAAAGATCAATGGGGAGATATAATCAGTGTTGAACAATTTGAAAGATCACCAACTCAATTAAGTTCACTCACAATCTTTATTGGAAAAGCAAGATTAGATCTTTATCAAAATGATATTTTGACTAAGAGTACTAAAGAAATAAAACTTGTAATGAAAAACGGAAATAGCATACTTGTGTATAAATGGAAACTTGTAGCTCCAGAAGATCAAGTACAAAAAGATATAGAAGATGAAAAGCAGCATATAAATGAAGAAGAAGAAGAAGAAAAAGAACGTAAGCAGAAAGAAAAAGAAGACTTATACAAAAAGATTCTTATTCATTAATTTATTGCGGGATGGCGCAGTTGGCAGCGCGCTGGGCTCATAACCCAGAGGCCGGGTGGTTCGAATCCCCCTCCCGCTACTTTTTTTTATTTACAATACATTTAGATTGATATAATATTATTTTATGACCAAGAATAATAATACAGATCTTTTGTATGCAATAGACCCAGTTACAACAGAGAGGGTCAAAAAGGAGTTTGCACATTATAATCATGATGTCATGACTTCTAAGATTTGTAAACTGTGTAAATTAGGATTATGTGGTGAAGATCAATTCGAGGGATATAATGACCAGTACTTTCTCAGAGCATACTAGATGTGTCGAGAGATGAATAATGAATGAGTATGGAATAATCCTCACAACCAGTCAAATCTCCCGCTGATCTCATTAGAATATTCTTTAAGAATTGTACTACATCTTAATTCAAAGATATAATGTTTATTTAAACACATTTAATTTTAAAGAAAGGTATTTAGATGTCATGTCTAGAAATCGTTATAACAGCCATTATGGCGTTAAAACCTCATTGGTCTGAAGCAAAAATTGAAACTTATGCTAAACCAATTTGTATTGAATCAAAAGCAAAAGATTTAGATCCTCTTCTCGTAGTTGCTTTGATTCAGCATGAAACTGAATTCAATTCTAAAATTATTTATAATAATAAAAATGGTTCAAAAGACTTTGGTCTGATGCAATTCAACTGTCCATCATATGATCGTTATTACAAGATTCGTATGAAGTTTAGAAGATACTGGTGTCACTCAAGTAAAAGACAGTACTTGAAAAGTATTGAAGGAAATATTAAGGCAGGTACTACAGAATTAAATACTTGGAGAAATATTGCTATAGCTAAACACAATAACGAAGGCTTCTTATATTATAATAATAATAATTTTATTAAAAAATATAATATACTTAATATTTTTAAATTTAAATTAAACTATAATATAGTCTGTAGAGACTGTTTTTCTGTTGCGACTAATCCCTTAATATATAATAATCTAAACGTCAAGTGGAATCTTAAAAAAGTTTTAACAGAACATTGGTGGATTAAACACTATAATTGGGGAAGTAAGAATTATAGTCTTGGAGTTTTATACGTTTATAAAGTTTTACTTGAGAGACGAATCTCTAATTATCCTATGATTAAAAATAGCTGGCATAGAAATTTTTCTCGTAAAGGCATATTAAGATATTGTATTACAGAAAAAGATATGTGTTTAAGTAAATTTCCAAAAAGGTTAAGAAAATGACAAAAGAAAAAGATCTAGTAGATTTAGTTGAAGAAGTAAAAATAGCGACTAAAGTAAAAGCAACAAAAGAAACAGCAGCTTCAAGTGAAATTAAAAGACTTGAAAGTGAATTGAAATCTCTTAAAAAAACTTGTAGTGTTCTTCAAAAAACGAACAATAGACTTATATTAGCTCTTCAGGAATTAGAATTAAGTGTTAGCACAAGTGAGCAAGTTAATTTAGATGGAACAATGCATAATATTATTTCAAGATGGACAGCTAAAGACCTTCTTGAAGCAATTAAAAAGAGAAACGTTAGTGAAGGACAAACGTGTATTGTACTAGATCGTGAAGGAAACTAAATGCCACAGCGGGAGCATATTTCTTATTCCGAGTGGATGTCATTTCTAGGATGTGAATGGCGTTGGCTTAAAGATTATTATGAAGAAAAAAGAGCTCCTGTATACTCAGTTTATATGACTTTTGGTACAGCTATTCACTACGCACTTGAAAAGTATAAAGATCCTGAAGCTGAAACAAAATACTCGATTGATGAGTTATGCTCATTATTTGCAGAAAAGTTTGAGTCGGCATATCTTAAAATTAGAGATAAAGATAAACGTACTTTAAGTGATGCAGAGATTGCAAAATTTGTTGAAGCAGGTAAGGTAATAATTAATAATCTTCACACGTGCAAAGAACTTAGTGAAGCAAAGGTACTTTTTGTTGAGTACCCCCTTATTGAAAAAATTGAAAGAACTGATGATGTTAATATCAAATTTAAAGGTTTCATCGATTTAGTAATTAAAACAAAAGATAAACGAGGAAAATCGATTGTTTACATTTGTGACTATAAAACTTGTAGTTGGGGGTGGGATAGAGAGAAACGTACAGACGAAGATCTTCAAGCTCAATTAAGACTCTACAAACATTTCTTCTCTAAGAAATTTAATCTTGATCCTAAAAATGTTAAAACAGCTTTTATTCTTTGTAAAAGGTCTCCAAAAGATTTAAGTAATGTTGTAGAATGGTTACCATTCTCTTCAGGAGATAAGACGACAATGCGTGCTGTTTTAAGACTAAATGAAGCAGTAACTGGCATGCAGACGAATAATTATAAAAAAAATAGAAACATGTGCAAAAATCAATATGGAGATGTTTGTCCATACTTTGGAACTTCAGACTGCACGGAAGATTAAGCTGTGATTTTATGGAAAATAGAAAAAAAATATTGGTTTTGTCAGATCATCCACTAGTACCAAGTGGTGTTGGCATTCAAACGAAATATCTTATTGAGGGTTTATTGGAAACCAATCAATACAAATTTGTGTGTATGGGAGGAGCTCTCAAACACCCTAGCATGGAGCCACAACATGTTGCTCCTGAAAAATTTGGTGAAGGTAACTGGATGATATATCCAGTTGAAGGTCATGGAAATAAAGATATTCTCAGAGCTTTTCTTAAGAAAGAAAAACCAGATGCTGTTTTGATGGTTACTGATCCTAGATTTTTTGTTTGGGTTTGGGAAATGGAAGATGAGGTGAGATCTGTTTGTCCACTTCTTTATTGGCATGTGTGGGATAATGACCCAACACCAGACTTTAATAACGTATTTTATAATTCAACAGATGCCATCGGCTGTATTTCATTAAAAACATATGGATTGCTACAAGGTTTAGAGTATAAAAACCTTGATTATATTCCACATGGTTTACCAGATCAATTATTTAAACCACTACCAGATGAACAAGTTAAAAAATTCAAAGATGATCATTATGGTCCGCACAAAGATAAAAAGTTTATTGTTATGTGGAACAATAGAAATGCTAGACGAAAACAAACTGGTGATGTGATCGCTTCTTTTGCTAAGTTTGCAGAAAAAGTAGGAAAAGAAAATGTAGCACTCTTTATGCATACTGCATGCGGAGATCCTGAAGGTCAAAACGTTACGGCAGTTGCTGATAAGTTTAACATTTCTAAAAATCTTATCATCTCAGAACAAAAAGTTCATGCAGAGCAATTAAACTCTTATTACAACGCAGCAGACTGTGTTATTAATATTGCTAGTAATGAGGGATTCGGTTTGGGCACGCTTGAATCTCTTTTTGCGGGTACACCGATTATTGTTCATATGACCGGTGGACTTCAATTTCAAATTGGAGATTGGTATGAGAAGATTAAAGACTTTTCAAATCAAGATAAAATGACAAGAGGTGCTAAGAAACTTTGGAAGTCTGGTCAAGGTAATTGGTTTGGTGCACCAGTATTTTCTGCATCCCGTAGCTGCACAGGATCACAACAGATTCCGTATATTTACGATGATCGTGTATCTCATGAAGATACAGTTGAGGCTCTTATAAAGCTTTACAACATGAAAGCTAAAGATAGAAAAGAGTTAGGTCTCAGAGGTAGAGAGTGGGTTTGTAAAACTTTTAGTCTTAAAGACATGATTGATAAGTGGGATAAACTATTTAGCAACACAATGGAAAAGTTTGAACCTGTTGGTATTAGAAGAATTACAATTTAGGAGATAATATGTCTATAGCTGTTTTAGGTGGAGCTGGTTTTATAGGATCAAATCTTGTTGATGAGTTATTGAGAATAGGACATGAAGTTACTGTTCTTGATAATTTTTCTGAAGGCAAGATGGAGAATCTGTTAGTCAAACATCCAAAACTCGAAATCGTTCGAGGCGATGTTAGGGATTTTAATACGGTCAGACGCATTGTAGATCATAAAGATTGGGTATTTCATCTCGCTGCTATGAGCAGAATTCAGCCGTCTATTAATAATCCTCGTCTTGCTGTTGATCAAAATATCATGGGAACGTTTAATGCTCTTGAAGCTTCTCGACAAGCTGGTGTTAAAAGATTTATTTATTCTGCCAGTTCTTCAGCATATGGATTAGAAAATGGAATTCCAAATAAAGAAGATATGAAAGAAGATTGTTTAAACTTTTACTCCCTTACAAAGCTTGTAGGTGAGAAGATGTGTAAGATTTACAATGATCTTTATGGACTTCCAGCTGTAGCATTACGATATTTTAATGTGTATGGTCCTAAACATCAAGAAGAAGGTGATTATTCTACAGTCATCGCAATCTTCATGAGACAAATTAGGCATAGCAAGCCAATGACAGTCGTTGGTGACGGTACAAAGAGAAGAGACTTTACATTTGTTACTGATGTTGTTCGTGCAAATATAATGGCTGCATGCAACCGCGAAGCATCTGGTGTTTTTAATATTGGTACAGGTAGAAACCATAGTATTAATGAAGTTGCTCAGGCCGTTGCAATTGCATGCGAAAAGGAAGATTATCCAATCACTAATTTACCAGATAGACCAGCAGAAGCACTTCAAACATTAGCAAATAATTCTAAAGCATTAGAAGTTCTTGGTTGGAAACCTGAAGTTTCTTTTGAAGAGGGATTGAAGATTACACATGAATTTCAACGTAAGTCATCTATAATTCATATTGTGAGTGCATGATGAAGAAAAAGCTTTTATTTAAAGGTCCAGTGACAACAGCTTCTGGGTATGGTGTTCATACTAGACAAATATTAAAAGGTCTATTAGACACTAAATTATTTGATATAAGTGTGAAGTGTCTTAACTGGGGAAATACATCATTCCTGCTAGGAGATTCACCACTTCTCAATGAAATTGAGAAATTGTCAATTAAGTATTTACAGGAAAGTAAAGATGGATTTAAAGAGTATGATGCTTCAGTCCAAGTAACTATTCCTAACGAGTTTGAAAAGTTAGCTAAAGTTAACATTGGAATTACTGCAGGAATTGAAGTAGATTTATGTTCGCCAGAATGGATTGTGAAAGCAAATCAGATGGTAGACGTTTTATTTGTACCGTCTATGCACTCAAAGAACGTATTTGAAAGAACACAATTCAAAGATAAAGATGGGAATGTTCTTGCTATCAATAAACCTGCGTATTTAGCACATGAAGGGTTTAACCACAACCTGTACAATACCGCTCCAAATGAAAAAGAGTTGTTTGACTTTGAGACAAAATTCAATTTTCTTTTTGTAGGATTAGGAATTAATCACAAATTTGATGAAGAAAGAAAAAATATTTCTAATCTTGTGAAGTGGTTTTGTGAAGCGTTTAAGGGTAATAAAGAAGTTGGATTAGTTCTTAAGACTGCAATAGTAAACAATACTCTTATGGATTATGAAAATACCAAGAGAATGATTACTAGTATTAAGAATATTTCAGGTGCTGGAGAATATCCAAAAATTCATCTTGTGCATGGAAGATTATCTGATGAAGAGATGGCTAATCTCTATAAAAATGAAACAGTTAAAGCATTTATTACGTTAACTCATGGTGAAGGATTTGGTCTTCCATTACTTGAAGCTGCAGCATGTGGTCTTCCTGTAATAGCTACTAATTGGTCAGGTCATCTCGATTTCTTGCAAGTAGAAAATGAAAAGACGTTTGTTCCGTTGGAATTTGAGTTAGTTGCAGTTCCTGAATCGACTGTCTGGCCAGGTGTTATTGAAAATGGAAGTAAATGGGCTGCAGTAAAAGAAGATGATGTAAAGCTTAAAATGCGTAAAGTCCATGCTAGCTATGATAAGCCAAAAGAATGGGCTATGAAATTAGCTGAACATGTTCGTCAAAACTTTACTGAAGAAAAAGTAATGGCTCAACTTGCTAGTAATGTAGCAACAATTCTTGAGCAAATTAAAGCTGTTAATCCAAACAGTCCAGAAGATTTAATTAAGTCTATCAAAAGCTCTTTTAAACCTGATGATGACGGTAAAAAACTTCTTTATACAATGCCGATGTCTGCAGGTGATGTGTATATTTCATCAGCAGTTATTGATGGTCTTAAAAAGAAATTTCCTGATCATAAGATCTTCTTTGCTACGAGCGAGAGATACTCATCAATTCTAAATGATAATCCGAACATTCATAGAGTAGTCCCGTATCAAGAGTGGATGACCAATGTTCCTGTACTCGAACAGATGTTTGATGAAGTATATACACCAAACCTTTCAGTTCAAATGGTATTTTCGAATTGGGTTCATAGGGGGAAAGGCAGACTTCTTGCAAATGAGATGGCTACTCAATGTAATATCGAGCTTGGTGATTATTTTATAAAAACTAGTAAACCAGTTACAGAATTACCTGAAAAATATGTTGTGTTGAATCCTGGATCTGGTCAAGGACAATGGGAAGCGAGAAGCTACATACACTGGCAAGATATTGTCACAAATCTTGTAGAAGAATTAGGCGATGTAAAGATTGTTCAAACAGGTGTGACAGATGATCCATTTTATAACGGATGTGTAGACTTCCGTGGGAAGACAAAAGATTTTAACGAACTTGCATATGTCATAGAAAATGCTGAGTTAGTATTAGGAATTGATTCAGTAACAATGCATCTTGCTGCAGGCCTTGGTGTTAATCATGTAGCTCTTTTTGGAAGCTCATATCCGACATCTACTGGCCCAGTTATTCCAAAAAAAGTAGAATCATCGATGGATGGATCTTATATACGTCCTATTTGTAAGTCTGTATTATTGGAAACAGATAATAGATACGGCTGTGAAAAGGCGTGCTATCAATACTCATGTTCAAAGAATAAAGATTTTCCGTGTATCAATGAAATCAATCCTTCCAGTGCGTATGCTGAAGTTATAGGTTTGGTTTGTCCCGAGCGTGAAAGTGTACACGAGTACAAAGAATCTAGTCCAAAGATATCTGGGTATACTCATGTCTTTAACGCAGAATCAGGCCAATATCCTTATATTGAATCAATAAAATCGATGCTAGGGTTTTGTGATGAAGTCATTGTAGTTGATGGTGAATCAACGGACGGAACAGTCGAGAAAATTAAGGCGTTGGATGACCCCAGAGTGATTCTTAAGACTCGTAAATGGGATTGGGATGAACCAGGCATGGACGGTATGCAAAAGGCCTACGGGCGAGCTATGTGCTCTGGAGATTTTCTCTGGCAACAGGATGTAGATGAAGTTGTGCATGAAGATGATTACAATAAGGTTCGACAACTTGTTAAGAGATTTCCGAAAGGAGTTGAATTAGTTCACCTTCCAGTTGTAGAACTTTGGGGAGATTCTAAAACAGTAAGAACTGATAGACATTCATGGAAATGGAGACTATCTAGGAACGATTTCAAAATTACTCATGGTATTGCTAAACACGCTCAAGTGAAGGATGAGACAGGGAAGTTATACGCGAAGAAGGGTATGAGTGATGGGTGTGAATACGTAGATATTATGACCCATGAGTACATTCCTCATGCTGGATTTTATACTCGTGAACTTGAAGGTTTGAGACAAAGTGATCCTCAAGAGTACGGTAATGTAATGAATATGCTGTTTGAAGAATTACCTTCAGTTTATCACTATTCATGGGCTAATATTCCTAGAAAAATTAAGAACTTCAAACAATTCTGGAATAAATGTTGGTCTAATCTTTATCATGATGAGCAACCTGAAGATCGATTTCCAGAGATTAAAAGTGAAGATGATCTAGATGCAATTCAGAGAGTATCTGAGCAGCTTAAAGCTCGTGGTGGCGAACATGGAAAAGCTGAAACATTTCAATTAAGCAGAACTAATCCTTCAATAATGAAATAGTGGTTAAGTGATAGTTGACATTTTTTTAACCTATAAAGATCGTAAATTCTTGTTTGAAGAGTCTTTACGGTCATTCATGGAAAACACACCACGATCCCTCTACCGACTTACAATTATTTGTGATGGGTTCGGTGTTCCAGCTTTTTTAAAAGAGCTCGATGTCGACTACATCCTCGAGAGCAAAGAGAATATGGGTCTTGGTCCAACACTTAACCAAGCACTCTCTCATATAGATACTTTGAATAAATGGTATGAAAGTTCTCCATTAAAAGAAGATAACGAAAAAGCTTCACAGTTTGTGTGTTACTGTCAAGATGATCTTCTTTATAGCAAAAATTGGCTTGAAACACTCACAAAGATGTTTTTAGTTTTTGAAAGACAAATGAACTTAGGGTTTGCTTCTGGTATTGAATGTATTGAGCACAAAATAAAAGAAAAGGGTCCTGACGGTATTATTTTTAAGGATTGGATTCGTGCAGCTAACATGTTTGCAAGAAGAGATTATTGGATGAGCATGTTTCCAATTCCGCCATTTGATCCTGAGACAAGACGAAAGAGAGCAAAGCCAAATGACGGCATGGGAAGTGGCGTAGATTGGTGGTTCATTCGAAATGCTGAAAATTCAGTTTGTCGTAGTGGAAGAACTTGTCTAGTAATTCCTTCTCTTTTGAAACATTTAGGTTATAATAGATCTACATGGCTTGATAGAGCAATGCCGGAATCAGAAGAAGATAAAAAACAGATTCAACGTCATGGATTAGATGAGCTATCTAGATTAGGTCAAGAACTCCAGGGATACGACGACGATGATGACAAGTGGTAACATAGTTCTTATATCATTTACAGGTGAAAATGCATCTGGTGGTGTTCCACGTTGGATAAGAGATTTTAAAAATGGGTTTCCTGAAGCAAAAAGTTATAGTTGGAAAGATACTGTAAGTCGTTTTAGTACAGATTCAGAATGGGATAAAGCCGAACAACTTAATAAATTTCTTATTGAGACAGGAAAAATAAAAAGTGATGATGTAGTAATTGTAGATGGATTTTGGGGACTTGGATTAGAAGATTACAAGAATGTCATTAGTGTGTGTCATGGAATTTGGTCTCATCTTATAAAAGAAGAAGCAGATGCTGGGAAAGAGCCTGATTTTCCTTTGCATCATGAGCAACAAGTTAAATATAGGAAAGAACATTTAGCCAGAGGTGGAAGATTAGTTGCCGTTTCACAATTCATACAACATCAAATGAATATTCAGTGGGGATTTAATTCAACTGTCATAAATAATGCTATTAATCTTGAAGAATTTAAACCAACAAATAAACAACATCCTTTTAGAAAAGCGCTTATTATTCATGGCATTAATGACAAAGGAAATGAGAATAAAGGTTGGAAACATATTGAATACTGCTTTGAACATCTAAAAGATTTGGCTATTTTTATGTCATTAGATGAAGCGCATACTTCTCTTAAAGCAATTTATGGATCTTCACTTGAAAAATATGAAGCTCTTGCCATGGCAGATGCTGTTTTAATTCCATCAGCTTATGAAGGAAACTCATATTTTGCATTAGAATGTTTAGCTAGTGATGTTCCAGTTATAACATATGATGTAGGTCTCTTTTATGAGATTAAACAAAGCTTTGAAGGAAGTCAAAGATTTATTGGTCCTAAAGGAATTGTGATGAATAGAAAAGAAAGATCTGAAAGTGAAACACTTAATGCTGTTTCTAGATTTCTTTCTTTTTTAAACGAAAATAATTGGGATGGGTATATTTCACCTAGGGAAATAGCAAAAGAATACTCAATTAAAAATTTTCATAAACAATGGAAAGATTATTTAAAGGAACAGTTTGGACATGAATAATGAATAGTGGTGAATACATAAATCATGCTAAACTTTCGTTTGATCTTGCTCAAGACTGTAGATCAAAACTTGATTTTGATGAATTAGTTGAAACAGGAATTCAAGGTCAGTCAGGCGTAAAGAATTTATGTCTCATGAATAATCTTTGTTCTATTAATGATTTAAACTATCTTGAAATTGGATTATTCAATGGTCTAACTTTTTATTGTTCACTATACAAAAATAGTGTAAACGCAGTTGGAATTGATAATTGGTCTGAGTTTAATGGATCACGTGATATATTTGATAATAATATGAGTAAATGTCAAACACACAGTGAAGCAAACATCGTTTACTCTGATTGTTTTTCTAAATTTTCAATTGAAAGTTGTAAGAAAATATTAGATAAAAAGAAGATAGATATTTTTTTATATGATGGTGGCCATTCTGAGAAAGATCATAATAGTATACTTCGTCATTACGATGCTGATATTCTATCAGACACTTTTATATTTGTTGTTGATGACTGGCAACAACTTGAAGTACAGCGTGGCACAATACTTGCGTTAGACGATGCGTATGATGTACTTTGGGAAGCTACGGGGCGATCTGTAAATGATGACATAGATAATTGGTGGTGCGGAACATATATTAGTGTGCTTAAAAAAAGAGTTTGAAAAGGAAAATTGACTATGAATAATGATGTTATGAAAGACCCACGTACTACAGGATTTGTTGCGTTTGTTACTGATATGAAAGCAGTAATGGAAAAACATGGCTATACTCCACGTGAGTTGCATGTTAGTCCAAATGATGAATTTTTCTGTAGCTTTGCAACAGTTGCTGGTGTAAGAGTAGTTAAAGATTATGGTATACAGAATGGTAAACTTTATTTGACATGACATTGCGTATTAGAGTTGATGATTTTCCTGGTACAAAAAGAGATGAGTTTGACCAGCATAATTTAGAAAACTTTAAGTTATTTCATAAAGTTTTTGAAGAGAGAGGAATTTCTTATACTCTTGGTGTAATACCTGGACATGCAAAATCTGTTGATTTAAGATGGCTTAACCAACAACCTAATATAGAAGTTGCACTGCATGGCGTAATACATAACGAACGTAATCTTAATGAATTTCATTGTATGTCTGAATCAAGTATAAAAAATGCGATTAACAGTGCATGGACTTGGATGAACATATTTCTAGAACAAAAAAGTATTACTTCTTATATTCCTCCGCACAACACATTTGACTTTAATACATGCAAAGTTATTTGTGATCTTGGATTCACAAATATATTCGGGGGTCCAGAGACAACGGAAGAAATGAAATTATATGCTAAAAATAATGGACTTGATTATATTCATTCAGAAGCTCCACTTGAGTATGGTAGATCAGATGAACTTGTTCAGAGGGGATCTGTTGAATATCTTAAAGAAGAATGTGAAAAACGAGATATTTGGTTAACGCTTCATTGGCCTTGGGAGTGGAACGTTGGTTTGGATAATTTAAAAAAGTATTTAGATTTGTTAGGATGTGATGATGTTAGAAAGTAATATTTATTGTAAAGTTTCTGGAGTAGTTGCTTCATGTATACACGACTTATCAGGCACCTTACCAGTTGTATGTGAAATTGGTTGTGCTGAAGGTTTAGGAGTCGCAAGTTACGGTGGATTTTGTGACTTTGTTTACTGTATTGATCCAATGGTAAATGGAAGACCTGATATTCATTCTTATAAAAAAGAAGATATTAAACATAGCGATGAAAAAGTAGAACTTTTTAAAAAAAATATATATCATATACGTAATAGAGTAGCTCTTATTATAGCTAGCTCACATTGGGATGAAACAATACAGGAAATAAGCGATCATTTAGAAAAAACAAAACGTAAACTTGATATACTTGTGATTGATGGTTGTCATCATCCGTTTGAAGCTGTGTGGTTAGATTTTGAAAATTATTATCCATTAGTAAGAACAGGTGGATTTATTGTT
>Ga0100403_1000503_pt1:2500-38804 | contig 38804 bp, 40 predicted proteins | sample CryGeymet201501t_FD_83663 | JGI IMG/M metagenome (GOLD analysis project Ga0100403, IMG submission 83663) | Groundwater microbial communities from Crystal Geyser aquifers in Utah, USA - Crystal Geyser metaG 2015-01t | ecosystem: Environmental > Aquatic > Deep subsurface > Groundwater... | reverse complement strand
TGGCTGTCGCTGATCACCGTGCCCGCCGCGGTGATCGGTGCGGTGCAGGGCGGCTGGACGGTGTTTCTGCTGCCGCTGGTGACATGGGTGCTGTTCGACATCCTCGACCTTTTTGCCGGGCTGAATACCGACAATGCCGATCCGCAGACGCCCGAGGCCGACCTGTTCTGGTATCGCGCCATCACGCTGATATGGTTCCCGGTCCAGTTCGCCATCACCTTTGGCATGATCTGGTATGTGACCGGCGCCCCGCATCTGGTCTTGTGGGAAAAGCTGGTGCTGTTCTTTGGCGTGGGCGTGATCTCGGGCGCGGTGGGGATCGTCTATGCGCATGAGCTGATGCACCAGAAATCCGTGCTCGAGCGCTGGCTGGGCGACCTGCTGCTGGCGCAGGTGCTCTACAGCCACTTCCGGTCGGAACATCTGCGGGTGCATCACATCTATGTCGGCACCCCCCGCGACCCGGTGACGGCGCGCTACAACGAAGGGTTTCACCGCTATTTCTGGCGGGTGCTGCGCGACTGTCCGCCGTCTGCCTGGCGCGCGGAAAAGGCGCTGCTCGCGCGCAAGGGGCTTGGGATGGGGAGCCTTCAGAACCCGTTCTGGCGCTATGGCCTGCTGCAACTGGCGATGCTGGCGCTGGCCTATGCGCTGGGCGGGCTGGCGGGGCTGGGGTTCTTTGTCTTTCAGGCGTTCATCGCCATCTGGCAGCTCGAGATCGTGAATTATGTCGAACATTACGGCCTCACCCGCCGGCATCTGGGCGAGGGCAAATATGAACATGTCCTGCCGCGCCATTCGTGGAACTCGGCGCATCGCGCGTCGAACTGGTTCCTGATCAACCTGCAGCGCCATTCCGACCATCATTACAAGCCTGATCGCCGCTTTCCGCTTCTCCAGACCCACGGGCCCGAGGCCGCGCCGCAACTGCCCTATGGCTATCCGCTGATGGCGGGGGCGGCGATGATCCCTCCCTTGTGGCGGCGGGTGATGAACCCCAGGGTCCGCGCCTGGCGCAAGGCGCATTACCCCGACATCACCGATTGGGCGCCCTACAACAAGGCGGCCTTTCCGCTGCCGCGCTGAGGCGCGCCGGCCCGGCAGGCGCGCCTGTGGCGGATTCGGGAGCCTCCGGCGGGGATATTTTTGGCCAAAAGATGCTTGCAGATTGCGTGCGCCACTGGTGCCCTGCGCCGGGTAACGGAGCGTAGAATTGACCCAGATCAGTGCAACTCGTGCCGGGCGTCCCTATCTGTCAAGTGAAGTAACAGAAGGATAAATCATGCTTTATGTCGATTTGCCGACGCAGGGAGAACTGCGCAAGCTGGCCGAGGCGCGTGACGCGGCCACCGTCAGTTTCTACATCGCCACAACGCCCGAGACACAGCAGATCGGCGCCGCGCGCACGCAACTGGGCAACCTTCTGAAAGAGGCGGAGCGCCAGCTCGAGGAGGCCGGCACGCCCAAGCGCAGCATCTGGCCGATCTCCGAGCAGGTGAACGACCTGATCGACGACGACGATTTCTGGCGGCTCCAGGCCAATGGCCTTGCCGTGCTCGTCACGCCCGAGCGGCTGCGCAGCTACCGGCTGCCCACGCATCTGAGCGATATGGTGCAGGTGTCGGACCGGTTCCACCTCAAGCCGATGATGCGCGCGGTCAGCATGGGGCAGCACGCCTTTGTCCTCGCGCTCGAGGAAAACCGGGTGCGGCTGATCGAGGTGACGGGCGATATGCCCGCGCGGGAGATCAAGGTGCCCGACATGCCCAAGGATGCGGCGTCGGCCGTGGGCACGGCGACGGTCAATTCGCGCTCGGCCTCGGGCCGGGTGCAGGGCAGCGAAGGGCAGAACCTGCGGCTGCGGCAATACGCGCGCAAGGTCGATGCCGCGCTGCGGCCGTTCCTTGCCGGGCGCGACCTGCCGCTGGTGCTGGCCGCGGCCGACCCGCTCTGGTCAATCTTCCGCTCGGTCAACAGCTATGGCCATCTCGCCGAAGAGGGCGTCGCGCAGAGCCCGGCGCAGATGTCGGACGGGGATATCGCGTCGGCGAGCCGTGAGGTGCTCGACGCGCTCAACACCGCGCGTGTGGCCGGGGTGATTGCCCTTTACGACACGCGCGAGAACGAGGGGCGCGCGACGTCCGACATCGTCATGGCCGCGCGCGCCGCGACCTATGGCGCGGTCGAGGTGATGCTGGTCGATATCGACCTTGTCGTGCCCGGCACCGTCGATGACGAAAGCGGCGTGGTGACGCTCGTCGATGACGAGAGCGGCCGGACCTACGGCGTGGTGGACGAGATCGCCGCGCGTGTGATCCGCAACGGCGGGCAGGTGATCGGCGTGCGCGCCGAGGATATCCCCGGTGGCAAACCGCTGGCGGCCGTGCTGCGCTACGCTGTCTGAGGCAGGCAAAAAACCCCGCCGGGCCCTTGGGCGCGGCGGGGCAAGTTAGTGTCGGTGGTCATTACTTCAGGCCACAGGCACCGGCGGTAAACCTTTGAAATCGCTCAGTGGGCCTCGCCCAGTTCGGTGCGGATCTGCTGGCGCAGCAGGTCGATCGGCACCTGTTTGCCGTCGCGCTTGAAGTGCCAGTAGGTCCAGCCATTGCAGCTTGGCGCGCCTTCGAGATGCGCGCCGACCTGATGGATCGACCCCGCGACATCCGAGGCGACCAGCGTGCCGTCGGCGCGCACCTTGGCCGCGCGCTTGCCGTTGTAGGAGGTCAGGATCTCGCCCGGCCGCAGCATCCCGCGCTCTACCAGCACCCCGAAGGCCACGCGCGGCTCTGCCCGTTTGCTGGTGCTCACGGCCAGCGCGTCACGGTCGAACTTGCGGATATTGGCGATGCGTTTCTCGGCCACGGCGCGATAGGCGGCCTCGCGTTCGATCCCGATGAAGTCGCGGCCCAGCATCTTGGCCACGGCGCCGGTCGTGCCGGTGCCGAAGAACGGGTCGAGCACCACATCGCCGGCATTGGTCGTGCCAAGGATCACGCGGTGCAGCAGGCTTTCGGGTTTTTGCGTGGGATGCGCCTTGTCGCCGGCGGCGTCCTTGATCCGCTCGTGCCCGGTGCAGATCGGCAGCACCCAGTCGGACCGCATCTGGATGCCTTCGTTCAGCGCCTTGAGCGCCTCGTAGTTGAAGGTGTATTTGCTGGCCTCGTCGCGCGAGGCCCAGATCAGCGTCTCATGTGCGTTGGTCAGACGCTTGCCCTTGAAATTCGGCATCGGGTTCGACTTGCGCCAGACCACGTCATTGAGGATCCAGAAGCCCTGGTTTTGCAGTTCCGCCCCCATGCGGAACACGTTGTGATAGCTGCCGATCACCCAGATCGCGCCATTGGGCTTGAGCAGCCGGCGCGCGGCGGCGAGCCATTGGCGGGTGAAATGGTCGTAATCGGCAAAGCTCGCGAATTTGTCCCAGGCGTCGTCCACCGCATCGACGCGCGAATTGTCGGGCCGGTGCAGGTCGCCGCGCAGTTGCAGGTTGTAGGGCGGGTCGGCAAAGATCAGGTCCACCGACGCCTCGGGCAGGGACTGCATCACCGCGATGCAGTCGCCGTCAATGATCGTGTTCAGGGGGAGCGCCGCGGCGCCCCTGTCTTTCGCTTTCGTCATTCTCTGCCTCTGTCCCGGCGGATAGTCCGCTCTTTGGTTATCCACAGGATGAGTCAGAGACGATTCGCTGTCAAAACCTTTATTGAATCAATCACTTAGTAATTTATCTTGATACAAGATATTGTGGACCGGCTTGAAAGAACGCCTATGGTGAGGGGTCACACCAAGATTTTGAAGTGCCGCCTTGTGGCTTTTGGACGGGTAGCCTGCGTTTTTCTCCCAGCCGTAGCCGGGGAATTGTTGCGCCAAATCCACCATGATCGCATCGCGACATGTTTTCGCCACAATTGAGGCCGCCGCGATGCTCTGCGACAGGGCGTCGCCGCCGATGATCGCCTGCGCGGGCAGGGTCAGGTCGCGGGGCAAGAGGTTGCCGTCGATCAGCACATGATCGGGCGGCACAGCGAGCCCCGCGATGGCGCGCAGCATGGCGAGATGCGACGCGCGCAGGATGTTGAGGGCGTCGATCTCCTCCACGCTCGCATGGGCGACCGACACCTGCGCCACCGCGCGGATCTCGGCGCAGAGCCGGTCGCGCTGGCGGGCGGTGAGCTTCTTGCTGTCATTCAGCCCGGCCGGGATGCGGGCAGGGTCGAGGATCACCGCCGCCGCCGTGACCGGCCCGGCCAGCGGCCCGCGCCCGGCCTCGTCCACCCCGGCGACGCGGGCACGGCCCAGCGCCATCGCGGCGCGCTCATAGCTGAAATCCGGTGCAGTCATGCGCCCAATGACCCCAGCGGGGTGCGGCAATCAAGCCCCCTGCATGCCACTTTCCAAATCCCTGCGCACGTCTTAGGCAGGGTCAGCATCACGAAGGACTCACGCCATGACCGCCTGCGATCTCTGCTCTGCCACCGATGACCTTGCGCCCGTCGCCGTCGCCCCGCGCGATGCGACCGTGACGCTCTGCCCCGCCTGCCGTGCGGGCGTGACGGGCCCCGTGACCGACGCGCCGCATTGGCGCTGCCTGACCGAGGCGATCTGGTCGCAGGAGCCTGCCGTGCAGGTCGTGGCCTGGCGGCTGCTCGACGCGCTGGCCGAGGCCGGCTGGGCCCGCGACGCGCGCGACGGCGCCTATCTGGAGCCCGACGTGATGGACTGGGCGCAGGCGCAGGGCGGCGACATCGGCGCGGTCACGCATCGCGACAGCAACGGCGTGGTGCTCGCCGCCGGCGACACGGTGACGCTGGTCAAGGATCTGGTGGTCAAGGGCGGCGGCTTTACCGCCAAACGCGGCACGGCGGTGCGGGGGATCTCGCTCGTCGCGGACAATGCCGCACATATCGAGGGGCGGGTGAACGGACAGCAGATCGTCATCCTGTGCGAATTCGTCAAGAAATCGGGCTGAGGGGAAAAATGGGGTGAAGGGCATAGCCAACCCTTCACCCCAGATCCGGCACGGTAACTGGGGCATTGTACCGCACCGCTGCTCGACCCTTCTCTTGGCCGATCCCGTCACGTCAAAGGTTGACGATCCGGGCTGGGGAAAGGATGCGCTGCTGTCCGTGCGTCAGGCAATAACGCCGCGGTGTTATCAGCTAGCGACAGGCCGGGCGGGATCGGTTATTGCTTGACCTCAACCGCCTGGGTTTGATCGGACCATGAAACACGCATTCATCATCCCCGTCCTTCTCGCCCTGACCGCCACCGGCGCGCAGGCCGCCTGCTATGCCGATTACAAGGCAAAGCAGGACAACCCCTTGCGGCTGCAATATGGCGTGGCCGAGATCAGGGGCGAATGCAGCGTGGCGCAGGCCGAGGCCGAGATCGCCCCGCGGCTGGTTGCCGGTGGCTGGCAACTGCTGGAAGTGTTGGACGTATTTGACGAGACGGGACTTGATGAAAGGCAGCAGAGTGCGGGCGAATTCTACCTCCGCTATTGAGGTTCGGCAGACAGGCAACAGGATTGTCGTAGGCGGGATCGCCGCAATCGTCGTCATCCTCGCGGTGGCGGCGGTTTTGTTGTTTCTCAACCTGCCGGACGCCAATGCCTTCAACGCGCGGGTCGAACGGGTCTTTGTCGAGAATGACCTGACCACGCAGGCCGAGATCAAGCTGCTCGAGATCCTCGCGCAATCGGGCACCGCGTTCTCTGACACGCTGTCGTCCTACCGGGTCGTGATCTTTGTGCTGCTGGTCTTTGCCACGGCGCTGCTGGTGGCCGCGATGGCCTTTCTGGTGATGCTCATCACGCTCAACCGCCGCATGGGCCAGATCGAGCGCAAGGGGATCGAGGTCAATTCGCTGCTGATCGCGCGCGAGCAGAACACGGTTTATCTCAACAATTTCGAGTTCAAGCTGACCGAGGCCGCGATCGAGACGCTGTCGGTGCTGGCCGAGGCGCGGATGGATGACGAGGTGCTGTCGGGCGCCGAGATCGAGGCGGTGATATCGGGCCGCGACGCCAGTGATTGCGACGAGGCGGCGGGCGCCACGCGGATCAAGCGGTTGCGTGACACGCTGGGCAACCAGATGGTGAGCGAGCTTCTGGTCAAGAACATCGCGCGGCGGGGCTACATGCTGGCGATCGACAAATCGGTGATCCGCATGGTCTGACCCGCATGGTCTGACCCGTGTCAGAGCGTGAGAAACCAGGGGTCCACCCGCCGCCAGAAATGCAGCAGATCGACCGCGCGCGCCGGTGCACGGCCCAGCGCCTCCACGGCGAGCGTGTCGGCGGCGACCAGCGCGGCGAGCTTGTAGGCCAGCGACACCGTCTTGTGGTCCTGCACCACATCCTCGAGCGCGCTGGCCGCCGAGGTCAGCGCGAAACACAGCGTAAGCGCCTTTTCGTCGGGGTGCTGCGCGGCCAGAATCCGCACGAGCCTGCTGACGCGCGCGGTATCGCCGCTGGCCAGTTCGCCCGTTGCAAACTCGATCATGATGTCGAGCCGCGCCCGCCCCATTACCCGACGCCCGATCATTACCACTTTACCAGACCCCCATTGCCCTTGGGGGCAACGGGCGGAACAGACTTTTATTGCAGGCGCAGGAATAGCGGATCGACCCGCCGCCAGAAATGCAGCAGATCTTCGGCAACCGATGGCACCTGTCCCATCGACTGCACCGCATAGACATCGGCCGAAATCAGCGCAGAGAGCCTGTAGCCCAGCGGAATCACCGGGTCATCTGCCGCAGCCTCGCCAAACGTGTCCTCAATCGATTCGGTGGCCGATGTCACGGCATAGACCAGCGCCAGCGCAGGTTCGGCCGGCCACCGCTCCGCCATCCGGCGCACCATGGCGCGCTTGCGTTGAGGGCTGCCTGACAGCAACTCCTCCATCGCGAATTCGATCATCTGGTCAATCGCCGCATCGCGTTCTTTCACCTGATCCTACCTCACCCAAACAAAGCTTTTGCGCGCCGGCGCCGTACCCGTGCCGCCTAAATTCCCGAAAAACTTTCGTTTTTCGATAACAACGATACTCGTGGTTGTGCACAAGCTGTCTTTTTCGCCTATCCGCGCAGCCAATTACTAAAATTGTAACTAAATATCGTGCGACCGCATGCGGTCTGGACGCATCGCTTGTCCGGCACTGGTGACCCCGACAGGATTTGAACCTGTGACCTACCGCTTAGGAGGCGGTCGCTCTATCCCCTGAGCTACGGGGCCAACGAGGGCCAGCGCGGCTGTCTTGCCCGCCTTTGGCTTTCAGGTCAACGCTTGGTATCGCCGGGCAGGCGTCTATGGCTTGGCCTCGGCCTCCCGAGCGTTTAACACTTGGCGGGCAACCCGAACGGGAACCGGCACCAGATCATGCGACCCAGACGCCCCCTCACCCTGCGCGATGTGTCCGAGGCCTCGGGCGTGAGCGAGATGACGGTGAGCCGCGTGCTGCGCGGCAAGGGCGACGTGAGCATCGCAACCCGCCTGCGGGTGCAGGAAGCCGCCAAACGGCTGGGCTACGTCCCCAACAAGATCGCGGGCTCGCTCGCGTCGAGCCATGTGAACCTCGTGGCCGTCATCATCCCCAGCCTTGGCAACATGGTCTTTCCCGAGGTGCTGTCGGGGATTTCCGAGGTTCTGGCGACCACCAGCCTGCAACCGGTCGTGGGCGTGACCGACTACATGCCCGAAAAAGAAGAGAAAGTCCTGTTCGAGATGCTGTCCTGGCGCCCTGCCGGTGTGATCATCGCGGGGCTCGAGCATTCGGAGGCGGCGCAGGCGATGCTGGCGCGCGCCGGTGTGCCGGTGGTCGAGATCATGGATGTTGACGGCGACCCGATCGACGCCTGCGTCGGCATCAGCCACCGCCGCGCCGGGCGGCAGATGGCCGAGGCGATCATCGCGGCGGGCTACCGGCGCATCGCCTTTCTGGGCACCAAGATGCCGCTCGACCACCGCGCGCGCAAACGGTTCGAGGGGTTCACCCAGACCCTGGGCAAGGCCGGGATCGAGATCGTTGATCAGGAGTTCTATTCCGGCGGATCGGCGCTCGCCAAGGGCCGCGAGATGACGCAGACCGTGCTGGCGCGGTCGCCAGATGTCGATTTCCTCTATTACTCCAACGACATGATCGGCGCTGGCGGGCTCTTGTATCTGCTGGACAACGGCGTTGACGTTCCCGGCCAGATCGGGCTCGCGGGCTTCAACGGGGTCGAGTTGCTCGACGGGCTGTCGTGCAGGCTGGCCACGATGGATGCCTGTCGGCGTGCCGTGGGCATCAAGGCCGCGCAGATCATCGCCGCGCGCAATGCCGACCCGGCGCTGCCCGCGGGCGAGATGGTCGAACTCACCCCGACGCTCGACCCAGGCGACACGCTCTTGCGGTCATTTGTCGCCTGACCCGAGCCGCTTTTCGATGGCGATCAGCCGTGCCAGAACCTCGTCGCGATAGGCATCGGTGGCGGCGTTGGTTTCCTCGGCATGGGCGTCCTGCATCGAGTTCACGATCAGGCCCACCAGCAGGTTCACCACCGCGAATGTCGTCATCATGATGAAGGGGACAAAGAACGCCCAGGCGTAGGGATAGACCTCCATCACCGGGCGCACGATGCCCATCGACCAGCTTTCCAGCGTCATGATCTGGAACAGCGAATAGGCCGACCGGCCCAGCCCGCCGAACCATTCGGGAAATGTCGCGCCAAAGAGTTTCGTCGCCATCACCGCGCCGATGTAGAAGATGATCCCCATCAGCAGAAACACCGACCCCATGCCGGGCAGCGCCGTGATGAAGCCTTCGACCACCCGGCGCAGGCGTGGCGCGGCCGAGATGACCCGCAGCACCCGCAGGATGCGCAGTGCGCGCAGCACCGACAGCCCCTGCGCCGTGGGCACCAGCGAAATGCCGACGATGACAAAGTCGAAGATGTTCCACCCCGAGCGAAAAAAGCGGGGACCGAGGGCAAAGAGCTTGGCCAGGATTTCCGCCACGAAAATCGCAAGGCAGATCTGGTCGAGCAGGTGGATCAGCCCGCCCGCCCGCGCCATCAGCGGCTGCGAGGTCTCGAGCCCGAGGATCAGCGCGTTGAACAGGATCACGCCGATAATGAAATTGCGCACATTGGGCTGGTCGAGGAAGGCGGCGGTGCGGTCGCGGAGCGTCATGGCGGGCCCTGTGGCTTTGGTCGGATGCAGCCCCCGATATGGCGGGCGGCGGGGCGTTCGGCAAGCCGTCTAGCTGCCGTCTAGCTACCGTCTAGCTACCGTCTAGCTGTTGTCACCCGCCGCCAGAAGGGCCGCCAGCCCCGCGCGATAGGTCGGGTGGATCAACCGGATGCCAAGGTCGCGCTTGATCTTGTCATTCCGCACCTTCTTGCTTTCGGCGTAAAAGCTGCGCGCCATCGGCGTCATCCGGGCGGTCGCGAAGTCCTCGGCCGGGGGCACGGGCAGGCCCAGCAGATGCGCGGCATGGGCAATGACATCCTCGGGCGGGGCGGGGTCGTCGTCGCACAGGTTGTAGGCCTGCCCCGGCGCGGGATGCGCGATCGAGGCGGCGAGGGTCTGGGCGATGTCATCGACATGGATGCGCGAGAACACCTGCCCCGGCTTGACGATCCGCCGCGCGGTCCCGGCGCGCACCTTGGCAAAGGGGCCGCGACCGGGCCCGTAGATGCCGGCGAGGCGGAAGATATGCAGCGGCAGGCCGGGGATGGCGCGCCAGGCGGCCTCGGCCTGCACCCGCGCCTGTCCGCGTGTGGTGGCGGGGGTGAGCGGGCTGTCCTCGTCCACCCAGTCGCCGCCAGTGTCGCCATAGACGCCGGTGGTGGACAGGTAGCCGACCCATTGCAGCGCCCCCGCCCCGGCCCCCGCCCCGGCCCCAGCCCCCGCCCCGGTCCCGGCCCCAGCCCCAGCCCCCGCCCCGGTCCCGGCCCCCGCCCCGGCCCGTGCCGTGATGGCGCCCTGCCAGTCGCGCAGCACCGGGTCGCCCTCTGCATCCGGCGCGGCAGAGATGAGCAGATGCGTGGCCTTGGCGATATGCGGGTTGAGGTCGCTTCCGGGCCAGAGCACCGGATGCACGCCGCTGGCGCAGATCTCGGCCATCGCCTCGGCCCGGCGCGTGGTGCCGATGATCCGCCACCCCTGCGGCAAGAGGAGCCGCGCCAGCGCGCGGGCGGAATAGCCATGGCCAAAGGAGAGGAGTGTCGGGGTCATGACATTTGTCTGCGCCGCGCGCGGGACCGGGTCAAGCGGCATGGCGCAGGCGGCAAGTGTCGAGGGGGGCTGTCTGCCCCCCCCCCGGCGCGCAGGCGCGCCGTCCCCCCGAGGATATTTGGGGCAAGATGAAGCTTTGGTGACGGTGCGTGCGGGGGGGTTGCGCCGCCGCGCGACTTGGGAACAAATGCGACATGGAAAAACAGACTTTCAAGACATGGGCAGAGAGCGCCGCGCGGCTGGTGGCCGTGGCGGCCGGGCGGGCGGCGGCGGATCTGGTGATCCGCGGTGGCAGGCTGGTGAATGTGCAGAGCCGCGAAGTGCTCGACGGCTGGCAGGTGGCGGTGGCGGATGGCCGTTTTGCCTATGTCGGGCCTGATGCGGGCCATTGTATCGGGCCGGACACGCGGGTGATCGAGGCGGGCGGGCGCTACCTGATCCCCGGTCTTTGCGACGGGCATATGCATATCGAGAGCGGGATGCTCACCCCGGCAGAGTTTGCCGCCGCCGTGATCCCGCATGGCACCACGACAATGTTCACCGATCCGCATGAGATCGCCAATGTGCTGGGCCTCGCCGGCGTGCGGATGATGCATGACGAGGCGGCGCTTCAGCCTGTCAACATCTTTACCCAGATGCCGTCCTGCGCGCCCTCTGCGCCCGGGCTCGAGACGACGGGCTATGAGATCGGGCCGGATGATGTGGCCGAGGCGATGACCTGGCCCGGCATCATCGGGTTGGGCGAGATGATGAACTATCCCGGCGTTGTGGCGGGCGACGCGCAGATGCTGGCCGAGATGGCAGCGACCATGCGCGCGGGCAAGACGGTGGGCGGGCACTATGCGAGCCCTGACCGGGGCATCCCGTTTCATGCCTATGTCGCGGGCGGGCCGGCGGATGACCATGAGGGCACCGCCGAGGCCGATGCCATCGCCCGCGCGCGCCAGGGGATGCGGTCGATGCTGCGGCTGGGCAGTGCGTGGTATGACGTGGAAAGCCAGATCACCGCGATCACGCAGCGTGGCCTCGATCCGCGCAATTTCATCCTGTGCACCGACGACTGCCATTCCGGCACGCTGGTCTATGAGGGACATATGAACCGGGTGGTGCGCCATGCCATCGCCTGTGGCTGCGACCCGCTGGTGGCGTTGCAGATGGCCACGATCAACACCGCGACGCATTTCGGGCTCGAACGCGAGCTTGGGTCCATCGCGCCGGGGCGGCGGGCGGATGTGATCCTGACATCGGACCTCACGACCCTGCCCATCGAGCATGTGATCGCGCGGGGCGTGAGCGTGGCCGTGGACGGCCGCATCACCGTCGCCTGCCCGCACTACGACTGGCCTGCGACGGCGCGCCAGACCGTGCGGCTGGGCCGCGTGCTGGCAGAGGGCGACTTTGCCATTGCCGCGCCTGATGGCGCCAATGCCGTGCGCGCGCGGGTGATCGGCGTGGTGGAAAACCAGGCGCCGACCAGGGCGCTGACGTTCGAGCTGCCGGTGACAGAGGGCCGCGTCCAGGCGACGGGCGAGGTCTGTCAGATCGCGCTGGTGGAACGCCACCGCGCCACGGGCAAGGTCGTGAACGGCTTTGTCAGCGGGTTCGGCTATCAGGGCGAGATGGCCATCGCATCGACCGTGGCGCATGACAGCCACCACATGATCGTCGTCGGCACCTCGCGGGCGATGATGGCCGCGGCGGCGAACCGGCTGGGCGAGGTCGGCGGCGGCGTGACCGTCTGGAAGGACGGGGCCGAGATCGCGCTGGTCGAACTGCCCATCGCCGGCCTGATGTCCGACAGCCCCGCGGCCGAGGTCGCGGCCAGGGCCGAGGCGATGGTGCAAGCGATGATCGCCTGCGGCTGCACGCTCAACAATGCCTATATGCAACATTCGCTGCTGGCCCTTGTCGTGATCCCGGAGTTGCGGATTTCGGACCTCGGGCTGGTGGATGTCACCCGTTTTGAAATCACCGACCTCTTTGAGGATAACGCATGAATACCGCCGAGCCACATCTGCCCATCGTCAGCCCCGAAGTGCCCGCGCCCGAGGCGTTCAGCGACCCCGCTGCCGCCGTCGCGCGCCTGCAAGAGCTATACCGCATCGCCTCGGGCTTTCTGGTGGAGAAGTTCAGCACATCGTTGCTGGGTGGCCGGCCCGCGATGCGCTATCGCGCCTTTTATCCCGAGATCCGCCTGTCCACGACCAGCTTTGCCTTGACCGACAGCCGGCTGTCCTTTGGCCATGTGGCGGGGCCGGGCGATTATTCGACCACGATCACGCGGCCAGATCTGTTCGGCCACTACCTCGAGCAGCAGATCGGGCTTTTGCTGCATAACCACGGCGTGGCCGTGACCATCGGCGCCTCGATCACGCCGATGCCGGTGCATTTTGCCGTCGCCAATGACGCCACGGTGAGCGTGCCGCAGGACGGCGCGATGGAGTTTACGCTGCGCGACGTGTTCGATGTGCCCGACCTCGCCACGACGCATGACGACATCGTCAATGGCAACGGCTTTCTCTACGCCGATGGCTCGCAGCCGCTGGCGCCGTTCACGGCCCAGCGGATCGACTATTCGCTGGCCCGCCTGGCGCATTACACCGCGACCGCGGCCGAGCATTTCCAGAACCATGTGCTGTTTACCAACTACCAGTTCTATGTCGAGGAGTTCGAGGCCTATGCCCGCCAGGTGCTGGCCGACCCCGACAGCGGCTACACCGCCTTTGTCGGCCCCGGAAATGTCGTCATCACCGACCCCGACACGCCGATGCCCGCGCCGTCGAAACTGCCGCAGATGCCGACCTACCACCTGAAACGCAAGGGCGGGCAGGGGGTGACGCTGGTCAATATCGGCGTCGGCCCCAGCAACGCAAAGACCGCGACCGACCATATCGCCGTGCTGCGCCCGCATGCCTGGATGATGGTGGGCCATTGCGCCGGCCTGCGCAATTCGCAGCGGCTGGGCGATTTCGTGCTGGCCCACGCCTATCTGCGCGAGGATCACGTCCTTGACGATGATCTGCCGGTTTGGGTGCCGATCCCGGCGCTGGCCGAGATCCAGATCGCGCTCGAGCGCGCGGTGGCCGATGTGACCGAGCTCGACGGATACGAGCTCAAGCGGATCATGCGGACCGGCACGGTCGCCACCATCGACAACCGCAACTGGGAATTGCGCGACCAGTCCGGCCCGGTGCAGCGGCTGAGCCAGAGCCGCGCCATCGCGCTTGACATGGAAAGCGCGACGATCGCGGCGAACGGGTTCCGCTTTCGGGTGCCCTATGGCACGCTTTTGTGTGTCAGCGACAAGCCGCTGCATGGCGAGCTCAAGCTGCCCGGCATGGCGTCGGATTTCTACAAGACGCAAGTCAGCCGCCACCTGATGATCGGCATCCGCGCGATGGAGCGGCTGCGCGAGATGCCGCTGGAACGCATCCACAGCCGCAAGTTGCGTAGCTTTGAAGAGACGGCCTTCCTTTGAAAAGGGCGAAAACCCCACAAAATATGTGAATTCTGCTTGCATTGGCCTGCATTTCGTTGTGGTTCTAGACAACATGCTGTGTGAAACAGGGCGACAGGCCCCACCAATCGGGCAAATGAGGGAGACCAGAGAATGGCGAAACAACAGATGACCAAGGCGCAGCTCGTGACTGCGATGTCCGAAGCCGCCGGGACGGACAAAAAGACCGCAGGTGCCGCGCTTGACGCGCTGGTCGCGATCATCACCAGCGAAGTGTCGGCCGGTGGTGCCGTGACGCTGCCCGGCGTCGGCAAGATCTACTGCCGCGAACGGCCCGAGCGGATGGTGCGCAACCCCGCAACCGGCGAGCAGATCAAGAAGGACAGCGACAAGGTCGTCAAGATGACCATCGCCAAGGCGCTCAAGGACAGCGTGAACGGCTGAGGTCGCGACGACGCAGCGGACGGTTTCAAAGGGTCGCCCTGCGGGGCGGCCCTTTTGTCTTGGGACGGTCCTGAGACACGCCCTGAAACGCGCCCTGAAACGCGCCCTGAGACACGCCCCGTAACGCGCCCTGAAACACGACCTGACGCGCCCGTGACCTCACTGCTTTGTGGGCTGACTGTAACGCGGTTTCCGGGGCAGGGTCTGCCGCATGGACCTGATCCTTGCATATCTCGCGGGCCTTTTGACGCTCATCAACCCCTGCGTGCTGCCGGTGCTGCCGATCGTGCTGGCGAGCGCCTTGCAGACCAGCCGGCTCGGCCCCGTGGCGCTGGCCGCCGGCATGAGCCTGTCCTTTGTCACGGTCGGCATGGCGGTGGCGGCTCTCGGGCATCTGGTCGGTCTGCGGGCCGAGGATGTGGCGCGTGGCGGTGCGGTTCTGATGGTGCTCTTTGGCCTCGTGCTGCTGGTGCCGGTCCTGTCGACGGGCTTTGCGCTCGCCACCTCCGGCATGTCTCTGCGCGCTGACGCGCAGATCGACGGGATCGACCGGACCGGCCTGCGCGGGCAGGCTCTGGGTGGGGCGCTGCTCGGCGCCGTCTGGGTGCCCTGTGTCGGGCCGACGCTGGGCGGGGCCATCGCGCTGGCGTCGAGCGGGCAGAGCCTGCTCTGGGCCGCCGCCATCATGGCGGCCTTTGCGCTGGGCATTTCCACCATCATCCTCGCGCTGGGCTATGGCGCGCAGGGCGCCATCCGCGCCCGCCGCGACGCGCTGCGCGCCTTTGCCGCCCGCGCCCGGCCGGCAATGGGCGCCATCTTTGTCCTCACCGGCCTCGTGCTCTATCTCGACCTTCAGCGCTATGCCGAGATCTGGCTCATCAACGTGCTGCCCTATTGGCTGCAAGACCTCTCTGTCCGCTTTTGAAAGGAACACCCCATGGATCGCCGTGACTTCATCTGCCTCACCGCCGCCGCCGCAACGCTGGCGCCGCTGGCCGCGCGTGCCGCAGCGCTCGACTACACCCCCGGCCTCGTCGAAGACCGTCTGGCCGCGGGCGAGACGCTCTTCCTCGACTTCAAGGCGAGCTGGTGCAGCACCTGCGCCGCGCAAGAGCGTGTGATCAATGCGCTGCTCGACAGCGACCCCGCCTATGCCGCCCGCGTGACCTTCATCAACGTGGATTGGGACACCTACGCCAACGACCCGCTGACGCTGCGCCTGAACATCCCGCGCCGCTCGACCCTCGTCGTGCTGCGCGGCGAGGCCGAGCTTGGCCGCATCGTCGCCGGCACCTCGCGCGACGCGATCAAGGCGCTGATGGACACGGCGCTGGCGGCAGCGGTCGCCTGAACGGTCTGCGTGACGGGTCAGCCCTGCGCGTCAAGCGCAAGCACGGCCGGCCCCAGCGGCCAAGGCGCCTCGCTCAACGCCGCCTCGCTCAACGCCGCCTCGAGCCGCGCCGCAACCTCGGCCATGCCGCGAAAGGTTGCGTCGAGGATCGGATGCGTCAGCGTCGCCGCGCCATGGACCAGCAGGGGCGTCAGCCGAATCCAGACCCGGTCAGTGGCAACCTGGGACGTGGCCCCGCTGCGCCTGGCCTGTTGGGATGAAATCGCGCGCGACCTGCGCTATGCCGACAAGGATGGGCAGGTCACCGCGCGGCGGGGCTTGCCGCTGACCATCGCCTATCTGGACAATGTGCTGGTGCTGGTGCTGGTGCTGGTGCTGCTGGGCTGGTGCTGCCTGCGCGATGATTGCCGCCAGTTCCGCATCGACCGCATCATCGCGGCAACCCCCACGGGCGACAGCGTTCGCCCGCGCCGTGTGGCGCTTCTCGACGCCTATGTCACGCGGATGGCGGCAGGCCGATCCGCCCCCTGATGCCGCCGGTCTGGCCGCGGTCGAGCAGGATGTGGTCGAGGATCACGCAGGCCATCATCGCCTCGCCCACCGGCACGGCGCGGATGCCGACGCAGGGGTCGTGGCGGCCTTTGGTGACGACCTCGTGGGGCGTGCCGTCGCGCCGGATCGACTGGCGCGGCGACAGGATCGACGACGTCGGCTTGACCGCGAAACGCAACACGATGTCCTGCCCGGTCGAGATGCCGCCGAGGATGCCGCCCGCATGGTTCGACCCATAGACCGGCCCGTCGGGGCCCATGAAGATCTCGTCCGCGTTCTCGCGCCCGGTGAGCGCCGCGACCGCCATGCCGTCGCCGATCTCGACCCCCTTGACCGCGTTGATGCTCATCATCGCGGCGGCGAGGTCGGTGTCGAGCTTGGCATAGATCGGCGCGCCGATGCCCGCGGGCACACCACGCGCCACCACCTCGATCACCGCGCCGACCGAATTGTGGTCCTTGCGGCGCAGATGGTCGAGGTCATCCTCCCACTGCGCCGCGACGGTGGTATCGGGGCACCAGAAGTCATTGCCGTCGATCGCGTCCCAGTCGAACCGGCTGCGGTCGATCGCCCGCGCGCCCATCTGCACCATGTAGCCCTTGACCTGCACGGCAGGCGCCAGCGCGCCCAGCACCGCGCGCGCCACGCCGCCCGCCGCCACCCGCGCCGCCGTCTCGCGCGCAGAGGACCGCCCGCCCCCGCGCGGGTCGCGGATGCCGTATTTCTGGTGATAGGTGATGTCGGCATGGCCGGGGCGAAAGGTATCGGCGATGTCGCCATAATCCCTCGACCGCTGGTCCATGTTGCGGATCATGAGCTGGATCGGGGTGCCGGTGGTGAGGCCCTCATAGACGCCCGACAGGATCTCGACCGCGTCAGGTTCCTGCCGCTGGGTCGTATTCTTGTTCTGGCCCGGTTTGCGCTTGTCCAGCCAGTGCTGGATCATCGCCGCATCGAGCGCCACGCCCGGCGGGCAACCGTCCACCGTCGCCCCCAGCGCGGGCCCGTGGCTTTCGCCCCAGGTGGTGAAACGGAACAGGTGGCCGAAGGTGTTGACGCTCATCTGACGGGCTCCTTTGCCCGCCCCGTCTAGCGGCTTGCGCGGCATTCGTGAAGGGCCGCTTGTCATCGCGTCCGCGCGGTGTATGTTCACTGTCACCTCGGGGTGCACTGGAAACAGGGCTGAGATGCGCAAGCGAACCCGTTGAACCTGAACCGGTTAACACCGGCGGAGGGAAGGTAACGCGGGTCTCCGCAATGCCCCCATCCGTCCGGCGCATTGAAAGGATGACACATGCGGAACCATCTGATCTCTGTCGCAGGGCTGTGCCTCGTCGCCTCTGGCGCGCTGGGCGAAACGCCTGTCCTGACAGTCTATACCTACGACAGCTTTGTCTCTGAATGGGGCCCCGGCCCCGCCATCGAGGCCGCCTTCGAGGCGCAGTGCGGCTGCGACCTGCGCTTTGTCGGCCATGGCGACGGCGCAGCACTGCTGGCGCGCGTGCTGCTCGAAGGGGCGCGCACCGAGGCCGACATCGTGCTCGGCCTCGACACCAACCTCACCGATGCCGCCCGCGCGACGGGCCTCTTTGCCCCGCATGGGGTGACGGCGGCGCTCGACCTGCCGATTGCCTGGGAGGATGCCGAATTCCTGCCCTATGACTGGGGCTGGTTCGCCTTTGTCGGCCGGGCCGGGGGTGAGGCGCCTGCGTCGCTGGCCGCGCTGGCCGCAACCGACCTCAAGATCGTGATCCAGGACCCCCGGTCATCGACACCGGGGCTGGGCCTGCTGATGTGGGTCAAGGCGACCTATGGCCAAGGCGCGGGCGCGCTCTGGGCGGCGCTGGCCGACAATATCGTCACCGTCACGCCCGGCTGGTCCGAGGCCTATGGCCTGTTCCTCGAGGGCGAGGCCGACCTTGTGCTGTCCTACACCACCTCGCCCGCCTATCACCTGATCGCCGAAGAGGACGCGGGCTATGTCGCGCTGCCCTTTGACGAGGGGCATTACCTGCAGGTCGAGGTCGCGGGGATCGTGGCGGGCACCGAAGTGCCCGACCTTGCGGCCGATTTCATGGCTTTCATGGTGTCGGACGCGTTCCAGTCCGTCATTCCCACGACCAACTGGATGTATCCGGCGGTGGTCGGGCCCGAGGGCCTGCCTGCCGGCTTTGACACGCTGGTCACCCCGGCGCAGAGCCTGCTGTTCAGCGCGCCCGAGGCGGCGGCGATCCGCGACGAGGCGCTCGCCGAATGGCGCGCGGCCCTGTCGCAATAGGCGCGCCCTTTGCCCGATGGCCCGGCACCGCTGCGGCGGTGCTGGTGCTGGCCCTGACGCTGGGCACGCTGGCGGCGGTGCTGTGGCGCGCGGGCGGTGTGGGCTGGGCTGCCGGCGATTGGCAGGTTGTGCGCTTTACGATCCTGCAAGCGGCGCTGTCGGCGGCGCTGTCGGTCACGCTCGCCATCCCGGTGGCGCGCGCCTTGGCGCGGCGGCGTTTCCCGGGGCGGGGGCTGCTGATCACCCTGCTGGGCGCGCCCTTTATCCTGCCGGTGATCGTGGCGGTGCTGGGTCTGCTCGCGATCTTTGGCCGGGGCGGGCTGGTCAACGCCGGCCTCGGCGCGCTGGGCCTGCCGCCGCTGTCGATCTACGGGTTGCACGGGGTTGTGCTGGCGCATGTGTTCTTCAACCTGCCCCTTGCCGTGCGGCTGATCCTGCAAGGCTGGGCCGCGATCCCGGCGGAACGCTTTCGCCTTGCGGCTTCGTTGGGGCTGCCGGTGGGGCGGCTGCTCGAGCGGCCGATGCTGCGTGCGGTCGTGCCCGGCGCTGCGATGGTGATCTTTCTCATCTGCCTGACGAGCTTTGCCGTGGCGCTGACGCTGGGCGGCGGGCCGCGGGCGACGACGGTCGAGCTTGCCATCTATCAGGCGCTGCGGTTCGATTTCGACCTTGGCCGTGCGGCGCTGCTCGCGGCGGTGCAGTTCGGGCTATGTGCGCTGGCCGCGCTGGCGGTCTGGGGGCTGGCGGTGCCGGACCGGATGGGCGCGGGCCTCGACCGCGTGGCAGAGCGGTGGGACGGCGCGGGCCGGCCAGAGCGGCTGGCTGACGCGCTGGCGATCACGCTGGCCGCGCTGTTCCTTCTGGCACCGCTGGCGATGGTCGTGGCGCGGGGACTGCCGGGGCTGGCAGAGCTGCCGCCGTCGGTCTGGCGCGCGGCGGCGCGGTCGGTGGTCATCGCGCTGGCCTCGGCGGGGCTGGCGGTGGCGCTGGCCCTTGCGCTGGCGCTGCGCGGTGGCGTCCGGGCGACGCTGGCGGGCGCGCTGCCGCTGGCGGCCTCCTCGCTCGTGCTGGGCACGGGGCTGTTCCTGTTGCTTCACCCCTGGGTCAATCCTGCCACGCTGGCGCTGCCCGTCACCGCGCTCGTCAATGCGGTGATGAGCCTGCCGTTTGCCCTGCGCGTGCTTGCCCCCGCGGTGGCACGGATCGAGGCCGGGCACGGGCGGTTGGCCGATGCGCTGGGCCTGACCGGCTGGCGGCGGCTGCGCCTTGTGACGCTGCCGCGGCTGCGCGGGCCGCTCGGCTTTGCCGGGGGTCTTGCGGCGGCGCTGAGCATCGGCGACCTCGGTGTCATCGCGCTGTTCGCCGGGCCGCAGACCGAGACATTGCCGCTCGCCATGTATCGCCTGATGGGCGCCTACCGGATGGAGGCTGCGGCGGGCGCCGCGCTCTTGCTGCTGGCGCTGGCGCTGGGGCTGTTCTGGCTGATGGACAGGGGAGGGCGCGGCGATGCTGCGGCTTGACGGATTGCGCCTGGCGCAAGGCGATTTCGCGCTGGCGGCCGATCTGGTGGTGCAGGGCGGCGCGACGGTCGCGGTGATGGGGCCGTCGGGCGGGGGGAAATCCACGCTGTTGTCGGTGATCGCGGGGTTTTTGGCCCCGGTTGCGGGGCGGGTGCTCTGGGGTGGTGCCGATATCACCGCGTTGCCGCCTGCCGCCCGGCCGGTGAGTATCCTGTTTCAGGACAACAACCTCTTTCCGCATCTGACCATCGCACAGAACATCGGCCTTGCCCTGCGCCCTGCGCTGCGGCTGACCGCGGCAGAGGCGGACCGTGTCGAAGATGTGCTGGTGCGGGTCGGTCTTGCCGGGCTTGGCACGCGGCGGCCGGCCGCGCTCTCGGGTGGGCAGCAAAGCCGCGCGGCGCTGGCGCGCCTGCTGGTCGCGCAAAAGCCGCTGGTGCTGCTGGATGAGCCCTTTGCCGCCCTTGGCCCGGCGTTGCGGGCCGAGATGCTGGACCTGTGCGCGCAGACCCTGGGCGGGCAGGGGCGCACGCTCTTGATGGTCACGCATGACCCGCAGGATGCGCGCCGCATTGCCAGTGATGTGATGGCGGTCGAAGGCGGAGAGGTGAGCGCGCCAGCGCCGACGGCACAGGTGCTCGACCATCCGCCGCCGGGTTTGCGTGCCTATCTGGGCAAAGAATAAGGGGGGCCGAAGCCCCCCTTTTTTCCGTCGCGCCGGACCTCAGTCCTTGCGCTTGTTCTTGTGCGGCGCCCAGAGCCGCTTGTTCGTCAGGTAAAGCAGGACAGCCAGCACGGTGAGAAAGATCACCCCGGTCAGGCCCGCCTGCTTGCGCGCGACGAGCTTTGGCTCGGCCGTCCACATCAGGAAGGCCGCGACATCCTGCGCTTCGCTGTGCAGCTCGGTCGAATGGCCATCCGCGAAATCGACATCGTCGCCGTAAAGCGGCTGCGCCATCGCGATCCAGCTTCCCGGAACGGTATGTGCGCCGTTTTCATCCTTGCAGGCGTCAGGATAGCCGCCGGCGGTAAAGACGGTGTTGTAATACCCCTCCATCGGCTCCCCTTCGAGCGCGCAGTCGGGTTCTTCGGCATAGCCGTTGAGCAGTGAGGCGATGTATTCCGGGCCGCCCATGCCGTTGATCAATTGCGACAGGCCGGTGCCATAGGGCCCGTGGAACCCCGCCCGCGCCTTGGCCATCAGGCTGAGGTCGGGAGCGATGGCCAGGCTGCTCGCCGGGAAATGGTCGGCCGGCGTGGCGGGGCGGAAGTCGCCCTCGCCGTCAAACAGGGTCGCGTCGTAGACCTCGTAAAACTCGGCATAGGCGCGCATCTGGTCCTCGGGCAGGGCGGGGCCACCCTCGTCCGACAGGGTGCGGAAGGCCACATGCTTGAGCCCGTGACAGGCGGAACAGACCTCGGTGTAGATCTGCAACCCGCGCTGCAACTGCATCTGGTCATAGCTGCCAAAGGGCCCTTCGAAGGGAAAGGCGAAGTCCTCGACATGGCCTTCGCCTGCGGCCATCGCCGCGCCCGACCCGAGGCCGAGCGCGAGAGCGGTGGAGAGCGTGAGAGTTCTGAGCATCGTCATCGCGTCCTTTCTCACTCGGCCGGGGTCGCGGTGGCTTTGCCACCGTGAGCCTGTGCGCCGTAGTGGGCATTGAAGTCTTCCTCGATGGTCGCAGGCTGCGCCAGCGGCTTTTCGATCACGCCCAGAAGCGGCAGGATCACGAGGAAATAGGCGAACCAGTAGGTCGAGGCGATCAGCGAGATCGTCGAATAGGGCGGCTCTGCCGGCATCGCACCCGCCCACATCAGCACGACAAAGTCGACCACGAGCAGCGCGAACCACCACTTGAACATCGGGCGATAGCGACCCGAGCGCACCGAAGAGGTGTCGAGCCAGGGCGCCACGGCCATGACCGCGATCGACCCGAACATCGCCAGCACGCCAAAGAATTTGGCGTCGATGATGCCGAAGCTGATCCAGTTGGCGAACATCACCACCCAGACATCGGCGGTAAAGGCGCGCAGGATCGCGTAGAAGGGCAGGAAATACCATTCCGGCACGATGTGGGACGGCGTCGCCAGCGGATTGGCGGGGATGTAGTTGTCGGGGTGGCCCAGATAGTTGGGCATGAAGCCGACGATCGCCATGAACACCGCCAGGATGATGGCCAGCGCAAAGAGGTCCTTGATCACGAAATAGGGCCAGAACGGCAGCGTGTCCTTGGCCGCGTCCTCTTTCGAGCTGCGGCGGACCTCAACCCCGGTGGGGTTGTTGTTGCCGGTGGTGTGGAAGGCCCAGATATGCACGATCACCAGGCCCAGGATCACGAAGGGCAGGAGATAATGCAGCGAGAAGAAGCGGTTGAGCGCCGGCTGGCCGACCGCACTGGCGCCGAGCAGCCAGGTCTGGATCGAATCGCCGACAAAGGGGATCGCGCCGAACAGGCCGGTGATGACCGCCGTGCCGTGGAACGACATCTGCCCCCAGGGCAGCACATAGCCCATGAATGCGGTGCCCATCATCATCAGAAAGATCAGCATCCCGATGATCCAGGTCACCTCGCGCGGGGCCTTGTAGCTGCCGTAGTAGAGACCGCGGAAGATGTGCAGATAGACCGCAACAAAGAACAGCGAGGCGCCGTTCATGTGGAAATAGCGGATCATGTGACCGCCGTTCACGTTGCGCATGATGTGCTCGACGCTGGCAAAGGCCATGTCCACATGCGGGGTGTAGTGCATCACCAGCACGATGCCGGTGATGATCTGCATCACCAGGGTAAAGGTCAGCACGATGCCCCAGATCCACATCCAGTTGAGGTTCTTGGGGGTCGGGATCATCAGCGTGTCATACATCAGCCCGACCACGGGCAAGCGGCTGTGCAGCCACTTTTCGCCACCGGACTTGGGCTCGTAATGGTCGTGGGGAATACCGGCCATGGGTTTCTCTCCTTAACCGAGTTGGATGGTGGCGTCGTCAACGAAGGACGAAACCGGGATGGGCAGGTTTTCCGGCGCGGGCCCTTTGCGGATGCGGCCGGACGCATCGTAATGCGAGCCATGGCAAGGGCAGAACCAGCCGCCAAAGTCGCCTGCTTCGCCCAGCGGCACACAGCCGAGGTGGGTGCAGACACCCATCTGCACCAGCCAGGACCCTTCGGGTTCGCCCGACCCTTCGGGCAGCGCAATCGCACGGTTCGCGTCCAGCGCAGGATCGGCGCCGGTGCCGTTCGCGTTGCGCGACAGGGGGTCGGGAAGCTGGGCGAGGTCTGCGTCCTGCGCGCGCGCAAGCGCGATTTCGTCCTCGGTGCGGTGACGAATGAACACCGGCTTGCCCTGCCACAGCACGGTCAACTGGGTGCCGGGCGAAACCGTGCTCACGTCAACGCGGATCGAGGCGAGCGCCAGAACATCGGCAGAGGGGTTCATCTGGTTGACCAGCGGCCAGACGGCCGCGCCTGTCACGACGGCGCCGGCACCGGCGGTGGCGTAGTAGATAAAGTCGCGGCGGGTGCCGTGCATCTCGTCTGCAGTTGACACGGGGTGCTTCTCCGATCTGACGGGGCCGGGCGGCCCAATAAAAAGGTGCCGATGCCAGTTGCCCGGCAACGATTTTTGCGCTGTTTAACCTTCATTCCCGCACCCGTCCAGCGGACAAACGCGCGCAGGCCGGCATTAGGTCCGATGTGTCAAGATATAGCAAAGAGGTTTGCACGATCCGGGGGATGTGTCACTGTGGCGCAGTCGGTTGGGCGCTGGCCTCGCGGCCGGCGCGGCTCACCTCGTGCAACTGTTTGGCCTGCCGGCGTTATGCCGCGCTCTGGGCTTACGGGACGCGCGAGAGCGTCACGATCACCGCCGAAGCCGATGCCACCATCGCCTATGTGCATGGTGACCGGACACTGGCCTTTCACAGCTGCCGGGTTTGCGGTTGCACGACGCATTGGGCCGGTTTGGCGCCCCACGACGGTGAGTGGCGCATCGCGGTCAACATGCGGATGGCCGACCCCGCCGCGTTCGCGGACATCCCCGTGGCCCGGTTTGACGGCGCAGTGACCTGGAGCTACCTCGACTGACAGGCCAAATGCCGCAGGTGCCGCAAGGGTGAGCGGCGCGCGCTTGTCGTTGTGGTGGGTCAGGCGTATATCAGAAGGCAAGCAGCGTAGTTCGGGCAGTCCTCACCATGCGCCACATGAAAACCATCGCCCTGTTCGCCCTCGCTTCTGGCCTCGTGCCGGGGCTGGCTGCGGCTGAGGTCGAGCTGAGCTTTTATGGCGGCTGGCAGAGCGCGCCGCATTCCGATGTGTCGATCCGTGGCGACAGCGTTATCGCGGATGGTGACTTTACCGCCGGCTGGGAAGGGCGTTCGTTTTCCGCGCCGCCGTATTACGGGCTGCGCGCGACCTGGTGGCAGAACGAACGCTTTGGTTTCGGGGTCGAGCTGAACCATGCCAAGGTCTATGCCGATGCGACGACGCTCGCGGTATCAGGGCTTGACCGGTTCGAGTTCAGTGACGGGCTCAACATCCTGACCGTCAACGCCTTTCGCCGGTGGGAGGATAGCATTGCGGGATTTACCCCCTATGTGGGGGGCGGCATCGGGGTGTCGGTGCCGCATGTCGAGGTGTTTGAGGGCGGATCGCGTACCTTTGAATACCAGTTGACCGGCCCGGCGGTAGCCTGGATGGCCGGGGCGAGCTATCCGATCACCGACAGCTTTTCGGTCTTTGGGGAGTACAAGGGCACCTATTCGATCAACAGCGCCACGCTCGATGGCGGCGGCACGCTCGAGACCGACATCATCACCAATGCGATCAACCTCGGGGTCAGCTTCAACTTCTGAAGCCTCAGAGGCCGGGCCGGGTTTCGACCATGCTGGGCCGTTCGCTGAACGCCGCAAACCAGACCGCCAGCTCGGGCGCCTGCGCGCGCCAGTCGCGGTCGGGATGGCGGAAATCGAGATAGCCCAGCGCGCAGGCGACACCGATCTGGCCGATATGCAGCGGCCCGGCGAGATGCGCCATCCAGCGGTCCTCGATCACGGCGACGCTGCGCGCGACCTTGTCCCATTGCCCGGCGATCCAGTCGGCCGACAGCCCCTCGGGCGTGTGATAGCGGGCCTCATAGACCATCACCACGGCGGCATCCATCATCGCATCCGCCAGCGCCTCGAGCGTCAGCACCTCCCAGATCCGCGCCTCGGGATAAAGGCGTGCACCCGCCCGCGCGTCCAGAAAGCGGGTGATGACCCGGCTGTCAAACAGCGCCGGGCCATCGTCGCGCAGCAGCGCGGGGATCTTGCCCGTGGGGTTGGCGGCGACAACGGCCGGGTCAGAGGCCACCGGCGTGGTGGAAACCGCGACCTCGGTCACCGCGCCAAGCTGCCCGGTCTCGCGCAGGACGACGCGCACCTTGCGCACAAAGGGGGATGCAGGCGCCATCAGCAGTTTCATCGGCTTGTCCTTTCAGGTGACGCGTCACCCTAGCCTTGGGGCGGCGCCAGCATCAAGGCCGCAAGCAGCGCCACATCCTGCCCGATGGGCGAGGACTGCACCTGCCCCGCCGCCCGCAGGCGCACCGCGTCGGGCTTGTTCTGGTTCATCTTCCAGGTGCCATCGACGGCCGTCACGGTCAGGCGGCAGGGCACGATCTGGCGCATCATCCGGGCCAGCGTGCCGGGGTCCATCTTGTCGGCTGTCCAGGGCGTCTTGGGCCGCAGGCGATGTTCGAAATGCGCCGACTGGCGGTCGAGCAGGTCGCGCATATCCTCCTGCGGCAGCAGCGCCAGCGTGCCGCGCAGATGCACCGCGATGTAGTTCCAGGTCGGCACCTGATCGCTCGCGCCATACCAGTCGGGCGAGACATAGCTGTCAGGCCCGCTGACCGCGATCACGGCGGTCTGCGGGGTGTCCAGCGCGCGGGCGATGGGGTTGGACCGCACGAGGTGCAGGTCGGCTGTCGCGCCGTCGGGGGCAAGCAGAAAGGGGACATGGGCGATGAGCGGGCCATCGGCGCCATTGAGGCTCAGCACGCCAAAGCCTCGGTCGCGTGCAAAGGCGAGGTTACGGTCGGCAGGGGCGGTGCGGTAGATCGGGTTGGGATGCAATTCGACCTCTGGTTCGGGGCGCAGGGGTGGGAGCCTCCGGCGGGGATATTTTTGGCAAGATGAAGGTCAGGCGGTGAGCTGCTGTCCCTGCGTGCCGCGGATGGTGGCGGTGACGATCTGCCCGGTGGGCTGATCGGCGGCAAAGGCGACCTCGGCGAAATGCGCCGTGCGGCCCATGCGGGGACTTTCCATCAGGACTGTCTGCGTGGTGCCGACCTGCGCCGCCAGATGCCGCGCGACCTGGGCATCCCCGGCCGCGCGCAGGCGGGCGGCGCGGTCGCGAATCGCGGCCCCCGGCACGGCGGGCATCCGCGCGGCGGGGGTGCCGGCGCGCGGTGAATAGGGAAAGACATGCAGCCAGGTGAGGTCGCATTCCGTCACCAGCCGCAGGGAATTGGCGAACATCGCCTCGGACTCGGTCGGAAAGCCCGCGATGATGTCGGCGCCAAAGGTCATGTCGGGGCGCAGCGCGCGCGCCTCCTCGCAAAAGCGGATCGCGTCGTCGCGCAGGTGGCGGCGCTTCATCCGTTTGAGGATCATGTCGTCGCCGGCCTGAAGGCTCAGGTGCAGATGCGGCATCAGGCGCGGCTCGGTCGCGATGGCCTGCATCAGCGCCTCGTCCGCCTCGATCGAATCGATGCTGCTGATCCGCAGCCGCGCGAGGTCGGGCACCAGCCGCAGGATGCGCCCCACCAGATCGCCCAGGCGCGGCGCGGCAGGCAGGTCGGCGCCCCAGGAGGTGAGATCGACGCCGGTCAGCACGACCTCGTTATAGCCCTTGTCCACCAGCCGCCGGATCTGGTCCACCACCACGCCCGCAGGGACAGAGCGCGAATTGCCCCGCCCGAAGGGGATGATGCAGAAGGTGCAGCGGTGATCGCAGCCGTTCTGCACCTGCACATAGGCCCGCGACCTGCTGCCGAAACCGTCGATCAGGTGACCGGCGGTTTCACGCACCGACATGATGTCATCGACCTGCACAGGTTCGGTCACGCCGATCAGGTCCGGGGTGAGGCGCGCCCATGTGGCCGGGTTCATCTTTTCGGCATTGCCGATCACCAGATCGACCTCGGCCATGGCAGAGAATGTCGCGGGTTCGGTCTGCGCGGCGCAGCCGGTGACGATGATGCGCGCGGTCGGGTGCGCGCGGCGCAGGCGGCGGATTTCCTGGCGGGCCTTGCGCACGGCCTCGGCCGTCACGGCGCAGGTGTTGACCACCACCGCATCCGACACGCCGGCGCGCGCGGCGAGGTCCTTCATCGCCTCGGTCTCGTAGGCGTTGAGCCGGCAGCCGAGCGTGGCAAAGACGGGGACCCTGACCTCCATCACAGCGCGTCCAGGAACTGTGCGCTCAGCCGGCCCGAGAATGTGTGCATCGTCGGCCCGGTCATCCAGACGCCGTCATCGGCCCAATGCACATCGAGCGTGCCGCCGTCGCAATCGAGCCGCACGCGCCGCCCGGTGAGCCCGCGCCGCGCCGCCGCGACCGTGACCGCGCAGGAGGACGAGCCGGAGGCGAGCGTGATGCCCGCGCCCCGCTCCCACACCCGCATGCGCAGATGGCCGGGCGAGAGGACCTGCGCCACCTGCACATTGGTGCGCTGCGGAAAGAGCGGGTGGTGTTCCTGCGCGGCGCCAAAGGCGGCCAGGTCCACCGCCGCCACATCCGCCACGAAAAAGGTGCAATGCGGGTTTCCCATGCCGGTGGCCACCGGGTCGCCCGCGATCGGCAGGTGCAGCGTGTCCATCGCCCGGGCCAGCGGAATGTCGGCCCAGTCGGTCTGCGGATGGCCCATGTTGACAGATGTCAGCCCGCCGCCCGCGTCATGCGCATGCAGCAGGCCGCGCGCGGTGCTGATGATGAGCGCGGTCTTGCCCGTCCGGTCGATCTCGTGGCGCGCGATGCAGCGGGTGGCATTGCCGCAGGCGGCCGACTGGCTGCCGTCAGCGTTCCAGAAGGTGAGGCTCAGGTCGGCGCCGTCGCGGTCGCCGATCACGGCGAGCTGGTCAAAGCCCACACCCCGGTGCCGGTCAGCCAGCGCCACGGCAAGCGCTGCCGTGACGCGCGGGGCCTGCCCGCGTTCGTCGATCACGACAAAGTCGTTGCCCAGCCCGTGCATCTTCATGAAGGGCAGGCCGGTATCAGGGCCTTTTTGCATGGCGGTTGCATAGCGCAAGGCGGCGTGCTGTGCCAGAGGGGGCTTGACCCCGTCGGGTGTCCTGCCTATTGAAGCGGCTTGTGGGGCCGTTAGCTCAGTTGGTAGAGCAGCTGACTCTTAATCAGCGGGTCACAGGTTCAAGCCCTGTACGGCTCACCACAATTCCCCGTTTGATGGTTTTAGGGTTGACGTGTTGGGCCGCCTTGCCTAGTCAGCCGCATCGTGAGGGCCGTTAGCTCAGCTGGTAGAGCAACTGACTTTTAATCAGTAGGTCACAGGTTCGACCCCTGTACGGCTCACCACGATTTTCCCGCTCAGGGCGCGCCGGACAGGCGCCGCGATACTGCCAGCATCGCCAGCCAGCCGGGATCATCCGCCGTTTTGGCAAAGTTGGCGCCATACCAGATGATCAGCCCGGCCCCGCCCGCGATGCTTTCGCGCGCCATCTGTTCAAGCTGGGCCTCGTTGGGCGGCGCAAGGCGCGCGCGCAGGGCGGCGGGGGCGATCCGGGCGAGCAGGTCGGGCGTGACCTGATCGGCATAGTTGAACACTTGCAGCACGGCCATGCGGTCCGTATCGGGCAGGGCGCGGCTGAGCCATTGCATATAGCCGCGTGCAGCGGTGACATGATCGACAACCGCCAACCCCGCGCCGGGTGCCCCCATCCGCGCGACCTCGGGCGGGACAGGGTAGGTCGAGAAACCGACGATGTCGGCATGGCGGCTGTGCGCAACCACCGCGTCGAGATAGGCGCGCTGGGCCTCCGCCGTGTCATGGCGGCCGGGTTCGATCACCAGCGGGCCGTGCACCATCAGCACCGGCAGGTCGGGCGCGATGTCCCGCACATGGGCAAACAGCGCTGCGGTGCGGTCAGGGGAGATGCCGGAATAGCCGGGTTCGTCATAGGACAGGATCCCCAGCAGCCCGTCACGGCCGGTGCAGGCGATCAGGGCTGCCAGCGGATCGGCCGCGCGCGCGGGAAAAGGGGCGTCAGGATCATAGAGCAGGCTTGCCGCCGCGATCAGCCGGATCCCGTGCCGCCGCATCGCAGCAAAGGCCGGGTCGTCAGGATGGCAGGGCGGCATGAAATCCACCTCGCGGCCCAGCGTTTCGGGCTCTGGCACTTCGACGAACTGGAAGGTGGGAAAGAATGCGGTGATGCCTGCGGCGTGCAGGGTGGCAAAGATCGCGTCATAGTCGCCGGTGCGGCCCAGCGGTGCAGGCACCCCGGCTGCGGCAAAGTCCTGTGCCGGCGCGGCCTGCGGCACGGCAAAGACCGAGGCCACCAGTGCGACCATCAGGCGCGACAGAGACTGCATCTGGTTTTCCTCTGGCTGCGGAGCGAGCCGAGGGCGAGAAAATGACGCGCTGGCCGCAAAGTCAACCGTGCGTTGTGCGAGCCGTCGTCGCATCCCGAGGAGCGAAGTGGTGCCGCTGAAGGGACTCGAACCCCCGACCCCATCATTACGAATGACGTGCTCTACCAGCTGAGCTACAGCGGCGCTCCGGACAGGCGTTTAGCGGCTTGGCGGATGCCGCGCAAGGGTGCAAACGTCCGGGGCGGGTGTCAGGCGGCCAGCCCCTTGGACCCCAGACCGAGGTATTTCTTGCGCCGGTCGCTGCGCAGCGCCTCGCCGGATTTGCCGTCGAGCTCTGCCAGCAGCGCCTTGAGCGTTGCGCCCACGGCGGCGATGGTGGCGGCGCCGTCGCGGTGAGCGCCGCCGACCGGCTCCTTGATGATCGTGTCGCAGACCCCGATCTCGCGCAGGTTCTGCGCGGTGAGGCGCAGCGCCTCGGCCGCCTCGCGCATTTTATCCGCATCCTTCCACAGGATCGAGGCGCAACCCTCGGGCGAGATCACCGAATAGATCGCATGTTCCAGCATCGCCACCCGGTTCGCCGTCGCAAAGGCCACCGCCCCGCCCGACCCGCCCTCGCCGATGATCACGCTGATCAGCGGCACCTTGAGTTGCAGACATTTCTGGGTGGACCGCGCGATGGCTTCGGACTGGCCGCGTTCCTCGGCCCCCTTGCCGGGGTAGGCGCCGGGCGTGTCCACCAGCGTGATGACCGGCAGGCCGAAACGGTCGGCGAGGTCCATCAGGCGGATCGCCTTGCGGTAGCCCTCGGGCCGGGCCATGCCAAAGTTGTGGGCGATGCGGCTTTTCGTGTCGTGCCCCTTTTCGTGGCCGATCACCACCACCGCGCGCCCGTCCAGCCGCGCGAGCCCGCCCATCACCGCATGGTCATCGGCAAAGTTGCGGTCGCCGGCGAGCGGCGTGTATTCGGTAAACAGCGCCTCGATATAATCCTTGCAATGCGGCCGGTCCGGGTGGCGCGCGACCTGGCATTTGCGCCAGGCATTGAGGTCGCCATAAAGGCTCACCAGCAGATCGGCGGCTTTCTTGTCGAGCGCGGCGGCCTCTTTCTCGACATCCATCTCGGGGTTCGCCCGCGCGAGCGCACGCAGCTCTTCGGCCTTGCCTTCGATCTCGGCCAGAGGCTTTTCGAACTCGAGGTAATTCGTCATGGGGTCGCACCTGTGCTGGTTCCGCGACCCCGTATATGACGTGGCCCCTGCCGCATTGCAACTCGACCCGGTGACAGGGGCGGGCCGGACGTGCTAGCCTGTTTCCACCACGGTCAGAGGTGGCGGGATGCATGACGTGGCGATTCGTGACGTGGCGGGTTTCACCTTTGCCGGGCTGGCGCATCGGGGATCCTATGCGGGGATCGGCGCGACCTTTGGCCGGATGGCCGCGCTGATGCAGGAAACGGGGCTGGGCCGTCATGCGCGTGAGGGTGTGGGCGTCTATCACGACAGTCCCGCCGTCGTGCCCGCCGCCGATCTGCGCGCCCATGCGGGCTGCATCGTGGACGCCGACGTGCCGCTGCCTGCCCCGTTCGAGCGGGTCGCGGTGCCGGGCGGGCGCACGGCGGTGCTGACCCTGCGCGGGCCCTATGACGCCATCCCCGGCGCCTGGGACTACCTTTATGCCACCTGGCTGCCCGCGCAGGGCGAGGTGCCCGGTGATGCCGCGCCCTACGAGGTCTATCTCAACGATATGGGCGCGGTCCCGCCCGAAGCGCTCTTGACCGAGATCCATGTGCCGCTGCGGGGGTGACCGTCGTGGCCGTTGAAAGATCCAGGCGCAAAGCGCAGTAATTGGTGACGTTTGGTCATCGGAGTTTTCAAATGAAGTATATGATGCTGTCCCTTTGCGCAGCCACGGTGCTGGCCGCCACTCCCCTGCTCGCGCAGGATATCGACTTTGGCACCGACAGCAGCCAATGGTCCAATGACGGCGAATGCGACGATCCGCGCTTTCGCGGGCCGGGGATGACGACGACGACGCTGCTCGACGCCGATATCCGCGCCGACGCCACCGATTGCCGCAGCGCCTATGAGGCCGGGCAGATCACCCTGGCCGAGGCACCCGCCCCCGCCGCCGCGCCGCAGCAGCCCCCCGCCAAGCCCGGCGCGCAGACCCCCGCCCCGGTGCCGCCTGTCCCGCCCGCGTCTGACGGCGGCATCAACTTTGGCGATGACAGCGGCGAATGGGCCAATGACCGCGAATGCGACGACCGCCGCTTTGCCGGCGCGGGGATGGCCGCCAACCTGAGCTGGGGCCATGTCGGCGCGGATGCCAGCGATTGCCGCATGGGGGTCGAACGCGGCGCGCTGGTGTTGTGGGACATGGCCGCCGCGCGGGCCGTGACCCAATGCGCAACCATCGACTTTGGAGATGATTCGGGTGGCTTTCCCGATGACCGCGAATGCGACGACGTCCGGTTCGAAGGGATGTCGATGGCCTGGGCGCTCAACGTCGAGAACCTGCGCCGCGACGCGACCGACTGCCGGCGTGCCTGCGACCTCGGCCTGATCGCTCTGCGCGATTACTGAGCTTTCGCCGCGCCACGCGGCTTTTGCTGCTTCCCGCCGGACGCAATCACCTCGCGTCCGCCCTCCGTCGCGCGGTGATAGGCCGCAAGCGCGAGGTCGGCGAGCAAGGCGGTCGAAAAGCGCGTCTATTCAGTTGGCTACGGTCGGCCTTTGCCTTTGGCAAGCCAGCCTGGGTATCCGCGGGGGCAGGGCGTGGTGGCCTCTCGCGTCCCTGTTGCGGTGTCAGGCGCCGATCATTTCGGACTGGCGCACGATGACTTCTGCCTGCCTGATGCTGGCGATGTCCACGAGCCGGCCCTTGTAGACCGTCGCCCCCTCGCCGCGCGCGGTGGCGGCGGCCATTGCGGCGAGGATCTCGCGCGCCTCGGCCACGGCGGCCGCGGAGGGGGTGAACACCTCATTGGCCAGCGCCACCTGTTTGGGGTGGATCGCCCATTTGCCGACCATGCCCAGCGTGGCCGAGCGAAGCGCCTGCGCGCGGAACCCCTCGTCATCAGCGAAATCGCCAAAGGGGCCATCGACGGGCAGCAGCCCATGCGTGCGGCAGGCGGCAACGATGGCGGCCTGCACCCAATGCCAGGGATCGGGCCAGTATTTCGCGCCTTCGCGCAGCATGTAGTAGTTGTCCTGCGTGCCGCCGATGCCGGTGGTCTGCATCCCCATGCTGGCGGCAAAGTCGGCGGCACCGAGGCTCATCGCGACAAGGCGGGGCGAGGCGGAGGCAATCTCGTCCACATGGCTGATGCCGGCGGCCGATTCGATGATGACCTCGAAGGCGATGGGCCGGCTGCGGCCGCGCGCGCGCTCGACCGCGGTGACCAGCGCATCGACGGCATAGATGTCGGCGGCGCAGCCCACCTTGGGGATCATGATCTGGTCGAGCCGGTCGCCCGCCTGTTCCAGCAGGTCCACGACATCGCGATACCAGAATGGCGTGTCGAGCCCATTGATGCGGACAGAGAGCGTCTTGCGCCCCCAGTCCACGCCCGAGATCGCGGCGATGATATTGGCACGCGCGGCGGGTTTGTCGGCGGGGGCGACCGAATCCTCGAGGTCGAGGTTGACGACATCGGCGGCAGAGGCGGCCATCTTGTCGAACAGCGCGGGCCGCGAGCCCGGCCCGAAGAGCTGGCAGCGGTTCGGGCGGGCGGGCGGCGTGGGCTGGAGACGGAAAGACATGGCGCGACCTCGAAAGGATGTTACAATCTTGCTTGCTTTGGGGGTATTATATTGCGCATTGGCCTGCAAGGCGCATTTCGCAGATGCAGCATTGCGGGCGCCATGTTACTGATGGCATCGCGCAGGCGGCGGGTGCGGACGCCTCCGGCGGGAGTATTTCTGGCACAGAGAAGCGGGGCCGTGTGCCCTGGACGGGGAGGTGGTCATGGATGACGCGACAAGGATCAGGGTTGAGGCCGCGGCGTTCCGGCGGCTGCGCCGGCATCTGCTGGAGGACCGTCCCGATGTCCAGAACATCGACCTGATGACCCTCGCGGGCTTTTGCCGCAACTGCCTTGCCCGTTGGGTGCAGGAGGCGGCCGCGGAGGAGGGCATCGCAATGGAGAAGGACGCGGCGCGCGCCGATTATTACGGTATGCCCTATGCCGACTGGCTGGCCGCCCACCAGACCGAGGCGGATGCGGCCAAGCAGGCGGCGTTCAAGGAGGCCTTTGCCGCCAATGTCGGCAAGGCCTAGGCGTCAGATCGCGACCTTGCGCGACTCCTCGAGGTAGATTTCGCGCAGACGGCGCGCGACCGGGCCGGGTGTGCCGGCGCCGACGGGCGTGCCGTCGATCTCGACCACCGGCATCACGAATGTCGTGGCCGAGGTGACAAAGGCCTCGTCCGCCGCGCGCGCCTCGTCGATGGTGAAGGCGCGTTCCTCGACCTGCATCTGCGCCTCGCGGGCAAAGCGCAGCACGGCGGCGCGGGTGATGCCGGCCAGGATCTCGTTCCCCAGATGCCGTGTCACGATGGTCTTTCCGCGCACGATATAGGCATTGTTCGATGTGCCTTCTGTGACATGCCCGTCCTCGACCATCCAGGCATCGTCGCAGCCGGCCTTTTTCGCCATCATCTTGCCCATCGACGGGTAGAGCAGCTGCACCGTCTTGATGTCGCGCCGGCCCCAGCGGATATCCTCGATCGAGATGACCTTGATCCCGGTCCGCGCCAGCGGGCTGTCGGCGAGGCCGGGTTTGGACTGGGTAAAGAGCACCAGCGTGGAGGGGGTCACGGCAGGGTCGGGGAAGGCAAAGTCGCGGTCGGCGGGCGCGCCGCGCGTGATCTGGAGATAGACCATCCCGTCCGTGACATCGTTCAGCCGCAGCAATTCGCGGTGGATCGCCAGCAATTCCTCGGGCGTGGCGGGCGCGGCCAGGTCAAGCTCGGCCAGCGAGCGGGCGAGGCGGACCATGTGGCCGTCGAAATCCACGAGCTTGCCGCCCAGTACCGACGTCACCTCATAGACCCCGTCGGCCATCAGGAACCCGCGGTCAAAGACCGACACGCGGGCCTGGTCTTCGGGCAGGTAGTCGCCATTCACATAGACGGTGCGGGTCATCGCGGGTCTCCTATCCCCAGAGCGCGGCGTCAGGCGGATGCACGCCGGCCGCGTCATATCGCAGTGCATGGTCGCGGTCTTGGGTCAGAAGCAGCGGCCCGTCAAGGTCCACATAGGCCGCGCCCTGCGCCAGCAACAGGGCCGGCGCCATGGCGAGCGATGTGCCCACCATGCAGCCCACCATCACGCCAAAGCCCTGCGCACGCGCCGCATCGCGCAGGGCCAGCGCCTCGGTCAGGCCGCCGGTCTTGTCCAGCTTGATGTTCACGAGGTCATATTTTCCCGCCAGCCCCGGTTGCGAGGTCCGGTCATGACAGCTCTCGTCGGCGCAGACCGGGACGGGGCGCGCCATCCCGACCAGCGCACCGTCGGCCCCGGCCGGCAGCGGCTGTTCGACCATTTCGACCCCGAGCCGCCGCAGATGCGGGGCAAGGTCGGCATAGACGGCTGCGCTCCACCCTTCGTTGGCGTCGATGATGATCCGCGCGCCCGGCGCGCCGCGCCGCACGGCTTCGAGCCGGGGCATGTCCTCTGGCGTGCCGAGCTTGATCTTCAGAAGCGGGCGGGCGGCCTGGTCGCGCGCCTGCGCCTCCATCGCCGCAGGCGTGTCGAGCGACAAGGTATAGGCCGTCACGCAGGGGCGCGGCGGCGGCAGCCCGGCGATGTCCCACACCCGCCGGCCGGCCAGTTTCGCCTCAAGATCCCACAGCGCGCAATCGACCGCATTGCGCGCCGCCCCGGCCGGCAAGGCGCTTTGCAGCGCGGCCCGGTCGATCGGCAGCGACAGTCCGGCGATTTGCGCCGTCACCGAAGCCGGCGTTTCGCCATAGCGGGCATAGGGCACGCATTCGCCCCGCCCGCGCGCCCCGCCTTGCGCGATCGTCACTGTGACAACCTCTGCCGCCACCTTTGCCCCGCGCGAAATGGCAAAGACCCGCGCCAGCGGCCAGGTTTCGGTTGCAACGTCGATCCGCATGATGCGCGCCCCTGTCATCTTTTGGCCCCAAATATCCTCGCCGAAGGCATCCGCAAGCCAAGGTGCCGCAGGTCCGCGGCAAAGGCCTGCGGAAATTGCTACAGCCCCTCGCCAGAAGTTCATCGTGCCCGGCTTGACCGACCGCCGCGAAGGCTATCCTCTCACACATATACATGGAGGAGCACGCGACGCATGGCCTACCGCTGGAAAAATGACCTCACGCTTGGAGATGCGACGCCGCGCGGGGTGTTCCTCAACCGTCGGCAGATCATGGCGGGCAGCGCCGGGCTGGGGCTGGGGCTGGGGCTGGCGGGCCTGGCCGGGCTGGCGCAGGCACAAGAGGCGCTCGAGGCCAATACGCTCGACGAAATCCGTGCCTACAATAATTTCTATGAGTTCGGCACCGGCAAGGAGGACCCCGCGCGCAATGCGGGCGCCATGGTGACGTCCCCTTGGACGATCAAGGTCGACGGGCTGGTGGACAACCCCGGCGACTATGCCCTGGCAGACCTGCTCGACGGGCTGACCGTCGAAGAGCGGATCTACCGCTTCCGCTGTGTCGAGGCATGGTCGATGGTGATTCCGTGGAACGGGGTCGAGCTTGCCGACATCCTGGCGCGCGTCGGCGTGCAGGCGGGCGCGACCCATGTCGCCTTTGAAACCACGGTCCAGCCCGATGTGATGATCGGCGTGCAGCGGGGCGTGATTCCCTTTCCTTATGTCGAGGGGCTGCGGCTCGACGAGGCGATGCATCCGCTCACCATCATGGCGACCG
>Ga0100403_1000501_pt1 | contig 38855 bp, 53 predicted proteins | sample CryGeymet201501t_FD_83663 | JGI IMG/M metagenome (GOLD analysis project Ga0100403, IMG submission 83663) | Groundwater microbial communities from Crystal Geyser aquifers in Utah, USA - Crystal Geyser metaG 2015-01t | ecosystem: Environmental > Aquatic > Deep subsurface > Groundwater | place... | reverse complement strand
TGAGCTACTCTTACGACTGATAGATTTTGAATAGCTAATAGAGCTTATAGTTTTGATTGAACTACAAATAAAATAGAAATACCAAATTGAACTTATTTAGATTTTACTACAGAATATAATTTTAATTTTGATATATATTTAAATTCATTACCAACTAGTTGAAATTTATATAATATTTATTATAGATGAAATACAGCTTGAACTGGGGCACAATTAGAATTTTTAGTATATAATAATTCTTGAACTCATCAAATTGGTTTTGTTCATAATTTAGTTTTTTATAATATTAATTATACATTGTCAACATCAGTATGGTTTAATTTTAATGTTAGATATATATGAGGTATTATATATGTATATATAGATTGAGTTTTAATATGACAAGTTACAGCTTCATCTCAGCCTTGAAGTTCAAATAAAACTTGATGTTTTTGATATAATAATCTAGCTAATATAAGATGTTTAAATTGAAAAATTTGAAGACCAATTTTATGAAATAAAGCACTTTCAGCTGATGAAGTAAAGGAATTATATAACTTATCTAAAATTAAATATCTATACCCATTTAAAAAAACATTCCCTTTAAATCTAAATGATTGAAAGGTATTACATCTAGCTTGAGATAATACAACTACTACATTGTATGATATTTCTTGAAATTGAGATGCTACAATATCATCTACTCCAGTAATTAAAAGACAAGGACAACATAAATATATAAGTTTAACAGCTCAAAGTATAACTTGGTCTAGTAGAACTATTTGAACTTCATTATGTTGGGAAAAAGTAAGTTGAAAATGGGAATTACAAGTGAATCCAGCTTATATAACAGCTACCTGAATTACAAGCACTACAAAAGATTTAGCAAATATTTATATAACTACTAGAACTTTATCTATAAATGAGATACAGAATTATAAATATTCTACATTTATTTCTTAAATAATAACCTATGAAACTAATATTTTGAACATATAGACCTGAAAGAATATGAAATGTAAACTTACAAGACATTTCTCTTAACTGAACTTATACTCCAAGTTTCTATATAAATAATCAATTTGCAGATTGGGAACAAGCTTAACTAACTAAAATTATAGATAATATAATACCAGAAGATAGATATACTTGAGAAATAGTTCCTTGAATACCTAAATTAACTAGATTTATTCTAGCTGAATATAATGAATTATATGATAATGGTTGACAAAATTTATTAGCAACCATATGCCTTAGTAATTTCTACAACATTTGAATTTTTAAGAAGATATTTAACTAATTATGATAAAAAAGTATGAACGAAATAAATGTACATAGCACAATTTCTTCAGTATATTTTATATCAATTTGTACATATTTATGAATTGATGTAGAAATATTATGATTATATACATTTTTATTAATTATAGATTTTATAACATGAGTAATAAAATGATATACTACAAAAACATTAGAATCAAATAAAGCTATAAATTGAGTTTTTAAAAAACTAATACTTATATTATTAATATTTTCAATTTGAACAACTTGAAAAATAGTATGATATGAGGACTTAAGAGGATTATTAAGTTTTGCTTTCTCTTCTTTAGCGGTTGCTGAAATGTATAGTATATTGGCTAATATTTATGAAATAAGAACAGGTAAAAAAACAAAAGAATTTGACTGAGTTTCTTACCTAATATCTAGCTTTTTAAAATTCATAGAAAGCAAAATTAAGAAAATAGATAATAATAAACCTGAAAATGATAAAATTAAAGTGTAAAATATATATAGCATTAATATTCTTTATATTATGATTTGCAAACATATTCTTATTATTAAAATTAGACGAACAGATTACTGTATGAAAAAGATTTACTTACGAAGATTGACTAATATTATATAAACTTTGTATGACAGCTACAGGAACAACACTAAATGATGTTGTGTGAATATATTGAAATAACCAAACAGACTTTAAAAACTATATTTTAGAAAATTATGAAAATTAACTTATAACTTAACCAATTTAATTATGTTAGATCCATTTGTAGATTCTTGTTATGATATTCCTGACGAAAGGGACTATAAACACAGCGAAGTATTTAAAGAAGAAATGGTAGGGGAAATACTACCAAATAAATGTATTTTAGATAATGTGGAATATCAAAATCAATGATTAGAAACTATTACAAAAATGATGTGTGTGTTTTATAGTACATGACATTGAAGTAATGAGGAAAATTTTCAGGAATGAAGTGATGTTAGAATAATTTGTAAAGACTTTTGATTACAGGCAGAAAAACTTTGAAGATTAGATATAACAAAAGGGGCAATGATTTCAGATTGACCAAGAACAGCTAGAGATTTATGATATATTAAAGGTTGGTCACTAATAGAAACCGTAGAAGAAGCAAAATCAAGTATTTACAATAAAAGACCGATTGTAGTTTGAAGTAATAGAATTAAATGGAGTTTATGATATAATAAACCTTTTGTATTATGAGGAGATAAATGATCAGCACATGCAATAGTAATTATTTGATATGATGATAATTATGAAGGGGGTTGTTTTGTCATAAAACAATCATATTGAGATGATAGATACTACGAAGGAAAACAATACTTGAAATATGAAGATTTTTGATTATTATTCCCAAGCAAGTTTAGTTTAATTGACTCAGAAGATCCTATTTTAATATATAAGAAAAAAATTATGGAATGAATTAATATCCCTATGGCAAAAATTGCTTTTGAATTATGATTATGGAATTGAAAAAATAGTACAAGTTCAGTATCAAGAGAAGAAGATGTAACAATAGCATTAAGATTAGCCCAAAAAATACTAAATTGAGAAATAACAAAAGAATTATTAGCTCAAAAATTTAAAGAATATTGAATAGAAAATTAATCTTAAAAAGGTATTACTATAAGTAGTACCTTTTTTTATTGTAAAAAATATATTTTTGTATATTATTACATAAAATATTATTTAATTTTAAAAATATGGATTTTTTAGCATTACAAACTAAATTTGTAAAAAGACACCTAGATAGTAGGACAACTTGGGCTATAGCAGGAGAAAGTAACCTAGAAGCAATAAATGATTGATATAAAGAAGCTTTTAATAAAGCTAGGCAAGACAAAACAATGCAATGAGTATTAAAATCAGTAAAAACACAAATAACAATAACATCATGAACAGGAGTGTTACCTTCAGATTTTCTACAAATGGTAACAGTTTATTTAAAGTCAGGATGAGTATATTCAGAATTAGATAAAGATGATTTCCCTTATAGATTACAATTAACAGGAGGGGTTTATAATATTATATTTGATAATAATCCAGATTTTGCGGTTTATATAGAATATATAGCAAAATTAACAGCTTTAGTTAATACTACCGATGAACCAATATTACCTGACGATTTTGATGGAGATATTATAAATTTTGCATTAGTAGAATATCATAGGTCAAATAGAGATTGGAATGAAGTTTCAAACGAATTACAATATGCTGAAGGAAAAATATGAGAAACTATTGACCAATTTTGGATGGAATAATTTATTGTATAAAAAATTAGAACAATGTTTAAAGCGAGTATGAACTTTAAAGTAAAAGAAGACAAAAAAATAATCATAAAACATCATAAACAATGAATGTTTAGAAGTGGTTATGATGAGTGAATATGAATAAATAGTGCCTATAATATTAAAAATTTATTATACAATAATAAATGACAATTAATAAATAGACATCCTATAAAATATTTTAATACAGGATTACCTGATAACTGAACAGCAGTAAGTTGAGTCTGATATTCAAAATGAGTATGAGATTATTTATGTGTAAAAGGGTCTAGTGTTTATAAAGCAGATAGTTTATGAGGAACCTGGACTTCTGTTTCAGCTTCTTTTACATGAGTAGATGATGAAGCTTATACAGATATAATAGATTTTTATACATTATCGTCAAGTGCTACATTAACATCAACAACAACAGCAGTAGATGAGAGATATATAGACTCCACACTAGCATTAACAGTAAATGCACATGTATGAAGGTATATATGGGTATGAAGCCAAGTAAGACTAATAACATCAAACACAGCTACAAGAATATTTATAGATGAAAAGTTTAGTACAATACCAGGAATAAGTGTCTCTTATAGTATTTATGAAAAAATACCAGGTATATTTTGTATAGCTGAAGGTCCTTTAATGAAGGTCCGGGACGGTACAACTTTTTGAAATCCAAGACCTTCATGAAGTTATGAAGTATATAGATGAACAAAAGAACATAATAGGCTTTTTATTATAGATCCTACAAATAAATATAGATTAAAATATTCAATTCTGTGAGTTTGAAGTGATTTCCCTGCATTAAATTATATAGATGTAGAATTCGAGGTAGTGGCTATTAAAAATATAAAATGAAGAGTTATTTTATATTGATTAAATAATAGAGCAGAATTATTATGAGATACTCCTGATACTTTTTATATATCAAATAGTGCGACTCATAAATGAGCATTATCATGAGGAAGTATATCAAATTGAAGTAATGTACAGTTTTTCTTATCTTCAGAATGAATTGAATTATTAAATGCAATAGATAATGCATCCGCAACTGAAGGTGTTAGTGTTTCAGATAAAATTAAAGATTTTATATTAGATGCCTCAATTTTATGATTAAGTTATACAAATTTTGAAAAAGCAAAAAAAAGAGCTCATTGAACAGCAAGTGGTGGTAGATATTATTTAAATATATGATGATTAGTTATTATTTATGATTTTGAAAATAGTACACTTTTAAGTAGTCACTTATTTACAACAGCTCAATATACAGAAGCTAGTCAATATACAGATACAGGATTTAATATAGCATGAGAATGGACATGTTGTAGAGATATAAACTGAGTATTAATATTTTGACAATGATGATTTTTACATTATGTAGAAGAAACTCCAAATTATGATTTGTATTCATTTACAGCAACATTAGAAAGTGATAGATTAAATTTATGAGATAATAATAGACCTAAAAAAATAAGAAGAATAAAACAAAATTGGAGATCGTGTGAAAGAGAAACTGAATTTAAAATATATACAAGTATAGACTGAGGTGCTTATGAATTAGTAATGACAACAAATGACTTCGAATATGAAATATTTTTAAGTAAATTATGAGAAGATATTAGAATAAAAACTGTAATAACTCAAACAGGAGCTGGAGATATGGAGTACGAACATTTAAGAACAGTGGTATATATAGAACCACAATATATGTATTAAAAAAAATACTATGTGAATAACAAATATAGAATTAGATAAAAGGGCGACAGAATTAGAAAAAAAGTTTGAAAAGTTCTCTCAAAATATAGAACCTCAAAGTTGATATTACGAAGGACAACTTTGGTATAATAGAATAGAGCAAAAAATGAAGGTTTGGAATGGAGAAGTTTATGTAGATATTTGAAGTTCATGAACCGAATATTGTCAAGCTACGATCACAACAACAAGAATTTGAATACTTTGAGCGTGAGGAACATGAAATATATCAATTACGATAAATGATTCATCAGACTGATTTACTGAATCATCAAATATAATAACAATACCAAATAGTGGTTGGTATTCAGTTTCTTGCTGTATAAGAATGGATAAATTAACACCAACTGACCAAAATATTATATTAAAATATGTAAACTCTGCAGGGACATGAATATATGCAATAGAACAATTATTATTAGATTCTTCAAATAATTATTTCACATTTACAACAACAATAAATGTGTCAGCAGGAGCTACATTAAAAATTGTATGAGTAACAGAGTCAGATTATGCAGACTTTGTCCCAGTTTCGGATTTATTTATTATAAAACTATAATATGTGAAATTCAAATATAGAATTAGATACTAAATTAAGATTGCTAGAAAAAAAAGCTAGGAGTTTTTTTAGTAATATCGAACCTATAAATTGATATTACGAAGGGCAAAGTTGGTATGATAAAATAAATAAAAAAGTAAAGATATGGGACTGATATAAATATAAACTAATAACTCCAGACCAAATAGCATTAAAATATTGTTCTTGTACTGTATTAACAGTAACATCTGCAACTACACAAGTAATTATGCCAATAAGTATTTATGATTCTAGTTGAGTTAGTGATTTTACTATTACAACAGCAAATTATTTAGATGTATTAAAAACATGAAAATATTTAATTTCATTTTCAGTTAAGCTTGTTAGAATATCCGCTACTCGTGCTATATGTTCAATTTATTTATACAAGAATAATACTGTTATACAGGCAGATAAACAAACAATAGTGGAACCATATTGAACATCATATTTGACAATAACGGCTATTGTAGATATAGTAGCAGGAGATACATTAGACTTAAAATGTCTTGGACAATCTCCATATATAACTTATTTTTCAGCCGAAACTAAATTCCATATTATTTCCTTAGACAATTAAAAATGACACTAAATAAAACAACATCAATAGTGGATTACTTAAAATCTCTGTGAGAAGATAGTAGTTTTACAGCTAGAAAAAAATTAGCACAAGAATTTTGAATAAAAGATTACAGATGAACTGCAGAACAAAATAAACAATTATTAACATCTTATAATGAAAATAAAAATCCAGCTTCAGATCCAACTCCAACTGAAGCAAAAAATGATATACAAAAAGCATTATCTTTAAACGATATGAATTTACTAAAAGAGGCAATTAAAAAATATTGAGAGGAGTATGTAATGGAAAAGATAAAATGAAGCGGGAAATCGAAAGAAATCATAGATAGGTTACAAAAAACAAAACTAAGACAATCAGAATTAGATAATAAAATTATTTCTGATAAAACAATAGAAAATCAAAAAAATACTGATAAAATTGTGGAAGAATTATGACCAAAAGAAACAATATTCCCACAATATGAACAAAAAGTAGTAACAGATGAGGAAAGAAAAAATATAGAAGAAGTTCAAAAATCTTATTATGAACCATATTTTAATAGACAAAAATGAGAATTAACTACAGATTATAATGTAGATAAATTAACTCTAGATAGATTATCAGAATATGCAAATACAGATACTGCAAAAGATTTAGCAAAAATAAATCAAACATTTGCAAAAGCTATGAGCAGAGCTACAAATGCTTACGGTCAAAGAAATTTATTGTCAAGTTGAATAATGAAAAGCAATGCCGGCGATCAAGTAGATACTCTTTGAAAAGATGAACAAAATAGAGAAGAATATAATAGAAGGCAACAAGAGGGATATACTACAAGCCAAGAAAACATTAAAACAAAATTTGAAAGAGGTTTAACAAATATTAGTGAAAACCAAGATGCTCAAACATATTTTGATACATTAAAAGAAATACAAAATAGACAATCAGAATATAATAGGCAATATGACCAAAGCCAAGAAAATATAGATTTTAGCCTAACAACAAACATAGCCCCAACAAATAAAACATATGAAAATAAAGACTTAAAAAACAAGCAAAATTTACTTTTCTAATATATAAATATGGCAAATAAAGATCCAATTACTTGAAAAGGCTCTACTGATAAACCAACAATAGATAATTTCAGTTGAACATACAATCCAGTTGATATAAATGCCTGAAATTCAGCTATTTATGACCAGGTTATATGAGAAACTCCAGCACCTACAGGAAATACAGAAATAACAACTCCTGCACCAACACCTGTATGAACTGATAATTTAGGGGGGATAGTAAATAATGATAGTTTATTATATTCTTCTGAGTCATCAACCTCAGAGGTAACAAATCCTTATGATTTGAATGCAAATGATATTTTAAATAAAAAATATAATATAGGGGCTCAATATGCAAATGCGGTATCTAGTTTTAATAAATGAGATATTGTAGAAAAAATGAGATTAAAAACAGGATGAGTAGCAGATTTAGATAGTGCAATAGAAAATTTAAAAGTAGATCTAAATAAATCTAGACCAATGTTAATGGAAAGATATGCAAATGTTATAGATCCACAAAAAAGGGAGGCATTAATATCAGCTGAAGAAAGTAATATTGCAAAACAAATAAATGACTTGTCAGCAACTAGAAAATACAGATTAGGAACTATAAAAGAAATGACAGATGCTGAAATTACAACACAAGAAAATAAATTAAAATGACTAGAAGCTCAATATAATCTATACTCTTCTGTTTTATGAGATATTACAAAAGCAGACCAAGTTAAAAGAGATATGGATAAAACAGCTTTAGAAATTCAAAAACAACAATTGGAATTAAAAACATTAGAAGATAAATACTGACTAGAATTTGTTAAATGAAAAACAAGTTTATGAAGTACAGATTTTACAAATTTACAATCTAAATATCCAAACAATGCTTCCTTTAAAAATAATAATCCAGGTAACATTAAGTATAATACTCAGTGGGCTAATACTCTTGCTAATTACGGTATTGAAATAAGTAAATGAACTCCTGCTACAGATTGAGGTAATTTTGCAAAATATAATAGTATAGAAGATGCTTTATGAGGTAGAGATATATTATTATTTAGAACATCTACATATCCAAATATGACAGTAGATTCAGCAATGAAAAGATACTCAAATGGATGATATGGAGCAGAAATAACATGAGTAGATTGAAATAAATTAATGAAAGACTTAACACCTAGCGAAAAAGCAACATTAATAAAAAATCAATTAAAAGGAGAAGACCAGGCAATGTATCAAGAAATGATAGCCCAAGGAATAAATCCTGAAAAAATTGTTATTCAATGATGATATAAAAAAACTTGATTATCTGAAGAAGAAAAAAAAGCTAAAGAATATTCTTTCGTTACCGCAAAAGATTTTACAACAGCACAAAATAGTTCTGCAGAAAATTTAGTAACAAAAATGACTCCTGAGGATGTAAATAAAGTTTTAGAAGATAATATAGGAAAATGGGAAATTCCTTCATCTGCGGTAGATAAATTACTAGGAAAAGCAACTGATGAAGTTTATAATAAATATATAGAAGAAGAAGTGATAAATTGATTAAAAGAAGAAACAGATGTAGATACAATAGTACAAACCGTAGAAGACTTATTAGAGAGTTATACGGAACAGGAAGTTATGGATATATTAAAAAAAGCATGAGCATTTGATAAAAAATGATTTAAAAAAGGATTTTTCAACGATGATAGTTGATATGATAAATTACAAGAACTTTTACCTTCTTTATAAAAAATAAAATGCCAATAACAGTTAGACAAAAAAGAGAAATAACTGACAATCAAGAACCTAGTACATATATTGTACCAGGTTCTTGAATGGGGTCAGAAATACCTGAAATTAAAACAGATAATACAGAAACATATAAACAATATCAAGACAATACAATAGATTTACCTGATTTATGAGAAACTACATTATCAGCTCCAAAAAATACATGATTTTTAGGTTGAGTAAAACAATTATATCAAAATATAGTTGGTACAGGAATAGAAATGGATCGTGCTAAAGATGAAGCAATTAAAAGTAGTGCTAAAGAAGCTAGGAAAAAAGCCTGGGAAGGATGAGCATCAATAAATCAAGGAGAAATAATTAAATGAATATGAAAAAATATAAGTGCAGTTGTAACATGAATTGCAGTACCCTTTACGTCTGTATTAAATGAAGACGTAACTTGAAAAACATGAGAAAGTGTAGGTAAGGTATTATGATTGCCATTTGAGGTATTATATACAGATATTGCAAACTGACTTACCTTATCTTGAATGGAAAAAGAAGATGCCTGATATTATGCAGAATGACTTGCGACTCTTGTATTATTTTGAATTAAATGAGGTAAATCAAAAGAAACTGCCATAGCTGAATCTGTAAAATTATGAGAAACTTTTAAAAATTGAAATATACCTCCTGAAATAAAGGCTCAATTTAATAAAGAGTCTTTTGTTATGCATCCTGATATAAAAACAAATTGATTTAAACCTGAAGTTTATGAAAAAGTAACTAAAAATTTTGCTAAATATAAAAATGCATTTGAAAAATGAGATAAAGCAATGATGGATAAATTAAAATCCGAAACTGAAGCTTTAAGAAAAGAAGAAGGAGCTAGGTTATATCAAGAATCAAAAAATAAAAAGGCTTTTATAGATCCAGGTGCATTATTTAAAGATAATAAAGAAAAATTAGCTTATGATAAACTAAAAGAAGAATTAAAAAATTTTGTAGCTGATTCATGATGAACAATAGACATTAGAACAATAGTAGATTCTTGATTGGCTGGGTTTGCAATAAATGACCCTGCAAGAGAAATAGCATTACAAGAACAATTAGAATCTGAAATAAAACAAGATGTATTAAAATTAGAATATGACTTAACAGATCTAAAATGAAATAACATTAAAGAATTATTAGAAAAAAAACAAGAAGAATTATGAATTGAAGAAAATATAGATTATTCAAATATTATAGAAGATTTTAAAAAAAGAGATGAATTATTAAGAACATGAGAATTAGATATATTAAATGAAGGGTTTAAATTAACAGATTTATTATATCAAAGAGGAGATTTATGAACTGTTATTAGGGAAGTAGCAAAAGACTTGCAATTATCTGAAAAAATAGAAGTAGTACAAAATCAACTAAGGGATGTGACTGAACAAAACCCGTCTTATACAAAAATTTTAGAAGATATTAGAAAAAATACTGAAGAAATTAAACAAAAACAACCACCTGAATCAGAAATAATAAAAGAAGATTGATATAGAAAAGAAGATCTATTTTCAGAAAAAGAAATTAAAAAAGTAGATGAAACATTATGAAAATTAAATAATTTTCAAGAAATTAAAGCAAAAATGTGAGTAAAAGACACAATAAAAAGCTTTGAAAAATTTACAACAATAAGAGAGTTAGAAAACGCAAATGTAATAGCATATAAGTGACTAGATAAACAAAATCCAAAGCTTAGAAAATATGAATTCACACCAATTGCTAGGGAATATTTTAATATTTGAGAAAATGAAGATTTAAGCTTTTTAAAAATATGAGTACATTATCCTGATTTATTATATAAACAAGTAGCAAATAAAGTAAAACAACAAAAAATAGTAGTTAGACCAAAAAGAAGTGTATGAACTCCGACAAAAGGTTCGACAAAACTTCCAACAGCAGAAAAAATAGTTAAAACAAAACAATTAACAAAATTAGCTGAAGAAATAAATAAAGTAAGAAAACAACCAAATGTAAATGATATAGTAGCGTTGCTGAGTAAATATTGAATAGAAGTCATGAAGGAAGGTACTAATTTTGCTGTACAAAAAAACATAATGAATAAAGAAGAAGGAAAATTCTTTATAGACGCATTAAAAAAACAAACAAAAGAAGTATCAATGGCACCAACTTGAAGATTGAATACACAACAAAAATTAAATTTACAAGATTTATTATGATACGATAAAATTTTTAAGAATTTAGAAGATATAAAAATAAATGTAACACAAGTATCAAAAAGTCTAGAAAATATATGAGCAAGATTACATATAGTAAATGCACCTGAAGGACAAAGGGTAAAGCTTCCTTTTTCTCTTATATGAAATAAATCGGCAACTTTCAAAAAAGTATTACTGCCTATGATAAAAAAAGCTACCGAGCAAGGAGCAAAAACATATGTAGAACCTTTTTGAGGTGCTGGTACTGTTTATTATTTTGTAGAAGATATGGTAAATGCATGAATAGAAAAAATGTATATAAATCATTTTGATAATGAAAAATATCAAGTTATAAAAGCAATAAAAGAAGGAAAAGTATGAAGTGTAGTATGATTGGTAGATTCAGTTTACGACCAAATAGTATGAGAAATATGAGAAATACTAGCAGACATTCCTGAAGTTAAAGAAATAATGGAAGAATACTGAGTAGAAGTATGATCAAAAGAATTTAAGGAAATTGCTGAGATTTCATTTTATCCAAAATATGCAAAACAATTCTTCGAAGAAAGACCTGATACTAAACTAGCAATAAAATGAGAAGTAACAACAACTTTTAAAGAATGGCTATCAGACCACCTACAAGAAGAAGCTCAAAAAAAATGAGAAGTTTTAGAATGAGAAGAACTAGGAGATGCAGTAGAATTAATATTAAATGATAGAACAGTTTTTGAAAATCAATATCCACAAATAAGTAAAAAAATATCAACTGTACTTGATAAATATGACGGAGTAGAAATTAAAGAATGAGATATAGATACAGCAATGCTAGTAAGTATGGCAAAACATTTCAGACAAAGATGAGATAGTGGGCAAAAAGTTGTTTCAGCTTCTTCATGATTCCAAAATGTAGTAAACATTAGAAATAAAATGATAGATTGATTATCAAAATATCAAAAAACTTTCGAAAAATATTGAGATAAAATAGAAATTTATAACCAAGACGGTAAAGAATTTATCACAGATATGTGAAAAACACTAAATAATAACAAAACAATATCATATCTAGATCCTCCTTATGTAAGAACTACAGGAGTTTATATTAAACAAAATCCTGAATTAAAATCATCGCTAGATGAATATGCAGATACATCAAAAATAAACCAACTTTTTGAACCTATAAAGGATTCTATTATGATGTTTACAAATGATGTAGATGGAAAATATTTTGAAGCATTAAATACGATGTTATGAGATAGAATGAGTAAAGATATTATCGGATACAAAGAAGGAACTACACCAACAAGTCTTGTTACCACTTCGGAAATTTCCGTAAAACCTAAAGATGTATGATTATTTTATTATAAAATTGTAAAAGATAGCTTTACAAAAGATATGATGAAAGCATTAGAAAAAGGACTTCTACCAAAAATATCAGCTCAATTAAGAAAACAAATAGCAAAATTTGAACAACACTTCATGAATAAAATGACGGAAAAATTTTGAGATTTAACTAAAATACAAGAACAACAATTTAAAGGTAAAGAAGCCTTTGAAAATTTAGAAAATAGTCTTGAATCAGTTGTTTCATGAAAAGACAAACAAATAATAATAAGAGAAGCTAAAAAGTGGTTAAAACAAAATATTGTAACAGGTGCTGATGTTATAAAACTTATTGATAAAATAAATAAGATTTGGGTAAATAAACAAGCTAAAGTAAAAGAACTAAAAAAAGAAATAGAAAAAATAAGAACTATATCAACAATAGATGTAGAAAGCAAAAAAGCCTTCTTTGATTGGTTTAATAAAGAATATACAATAAAAGATGTATGAGAAAAAAGAACTAAAGAAGTAAACTCAGTTGATAATATTTTAAATGGTGGAGATTTTACTCCTGAAGAACTTACAATTTTTGAAAAATATTTATCGGATGAAAAATTTTATGATAAAATTGAGGAATCAAGAAAAAAGAGTATATCAAACCTAGATATAGACCAATTAGATGAACTTATAAGCACAGTAAAATATTACGAAAAAATTTGAAAGGAATATAGAGATTTTAAGGATCAAGAATTTAATAATGAAATAGAAGTTGAAAGAGTAAAAGCAGAATGAACAATAAAGAAAATGGAATTAGATAAACCACTTTCAGCATCAGAAACAATAAAAAAAAGTAATAGATTAATAAAAATTTGAATTAAAACTAAAATTAAAACAAAAAATGCATTAATTGAAGCTACCCCAATGGAATGGGTGCTTGACGAAGAATTAAATCTTTCTAGATTATCATATAATTTAACTGAAAAAGCCTTAAATAATCATAGGGATAAGATGGAAAAAATTGCAGTAGAATTTGATAAAAAAACTAAAGAATTTATAGTCACAAAAGAGTGATGGGAAAAAATATCCTTTCACGGATTAGCTAGAAGAAGTGATGGTAAAGGTAAAATAAAACTTATAGCTAGAATGAAACAAACATGAGAAGACCCTGCAACATTTTCAGATACAATTCAACATCAAGCCTCAGAAAATTACCTAACTAAAAACGAAAAAGGAATGTATGATTATATGCAAGAAGTTTTTAAAGAGTTATGAAAAGAAATGCAAAAAACTAAAATATTACTTGATAACGAAATAGTAATATTACAAGACGAATATTTCCCTATTCAAATGGATTGGGATAGTAACCAAGATAAATTTGCAGATACAATAGACCCAAACACGATAGATAATTGAAGTCAATTATTTAGAAAAACAAAAACTGAACAATGATTTACAAAAGAAGCGACAGGATTAGAAGTAGTTCCAAATTTACAAGCAGACAGGATTTTTAAAACACATACATCTAATGTAAGTTATTATATAAATATGCAAAAACCATTAAAACAATTAAATCAAATTGTAAATGAATGGGGAGTGGCAAAATTATGAGATTTATGATATAAATTCATGAAAAATTACATAGATGTATTAGCAAGACAGTGAGTATTATGAGTCCAATCTTGATTTGACAGAGTTGTAGCTGGAGCAGTAAGAAATTTTCAAACAGCAGTATTGTGATTTAGCCCAACAACAATGGTACTTCAAACTTCAGCTATACCTGAGGCTCTAGCTATATGATGAAATATTGATCTATGAGCATATAGAGATATAGTAAAAACAATTATATGAAGTAAAGAAACCTGGAATATGATTACCGAAAAATCTTGAGTAATTAGAAATAGGGAATATAAAAATCTTTTCTGAAACGAAGCTGATAAATGGGATAAATCAATAATGGATAAATGGAATAAATATTGATTTTACGGGATCCAAAAAACAGATGCAGTAATATCAAGAATAATTTGGCTATCAGAATATAAAAGAAGCTTAAAACAGGGCAATCCCGAAGCAGATGCAATATATAATGCAGATACATTAGTTAAAAAATCAATGTGACATACTCATTTTGAAGGTAAAGCAATGTTTGTTTTGAAGAACGAAAGAAAAGTATCATCAATATGAACTGTGTTTCAAAATTTTGTATTGAATCACTCGGCAATGTTAAGATATTGATGAGGTAAAAATGTACAAAAAAAATACTGAAAAATTTTATGATATATGTATGCATTTTTAATGGCATGAGTAGTATTTGCAATGTGGGAAGAATATACAAGAAAAATTTGAAGAGATATTCATAAACAACAAGATTATAGTAGCCCATTTGAAAAAGCATTATCTCACTTAATATCATTTGTACCATATGCATGAATTATATATTGAGGAGCAAGATATCAATCAATAAACGTTCTTTCATGATGGAAGGATATAAGTAATGCTTTTGATTATTCAGATTGGACTAGGGGACTAAAATGACTTGGTACAATTCTATGAATTTGAGGAACTGCAGAATTTGATAGAATTTATAAAGGATATATAAAGGAAGAAAAAGATAAGAAAAAATCTTCTAGTTGAAATAGTTTAGTTAGAGATAAAAAAACAACAAAAAGAACTATAACTACTAGAAAAAAAAGATAACAAAAAAGAGATACTTGTACTTAGTATCTCTTTTCTGTAAGAAGATGAAGTTAACCACAAAGAGTAGTTAATAAAAAGAGTTTACTTATTTATTAATTAAAGTCAAATAATTATTTGACAGATAGTCAAAAATAGATAAAATAAAAATACTTATAACCTAACAAAACTATATGTTCAAGAAATATTGAAATAAGGCACCGTCCTTAATATCTATGATGAGTAATGATGAAAAAATATTTTACAAAAATTTATCAAAAATAAGGCAAAAATCAAATACTGCGATATCTAGAATGTATTGATTATTATATACTCCTGAAGAAATAATAGCAAATAAAAAACTTATATATAGTGGAGGTATTAGAAAAGTATTATATTGAATGTATAGGGTAGATGTAATTTGATATACAATTGCATTTAAAAAATTTATTGAAGACGACGAAATATTCGCAGAAGTATTTAAAGATTATATTACAGAAAAAAAAGTAGAAATATTTAATTAATAACAAAAATCTATGTCAAAATACTTATTTAATAGAGTTGCTAAAGTTAAAAATGAATTATTATATGATATATGCGATTGAAATTTAAAATTTCAAGCATTAGATCCTGAAATAAAACAACATATGTATAATGCAATAGATGAATTAAGAAGATTTATAGACAATGTTTTACCTGATAATATAAAATAATGCACATAAATTCAAAATTAAGATATATAATTGACCTGTATGGAATAAAAATATGAATTGAAGGACTTTATACCAAATATAAAAAAAATGTGCTGAAAGTGGAAAATTCGCACCAAATTTCCGAAGAAAAAAAGAAAGAACTTATAAAGATTTATGAAATTTGAATAAAAATACTAGATTTATGAATTAATATTCCTGAAGAAGCAAAAAAAAATATGTTAGAACAATTAAAAGAATGAGAATTTAAAAATTTTATGTTAAATAAAAAAATATCTGATAAAAATCTAGATAAATTTGATAAAAATTTTAATAAATAAAAAGGATCTAAAAATAGATCCTTTTATATTATTTCAATTTCAACACGAGGGTTTTCTCGGTCTTTTCATCATACAACCGCATGAATTTCAATTAAGTGTTCCACATTATCCTCAGGAATACATTTAAACTCCTGAAGGGAGTCACAGAAGAATTTATCAACCACAGTAATTATATTCATTAAATCAGACTTATGTGACCGGAATAAGGTATAAGTGATACCTATAGGGGTTTTAAAGGTTTTTCATTTTAACTGAGGTTCCATTAATTCTTTATACATAACTTTTAAATCATTACTTAAAAAAAATTTCCGGTTACGATAAGAATTCAGATTTAAAGCACATTTCTTGTCTTTTTTAGTTTTCCTTGGTAATATTAGGTAAATTGGGCTTATTATTTTCATATGACTTTATTAATCTTTTTAAATAAAATTCAGCTTTTTTTAGGTCTTCTAATCAATTTTTAGATCAATGCCTAAAAACATATTTAATTATATTTCCTTGTATATAATTTAGATTATTAGATTCTATGAAATCAATAGGCTCAATACCTCATCACATTAAATAATGCTCGGGATTATTTATATTATCTTTAATCACTATACCGGGAAGTTAGTAATAATTTCTTTTAGTCTTTTAAAAGATATTTCTCAATTATATTGCAATTGCCTAGCTATTTTTTGCATTCTTTTGTGAGCGAATATTTCTTCTTCAGTATAAGACATAAAAAAAGGTTAAGTAGTAGTTTTTAATGTTAAAATTCTTTGTAATTCTGCTTTTATATTATCTCATAAAGTCATAATTTCTAGAACATCTTGCTTTGTAACAACACGAAGTTCCATGTCTTTTTGTTCGAATTGTTTTAAGTCCCTTAATCAATCAACAATAGCAATTAATGTAGATTTAAAGTCAACTACATGATTTTCAATATCATCCTTCCTAAGTATTTTTTCAAACATAGGAATAGAAATAATAGATCTTTGAGATATAAGCTCTAATTCTCTTCTTTTAGCTATATCTTTTTCAATTGGATGTTCTCATGCTTCCATAAAAAAAATTAATATATAAAAATTACATTTTACTTAAATATTCTTTTCTCATATCTTTAGTTATATTCGAAACATTAGAAATATCAAGTCCAAGTAATAAATTTATTTTATCCAGGAATACAATTCCAAGACATCAATACTTTTTACTACAATCACAAGAACAGTTTCAACCTACAATAGGATGTTTTTCTCAAAAAGAACATGTAAAAGTAAGTGTATATCAGGTTGGTTGCTTAAATACAGGCAAAAAGTCTTTAATATCTCTTTTCGCATTAATTTCCCTAACTTTATTTCAATTAAGATCATGAATCCAAGTAAATGGTTCTTTATCTGCAATAGCAAGTTTTAACTTTGCATATTCCTGTTCGGTAATAGGATATTCAGAATAAGTGTTTCTACTACCATCTCCCTCAATATTTCTAACTCTAGCTTTATATTTAGCAACTCATATATTTAAATTATTATTCATAACAAAAAATTAAAAATTAAACTAATCCCCTCCTTTTTGCTTCCAACAATGCTTCATCCCCCGACATTTTGGAAGTATCTTTTTTAAAACCTCATGAATCCTTAATTTTTCAAATAAGAGTAATATAATAAGGGATTCAATCCTTCTTCTGTCTAAACTTCATCATAGTAAGAATAACTGTAGACCAAAATTCATCTTTACAGGCAAATTTTACAATATATTTAATTTGTTCGGGGGTTAATTTATCTATGGTCAGCATTCTTCTAACCTCAGGGCACCAAGCTTCAATTATTTCCTTGTCTGATTTTTTAGATAATTGATAAATAATAGAAGGAACTCATCTATTTACAAGATCATCTAGAAAATATTTAGATATTGAATATTCAAAACTTTCTTCCTCGAAATCTTTTTTAAGATTTTGGGGTTTATATATTTCTTTAGTTATATTAGATTTAGATTTAGATTTAGATTTAGATTTAGGGTTATTTGGGTTATCTTGGGTTATTGAAAAACCCACTGGGTTATTTGGGTTATTTTTATTACTAGGTCTTCAGCCCAGTGTTCAATTAGCTTTGTTCCTGTTACAAACTTTTTGGTAGGTCTCTTTATTTTTATCAAAAAAAGACTTCATAAATTTAAAAGCTATACCTACCTCCCCCCCCAAGGTAATTTTTACCCCCAGGTGATATTGGAATATAGCATCAAATAATAAAGCCTTATTTTCTATGGATAGATCTTTTAAAATCTCGTAATATTCTGTTTTTAATATAAAATTATCCATTGGTTAGGTGGTTAGAAACAAAAAAGAGCAGTGAAGACAAAATACAATAATTGTAGGTGTCTAAACCAGCTCTTCACGGCTCTTTTCTATCATTGTATTGAAAAAACTGAATTAGACAATTGAAACTTTAAGAAAAAAACAAAAAAAAGCAAATAAATATTTTAAACACTTCGTAAAAATTTACGGAAATTTCTTTTATTAATTATTTGACACATAGACAAAAATAGATAGAATGTAGGTGCTTATATCTTATATTCTAACCAATAACAAGATGAAAAAGCAAAAAATAGTAATAGTATCAACAATAATAGTGGCTACACTATTTATATGATACAGAGATTATACCAAGGGAGTAGAATACAATGCATTAATAACTCAATTAAAAGAGTATCAAATGCAAAATTCAGAACTGAAGGCATTATCACAAATAGAAGTAGATCAGATTGAACTAGAATCTGCGAAAATAAATACAGATAAACTAATTTCGCAAGAACTAGAAGCAAATGAATTACTTATAAAAATAAAAGGTCTAAAAGAATTATCTATATGGAAAACAAGATGTTTGAAAAAAAAGATAATTTGAGAAGAAGAAAATTGTGAAACAGATCTAGAAAGATATGCTAGTTATAACTTACTAAAGTAGCCCAGGGAGAAGACAAACTTCCTATAAAACAAATAGTTACACATAAATTATGGGACACAGATGATGGGAGATTAAAATATGTTAATTATGCATATTCCAAAGGATGACTAAATTTTATAGCCCTATTGGAAGCAGAAAATGGCATATGGAATATAAATAGGAGAAGTATAATATGATATCGGGCAAAAGGTAAAATACAATATGATTACTGATTCTGCCAAATATCTGAATACTACCATCCTGAAATAGTACAAAACCCAAAATTCTGGTCAGATCCATATTGGCAAATAGATCAATGTTACAAATTATATATCGGATGAACAAAATTCTATGGTATAAGTAATGTACATAAAACAAAAAATAGATTTATAATAAAAACCTAACATGATAACAATAGGGCAAAAAATATCATTTATAGAAACGGAATTAAAACCATTTCTACATATGAGTACACCATGAGCACCGAAACAAGTAAAAATAGGATACGAAAAAGCAAAGGATGATATAGAAAAATATAAACTTAATCTTATAAATAAAGAAAGCGATGAACGAGACTATAGAGAAGCAACCTGATATTAGAATATGGGTGAGATTACCAAAAAATAAAATCACTCTAAAAATGCAAAAAGATATGCTTGAATGGAAAACACAATCAGACTTCTTTATGCACCTAATAACTACATATTATAACCTAACCAAAAAGTAAAATGGCAGAAACTGAACAAAAAAAAGAGTTAAAAGAAACTCTAGAAATAGATCAAGACCAAGTAATAAGATGACCATCAGAGGATGATTTAATTGACATGAAAGTAGAAGAAAGAGTTGAGGAAATAAAAATAGATTTTAGAAAAAAGGCTGAAAAATGGGCAGAAGAAAAAGCTGAAAAAAAAGCAATAGAATTATTTGAAAAAGAAAAAGAAATATCTAATGAAATGAGAATTTTCAAAGATGAGCAAATAAGACTATGATGGTTATTTGAACAAAAAGCATTACCTGAAGGAGATACAGCAGGACAAGTATTAATGAAAATAAGAATCTGAAAACAACTAGGATTAAATGAATACCAATCAATCACATGATTAGCATTTATTAAATGAAAACTAGCAATATGGGGTAAGGTATTCGTATGATTAATAACCTCAGCTTGATATAAAATAGATTTTGAAGAATGGACAAATGAAACTTGTAAATGTACAATATCAAAATGAGATGAAAAAATGACAGATACATATACTCTTGAAGATGCTAAAACAGCAGGATTATATCCATCTAGCCCATATTCTCCATGGAATAAACATACAAAGAAAATGTTGGCATATAAGGTGGTAAATAATATATCAAGCTTCCTATGTCCACATATAATATGATGAGCCCTAATAGCTGATGATGCTAGAGAAGAACTAAAAGGAGAAAAAGAATATGAAGAAACTCCAACAACAGTAGATATACAAAAAAATATTAGTAATAAATTTGAAAAAAATGAAAAATAAAACCCAAGAAACTACATATAAAATAGAATTTAAGACTCCAAGAAAAATAACTAAATGAAAAGATTTATATATCAGAATTTATATAAAACTTACTCCTGAAGAACTTGAATTAATGAAAAGACAACAACTTCAACTAAATGAACAAATGTTTATGGAAGGAGAAACCGTAGTACAAACAATGAGTTATACTTTCATGATAGAACATTTTATCAAAAAAAGTAAGAAAAAAATAAAAGAAAAAATTGAAATAGATAACGAAGAACAAGCTGACCGTGAAATACTTAAAAAATATATGCAACAATTACTAGATTTAACTGAAAAACATATATTAAAATCAAAAACTGTCCAAGAATTAATGGACCAAAATAAATAATATAATATAACCTAACTAAAATGAGAATATTTAACGTAAAACAAGGTACTCCTGAATGGCTTAATATGAGAAAATGAGTTATAACATGAACTAGATTAAAGGCAATAAGTTCAGCTCCAAGTACAGCAACTTATAAAACAATATTAAGTGAATTAATAGCTGAGGATTTAGCTCCTCTACCTGAAATGTTTCAAAATGATGCAATGATAAGAGGAACTATAATGGAACCAATCGCTCGTGGAGAATATGAAAAATTAACAGGTCAAAAAGTCCACGAAGTATGATTTTGCTTACATGAAACAGAAAATTACTTATGATTAAGTCCTGATTGATTTATAATGACTACTGAGTGAGAACATACACCTGAAGCAATAGGTGTATATACAAAATGAATAGAAATAAAATGCCCTGGTGCAAAAAATCATTTAGAATATATAAGATTAAATAAAATTCCTGCAGACTATAAATGGCAAATAGTAAATTACTATTTGATAAATGAATCACTCCAAGAATTAGACTTTATTACTTACAATCCGGATATATATGAGGAACATCTGAGGATGCATATAATACCAACAAAAAGATCGGATTATGAGAAGGAATTAAGTGAAATTTGGGAAAAAATCCAAGCTTTCAAGGTTCTTTGGGAGAGTGAAATTAAAGCTCTATTGTCTAAAAAGGACAAAAAAGCTAATATATCTTAACCATATATAACATGGAAACATTTGCAATCTTACTAATTGGGTGGTTATTAGGTTTAATAATATTAATTCCTATTTGAAAATATAATGGAAATAAATTAAGAGAAAAAATATATAAAAAAGATAAAATAATAGTTAATCAAGAATATAAAATAACTGAACTTGAAAAATCCATAGAAATATCAGATAGATATAAAGATAAATTAGAATCTGATAAAGATAAATTAAAAAATGAAATATCTATATTGGATGAAAATTTAAAAGAAACGGAAAAACTAAGGGTAAATGAATATCAGGCTAAAAATAGATTTGCAAGACAATTTAAAATGTTAGAAAAAGCCTGTAATGAAATATTAAGATTACCAACACTTAAAAAAGTAATGAAAGAATATCTTTCAAATATAAAACCAATACCTCGTAATTTAACAAATAATAAACAACCAAGTGAATAAAGCAATTTTAATAGGGAATATCACCCAAGACATAGAGTTAAAACAAACTCCAAGTGGGCAAAATGTAGTATCTACAAGTATGGCTACAAATGAAAATTATACAGATAAATCTGGAGTAAAACAACAAAAAGCAGACTTTCATAATATAGTAGCCTGGGGTAAAACAGCGGACTTATTAAATAATTATGTGAAAAAATGAGATAAATTGTATGTAGAATGAAGAATACAAACTAGATCATGGGACCATACTGATGGAATTAAAAGATATAAAACAGAAATAATTGTAGATAAAATAGAATTCTTAACAAAAAAATGAGAATGGACTTGACAATCAAATCCAAATAAAATAGAATCAGATGAGGAGTTTAAAAATTGAATACAAAAACAACAACAAATGCAAGACGAAATATCAATAGAAGATATTCCGTTCTAAACAAAAGCTACCTCTCGAGGGTAGCACCTAACCTACATAAATCTTTAAAATATAAAACACTTGTAGGATAGGTGATGTTCTCGAGAACATCAAGGATATAATCCCTGGGGGAGATAGGTTCGATTCCTATGTTGTATCCGAAAGCACTCTTGGTAGTAGTTGGCTATATATGTGTAACTACCGCATAATTTATATTACTAACCATTATTAAATATGGAATCTGATATCTTAGAGGAAACACTGTTAAATAGTGTAAATAATTTAAGAGATAATCTAAAAGTATTAGAAGAGTCTTGAAGATATTTTACTGAAATGATTAAAAAATGTGAAAATATTAAGTGAAATAAAGGAGAAGTTATAGCCCAAAGTATAATTACAATGCGTCATATAGAAGATGCAAGAATGAGATACTGAAAAGTAATCCAATATTTATGAGATTGAATTTCAATTTACGATAAAAAAAATAAGATAGTTATAGGTAGAAGTTTAAATAGAATTTTACATTAAACCAATAATATTAATGAGAAAATGAGTAAGTATAGAAACATTAGATAAAATTATTCCTAAATATGAAAAATTAGTACATCAGATTATATATCCTTTAATGAAATAAAATGAATAAATATGAATTAGACAATTTTAATAATAATTAATAAAAACATTATGGAAAAAATAAAATTTGAAATTAAATCAATATTTTGAAATGTATTATTTACATCATATAAATATGATAATATAAAAGAAGTTTTAAGTGAAGCTAATTTAAGTAGAGCTGATTTAAGTGAAGCTAATTTAAGTAGAGCTGATTTAAGTGAAGCTGATTTAAGTAGAGCTAATTTAAGAGGAGCTAATTTAAGTGAAGCTGATTTAAGTGAAGCTAATTTAATTGGAGCTAATTTAAGAGGAGCTAATTTAAGTGAAGCTAATTTAAGTAGAGCTGATTTAAGTGAAGCTGATTTAAGTAGAGCTAATTTAAGAGGAGCTAATTTAATTGGAGCTAATTTAAGAGGAGCTAATTTAATTGGAGCTAATTTAAGTAGAGCTGATTTAATTGGAGCTAATTTAAGTGAAGCTAATTTAAGTGAAGCTGATTTATATAAATCAACTTTTTATTGAAGATGATGAAATATAAAACTTAATAAAGAACAAGTACCAGTATTTTTAAAAGCTTTAGGTTTTATAATTTAAGAATAGATTTATAACTTATTAATTAAATAACTAATTATGACTGAAACAAGAAAACAAATAATAGAGTTAATCTCTGATTTTATGGATAAGACATTGAGTGAATGATGTATTTTTTATAATAAATTTAATAATAGATTTATGAAAACATGAATTTCTTGAAATATTACAAAAGATAATGATTGAGGATATTATGAATTAATGTTTGATTTTCATAAAATAGATAGAGTAATTTGACACTATGATATAACAGCAGTATTGAAGTATATAAAATTAAAAAATATAAGATTATTAAAATTTGATTGAGAAGATTTTATATATAGAGCTAAAGAAGCCGATTTTATAATAAAATGAAAGCCACTTAATCTATATAATGAACAAGAAGATAAAGAACTACTAGAATTATTATTAAAACTTAATTAAATAAAAATGTATAAAAGAAAAGATATAGATTTAATAAAAAAATTAAAAATTCCAACAATAAAATCAATATTAAATAAATGATTTTTAAGAAATGATTATGATGAATGAATATCTAAAATAAATAATCATTCTATTAAAATTAATAATTATATAAACTTTAAATGAGAATATAAATTAATACAAAATAAAAACTGAATAACTATTATTCCTATGTGTGATTTTGATGTAATATATGAAGATAGTAAATATACTAGTGCTTGTTTATTAAAAGTAAAAATACCAAATTATTTAATAACTAATTAAAACATTATGGAAACTATTTTATGTTATAATTGTATGGAGATTTTTGATATAGAAGAACCAGAAGAATATTATGAAAGAGAACAAGAAGAAACTTTAACTATTGAAGAATGCCCACACTGTAAAGAAAAAAATTCAATATATTTTATATATTCTGTTAATTTTAGTTGAAGAAAACCATATGAAGATGATTTAGACAATTTTAATAATAATTAATTAAAACATTATTAAACACTTGATGAAATATCTAAGAGTTTATGAATAGATGTAAAAGATTTAAAAAATATTATTTATGATAAAGAATTATCATACGAACAATTATTATATTATAACAATTAAATATGTCAAATGCAATAATAATTAAAAACATGATCAGAGAAGATCATTACAAAAGAGCAATAACAATATATAAGAAAAATCCTGCAATATTTTGGGTATTAAAATGACTTAGAAAAAAACTATCCATAAGAAAAACAGTAGAATATGTAAAAGAAAATATGCCTGAAGCAAAAGTTTCGTCATCTAATCTACATACCTGGAAAATAGATTGCGATTGGGTAATAAGGGATAATAAAATATTTAGAGATTTTATGTTAGCAGTTTGAATAGATCCTGAAGAAAATAATAAACAAGAAGATAAAAAACATTGTAGAAATTATTGAAAAAAAAGAAGGCAAACACAAAAAGAAAAGAATGATAAGTTAGAGGTAGAGATGAAAAAAGCCCAAGTGATATTAGCAGAAATGAGTAATCCTGACCTGTCAGAGTCTGAAAAATGGAGATTATCTGAAAGAGGTAGAAGACAAGTAGATGTTATAAATAGAGAAGTAGCAGAATGATGACTACCAAAAACCGAATGAGTTCTTGCTTTATATAATATAAATGCACAATTATTAGCTAAATGAAAAGATATAATCCTAGAAAAATTATGAACTATTAATGTAAAACACTTTTCAGACCTGAAGGCATTATCAGATATATTAGATACAGCCTTTAAGCAAAATAGACTTATAGATTGACAATCAACAGATAATATAGCTATTTGAGTCAATGATATATATGATAAAATTATACAAAATGCAGATAATTGAAAAAATGTGAATAGAAATATTACCATCAAAAACCCCGAAAAGGATTAAGCCTGACTATAAAAGACCACCTAACAAACCACGTCGCCTATGAAAATAAAAACAACAAGGCACTTTGATTTAAGAGTAGCCGATAGAATGAACTATAATAAAAGTAACCCTAGAGAAACTATAATAAAACATTTTAAAGAAGCTGTAAAATTAATATCAAAAAAGAAAATACATCCGTATTTTAAAGATCCATGTCCAAATGGATATATGTACGGAGTAAATTATCATAGTATAAACTTTATATATGTAAAAAAATGATGCCTATATATTATTATTACATTTTATCAAAAACCCCCAACAATGTGGGTAAATTGAGTAAAAAAGGAAAATAAACGGAAACAAAAATGGAGGTAGAATTTATCTATCCCCATTTTTTGGACCTGTGTGTGCTTTAAAAATATCTCCTGGACTAATGATACCTAGACTCTATACCTAGATAGTGCCTCATCATCTACATTCACTAATTTAGATATAAAATCTTTAGGCATTTTGTGACCTTCAGATTTTATTCTATAATCAGTCCAAATACTTTCATCCCATAAATCTCTATAGTAAATTGCCCAATCATTAACGAAACCTCTAACAGCTAACCAAGAAACCTGCTTACCTGTATTATCTAAATTAGTAGAACCCCCGTCGTGCATAGTACCACGAGCAATAATATCTCCCTCATTTGCATTATTTAAAACTTCCATATTTATATTATACATAATTTTATTTATTATTAATTAAAGGATTGTCTGACACGCTATTAACCACACTAATAGCATTTTTATTTAAAATTCATTTAGATAAATTTTCATTGTAATAATCAAACCACTCTTTACTTATAGAAACCAATTTAGGTTTTGAATAAGTACAATTAGGAGTGATAACTTCCCTATTACCTTTTTTAATATAGAACTGTAGGTCTGAAAAACATCTACAAACAATTGGTCTAGCATTATAAACACTACATTTACCTTCAGATGTAAGATATTCGCACATTCATACCCCTTTTCAATTAGGAGGAGAAGTAAATCAATTCTTGATCAACTCTTTTTTCATGAGTTTTAATTCTTCAGGCAGAAATGAAATCGCCCCGCAACACTCAAAACAACCATTTTTACATTTATATTTAAATCAAGACAATTGTTTTTGGAGTGTTTTAAGTTTATTTAATTTCATATATAAAAAATTAAGAACTAAAATGTTTCTTTAAATAAACTAGAGCTTCATCTCTCCCTTCTGCACTAAAAGGATTACATACACGAGCAACAAAAGGACTTTCGTGTGCGTCTTGGATATCTAAAGACCCTTGTCATCTGCCCCAGTATCTTTTAGCTTGTATAGAACCGTTTGTATGGAGATATCCCCACCAAAGATAATCTGTATTCATAAACAAAAATAATTAATAATTAAAGTACAACTTGACATTGACAAGTTTTTTCTATCCAATTAACCGCATCAGTCAATTTGTCATCATCATAAGGTCCACCCTTAATAGTAGCAATTCTAAGTTCAGTCTCAGAACTCCATTCAACACTAAATTCAATTCACCCGTAAAACATTTTCATAAACAAATAATTAGAAACTAAAATGAACCCACAACTGCTACCTCTTGAACTTGTTCCAACCAATCAACTAATTCGTCCTGATTTTCAGAATCAACCGAAATATGGATTTCTCCTGAGTTTTCGTCTTCGCAAGACAATTCAAACAACATAAGCAAAAAGTTAAATTTTAAATAGGCATTTTTTGGACCTGTGTGAAGTTCTTTCACATACCCTGGACCAACCATACCTAGGAGTTTGACTCCATATTGCCTACCCACAAAGAATAAGCAATAGCAACCAAACTAAAAAACCGAGTACCCCATATCATAAACTATATCCTCCATAGTATCCACATTCTCACCCATAATATAAGCCAAATCATCCAAACCACCCCTACTAATACAGTCTGTTAAATCTGTACAATCCCAAGAGTCAACCTCAATAGTAGAACCGTCCTCCATTTTAAGTATATAAATTAAGGAATCGTCACCCTCGTAATCATAAGCTTTTATAATCACACAAACATCACCATTAAATAACACCGAGTTCCCAACCAAACCAGGATACTCTTTATTTATTTTTGCATTCATAATTAACTAAATAAGTAAAATAAAATAATAAAAACCCCACCCCCGATAGCAAAAGCAGTACACACCAACTGAACCCAGTCAATATCATCCATAAGATAAAATTAGTAAAATAAACTAAGCACCACCAGGCACCCGGGACTACCCCAGGAACCCAAGCTACCTAATTAAACTTCAGATATCATAACCCCCTGAACATCTCCCAATCTAATCATTAAATCATAATCATTCCAACCAATAGCAGGAGCAAATCATTTAACAACTCCACCTAAACCAATAAGTACACCCCCAATAAATCCACCCTCGTCATCAATAATCTCAACCATAGAGCAATCGTAAGCACGAGTCCCAATAAATATAGTCTTAGTCATAATAATAAAAATTAGTAAATAAGCTTTTTTTTAAGCAAAGCACAGGCGAGTCCAACGGGACCAAGCGACCAGTAGCGTTTGCAGGAACTAAATCAGCTCCACCCTACCTACCACAAGGAGTGATAAGCAGGAGCAACTGAGCAATACCGTAGAATGTTAAAGAACAAGTAGCCTGATAACAAAGCTAATAACCTGACACCAGTATAAATAAAAACAAAAGTAATGCAAAATAAAAAATCTATTAGCACCGTCAAGCCTTGACAACGGGGTAGACTAGTGTAAAAGATAGAGCATAAATAAAGGAAGGGTAAGCCTTTTTGTACAAATCATTAGAACAACACCCCCAAGTAAACCGAACAGTAAGCCATTTTTTAACACCGTAAAAAACAGGCACCAAAACCCAAAACCAGGAGTAAAGTAACACCCTAACATCAAATAAATAGCTAATAGGTCACATAACAAGTATTATGTGTACTACTGATTAGCATAACAAAGCCAAAAAATATCAAAAGACCAGGGCGTCATAAATAATACCACATTTTTATAAGTAGTCAACACAATAATAACAAACAAGAAGCAATGAAAAAAAACCGACTGATTACGAAAACTGAAAAGTGCGAACCTGCGTGCAGAAAAAAAATCATTACCCCCCTACCCGACCTCTAAAATATATATCCAAATTTTTTAGTCACTTCTTGACAAATAATGAAAAACATTTTTAATTAAAAGATACTAGAATTAAAAAAATATACAAAAAAAATTTAAGTGACTTTTTGGCTTATTAATGGATTTGTATAACTTCGTTATGAAGACACTCTATAAGATATAGAGAGATTAATTTTGATTTACCCAAATTTTAAGTATTATAGTGCTATAAACTAAGAAACCCAAAAGTCCCCGGTTGGGGACAATTAATACCCCCCCTTTTGGGACTTTTGTATTTGACTTAATATTATTTATGAATAATATCGAGTTACTACACTATAAATAAACTCTAGCCTATGGGTAGTTATGACAATATTATTAAAACAAGATATATGTTCCTTAAGCAGAATATAGAATTGGATACAATAAAAATGATTAATGAATTATGAACTAGAAGATATGCATATTTCATGATCATAATAGAATCCATAGATACTAAAAATAGAATTCATTTTGATAATATACCTTTATTATCGCCGAGTAGTATGAGGGAATTAGTATCATTATTTAAAAAGAAATGATATATATTAAAACTAAAACTGAAGGGAGATAGTGTAAAAACCTTCTATTTGAATCCATTGTATGCACATAGGGGGCAAAGTATAAGTAAAGAATTATTTGATGCCTTTGATAAAATAAATTGAGGGAAAATTTATTAACCTAATAAATAATATTAAATAAATGAAAAAATGAAAATTAATAGCCATAATACAACAAAAAAAACCAAAAAATAAATATTACTGCTCTGATCATCAAAGATTTATGATACATAATGATAAATGAGGTTCTTATTGTAGAGAATGTTTAAAGTCAAATATTATAAAATTTGTAATTCAAACAATAATTATTACTATATTTATAATATTTTGGGTATTTATTTATAAATATTTTAACTAATGGAATGATTAGCACAAGTAGATCCAATTAAACAATCCCAAATTGAACAACTTTTTTCAAACTTAGCATGGAGATTAGAAAATTTGTATTTTATAGTAAATGAAGACTGAGATACAATACTTTTCAAGCCAAATAGAATTCAAAGATCTATTTTAAATGCAAGGTCAGATTATAGAGATATAATTCTAAAATATAGACAAGGTTGAGTTTCTACTTTATTTATTATTTTAATGCTTGATGAGGTTCTTTTTGGTTGAACAAATATAAATAATGTTTTTATAACCCATAGACAAGACCTTTTAGATGTATTCTTCCAAAAAGCAAAATTTGCATATGATAATATTCCCGAAGAATATAAAGCATTACTTCCAAGACCTACAACTGATAATGCCAACGAACTAGCTTTTGCAAAAACTCAGTCATGAAAAATATTAAATAACCGTCTAAAAATAGGTCTAGATGTTCGTTGACAAACTCCTACTCGTCTACATATATCAGAGTTTGCTTTTATAGATAACGAAAAACAAATAAAATTAAAATTATCTATAGATCAATTCAGAAAAACAAAAATAACAATTGAAACTACCGCAAACGGTATTTGAAATGTTTTTTATAGTGCCTGTATGATAGCAAAAAATAATAAAGGTTCTTATCAATTATTATTCTTTCCTTGGTATATAGAATCAAGAAATGTGAAAAAAATAAATAATCCTGAAGAATTTTCAATGGATGAAATAGAATTATGATTAAAAGAAAATTATAATCTTACAAATGAGCAAATAAATTGGAGGAGAGAAAAAATCCAGGATGCAAATGCTTTATGAGTTGACGGATATAAATTATTTGAACAGGAAAATCCAACAACAATTGAGGGTGCTTTCGTTTCTTCTTGATCATCTGTTTTTGATTTAACAGCAAGTTATAGAATAAAACAGCCAATAAAAGTAATTGAAGGTTGGGAAATATTCCAAAAACCACAAGATAAACTATGTTGTGGTATTGATATGGCTGAAGGTGGAGTAAAATGAGATTACTCGGCAATATCTGTAAGAAATCAAAATAAAGAGATTGTAGCAACATTTAAAGCAAAAGTAAACGAAGAAATACTAGCAAAAAAACTAGATTGGTTTTTTAATTATAACGACCTCGGGGGTTTTTATGTATGAAATGTACTTCCTGAAAATAATGTGTGACTAGCCTTTATAAACGAATGTAAGAAATATGAGTGGTTCCATGAAAGAATGCTAGTTGAAAGAAAAAACGATAAAATGGAAGGAGAAGACAATCAAATATTCAAATATTGATTTAGAACTACAATGAAAAGTAAAGACTTAATTATTAGACAATATAGAGGGGCTTTACATAGAAAAGATATAGATATAACAACAGGGATATATGCAGAAATTATGACATATATGTACGATAAAAACAATAGACCAAATGCAATATCTCCAAATCACGATGATTTATTGGTTGCAGATATGATATCATATTATGGGGTATTAAACGAACCAAATCTTCTAGAATATGATGAAAAATATACATTACCTGACGAAAGACTTGAAAGTTTAAGAAATAAAGATATATTAAGAATAAATTTAATAAATAATAGTGAATCTGAAGAAGAAGAATGAGAGAGGGAAAATTTACTAGATGGGTACTATTATGCAGAAGAATATTAGTTGTATAAAAAATTAGAACAATGATAACAGAAATTACCTTAATAATGCTATGACTTACAATAATTTGATTGTTTTTTATGATATTTTATTTATTAAAAATCTTAAAAGATATTGCCAAATTAATAAAAGCAGATAATCTACAGGAATATACAATTGGGCAAGAAATTGAAAAAGAAAGGATAGAGGTTGGACAGCAAGACGAGAGATATACTGATATATGAAATATAAGTGAAAAAGATTTAAAAAATATAAATATAGACCCTAACCAAATATATGCTTGAAACTACTGAAAAGAAGATAAAGTAGAAACATTTAATTAATAATTAATATATATGGAAAAGGAAGTAAACATAAAAGGTACTTTACAGGATAAATATTCAGATATAATTAGTGAATTTGATGATTTCTTATCAGAAGCAAAAGAATACAGGAATGTATGGGAAATAAGAAGTTTCGTAGACGAAAGTTTTTACGAATGAAATCATAGAGTTGTTTTTGATACTCAAAGAAAACAATTAACTACATTGCCTATAAAATCAGATACTCAATTCGCAATTTGAAAAGTAAGAAAAATTGTAAGATGAGTAAGAAATATGATCACGAAAAATGATCCAAGATGGCATCCAACAAGTTCAAGAACACAAAAAATATCAGATGAAGAAAAAAATGTAGCCTCAGCATTATTACAAGCAGTTTATAAAGAAGACCACCTAAAAGATAAAATTAAGGATTTATTAACTCATTCATTAACAAAAACTCTTTGATGGGCTTTTATTTGATATGACAATTCAAAAAAAGATATAGATGTTTTTATGGAAGATCCTTTCAATATTTATACATCACCGGACTGAAGACTTGAAGGTCCTGTTTTTGTATGAAAATACATAATTAGGACAATTAAAAAAACTTTATCAGATATAAAATGAAGCTCATTATATAATCAGGGAAAATTTAAAGACGATTTAAAATTAATAAAATGAGATAATAGATTGGCTGAAAGTGATTTTAAACAATCGATATTAGCACAGGATTATAAAATCCCAGTAGACGAAAATGGTTCCGCTATTGTTAGGGAATTATATGTAATGGATACAGTGGAAAATATAAATAAACTAGATATAGATTATACTGTATCTTCAGAAGAAGACCAATTACAACATAATAACGAAAAAAGGAGAGTAAGAATAATTACAAGAGTTTGAAATATAGTAATAAGAGATGAATTAACAGAGTACGAGCAATTCCCATTTATAGCATATCAACCTGAAAGAAATAAATGACTTTTATATCATCCTTCTTGGATTAATCCACTTATTCAATTAAATAAAGCCTTAGATGATGGATTTTCTAATAGAGCAGATTGGTTAGAAAAATTTGCAAAAGGTAGATATTTAGTACAAAAAGGTTCTAAATTTTCAATAATAAAATGAAGAAATGGTCAAGTTGTAGAATATACAGGTAGTAAACCAACCCAAATGGAATCATGAAATCTTCCACAAGAAGTAAATATCCATTTAAACGAAACAGAGAGAATTATGGAAGATTTATGAGGGATACATTCGGAATCTACTTGAAGACTGTCGTGAGGAGCTCTTTCAGGGGTAGCAATTGCACAACTACAAGCTTCAGATAATAATAATGTATCTGAACCTGTAGATAATCTAAAAACATTTATGGAAGAAATGGCTTATAGGATTTTATACCTTGGTAGTAAATTTTATAATCTAAGAGATTTAGAAACGGAAACATGAAATACAAGAGTTATATGATCAGAAGTTAAAAAAAATATAGAAAGTTCACTAGAATGAACAAGTAATGCAAAAATATGAAAAGATATTATAGAAATTAAGCCAATTAGAAATATTGAGGTAGAAATTGTCCCAGGTTCTGCATTTAGTGATTTACAAGCTAGACAAGATTTAGTAGAATTAAGAACATTATGAGTAGCAATTCCTGATAGATTAATTATAGATGCATATAAATTAGGGAATACTGAATTAATTATGAACGAATACTTCCAGGAAGAAGCAGAAAAGAAAGCAATGGAAGACGGTCCTGAAGGGTTAGAATCAAAACAAGCTGAACTTGAAAATAAAAAATTAATAGAATGAGCAAATATTGTAGCTCAAAATTCAGAAAACCACGAAATACATCTAGCTGTACATGGAGCGATGTTGTGACAAATAGGTCAAAATCCACAATCACAATTATTAGTACAACATATGCAACAACATGAAGCTATGTTTGCTCCTGAAAACCAAATAACTCCTAATGAATAATTATGGAAAATGAAAACAGAAATGATCTAGAGTTCGATAAATTTAAAAGGATAAGCGCATGAAAATCAATAGTTCGTACACAGTTATTATGATGAAATTGAGTTGAAAACGACATAACAAATGATGCTTGGGGAAGACCAAAAACTGTAATAGATAGAACCTTATTTCATTCATTATTTACTTTCAATATTCCAAATAATTGGTTGATTTATGAAAATGGTGTAGAAATTAAAAATAATTTAAGTACAAAAATAACAAGTATAAGTTGACATTGAAATATTACAAGTTGAGCTATAATTTGAAATACTTGATTTTTAAGAAGTAAAAGACATCCAAGATACCAACCAAACAGATGACATTTGTTTTCTACTGCTTGTTTTTTACCAACTCCAAATGCTATTTGAATTAGAAAAATTTGAATGATGAATACAATCATTCAAGTTTGTTTTATGTTAGAAGATGGTGTATTGTATGCTTATATTGAGAATAATAGTACACAAAAAATAAAAACTGCAATCGATATATCAGCAATTTGATTAACTATTAATGATTTACAATATTGACATTTATATGATATTCAATATCAGTGGAGATGAGTATGAGATTACTTCTTTTATATAGACCAAAAATTAGTATTTCAAACAAATTTTCTATGAACAAATACCGAACTTACAATATTTAATCCAGCCCTAGGTGCATGATTTTATTGTGAAAATACAGACTGAATAAATGTACAAATTCAGGTTTGATGTATAGATATAACAAGTGAATGATGAATAGTTGATGAAACTGAATATAGGTCTGTATCAAATTTAACAACAAAAGCGGTATCAACAGCAGACTATCCAGTTATAATAATACATATAAAAGAAACATTTAATTGACTACTAAACACAAGAGATATACAAGCATTTAGAGTTACTTGAAGCTTAGACCAAAAGTGATTTATGAAATCATATATAACAAGGGATTTAACAGCAATAACATGAGCAAGTTTTTTGGATTTAATGTACGACAGTTGTATTGAATATGATATTTCAGCTTCAGCTATTAATATAAATAAATGTCAATTATTATGGAATAAAAGAGTTGAACTTGATTCGTCTACATTTGTAGATATACCAAGCAATAATACAAATTTTTACTTAACATCATGAGATTATTTAATCATAACTATGCAAAGAGAAAATCCAATATTAATTGCAAATGCAGTTGTATTTTTTGAATGAGGAGAAGAAATATAGTTGACAATATCTAAAAAATTAATAAATTGTTATTGTATAAATAATTTATACAATATTTAAAACCTAACAAAATTATATGAAAATTATAGTAGACCAAGAATGATACCAAAATATATCAAAAATGACAGATGAATTATTAAAAGCAAAATGAATAACATCATTACTGTTAGCAAATAAAATAATAGGAAACATACAGATAATCCCTGAAACAATTCCTGAAGAAAAACAAGAAAAAATAGTAGCAAAAGAATTTCCAAAAAAAGGAAAAATACAAAAATAAAATCAACAACTTTTTATAGGTTGTTGCCTCAGGGGGAAGGTTAGGTCCCCTTTAGGCAGTAATCTATAAGATTATTGAGGACTACACCTCGTTAAAAAATGTTTTATTTTCTTACCACTAACCACATGGGAAAAGAAACTACTGCAAATCCAGGAGCAGAACCTGGGGAGAAAAAAGACTTCGAAACTGAAGTAATGGAAATTTTAAATTGAATGGTAGACTGAAACTCACAAGAAGATCCTAAAGAGGATAAAAAATGAGAAGAAGAAAAACCTAAAGAAGACGAGAAAACACCTGGGGATGATTCTAAAAAATCTGAAGATGGTGAATGAAAATCTAAAGAAGAAATTCCAAAAGAAGACGAAGAATTAAAAATACCATTTTCTAGACTTAATAAAGAAATTGAAAAAAGAAAATCAATTGAGGATAAATTTAATAAGATCCAAGAGAAAATGGATAAGGAAAAAGAAAGACTTAATTCCTTAACAGATGAAGAAAAGGAAGAACAAGCTAATCTTTCTAAACTCGGTATGGATACCAGACTTTCAAAATTACAAGACATTATAGATGATTTAAAAGAAGATTTATCGGAAAAAGATGAAGCTATAAAAGAAATGAAAGAAGAAATAAATGGTAAACAAACAAAAAATCTATCCATTAGAATCGCAGAACTTACTAAAAAACATGACTGAACTGATTGACTTCCAAAATTTGATATTAAAGACTTAGTAGAATTTGGTAAAAAAGAAGAATATATGCCTAGCGATCCAATGAAGTTATACAATATGAAGTATCAAGCTGAAATCTATGCAAAGAAATTTGAAAAAAGCGGGACAGAAATAGATAAAGGGAATAAGTGAAACTTTGAACCAGCTAAGAAAAAACCTACTTTTAAGGATTGAGATGAAGATTTTGAAGCTGAAGCTAAAAGAATTTTGGATAGTGTAGGATTAACAAAATAATCTTTATATCTATAAAATAGAAAAATGAATATAACTATAGCTCAAATTTCAGCTCTATTAGAAAAACTAATATTGCCTACAATTAAAGATCAGTTATTCAACAAGACAGTATTGCTAAAATACTTCAAGAAAAATAACATGGGTCTAACCTTTAATAACGATAAAATCTATATCACTGCATTGACTTCAGGTCATTCATGAGTAGGGTTTACGGGTTCACAAGGTGCAATTACAGTTGGTAAATCAACTGATCAACAAATGGTTGCTTCTGCAAAATTTTGATACGGTTCTCATATTATATGGGATTCTGCTATCCAAACTGCAAAAGGGAAACCAGGTGCAATTACTAATTTAGTAAAAAAATTAGGTGCAGACCTAGAAATGGAATTTAAAAAATCTTTAAATAGACAATTATTTGGGGACGGTAAATGAACTCTAACACTTATAAATGGTGCTGGTTCTGCTACTGCTACTCATACAGTTGATTCTACAAGATTTTTAAGAGTTGGACAAGTTTTACAAATTGGTACAACAGCTCAAATTGAAGCTGGAACTGCTGACGAAGCAACTGTTTCAACAATTAATTCTGCAACTTCTGTAACATTTACAAGTGCAATAACTACTGCTGATAATGATGTTGTTATTACAAAATGAGTTTATAATACAACTGATTCTCAATATGAAGAATTAGATGGATTAAGTAACTTAGTCTCTAATAATACAGTTGATTCAGGTTCTAGTTTCCAAGGTATTCCAAGATTAACAAATGATTGGACAAATTCTTATGTTGAAGCTTCTTCTGCGGTTTTAACTGAAGCACATATAATTGATTTAATCTCTTATATTTCAGAATTTGGTAATCCTGATTTAATAATCACTACTGTAGCTCTTAGAAATAAATACTCTAGCTTATTATCAGCTCAAAAAAGATACATGAATACTGTGGATCTAAAAGGTTGATTTAAAGGTCTAGAAGTTTCTGTTTGAGAACAACCAATACCAATGGTAGCGGACTATGATTGTCCTGCATGAGTTCTATTCTGATTAGATACAGAAACATTCTCATTAGCTGAATTAAATCCACTAGAATATCTAGTTGATGGTTCATGAGCAATAATGACAAATGTTTATGATACTGACGGTAAAAGAATACCTGCATTTCAAACAACAATGAAGTTTTACGGTAACTTGGTTTGTACAAACCCAAGAGCAAACTGAAAACTTACAAACAAAACTGCTTCTTAGTGGTAAAGCTGAAGTGTCCGAATATTTCGGGCATTTCGCCTTATTACTAAAAATCTAATATGCCTAAAAGAATAAGTAATGAAGAAAGAATAAGAAGAATTGATATCCATAATGAAAAAATGGAGAAAAAAATAAGTAAACAGCATGAAAAAGAATTAATTAATATAACAAAAACTTTCATAAAACATGCAAATGAATATAATAAAAAAGTAATTTAATTTAATAATATAATATATATGGAATATACAGTAGAACAATTGGCTGATTTAAGTATTGCTATTAAGCAAAAAACAGTAATAAACAATGATCTTACTAAAACAAATATTGAATTAGAATCAAGAAATAAACACCTTGTTTGAGAAAATAAAAGACTTACTCAGGATATAGAAATACAAGTAGATAGAATAGAAAGAGCAAAAGCTGAAAATGAACAGCTTAGATTAGATAAAGAGTGAATTTTATCTAAATTTGCTGAGGATAATGAAAAAGCATATAAAGAAATGAGAGATAAACAAACAAAAGCCTCTAACGATGAACAACAAAATGCTTTAAGATTAATAGAAATTGAAAAAAGAGAAGGGCAATTGTTAAATAAAATATCTAAAAACGAAGCATTAATTAATGATATTAAAAACATTGAAAAAGAAACTAAAAATGAAACAATAAGAGCTGAAGAAAAGTTTCTACAAATAGAATCTAGTAAAAAACAATTAGCTTTACAAGAAAAACAAATAGAAGAAAAAATTGAAGCATTAAAAGAAGTTGAAAAAAATATAGAAAATAAAAAAGAAGAACTTTCAGAAAAAGAAATGAAAGTTTTATGAGAAATACAAACAAATTCAAATTTAGTAGCTGAATTAAATGCAAATTCTAAAGATAAAGAACATTTAAGTTCTAGATTAGAAAGATTAAATGCATTATATAGTGAATTAAAAGACTTTATAATAGAAAAAGGTACAATTACACCTGAGGACCTAGAAAACTTCGGTAACTCAAAAATTGAAGCCATAAAAGAAGAAGAAACAGAAGAAGAAATAGAAGACTTGGAAAATTATGCAGAAAATATAGATCCTGAAATTGAAACTCCTGAAATTGAAACTCCTGAAATTGAAACTCCTGAAATTGAAACTCCTGAAATTGAAACTCCTGAAATTGAAACTCCTGAAATTGAAACTCCTGAAATTGAAACTCC
>Ga0100403_1000489_pt1 | contig 39338 bp, 58 predicted proteins | sample CryGeymet201501t_FD_83663 | JGI IMG/M metagenome (GOLD analysis project Ga0100403, IMG submission 83663) | Groundwater microbial communities from Crystal Geyser aquifers in Utah, USA - Crystal Geyser metaG 2015-01t | ecosystem: Environmental > Aquatic > Deep subsurface > Groundwater | place... | reverse complement strand
GTACTCGTTCCCAAGTGAGACCTGCTTCCTCGATTGCCTCACGGTCCCGAAGAGCCGTTCGAATTTGGTTGTAGTGAAGACCTGTTCTCTTAGCTATTTCTCTAGCTGTCAAGTGACTAGTTACATAGAGATAGACAATCCGTGCTTGGGAGCTCCAGTCTGGATGGGAGTTATAAGGCAGGAGGTCTCTCTTAATGACTTTGTCCTGAGTGAAACCAGCGGCTCGAATTAGGTCTCCGTCTTCGAGGCACTGAATTACTGTCAGAGCGGAGACCTTATATATGCTGGCTACTTCATATAGAGTACGAGTTGTGTTCATGTAGGCCCGAATGGCTCCGATTTTAGTCTCTCGGTCAATCATTATGACGCACTCTCCTTCGAGATAACCTCCAGATAAAGCTGTAAGAGGGTATCTCGCTGCTCTCCTCTTTTATCAGCTACGTCTTGAAGATCCTGGAGTTCCTCTGTGGGTCGTACACAGATAGATTGAAAACCCCCCAAGGGTTTACCATCTCTAATCTGCTTAGCTAGAGCGGAAGGAAGATAGAGAGAGTTATTTTGTCCGCTAACAAGAACTTGACACTCCTGAAGGTGAGGAAGAAGTTCTATTGGGGATACGGACATCGATTCCGCGAGACTTTGAACGTCTTCGATGGGATCGGGTGTTTGCTGCTTTCCAATGTAGTGAGGATTTTCCCTACAGAATTTGTCCCAGGCTTTAGGCTCAACGTAATAGGCACTGTTAATCTTAGTAACGAAGCGCTTTGGGATCCCAGCCTTGATAGCCCGAGGTAGGGAAGTAGGAGCTAGGTAGTCGAACTGACTATGAGTAGTCGAGGTTTGAATCCAGTCGTTTGGGGAAGTCTCAGCCTCTTGTGTAGCTACAGGTTCTGCGAGATCAGTTAAGGACTTTAGGATACCTGTGTCGTAGTACCAGATCTCCCGGCCTTTCTCCATGACGCGAACTACAACATCTGGACCATATTTGTTGACGAGGCCTCGTACAATATTAGCACTAGACTTTGTCAGATCTTTTCCTAGATCACGGACCTTCTTCCAACCTTTGGGAGGAGTTGTTAGTACCTTGCTGGGTAGGGGTACATGGACTACGGCATAGGTCTTCTCAATATACTTTCGGGCTTGTGGAGAGACATAATATGTCTTGCTCCGTCCATGCATTACAATCTGTAAGTGCTTAGTCCCTAAGCTCTTCAATATGCCTTGAGTCATGGTAGTAGTAGACATCATCTCCCCATCTTGAGTGATGAAGTCAGAGAGCTTAAACCATCCAGCGTTAGGTTCTGTGGTATTTTGAGCTCTCGTTTCTTCCTGGACATGTTTAGTAATAACAGCTTTCACAGGGACGTGGGCCAATGGTTCTACATGAGGGGTTACCTCATCCGTTACTGACAAAGTTTGTCTATCCACTGGGACTTGGGACTTAGTCCAGCCAAGTGAGGCTAGAAGAATACCAGAGATGGCCCAAAGCCAGGGGGCTTCAGAGGTATAAACTGCTGAAGCCATTAGGGCCATTCCGAGTAGAAGACTTAGAAGGTGTTGTAGGACTCGTGAGGGAGACATGGTTTCACTCCTCTAGACAGAAGCATAAAGCCTCCCCTTATAGCTATAAGGGGAGGCTTTATGCTAAGGGCCGGGGTCTAGGTAGTTGGTACTTGTGCTAGAACTTCTTCTCTCAGGCGGTAAACCAGATTACGGAGTTCCAATAGTCGTTGGCCGAAGCCTTCATAGAAGTTGATTTTGGTTTCACGTTCTGCTTTGTCACGATACGCCTGTCGAACGAGATTAATAGTAGTCTCTTCGGGGAGAGAGAGACAGACGCTCAGCTGAACGGGAATAGGGTCTGATATAACGGCAACCTGGTGGACTTCCTGTAGAACTGGAGTAACCTTTTCTGCATAGACGGTCCAGGCAGGACGTCCGTTGATAGTTCCCTCTGCGCGTTCGTCTTCTCCCATGTTGTCAACGAGACCGTGAGGTGTTTGAAGAATAGATCCTATGGATGAGTTGCAGAGGTAATTATACCCCATCTCGATGAGTCGGGAACGACGTACCCCAGCTTGCCACGAGGTGGCAATGTAGGCTCCAGAACTAGTCTTATCAAGACAGTGGATCTTGTCCCGGAGTCCTGGTTCAAGGTCCATTAGGAAGACTGTATCATCTATAGTTCCGAGATCTTTGTTGTCAGCGATCTCATTGAGAATAACAGAGATGTCGTTTGGTAGAGGGGCGCCCCAGCTTAGCTGGTAGAGGTGGTCCCGGAGCGCAAGGTAGATTTCTCCACTCTTGAACGAGATGATGGTGACAGACTCTCCAGTTTGATAGGCGAACTGGAGAGTGAAGAGTCGTCCTTCCATCCAGACGCCGTCCTTCAAAACGGCGTAGTCGGCGTCTACAGCTTTGAGATGGCCGGGGACAACGTCAATCATAGTGTGAAGCTTAGTACAAGGCTTGTTCGAGGCAAACATCGACCAATCCCACTGGATTTCAGGGAAGTCAGTGAGATGAGCGAGGCGCTCGGTAGCCGAGCTGGTTGGTGTGTATGTCGTGATCTTAGGCATTGACTACTCCATTCTGATGTGGTGGGAAGAGCATGAGCGTAAGCACTTCTCCATGCCACTGGATTGTTCGTGGTTTGAATGAGTGAACTCGTTTTGATCCAGTGTCCAGCCAGTTTTCAGAGGCGGGCTGTGTAGTTTCGAGGATATAGATCATATCTCGACCTGGCGTAGAGGCTAGACCTACTCCTAAGACTAGACATGGGGTCTTTTGGATATCCTCTGCCTCTATACAGCACTTTATCCACCAGTCCCACTGAACTGTTATAGGCCAGTTGTGGGTGTGCTTGCACTCTACATGATAGTATGGATGGAGTACGTCTCCTTTCTCTTGAGGAAGGGCACCTGACGCTCGTGTTTTACGTGTTGTAGGTTCAGACGTTTTGAGCCGGAGTAGTCTTGCTACACGGCTCTCGAAATCTTGGTCTGGTCTGCTCATGTTATTTTCGGGAGTTAAGATATGCGATCAATGATGATAATATGTAATCTTTGAATGTCTAGCTGACCGGATCCTACCTTGTCTGATAAGTGATTGGGATAGTAGTAGATGAAAAAGAGGTGGGGGTTCTCATTTGCTGACTCGACTGAGAAGTGGAAAAGGTCATAAGTTTTGTCACTGGTTACAAGAGGAGCGGTATAGTAGCCTAGTTCAAAAGACAGACGAAGCATCCTAAGTAGTAGAGAGTTGTGCATTGTGGGATTCCTAGCAGTGGTGGGCTTGGAGAATAGACAATTCACCGGTACCGACTGAAGGATAAGAATAGTTGAGATGATAGCTAAATATCCACCTATTCCGACTGGGAGAAGAGGAACACTTCCAATCGCGGGATACTGAAAAACAATAGTTTCTCGGTTCTTCTGCCTCTACTTTAAGACAATCATAGTATTGTCCTAAACTGTGAGCAATTTGAAGCGTATAGAGAAAGACTTCTTGATTTAAGTGACCCACATGTAGCTCTGGAGGCATGAGCTTGCTTCGTCGTAGGTTAAATGTTTCCATCCTACTGAGGGTTGTGTACTAAGTGGGAAATATAATATAGTGGGTTGGTGCTGGAATAGAGGACAGCCAAGGTTTTCGGTAGCGAAGCTATAAGATACTATCTTATAGGATATCTTTAGCTTAAATCCGTAGAGACCTAACATATGGGCTAGGTTTAAGTTCTTTAATAGAAGTGGTTTGTTCAAATGCGGTACTCAAGTATCCACTGGTGTGTGTTAGCTAGATCAATAAGAGCAGATCCCAGTCGTAGGTACCGATGTCGAATCCAATAAATACAGTCTAGACTCTGGTCCTCCGATGAAATGGAAAAGCAGCAGGTTTGTGGTACAGCTTCGATAGTAAGGAGTGAATCATACTGTCCTAAGCTATGTGCTATACGGAGTAGTTCCACTTGGTAGAGGACGAAGTAAGGCATATTATGTACTCCTATTCTACCTCTGCTACTGACTCGATTTCGGTTAACATTTCCTTGATTGTTTCAGGGGATGGGTACATGAAAGGACCAGGATAGGTAGTTCTACGAGGACGCTGTGATGGTTCTAATCTTAAGCCTTCGAGGTGTAGATTAAAGAGTGTTCGGTAGAGGAGCGGGGAAGCTTTCATCATACCTGCCAGCCTCCAGCCTCTCGCAATCTTTTCACCATGGGAGATGACAAGATGTCCATTTTTGTAGTCAGCAAACTCTTTCCAATCTGTGGTTCCGCAGTACTCAGGGTTGAGATTATCGACTAAGTCGGCCTCGACTTTTTGCCATGTCTCTTCATCAATAGGGAGGCTATGCTGTCGAGCACGTGGTGTGTAGCCGATCTCCATTTTCTCAAGGACGATAACAAGGTTGAATTCAAGATCGATGCCACCTTGGAAGGTAATAGCCATGTCAATTTCATGTAGAGGAATCCCGTGTCCTTTTCGCTTTCTATCTAAGCGAAGAGTAGAGAGGGCTCCCATGACTTCACCAGTGAAGGGGTTGTCGTATCGAGCGGATGTTGAATGAATTCCACCAGTTAGCACTACAGTAATGTCTACGCCATGACGCATGGCGTTGCCGCGGTAATAATCAGCGGCACCGCCAGCGCTAGGATTCTGTCGTTTTTGGCTGATCCATATAGTAGAGATGTGACAGAGAGAGAGGATACCTTTAGCTTTACGGAAGATGTTAGAGAACATTGAAGCTTGAAGAGCCATCGCCTGGCCTTTATTCATATCAGCTTCGTGTTCTTTGCGTGGTACTAGGGCATCAGCAGAGTCTAGAACAAGAGCGCAGATAGGCTCTTGAGTTTGAACTTGTTCGATGATGCCGTCGAAGAAACCTTCGCCTGATCCAGACCATCGAATAATACCAACTCTGTCGTCTAAGTCATTCCATTGGGTAATCCTACGTCGCTGGGGGTTGCCGTCTTCTGCTTCTTCAATGTCTCCAACCAAAGCGACTCGGTCTGGTAGAGCGTGTAAGTGATCGGAGACAATAGCTTTAGCTAGAGTAGTCTTACCAGTACCAGCTCCGCCGCCTAAGAGGATTGTCCAACCTGCTGCCATTGAGCCACCTAGAAGATAACTTAATGGTGCGACAGAAATTGGAAAGTCCTCACGGGTTTCCCAGAGTTCAGTGCCGGTGTAGATATTAAAGCCTTTGGAAGCTAGGCCAGCTCTGATGCGTTCAATTGCTTTACTAGGCATTGACTAATCCTAAAGTGGTCACGTTCGTTAAGAAGTCAAGCGCTGACGAAAGAGAGGGTCCGTTAAGCCATAAGACCCTAGCCATTTCAATGAGTAAGATCAGGTGGACTATTTGTTGAACCGTGACGGGTTGTGGGAGGTGACTGACAGAACTAAGAGGGAGCGTCTTTTCGCTTCGCAACCCAGATCTCCAACTTTGTATCGCAGCATCGAGCTTGACGTACATACCAGTACTCAAGCTCGTCGTAGATTCGTTTGGAGATATTAGCTGGAACCCAACCTACAGTAAACCGTTCACCTTCGATGTGAACTATGACCTGAATGGCTTTTTGGAAGTCTTCTAGCTTCTGAAGTAGAAGTAGACCATAGGTTAACTTCTCGCCGAAGTAGTAGTTCTCAGTTTCATCTATTTGAATCTCTGATAGAGAAGTTCCTGCTGGGTAGAGTAGTTTCTTGTCATAGTCTAGGATGGGGATGCCAATCTCTCGTACTGGGACAGGGTTAAGTACTACACGTTCGTCCCAGGAATCTTGGATGGAATTGAAACCGCCGGAGGCTTCGGTCCACATTAAAAGTGCTTCGAAGCCTCCGGCATATTCAACTCCAACGACGTTGAAGTTGATCTCAGTCATACTATTGATGCTTTAGGAACTCAGGAATGTCTTCCTCAACCTTGGCGTTATCGCCACTAGTCTGAGTCTCATTCTCACGGAGGTCTTGAAGTGTACCCCAGACAATCATTGGGGACAGTTGGATCCTGACTTCCTTACTGAGTTGCTTAGCCTTAACCTTCTCAACAATCTCTGAGGTAGGCATCTTTGAGGTGTCGGTAAAGTTACCTTCAGAGTCACGGTAGAAGGAGTTATCAGAGATACGGCCAGTGATAACAACGGAAGTCTGCCGTCCGTTACTATCCTTAGCTTTGAGAGCTTTGAGAGAATCGTAGGCATAATTGGCACGGTCCTCTCGCTTCCAACAAACGGCTTCTATCATTAGGCTCTCAGGATAGATAGTCTTTCCATCGTTGTTCTTGACGATGTTCCCTTCGCGGTCCTTCTTGGCACTCTCGGGAGTAGCTAGAAGAACTGAGACTCGGCTTCCGTCGTCAGACACACGGGGGTCAGCAATTACACGCCATACATGGGCGTCGGTAAGCGGCATTGGTAAGTCCTCCATTAAGGATAGTGTACCACACAAAGGGCTAGAAAGCTAGCCTTTAGAATAAGGAGAAGGCCCTAAGGCCTCCTCCTATGACAGCACCTATGTTGTCCTTCTAGTCATCTTCTGTCATGACTTGTCTTCTTGAGTTATCTTCTTAGCTCCATAGAACAGTTCCTTACGGAGCTGTTGGAGTAGATCCTCCGGGTCATGCTTGTGTAGATGAACTAGGAACTGCTCACTCGCTCCTGTCGATGGTGCGTGGATGGTACTCATAGAGAAGAGTTCATCTCGTAGAGTGCGGGGGTGGTGGTTCTGATAGAACTGAACCACCCTCCAGAACCCACGAATGTAGGCATCCCGCTCAGCTTGATCTTTATGACAGTAGAGTTCGCGTAGGGACTCCTCGATAGCGTTGCAGCGGTCCTTGTCCAGCTGGTCGAAGGCTTCCATGAGCGGCCAAGTCAGCCGATCGTCGAGGTTCTTCTTGACTGCAGCGTGGAGTACAGCGGACCAGAAATCCATCATGTCATAGATTTCTTCATCGTTAAGATCAGTCCAGTCTTCGCTAATGAAATGTGTGTACATCAGCGAGGAGATAACACCAATCTCTGACTTAATGGACCCAGTTGCTGCTGCCTCTTCTAACTGGTACAAGGCTCCGGTTGGATAGGGCTTGATAGCGAACGTTGAGGGGGTAAAAGGTTCCCCTGGATACCACCCTGGGTCAACGTCTCGCATCTGGGAGATTTCCTCTGCGTATTCAGGTGGAGGAGCACAGCAGTACTTCTGGTCACCATCATTATCGCCGTCTTGGAGGTCCTCCGAGGTCCAGGAGTTGGTGACTACATCTGCATGTAACCACTCAGGCATCCGTTTAAGGATGTATCCCTGGAGCCCAGTACCTGGCTCGATTGGGAACCTAGAGTCTACGACAAAGGATTCCCATGGAACATCCCAACCACTGACCTCTGCCAACTTGTTCCGCATGTGGTCACTCATCCACATGGTACCCGGAGGGCAGCAATCTAGTGCCATGTTAACATACATGATGCCAGGCTTCCGCTGATGTAGTGTACGTGAGATCAAGCCACGGCGGTTGGCCATATCATCGATGAGGAGTTGAAAGAACCGTGGTGGAATTCGTTGGATTCGGTTACCACCTGGATCGTTCTTGCGATACTGGACTTCGGCCCATGCATTGGCCCAGTGAGCCGCTGCCTCGATGATAGGTCGTTTGGAGACTGGTTGGGTAGTCCTGATGCGGAAGTACTCCTTACAAAACGACGGAGGGAAGAAGATGTGTTTAACCGTCTTCCCTGGGGAAGTGCCGAGCGCGTGGAGTCTTGTCTTATAGCGAAGGATTAGGAGTGCTCCATGCTCCTTACAACGAGGATCGAGGATAGTGTTCTCGTAATCCTTACGAGGTGGGTCATGTTCTTCAGGGCGCAGAACTTCCATAGACATGTTGCCAAGAAGCTGCACATGGTCTGTAAGAATGATAGGGGTATAGTAGTGTCCGTGGTAATAGACTTTACCTTCTCCCTCCATAACTAAGGTATGTCGGTCCTTGAGCGGTTGTGTAGAGCACGGGGTAGAGAGAACATCCATGACTGAAAGAGCGGTCTTGAGATCAGTGTCAATGAACCAGTCTATCAGGGTGTCCTCTTGTGGATGACGGACCTTGTAACGTCGTAGACAGGAGGCAAAGCTTATCCCATGAACGGGAACTGATGCCTCCGTCGTCTTGACGGTAATGTCGGAGGAGTTATGGGTTCGCATGAAGGGGACCAGTCCGACCTCGCACGTGAACGTCTTCCACTCTCCGTCAATCCTTATTCTTACTGGTACATTTCCAGTAAGAACGCCGGTGCCTGCTCGGAGCTGCCGCTTGAGTTTTGGAGGTAGGTAAGCCCCCAAGTTCTCCCATAGGACGTTCTGGGGGACAAAGCAGCGTTCATTCTCAAGCTCACACGCTAGCTCTAGGCGTCCATGTAAAGCAACGGCGGTACCACGCTTCTCGAGGCCCTTAGGGTTGCGATTTGGATCCGACAAGTTGTTTTGCCCACCGTCGGAAATGACTTCAATAGGACGCCACTCTCCCTTGAGGAAGGCTTCCGCTTCGAAGTCGACGACATTAGCAACACCCTTGTGAGAGTGAGGAGTTGTGAGTTTATCTCCTGTCCAGATGGGATGAACGAACTCATACTCGAATTCCACGACTGGGGCTTCGAGTAACCCATGGTTAGTAGTAGACCAAGTCACTCTCGTAATCTTGGCACAACCCACCATCTCTGGGTGACCTACGGGGTAGGCCTTCTCAGGGATAGGTAGCTCTCGCTTAACTCCTTCGTGATCAAAGCAGACGGCTTCAGTGCGGTGGATGAATTCCTCCCCCTTTTCACGAAGTACATGTAGAGGATTGACGACTCGCTGAGTTTCAACTCGCAGGCTGGCAAGCTTTGCTGCTCCTAAAGGAGATAAAGCCTGAGAGTCTAGTGAGTTGAAGGGTGTCTGACCAAATAGGGTCAGGAGACGGACAGTTCCCACTTCGTAAGGAGAGTAAGTGTCCTTGACGTGAACACGCCACCTATCCTTCAAGAGAGGGAAGTAAAACTGATTCGATCGAACGATGCCACTCCTTCGTTCGGGACAATACCTCCCATTAAATGGAGTGCTGGTTACTAGGGTACTCCGGCCATTGACAGCGAGCGAGGCAGTGCGGAGAGGCTTGTTCTGCGAGCAGGCTGCCACATCAACAGTATCTGGCCAGAGAGTCTTGATCTTTTCAGTTGCAGCTAGACGGCAGTTGAACTCCTGTTCGGCTAGAGAGCGGGCAGGTGGAGAGAGATGCTGGGGGAAGGGTTCGATTCGAATGAGCGTTGAGGCAGCAGGCATTCCAATAGATAGTATGTTTGCCCGCAGAGAGCGGATGATATTACTCTGAATGTGATCGGTCATCCGAGCCAATACCTGATTAGTGGGGAACTTGTTTGCGTAAAATGGAGATAGCCACTGTCCATACTGCGGACTAGAGAAGTTATTCCCTTGAATTCCGAAGAAGGAATTAGAGATCAGGGAATAAATCTCTGTGAGAGGGTCGACGATAATCGGGTTGCCATCAGTATCCCAGCAAATCTGGATTGGGATGACGTGTTGTTGTGGGTCTCGATGGTGGAGTACGAGTTGAATCGTACCATAGATCTTTCCCCCCATGAGACAATTGAGACTCAGGACGCATTCGGTAGGTATACCATCTGCGTTGGTTCGAAGTTCAGACGAACCTGTTGCAGTGAAAGTCCTCCCATGGCAGCGACGAGCAACTTCCTTTCCATCGACCCACTCCAATAATTCCGCGATAGTTGGAGCCCGCTTAGGCAATTGCGGGACTTCAGTTCCGGTACGTGTTTGGGTGCTGATCATCGGTTTCCTTTCGAGAAAGGAAAGGACTCTCTTGTCACCCAAGGGAGTCCTCTGAGAGCTTATCGATGGTCTGTAGTGTTTTACATAAGCTGCCGAATCTCTTTCTCCTGAAAACTGTAGGGAACTGTGTTTCCTACGAATAGGACTGTATCACAGATCATCATGATACGGTATCCAATGTTCTGTGATTTGTGTATTAGTTCTGCTGCAGTGTGCGAATAGGGACTATCTGGCTTCCCCGGAGGGAGTAAACCAGAATATGGAATGTCTAGGTAGTTGCATGCGGCAGCAAGTAACTCTCCGGACGGAGTGGTCAGATCAAGATGCACTATTTCAGGCTGAATCTCGGTGAGATTATCTATAAGCTGACCCCAGAAGTCTTGGCGATGAGCTTTGACTCGTTCCTCATCTTGGCAGCAGAGTCCTACCGCTGCTCCATCATAGTTTCTATATGATAAAGTGGTGCTAATTTCAGCATCTTCAACTAAATACTGTAGAAGAGGGGCAAGGTTGTTTGGAGAATGAATGTGGAGACTACGATCTCCCTTTAACTTAAGTAACTTCTGAACAGACTGCTGGATTAGTTCTCGGTCTGGCTCTTCTCCTGGGAATCGTAGGCACTGTAATAGTCCAGCTTCCCTATTGATCCAACCTAGATTTGCTAGATCAATGTTAGGTTGGACTTCAATTCCAAAGAAGAGAAAGTCTTCAAAGATCTGACCGATGGATCTAACCTCTTTAGAAAGGTAGTGGTAACTCTCCTCTAATAAGTTCGGGTAGTCTCTGACGCAAAGCCATGGGCTTCCTGGTGCAGGCACAAACGCTCCGTAAGCTTCACATCCGACTACATATATATTGTAGTCGTCACAATGGCTGGTCATCCCTTCTCACGTTAGTTCTAAGGTAGTCGTCGCTTCTTCGGGCATATACTCGATTTGGCGCAAGCGGATTAGTCCTGCACGCTTTCCGTCTTCAACTCCTTCAGTGAATCCCTCACGGAATTCTTGAATGGGAGAGACTCCAAGAAGAGTCTCTCCCGTTGCGTCGAGTACTACTAGTACAAAGCCGAAGGAGTAGCCTATGGCTCTCCCTAGTCTACGCATCAGCTGCCTGCGATTCGACGTCGTCGACACCCATTACTTCAGGCTCGACTACGTCAGCGGTTTCGGGGTTAAGGCTGCTAGCGGTCTGCTTGAGGACGCCACTGACTTTGGCCCAGTCTACATTCTTGAGCTTGTTCAGGATGGCAAACGTGCCGATGGCCAGACCGATAATGCTAACGGCGTTCTTGCCAAGACTCATGAAGGTGGCTGGCTTCTTGAGCTCGGTGGCCATTTTCTGGATCAGTGGTGTCGGATCACCACCTGCCATGATAGTATTGATGATGTCGTTGACGTTTCGAGAGAATGCGCTATCCTCAGGTAGTTCCTTGTTGATCTTGGAGAGGCATTCCATTAGGGCCCGGGCCGCTTCTTCCTGCTTGCCCATCATCTTGGCCCTACCCACACCCTCATTGAGGGTATCTTGTAGTACATCGATGTGCTTCCCAGCGCTCATTTCGGTCTCCCTATAGCGATACTGTGAGAGGTCGAGAACTAGGTCCCTTACCTCGATAGCCCCTTCTTCTTCCCATAGCTCGATCTCATTAGCCAGGAAGTTCGCAAGGGTTCTGTGGTCATATAGCGGATTTGTATACTCCGCAAGATAGTCGGCGAGGCTACCGACCCCTTCTTCTACATAGAGATCGTCGAGAACAGTATAGGGAAGAAGGAGGATAGCTCCTCTCTCCATAAGCTGTTCGGCCTCTGCTCTAGTAAAGAAGACGAGACCGTTTTCGATTACGTCTTCTTCCAAAAGCTTATCTGGGACAATAGTATACTGGATTCCTGCCGGGGTTGTAGTTGGACTCAGTGCAACCCTGTTAGGACATCCCTCGGCAGCTCTAGCTAAAGATACACCTCGGAGGGGTAGGACCCGTCCTATTGCTACGTAGTTATGCATTATGGCCGGCTCCTTTTTCTTTTTCTGGAGGTAAAGGAATAACTGTTCCCTTTGGTTGGGAATCCGGAAGAAGTGAGAGGCTGGGATGATACGTTGCTTTCCTCCTGCTACTGTCCCCAGCACACTCTTACAATTGAGGAGTGGTTCGAGAGCAGAGAGGAATTCGGAAAGACGCTCTCTCTCAAACAGGTCCAGGTCTGCCAGAATAATATGATCAGGGGCAGGAAGTGATGGGACTTCCTCTGGGTCGAGCGTGATACGAAGGACGCCACCACGACCTGGATCTTCAACTAGTCTAGCTCTCTTGACTTCGTTGATGATATTTGTGAAGCTGAGCTCGTTTGGTGCAATGATTAGAACAGTTTCACCCTTATTAGCTCTGTCCATAAGTACTTTCGTTAGGACCTGCCGAGCAGAGTCCCTAGTACCTCCGAAGGAGAGCCAATCCCCCTGAGTCAACTTGTCAAGAGTTAGACTGTTCATCCTTACGCCTCTAGAATTCTATCTACTTTCTGTCGCGTAGTATAGAAGTGCGATAGCGTCTGCTTCATTATGGTCAATGATATTATAACCACGCTTCTGAGCGGTGGTTACCATAACATCCTTATCACTATTTCCGGAGCCTGTCCAGAACTTCTTCAAGGTCTTGACTGGAACCCCGTCATAGAAGATGTTGTGGTCTGTAGCAACAAGATGCATCACTGCGAAGAAGCCTCCCCACATTTGTGGGGCTAGATAGCCTTGCTTGGGATTGAAGAGGACTTCTTCATAAACGATTGCGGTGATCTGGTACTGCTTGATAAGCTGTGTAAGTAATGTGTGGAAGACGGAGAATCTAGTACCCCAAGGCTGAGCTGTACGCTCCCAGACTCCACCGCAGTCGCACTTAGTTCCTTGACGCCCTGCATTCTTAGTAGTTCCACACTGATCACAGCGATAGTAGGACTGGGGTGAGAGATCTTGATAACCAGATGCTCCTTCTACCGCCCAACCAGTAACGGTTCCTAAGTCTAGGGCAAGGATGGGCATACTACTTTCCTACGTAGAACTCTACAACAATACGGTCAGGATGCTGGAGGATTCTAGTAATCCGACCGATCGGAAACTGTTTATGAAGATAGGAGAGAGGAATTGTAATAAGCATCTCCCCACCCTTTTCTGAAACCTGAACCATCTTAAACTTAGAGAGATTCTGCTTAGCTAACGGAATAGCTCCGCCAGCGAAGAGACTACCAGTAACTGGCAGCTTGATTGAAGTTAGTGGAACTCTTAATCCGAGACAGTCTTTGTTAAGGATTAGGAAGGCCTTGGCGGTAGTTCTACCATTCCTCCAGGAGAAGTGTGCTGGTACGTCTCCAGTTTTAGGAATATAGGTTACATTTTGATCGTAGTGCTGGAAGAGCGCACCAATTTCTTCGCCGGTGATCTCCATCTTCATCGATGCTGTCCTTTCTTAACAGACTCCTAGCGCAGTTCTAAATAACTCGACGGACTTTATCCACGCTCGAGCAGCATTATAGGCGTCAACTCCTGCATCATGTGCTTGACCTTCGAAGTCAAGACCGAGTCTTCGAAGTGCTTTGTTGAGTCCTAGTCCTTGGCGAGCTTTCAGCATTGATGAGATGATACTCTTAGCGTTGAGGTGTTCCTCCGAGAAGGGCATGAAGCCTCCTCTAGACTTCAGATCGGCAAGGTATTGCTGACGGTCCCATCGTCCCCAAGTTATCCATGGTGGACATTTACCATCTACAGCTTCTTGTACCCATTGGCATGCTTGAAGAAATGGGACACCTGCTCCATATAGCACGTCCTGAGTTATACCTGTAAGCTCGGTACAGAAAGAGCTGACGGTACTATGATCTGGTAGAATATAAATCGATTGAGGTTTGGAGATAGTTAGATCAGTCAGATCAATTGTACACAACCCAATCTGGATGATTTCCTGTCTCTGACCTGGAGGGGGGTACCCTTTCCAACAAGTAGCTTCAAGATCTACAGAAAGAAGTTGGCTACATATAATGTGTTCCATAAAGCAGGTCCTACTCCTGTTCTTTCAAAAAGCTAAGAAGGTGAATCTCACTATAGAACTTCTTTCTGTGTGTAGCTCGGTCTTCCTTCCAAGAGAGGAGGTAGACCTTTCTTCGAGGTAGTTTGGGAAGGATGGTCAAGTAAGACAGTTCAGAAAAAAGCTTATAATCTCGTCGGCTATCTGATATGATGCCTCTTTGAGTCTCTTTAGTCCACAGGGTTCTCGAAGTTATTCTAATTAGTTTCTGCCAATGAATCTTTGGCATGTTTTAGCTCCTTCTGCAGCACGTTCCATAGAATACTAATTGTAGAGACGGAAGGAATATAAGTTCCGATCTCCCAGTGCTGGAGAGTTCTACGGTGAAACCCGATTCGTTCTGCGAATTCTATTTGGGTTTCACCTAAAGCTTGTCTCAACAAGACGATAGATTTAGAGTCCCACCCATAGATAGGAATTCTAGCATCGACACGTTCAAGAGCTTCAAGGTTCATTAGATCTCTAGATAGGTTATTACTTAAGAACGTAGGCGGAAGGGTGAGAGTCTGGACTAAAGTCTAGTATCCCTGTAGGTTACTCCTTAAAGTTTCATATACTTGTTCAAAGGAGGTAAACTCTCCCCCGCAGGCGGTGGCTAAGTAAAGAACGCCGTCGTCGCGACCTAAGATGTAAGAAGAGTAACGGTCAAGACGGATGCGATAGTCGAGAGGATCTGTCAAGGATAGAGTTACTGCAAGTATTGTAGATGGATAGACACCGGAGTTGAAGTCAAAGGGACAGTTACCAAAGACTGGATTACCAATCCAAGCTTCCTTGTTGAAAGCCCCAAGTACTAATGCTCGCTCTAGGAATCGCGGCAGTAGTTTTATGACTTGAGAAGAGGTCGTCATCTATCTCTCGGTTCTGTGATTTCCTTGTCCTACTAGCAGGAGGATATCGTAGAGGCTTATATCTTCACATGAGCTAGGGAGATTCCAACGAGATGGGGGCTACTACTCATTATTTTATACTCAGGCATTCTATAGTAGGATGCTACCCAATGAGTATTTCCCTCGCTATAGAAGAGATATATGTTGTATAGGCTGCCATTTTCTACAATAGTATAGAGAGGGATGTTGTATTTCCCTATCAAGAGAATATCTTGAAGGGTTAATCTTTCTACGGGAGTCTCCAAGGAAAGAGAATTTTAATACTCGTGACATTAAAGTGGTTGAGAGTTGCCACGGTTGGTCACTTGGCGTCCGTTAGCTGTGATCCACACTGTTTAAAATCTATAGCTCGTATCGTCTCACAGTGGAGGGCGTCTGCAATAGCCAACACATCTTGGAAGGCGGTAATATATTGGTCTAGGTTTACATTTAGAGCTAGTGGAGGAAAGGTGCACTCATCGTAGGATTCAGGAACTCGGATTTGAATGATTCTAGTATAAAATTGGTGGACGGAGATATAGTAAGAAATAGACTTGTTATTAACATAAGAGTAGGACTGATATTTAGTCACAGTTCCCTGTAAGGGAGAAGGCCACTTTTCAGAAGTGGCAATAACTTGAAGGGTAAGTGGCACGTCCAGCCGCCACTGTACTACATCTGATACTATTGGGTTAAGCATAATTAGTTTCCTTGAAGGCGTTTCTGAAGGGCTATGGCAACGGTTTGAAGATCTTTAAGGGCTCGGAAGTAACGGTCTATTTGAAATGTGGTGTTGGAGGACTTTGAGTGGACATAGAGTGGATTAATACCAAGGTAAAGATTCGAAGATGAATGTGGGGTAATAGCTATAACACTAGAATAGGAGTTAGTATTGAGAATGATTCTATATGCTTCTGGTACTTGAGAAGATCCAGAGTATATAGGCTCGATTTTTGCCCACCATTTAGGTATTGGAGATAATGCAAGGACTACATCTATCTCAAGGTCGGTAACAGGTATCCATGTTAAAGCGTCTGATACCTGGACGTGTGCAGGTGGCATACTTTTTCCTTCTGAAGCTAGCGATTACACTTCTTCGGCTCGGTTCTCTTCTGGAACTTCTTGTAGCAACGGCGTTCGAACTGTCTTCCTACTCGAAATCCAAAGATGAATCCAGCTAGTAAGAAGATGCCTCCTACAGAGGCGCTCATGATTCTCATGTGTTGGTCCTTTCTTTTGTGAAGGATTACAGTGGGCGAGCAGTCGTGACTTTCTTGACACCAACGAGACGGAGAGAGATGACTGTTGGTTCTCCTATTGGGTTGAGTGGTTGCACTGAGGTGAAGGTCTGTTCGGAGTATCCTGAAAGACCTGTGGCTCCCTGAGCGTAACCCTCACCTGTAATTCTATCTCTCTCAGCTGCTGGTGGTACAGGGTTGCTAAGCCCAGCGTAGCAGCTAACTGCTGTGCTACGCAGCACTAACTGGTTAGGAGACCTAGCAGCATTTGTCGTATAGTCTATATAGGGCTCAATCCAGGGTAGAGAGTCTGTATAGGGGATTGTAGAGTTTCCTTGGGAAAAGAGGGAGCTAGCCCCTGGTTGGAAGGATGCTTGGACTAAGCCTCGAAGGTCCTTTTCAATGTTCTGTAGGTCGATCGTCTTTGCTTCTTCCGAGTTCATAAAGTAGAAGGTAAACTTCCCGTCATCATTATCTGGGCGTTCTAGGAGTAGGTAGCCTCCAGTGCTAACTCTCCAGATTCCTTGGACTTTACCATCAATAGTTATGGTTACGTCAGCGGGAAAAGTTCCTTCGTTCTTAAGAGAGAGTCTATATGTCGAGCCATGCAGGAGCTCTATCTCCCCCTTCTCCGTTTCCCTTCCCTCCGGTATCGCCAAAGAGAAATTGTTGATCTTCATTATTATCCTTCTTAACCTGCTTAGTTTTATAGGTTCTACGTAGGGCTGCTAGTCTTTTCCATGACTCCTGATTCCACCGAGCTCGAGGTGGAGAGATTCCGTAGGCGAAGGTCTCTTCTTGAGCTCGAGGCGTAAATGGAATCTCAAGCTGATCAAAGGCTCTAATTAGTATTGGGAGCAGCTGAGGTAGAAGGTAGTTCTGAAAGACATGATAACACGCTATAGGTAGAGCAAATATGGGTTCACGTTCTTTACAACGACAAGGATGTAAGGCTAAACCTGCTACAGAGAGTTTAGTAATACAAGCACTAATACCATGTATTGGATTATCGTAGTGAAAAACGAAGTCACCAACTGTAAGGTAAACCCATTGACTCCTTTGCGCTCCTAAAAATCCATCCCCTTTCGTTATTTGAAAGAAGATATGTGGTGCATTGCAGGTCGTCCGTAAGATGTGAGCTCCGTAATAGTGGATATTCTTTTCTTCAAAAGGGTGGAGTAGATCCTGGTACTCATATAGGTCTGCTCTGGTTCGACCTGTTTTATGCAAAGTTCCATCTCGAAGGAAGGTGGGAATCGTCCTCCAGCAGATAAGATGCTGTGTCATAATTCACCTCTACCTTACAGCACTTAATTTTAAAAGGAACAGCAGCACTTGCAAAGTAGAAGTGCTGCTGTTCCTTTATGTCGCACACGTGCAGGGGATCCCGTGCGACGTAGGACGGAGACAGATGGGGATACCCACCTGCCCCTCACGTTATGGCTAGGTATGCTCCTAGCTACTCTCCTCTGTGCAAGTGCAACACAGAGGGAGATCTTGTTCTTCAGTACGAAGAACAAGGCATTGACATCGAGGACAGTTTCGTAGGAGGTCCTTAGGATCTAATTGACCAGCTATGATGTACTTCCTAATGAACTCTTCAATCTCGTATCGAGAGCATCTACGAGCCATAGCCTGAATCGATTCTACCATCTCATCGACTGGAGCTTGCCTTATGTAGTGAAGAAGTTCGGCCAGCTCTCGGGTCCGCTCCGGAGTAATGGAGGACATAAGGCTCACTCCTCCAGCGGTGGATCGAGGTCACCAATCAGCTTGACGAAGTCAACAAGAACGTCGATATCAGTACTCATTAAGTCGTCACCCTCCTTGGTCCGCTTCTTATCGTTGCGAACTGGGTACATTCGGGCTTCGAGACGATCAACAGCTAATTGAATCTGTGCTAGTCTCTGTTCCGCGAGAGCCTTTTCAACTTTAGGGGTCATGGTAGTCTCCTTCTCTTATTCTACTCGGGCTCGAAATGAAAGGCAAGCTGCTTAGACTTAGCGGTAGCTCTGCCTCTGCGCTTGCTGTCCTTGTGAGCTTCAACTTCTTTGAGTGTGTAACCTAGTAAAGTGAGAGTCTTCTCATCTATTAGAGCTTTAGAAAGGCGCTTCGTACAAATGTGCTGACGCTTAGCGATAGGATCGATGCCATCTTCTGAGGTCATATAGTCCTGAATGGCAGCAGTGAGTCTTTCTTCAGATATTGATGAATCCTGTGCATGTGCAATCTGAGGAGTAGTAGAGAGGGTCTTATCCTCTCTAGGCTTTGAGAGTTTGGTAGTGTAATCCTTGAGTAGTTTATGTAGAGAGTTAGTCGGCGACAAGTACTGTAGTATTTCGTCCGAATCTGTATAGATCCTAGTCTTGTGATGTTCACATTCGCTTGGGCGGATCGCCAGAAGGACGCAGCAGTCTTTGTTATCTACCTTCAAGTCGATGGGTGAAACTATTACTGGGAAGGGAGGTAGACTGTCGACTACGATGTAGTTGAGGTTAGGGTCTGTGGCGAAGACGTCAGCAACAAGTGCTGTTGATACAGATTCAAGATCCATAGTTGGGTCGACCGGTGTCGCCCAGACATCCTCGGGCTTCTTCTCCCAAGGATCTTGAGGTACTGTTTGCTGAGTATTATCAGCATCTTGAGCTTCACAGACGCTTAATTGATCGTTCTCTTCCTTCTTTTGTTCCTGTTCTAGGAGCTCGACCAGGTAGAGATTTAGTTCATCGTTCTCTGAAGGCTTCTTATGCTTAATAGTATGTTGAAGCAACCAGACAGCATCTTCAGAGTGAAACATCTGCTGATCGAGAAAGAGGACCGAGTCCTCAGGTTTAACAAAGACGATGCATGGAACTGTTTCCAATTTGAGAGGGAGCTTTGCATAGAAGAAGTGAGTATGGAATAGTTGGCCTTTATCATCTTTCAGATGGACAGGTGAGTGTAGATGGGTAAAAGTTACTAGTCCTAAGTTGGACTCAGTCCAGTCTGCGTTGCGAATTACTTCCTCAAACTGTGAGTGAGAGATAAGTTCAGGAGTATAGACCCAGACCATAGGTTTCTCTTGCTTCTTCTCCAGGTCTGCGGGGATGCTATCGGTAGCAGTCTCTGGCTCAGGTTTAATTTGGATGATAAGATTGGAGTAGTCTGTTAAGAATTGTAGTAGTTGACCCGAGTGGTTCTTACTAAGCTCTTCCTCAGAGAGCTGTTCCTCCTTCTCGAGGAGGTAGGAATACGCTGGATCAATGAAGACTGTTGCCATGCCGGTCTTTGCTTTGTGGGGTAGCGATAGAAAGAAGGGCTGTGTCTTGACGACTGTTCCATCCTTTGAGATCTGCTTGGCAACTCTAACCCAGGAGATTGAGGGTGTTACTTCCTTACGTAGATTTTGGAGCCAAGGGGCTGTAGTGCAAGCGTCGTAAGCATCCGATAGTGACATCTGGTTAGGATCGACATAGATCCAGAGTTTTACGCTTGGCTTAAATGGTTTGACCTCAGCCTTCGCAAGAGGTTTGTTGTCCAAGATTGAAATGTAATCTTGGAGGGTTAAGATAGTGAGCCGGTGGTTGAGAGTTTCAGTCTCTGTAATATTGAGAGTGTCACGCTCTAGGAGGAACTGAAGTTCTTCTTCGGCATGACTAAAGAACCAGAGAGGAAAGTCATCCTCTGCCTCGGAGAGAATCTGGTGCTCCTCAGCAAAGAGTAGAACTGGATATTCGACTCCGTCTATTTCGACAGGATGAGATGTTACAAGCTTTCGAGTTAGTGGGAGATCATGTAGGATAGAAAGTTTGTCGCTCTCATCGAAGTCACTTCGAAGGGCGGTAATAATGCTATCGAAAGAAACCTCCCTAGTAATAGGATAGACGTCAATACTGAGAGGAGTAAGGCTGGCTTCGTCTTTGGGTTCTAGTATGGCGTGGGTTGCGATTTGTTCCTTAGACTGTGGGATCACCGTTTGGGCTGACTGTCTTTGAGTGTTCCGTTTCGATCGGCTTCCTCTTTCCTCTTGCGAGTGGACTGTTACAGTAATCAGACCGTTGGGGATAATACCAGTAACATACTTTCGTAGTAACTGGGCAGCTTGCTTTCTACTTTCGGGGTCTGCTGATTGTACTTTTGGATCCTCTAGAAAGGTTATCATCTCTTCAGCAGAGATAAAGCCATCTGGATCCCCTTCTCCAAACATGAGAACGTTGGGATGATTAGGGAGGATCGAAGACCAGTTAACTTTGTACCGACGTATGGGTAATGCTGACACAGCTCGCCAGACTACATGATAATCTGGATAAGATTGTGAAAGTTGTCTTGCGAGGTCTACTTTTTCCTGATTGGAAACAGATGTCGGGCAGTAGAGCTGGATTAGGGGCTTGTAGGATGTGCTACTACTCTTTGTAGCTGTACGAGTGGAGATCTCGCTTACATTAGAGCTCTGCCATGTTCCCAGTTCTTGGGTTGTTCTTTCGATAGTAGCTAATGCTTCGGCAAACGTATCTTGTTCGGAGGTTAGACAGCCAAAGCTGACTCGGAACTTACCCTTGACATGTTCGATGGTCCATTTCATTAGTAGTTCTCCTTCTACCTATGCGGGAGGGGGGTGGTTGCCAGATGAAAACCTGAGATCCAAAATGGCCGAAAATCGGGAATCTTCTAAGAGCTATTTTTGAACTGTTAAGTGAGCTTGACTAGTTTTCCAACCGGAGGCCAGTAAAGCTTGGGCTTTCTATTTGGTACGGGAACTTCTACGAGATAAGATTCATGTGATCTGTTGTAGGCATATTGATCAAACACAAACCGAGAGTAGAGATCGAGGCTTGGAACACTATTCCAGACTCTAGCATTAGCAGGAACGATGTTGACGACTGTTCCCTGCTTGGGGAAGGATTGCTTACCTCTGTAAGTAGTCCAAGCGACCTCGTCACCGATATTACACTTGCAAAGTTGGTTAAGTTCTAGTCGTATAGTTACAGCTCGGCGGATTAATTCAGTAATAGCTTCTCTAATCTGAATCCTAGCCTGACCTTGGGCTAATTGTAGTGTCTTAGCGGTTCCTACTTTATCATCTTGACCTGGAAGCAGGTAACCTTCAGGAGTACAAGGCCAGTAGTAGTATCCTGTGTCAGGGGCTGGACCCACTGCGTATGTTGGTATCTCTCCTATGTATAAATGACGAAAGATAAAACATTGCTGCTGGCTAATCTGGATTTCTTCCCAGGGCATTATTTATCCTTAGTGCTGTCAGATTCTTTTGTGGTCTGTTCTCCACTATGGAGGAATTCTTGGAGTCCGATGAGAAAGTTAGCACCAGCGTCGATAACCTGTTCATAAGTCTTTTGTAGGTTCGGAATTGGGCTTTTGCGCTGGATATGATCCATGAAGACGGGAGCGAGAGCTTCAATAGCTTGATCGTCCAGTTCTTTGATAGCTGTGAGCAGCTTTTCGCGAGTGCCGAGTTCTACTTTTGCAGCTTCTGTTTTCTTAGTAGCCACGACTATCTCCTCTTCTCTTCAGCACTTATGGTAGCTTCATCAGATATTAAATAGTATCTTCAGCTCGTTCTTGTAGTGCTGTTTCCAAGTCAGTAATAGCTTGTTCGGCGACGGGATCACAAAGAACAGATTGAAGCGCTGCTTGCAGTGTAGCACGGAGGGCAGTGATGAGGAGTTGGTCGATGTTTGGTTGGAAGGGTTGTAGTAATCTGGCTAGCATTGCCTCAGCGGCAGCGAAGGCAGCGGGTGGTAAGTTGTATTCGAAAACTCCAAGGTCGTTAATACAAGTACCTTCTGAGTCGGACGGGAAGATTAACCATAATCCGTCCTCCCATTCGACAGTGACGGTAGTGTGACAGTCGGGAAGGCCGTGTTCGTAAACCCACCCGGTCCAGCCGTTGTTGCTCTTATCAATCCAGGGCATGAGGAGCTCTTTGTCCTACTCACTCGGGTGGGACTGTAGCGGCAAGTTTGAGAGAGGGTAGTTTTGCGAACGCTGTGTCAACGTTGAAGACTCCTCCGCCTGCCGCGCCCTAGCCTCATCGAAGCAGTCATGGCACAACCAAACGTCCTGGCCGACGACCATCCCACGGCAGAAACAGCAGCATGTCCGACCACACTCCGAGCAGCTCATCGATTCGTCCAGGTTGATCACGGTCGCACACAGGTCGCAAATCGTCTCGGGGTTCGACTCCACGGTGATGACTAACAACTCCCGCAGCCGCTGGACCTCTGTTTCTAACTCCTCAATGGCCGTCTGTAGCTGATGATGCTTAGCAACGTGATAAGGCTCGGTATCGTGTTCGGCCGCGACCTGCTGAAGCCAAGCGGTACGTTCGGCCTGCAACTGCTGGACCTGGGCGTGTCTATCGTCCAGGGCGTCGGCCATCGCTTCGATCCCGCGCGCAACCATGTGTGTGTCGGTGCTGCCGACCACGATCTTGCATTTGCGACGAAGGATCTCGGCGACGTGCCGCATCCGATCCGTATTCAGGCACGGCCTCTGCTCATCGGTCATCATCGGTTCACTCCTTTGACATTCTCCCACGACTGAGGCCATCGCTAGCGTTTATAACGTCTCTCTGGCGTTGGCTGCCTCAATGGTTTCGATTCCCAATTCGCGCAGCAAGTTCTCCAGGGTAATGGTATCGGCCCGCTCCCAATCAGTGGTCTCCTCAACTGGCACAACGTGCGGCGTCGGATCACTACCGGCTGCAATTCGCCCCGCCTCGCGGGCATAGACAACGCAGGTCTGAGGGCCACACTCGTCCTCAATGCGGTAACAGAGCTTGTCAATCCAGATGCTAGCGTACACTCCGGCTGTCTGCAGCCACTGGATTTTGTCGTGTAGGTCTGTGATGGTCTTCTCCATACTAACGACCTGCTCCGTCAGCGACTCGATGGTTTCTGCTGTGTGGTAAAGACCTTGCTGGGCTCTGACAACACCATTCAGGCCACGCGGGAATCGCTGGTCGAGACTATCTGCTAGTTCCCTGCACTCTTCCGCCGTCATTTTACTCACATCTACCTCCTGCGGTCTGTGGTTAGGCAGTTGACAAGGATTACTTGACAACTGCCTAACGCGCTAGACTAACTGAAGTCGTGTGCATGTAGATCCCACGTTCCTGCGCCGTAGCCGTCACAGTTTTCCGGATCGGATCGCAGAAGGTTGTTAGGTCCTTGGACGGCGTGGTTTCGCCGTAGGAACTCATTGTCTAGCTGGTCGGCGTTCCTTGTGCGTCCGGTGATGATTTGTAGGAGTTCCAGAACGGTGACTTGATCTCCGTATTCGTTGACGATGACTGCACCTTCGGCCTCTAACAGCGGGATCCAGTTGGGTAGATCGTGGATGCCTTCGTCGGGGTAGATGTGGAGTGCGAAGACCCACCCGCCAGACGACTTGCCAATATGCCGGTCGTTGTACTCTCGCCCACAGCAGGGGCATGGTGGCTTGGCCTTGAGGTAATAATTGGTGCCCATTATTCTCCCTTTTAAAGTACAGAATCCATCACCCACCCAAGTTCCTGCGGACCAGTGGGGATCGCAATGGCTAGTCCATGGTAATAGGCGTCGCGCAACCCGGTGGTTAGGAGCATAGGGTCACAGTCAATCAACTTGCGACTGCCCGCGTACCAGACTACCAGGGCGTCCCTGGCATCCCCGCCACCCCTGGTGCCCCAGGCATACCAGAGCATTCCAGTGTAACAGGTGTACCAAGCAGCTATGGAGTCCGAGCCGGCCCTAGTGCCCCAGGCGCATCTAGTGGTCTCTCTTAGTCGTAGAGTGGAACTGATAGACCAAGACTGCTTGACTTCCCAGGCGTTCCTGAGGGACTCTGCCGTTGGGAACTCTCGTATGGTCCAGTCGAGTCCGCGGGCCGCCAGCGCCTCGCGCAGACCAGTCTGTACCATCTCGCGGCTACGAGATGGTCTTTCAAGGGCAGCTCGCCACTGCCACTGCTGTTCGGTGATCTCATTGGTGAGGTCACCAGAGGATTTGGACATCTCACGGATTGCCGTGTGTACCTCATCATCTTCACACTTGCGGAGGAGGCGGCAGGTGGAGGATCGTAGCTTCTCGCCGCGTTTGATAGTATCGCTGCCTCCTTCGCATTCGAATAGGAGCGATGGTCGGCCATTAGACCAGATCCCTGCGATACTTAGTGCAGTAGATGCCTTGGCACAGAAGTTCCACCCAGCCTTGCAGTCACTCTCTGACGTATCCAATATAACGGGTAGTAGGTCGCATGGTAGTGATCCATCAAACACTGGATTACCACCTTGTACGGGTGGTCGTAGATCGTGAGTTAGAACCTTGAAGCCTCTCATTGCTTATCTCCCAACAATTTGGCTCTACTTCTTGGGGTTGTCGCCTTTCCTCCAGTGAGGATTATGGGAGCTGGTGAGAATCAACCAGACAAGGAGGATTGTAGTCCAGAATGTTAAGGGGAGGATCATTGGAGGATGTGAATATAGGCTAACACGTCGGAGTCGTCGATAGCCAGCCACTCAGCAGAAGGATCGTGCTCAGGATGCGCTTGAGCAAACAGGATTTCTTCCTGGAGCTGGTCGTCCCATTGAAGACGGAGCTTCTCAGATAGGACTAGAACAGCAGCGCGAGCCAATTGACGTGGCTTCAGGTCTGGGCAGTTCTCATCAAAGGCAACGACTAGATCTTTCTTATCTAGAGGGCGTTTGTGAATAGCTTTCCGCAAGCGTTTATAGGCGTCACCCCGGCCCTTCTCGCTGTTGAAGGTGTCCTGAGGTGAGCAGATGGAGACGCCAGCGAGTCTACGTTTGGGGTCCATGATAACGACGACTCCACCCTCTTTCTGATTCTCAGTGTTGATCTTACGCCGAAACGTGACGATGGTCTGATAGTCAGTAGTTTTGATCGTAGGCATTATTTATCTCCTTTGTCTTGTTGTGAAGCTGCTTAGTACATACTTTTCTACAATAATTGCATCGCAGTTTAGACAGGAAGCTTCTGCTACGAGCTGTGATGGGGTTGTCATGTTGGTAAGGATAATAGGGGTTTGTAATGCACCACCACAATGTGGACAATGTGCTCCTGTATATTCTCTTTCCCAAGGAGCCTTCCAGTCTGGAGGAACAGGTAGATCTTGGCCGTCCTTCTTAGCTTCTGGGTTGGGACGACCATGTCTGTCCCATCGCCAGACGGTTTCTCGAGCCCTCTCTATTTCATCCTGGGTTTTAATGATAGGTAGTCCGTCTCTTATTCCAACGCGCTCTTCAGAAGTGAGACAAGATTTCATACTCCTAAAGTAGAAACGTTCTTCCTGTTCTCTGACAATTGTTAGGTATCCAAAATGAGGACGGAAGGTCCAAATAGGTCCCTCAAAGGTTCGTCCGTCCTTCAGTACAACTTCGGTGTAATGCATCCTGACGTTCCTTTGAGGTCTTCTCCCAGGCAAGGAGTCGAAGTCCACATTCATCTAACTCTTCGTCTTCTATTCGAGCTTGGGCTCGAGCCTTCACTAACTTCTTAAGTAAGGGGTGAGTCTTAGGTAGGTTATGGGTATACCATAATTTCTCATCACTGATGTCTTTCATGATTCGTCAAGGATTGCTCCAATGATACTCCTAACTATTTCAAAGATAACGACTCCCCCTTACCAGTAAGGGGGAGTCGTTAGAAGGGACTGTTGTTATTCAGTCTTACTGTTCTGTTGTGTCCGCTTATAGCCGACGATCGCTCCGGCTGCGGCTCCGATGAGTCCTCCGAGTTTCCACGAGGTGAAGTCAGTGAAGAAGCACTCTGCGATGGTGCCTAGGACGTATCCAGCCAAACCTCCTACTACAGCAGAGGAGGTTTGGAGGGTTCGGTCTTGCTTCTGCATACTATTCCTATGCCTTTCTCTAGCTCTTACTGAGCCAGTGTGGGTTGGTAAGCAGGCGTGTGAGGGTTTTATGCTCCTCAGTATTATCCTTAGACTTAACAGTCAGCTTAATGCCACGACTATCGCAGTAAACTGCTTCGGGGATCAGAGAGAGAGTCGTGAGTTCCTCTCCACTCTTTCCCCACCACTCTTCAGGGAAGGGGGCCCGTGGTATATTAGAGCCTGGAGCGACCGGGAGACATTCAAGGACTCCACCCTGTGTGGTCAGATAGCGTGGTTTATCGTGGTAGGCGATATAGAGCGCTTCAGGTGGAACGTTGTAGACTACGGCGTTGACGTTTTCCATAATGATACCAACGCCAATTAGTTCTGGATATGGGCGGAGGTCACCGATCTGAATGATTGCTCCGTGGAGATAGTCAGTCAGACGTGAGACCTGTCGGCCAAAGTCCTGTAGCGCGGAGTACTGGAAGGCACCCCACTTGTCCATGGTTAGGATCTGAATCGCTCGAACTTCGGGAGGGGTCGCTCCACCGAGAGGTAGCAGTGGAGTTGAACCACAGATGTGGTCGATAGTAGAGAAGATCTCTCGATCTAGAACGCTCTGAATAATCTGGACGCGGTCGAATTCAGTCTTAGCAATAATCTGAATAGCTTGAGCTCCCATCTCTCGCCAGACTGCTCCGGCAAGGGAAGAGGGAGACCCGTCCGGTCGTAGGAACTCCTGATACAGTGGAGGATAATCGTAGTTGTTAAGGTCGATATCCCACTGTTCCCCAAAACCAATACAGATCTTCTCGACGTCATTGAGATGTTCTGTATTTTCAATACCTGGGGTGACAACGTTGATGTCAACATGCTCACCAGATTGGGTAAGGTTGAAGATAGCTGCTGCCATGGCAACGTCATATCGGACAGGTCCGGTAGGGACGTAGATTTTCACGTTCTTACTCTCCTAACTTGGACTGGGTGATTTTGCTCAAGGGCTAGAGCCCAGGCTTCCTCGAGTTCTGGGTAGTTGTAGAATCCTTGGCGGTTAGGTCTTAGCCAGCACCATTCATCTACCAGCACTGCTTCACCCATTTCTAGGGAAGAGGGTGCAATGACTCCGTCTTGGTTAACGTCTATGGGAGACCACCAAGCCAAACCAAGGATGGGGTCAGCATTAATCCAACCAGGACCTCGGTCTTCAATAGAACCTAGGCCCTGTTGGAGTTCTGGTAGATTTGGGAGTGACTCATGTTTCCTTCTAAAAAGGAAGTAACCCGAAACCAGTCCTACAGCGGCTAACCCTATCATCGTAACTGTCCTCTCAGGACAGTTTAAGGTAGTCGTGTAGGTGGTGTCAAGTGTCAATCAACTTCTCCCTTCGATTAATATCGACGGCTTGTACAAGTGGATTAAGACGGAGAGTTTGAGCCTCCTCTTCTGTTAAATCTGCTAGGTATAGGTGAGGTGTAATTGCAGATGCAAGAGTTAGTTTGATCGCTAACTGCTTAGGATCAGCATCTGCCTTGAGTAGGATTGCATATTGCATTGTTACCCGGCGCAGGGTACTCCCCGATTCATCGGGGAGGGGAATGCGCCACCTCGCGAGTCTTCCCTAGATTGGAACATTATACCAGACTCCTGCGTCTAATGGTATAATGCTTACGAGTTGGAACTATCGGCTCTATCCTAACCGCACTCAGCAGGAGTCGCTCGACTCTATGTTGTATGCCTATCGCCGACTCTATAATGCCGCGCTTGCGGAACGGCGGGATGCCTACCAGGAGCGGAAGGAGTCGCTGTCCTACAACACGCAGGCGACCGGGATTCTGAAGCGACTGCGAGCCGAAGATGAAGGGCTTGCTACCTTTAACTACTCCGCAGCGCAGCATATCCTCCGGCGGCTCGACAAGGCGTTTGCTGCCTTCTTTCGACGCATCAAGTCCGGCGAGACTCCCGGCTACCCGCGCTTCAAGAGTCGCAACCGCTTCAATAGCGCGGACTTCACCTTCGGCAACGGGGCGACCCTGAAGAATGACCGACTCCGTATCCAGGGAGTCGGAGAGATCAAGGTCGTCTGGCACCGTACGATCCCCGCCGAAGCGAGGATCAAGCGTGTCATGGTCAAGCGCAGGGCTGGTAAGTGGTACGCCTGCTTCGTGCTGGAGATCCCCGAGCGAACACCGCCAAAGCATCCAGGCGGAACGGTCGGCATCGATGTCGGTTTGAAGTCGCTCGTCACGCTTTCCACCGGGGAATCTGTTGCCCCTCCTCAGCACTACCGGAACGTGGAAGTGAAGCTGCGTCGTGCGAACCGCAAAGCCTCTCGTCGAAAGAAGGGTTCGCGGAGACAACGGAAGGCGTACCGCGAACTGGCGAGCGTTCACGCGCACGTCGCCAACCAGCGAGCCGACTTCCTGCACAAGTTGAGCCACGATCTGACTGACCGCTTCTCGGTCATTGCTGTTGAAGACCTGAACGTTAAGGGTCTCGCTCGCACCAAACTGGCCAAGAGCGTCCACGACGCGGGCTGGGGCATCCTCCTCAACATGCTGGACTACAAGGCTGCAAGTGCCGGTGGTCTCGTGGTTAGGGTGGATCCCAGGTACACGTCGCAGGACTGCTCGGGCTGTGGGGCACGGGTTAAGAAGCCTCTTTCGCAGAGGACTCATTGCTGCCCCGAATGCGGCTTGGTACTCGATCGCGATCATAACGCGGCTCTCAACATCCTTGCCAGGGCGGGGACACCGCCTTCAGGCGCTAACGTAGTCAGCCAATGTTCATGCGTTGCCTGAGAAGCCCCCGGATTCATCCGGGGGAGTTGTCACTAAGATTTAACCATCCTTTCGATGTTGAGTAGTCCAGCGCCCATACCTTTTTCAGGAATAACATCAGCACAGGTGGTTAAGAGGTCCCACTTTTCCTGGCGAGTCAGTGTGGGAAAGAGAGCGGCAGCACCAGAGACATGTGGGCAGGCCATTGACGTGCCTTGGAAGAAGGCGAAGACATCTTTGTCGTAGTAGACTGTGTTCTGTAGAACGCCGTCTTCTTCTTGGAACCTTTGATCTCCACCAGGAGCGGAGATGTCAACTGTATTGCCATAGCTGGAATAGAATGCTCGAGACTTCGTTGGACCAACGGAGGCGACGGACATAACCTCCGGATATGCTGCAGGATATTCTGGAGAACTAGAGTTGCTGTTACCAGCAGCAGCGACAACCAGGATGCCCATCTCTGTGGCCTGACGGCAGGCCTGGTGCATAACGTCGTTGGGGTAAGGAGAACCAAGGCTCATAGAGATAACACCATGACCTGTAATCTTCTCAGCAGACCAAAGGATACCAGCAGCGACGCCGGCTGTTGTTCCATAGCCGTCTTCGTCGAGGACTCTGGCTGTGAGAATCTTGCAGTCATAGGCGATGCCGGCACAACCGTGGCCGTTATTCGTCCACTGGCCAACGGTCCCAGCGCAGTGAGAGCCATGACCGAACTTATCGTCTGCGCCTGGTCGGTCATTGATGAAGTCCCAGCCTTGATCGAGCTGTTTTGGGTCAAGGTCAGAGCACCTGACGCTACTACCTGGGGCTGGTTGGTAGGCTACACCGGTGTCAACAATGGAGACATAGGACCCAAGGCCAGTGATCTTCTTATCCCACGCTTTCTCTACACCAATCATAGAGAGGTGCCATTGGTCCTTGAAGAGTGGATCTTTAGACTGCGTTCTAACAGAGGTATGACTGAAGACTACACCGCGTCCATACATCATGTGCTTGACTGGAGCATCAAAGGCAGCAATATACCCAGAGCGCCTAAGTTGTCTAAGTAGTTTGATTGCCTTATCTTGTTGTAGGATAGTACTATAGAGACCAAAGGTTGCACTCAGGCACTCAGCCTTAGAGCAGGCACCTTTGGGGTCATAGTGGAGTACAGTTAGAGTGTCAGACATCTTTCTGCTCGCTTTCTGTTGATCTACATTTTTCGCATCGTACGGATATCCAGAAGTCTTTAGTATTAATCTCTCCCTCAGCACTACAGGTTTCACAGGTTCTCTCCGACTTGTTCTCAGCATCGAGAATCAATTCATCTATAGCTGGACCATTGTCTTTAGGAGCGCCTGAATAGTAAAAGCGGAGAGTTCCATACTTCTCTTTGATTTGGTCAGCTTTGAAGTTAGGACCCAAACCAAGTTCGGTAAGCTTGGTGCAGAGTTCATGGATTAGGTTGAACCAACCGTCTCCTGTCTCGATACCAAAAGCCATGCAGGTGCTCTTGGGATCTCCGTAGAGATCCTGGAAAATAGTGGGAAATTCGGTTTGGAGCTTGAGCTGAAGTTCTTCTTTCAACAATCTACTCCTCTTCGTTATCTACTGTCTAGGTGGAAACCTACTGATGCGAGAATGAGTATGAAGGAGTAGATAAGGATGACATAGGATAGCGGAGGGGGTGCTTTGAGAGAATCAAGTGCGATGAGGGAGGCTGCTGTGAACGTTGTCCACGCAGCCCACTTAGGAATTCCTCTGCTCCTAGGTCGGATCATTAAGGCAAAAACAGTGATGAGGATTAGTATAGTTCCTAGGATTAGGCTCCACGTGTCTGAGAAGATTTCATTCATCTCAGCAGAACTCTAAATCTGAGTTGTCTTTGACTGCAAGTCTAAGGCTGTCGATGAAGTCTAGAGCTAACTCTTTAATCCAGTACTCACTCATCTGTGGAACAAGCTCCGCTAAGCGGTCAGCGAGCGAAGTACAGTTCTCCAGTGGGATTAATCCATCACAGTCCGAGTGATTTAGCAGTACAAGGATAGGGTCAGGGTCCAATGTTTCCCAAAGAACATCTCCACTAAATCCCTTCATATTCAATAACTTTATCCCAACCAGTGCAGCAATATGTATTCGCCAGTTGTCGAAGCTGCTGTAGGACGTGTGAAATCTTCCATGAGATAAGTCGAGACCCATTAGCTAATACCTAACCTTCTAATGCGATACGTGACCAACTTTCAAGCTCCATTTCGAGGAGCTCCACAACTGGTAGCCAGCCTACTTCCTCATACTTCTCCACTTCCTTGAGATGAATTTGATTTAGGTCACAGCCTTCTTCAAGCTCAATTTGAATGCAGACACCTACGTGAACTGAACCAACTTCATCGCTGTCGTCATAAATTAATCCGATGTATTGGCTACTATGATAGCCTGAGGGAAGGTGAAGCTCTTCGTGTAGTTCTCTCCAAGCAGCTAAACTAATTGGAGGAAAGACGGTATGAGAAAGTTTAGGTGAGTGGAAGAGATTCTCGTTAATATGACCACCAATTCCCACAGAAATCTTAGAATGTAGTCTCTGCTCTCCGGCTCCTTTGATTCGACGATAGGTGAAGATTCTATCCTCACTGTCAGAAATGATTATGTAGGGGATTACCTGTTTAATGGCAGGGTTAGTCTCAGCACTACTCCGCTCTATAAAATAGCTATAGGTCTGGACGTCACTAAAAAACCGGTCTAAGTAGGGATGAAGTCTTCCACCATTCCACGTAATGGCAATTCCAGGTACGACGAGGATCTTTTCACTCATTATTTATATCTTTCTACCGAGATTAAAGCCAGAACCAGCGTTCACCAACTTTGATAGTAAGATAAGAATACTTTTGTCGATGAGCATCAGTTATAAGGATTTGCATAGGAGTGGTTGATTCCCATCTATAGGCGTGCCCGCACCAGTTTAAATAGGGTCTAAGACCTCTAAAATGTATGTATGGCGTTGTTGATCCAATTGCTCCAACATAGAGCACAGCATTAAGGAATGGGACTGGTGGCATTAGTCAGATGTCCAATGCTGTACAAGCTCATGAGCTTCGAGTGTTATCCGATGCTTGAGGTCTGCTTTTAGGTAGGGCCAGAGTCCAGCCATAAAGGATAGACACGGACTACATTCATTCAAGCTGTGGAGAGTACTACTTAGTGTAGTCTCAACAATAACTCCTAGTGAGGGTGCTTGTGTTTTGAGGGGGTAGCAGTTGTGAAGTTCACTAATCGCTCTACAGATTAAGTGACATAAGTATGGACTTGAGATGGAAAGGTGATCTTCAGGTTGGGTATTAGTTGGAATCCACCAACCTGGTTCGATCATAGTCATACCCCGTGGGATATGAAGAGAGCGAGTAGTTTTCCGTAAGTGGGAAGCATAATGTGACTGTTCTGTAGGGTGCCTACTCCACTTAACTCGGTAGTAGTAATGAGCAACGGTTACTAGACCTTGTCCTAAAGGTAGTTTGCTATGAAATACTATATCACCCTGTTGTATCAAAGTTAGCCTCCAACGAAGTTAGTGATAAGAGCAGGAATCTGTGGATCTGTTCCTACCACATTAAGGGTATTGTATTCACCACCAAATATTGAGTAGGTTGTGGCAGTTAAAGCTGCAGCGACTGCTATAGTTTGTGGGTGGAAGTCTGTATAGGCAGCTAGAGCTTCCATTGGTGTGATGTTACCGGCCCAATGTTCCATATCGGTTACGATAAGGAAAGCATCGACCTTCTCTTTTCGCTCCAGAGCGTGGAGCATGGGGATAGCACAGTTGGTCCCTCCAAAGCGTAGCCTGCTCGTTGCTTCTACCGCTTGGCCTAGTGTCGGATTATCCGGTAGCTCAAGAGCGGTAAGTTTCGGAATACGACATTCTTCCCATGTCAGGGGTTGGGTAGCCTTAGTACTATCAGAGAAGGTATAGATCTCGGCTTGTGGCTCAGATGCCTTGATGGCTAGAGCTATAGCTACGGAGACTTCTCGACAGTTAAGACTTCCATAGCATGGGTAGGTCATTGAACCTGAGACATCGAGGCATACCCAGATCTTCTTGCCTGAGGTGGGAAGATAGGCGAAGGCGTTGTAGAAGGCTGCTTCGAGAGCATTACAGATGGATGTGATGGGGGTCCAGCTAGCCCTTCGGTCATTGTAACCTTGGCGGTACTGACCTAAGGCAAGGAGTAGGGCAACGGGATGGATTCTTGCGTTCTTGAGAGCTTCCTTATTTGCTAGCTTCTCAAGTACTAAGGATGTTGACTTGGACGTAGGAGTCAGCACACCGTTTGTGGTTAGCTTGACAAGCGAACGGATCATAGCGGTGAGCCCCATGTCAGGGATGAGTACTTCCCAGACTTTGGGAGTCATCATCTCAGTGGGGATCATCTCCCAAGTTAGACGCCCTGTTCCTATAGCATGGATGAGTTCTTCTTCTCTTGTTGTCTTCTGGGCTGTGTTAAAAGCTTCAAGCTGGGCCATTGCTTCAAATGATGTGGCGTCACCGAAGATGAAGGGTAGAGGACCTTTACCTACCACCCAACGATACAGCTGTTCTCTAAAGTCGTTCTGTGGTTTCGGATGAGATAAACTGAAGACATCTTCGTGTCGCCAACCATTGCGGTTACGGTACTTAATGAGTTGATAGACGAGGGCTTTGTCCTGTTTCTTGTTATACCAGTCACTTACCATACGTTGTGCAGATGAACCCCATGAAGCTTCCAGATTTTCACAGAATGTGAAAAGGTCTGTACCTGTACGAATCACTCGTCCGAAGTTATCCTCGATCGTCTGACGAGTTCTGAGATCTCCATGATTCCAACAGTAAGCGAGAGCTAGAATACCAGGGTCGCGCTTGATAGGACGGTTGGAGATACTAGTGTCAATAATTGTCTGAATCGTTTTGGCAGCATCGTTTTTCAGACAGCGATCTAGTAGAGTTTTAAACTCTGAAAGTTGGTTGCTCTGATCTGCATAGTAGGTAGGTTCAAGAGAGTTCAAGATAAGGAAGCGATCAAGAGCAGTTTCATCACTAACGGTTACGGTGGGAGCACCAGCTTTATTTGACTGTGGTCGTGCTTCAAGAACTAGATCACTTAGTTTCATGTGCTGCTCCTTTCAGCTACCCCATCTTTATACCCACTTTTAATCTTGCAATGATGGAGTGGAAACAGGGAGGACGGAAGCCGAACGGCTTAGCAGGTCGTTCGGCTTCCGTCCAGTGGAGAGTGAGGGAATCGAACCCTCCGGTCGTTATTTCGGGTAACGTTAATCGTGTCTCGATCGGAACCCCGAGGGTCAAATGTTTGAGGCACGAGTTTAACCGCTGCCTAGACTCCCCATTATGGTTAGTCAGGAAGATCTACGGCAAGTGTGATTTCTTCCCCATTCTCCGTCAGCACTTTTGCTCCAATTATAACTTTTTCTTCAGTGGAGGCAATAGTATGATGAGGAAATTTTGCCTGAACGGTTACTAGATGCTGAATTTCCTTAGAGTTAATGTCTTTGGCGGCAATTATTTGTTTGGCTCTACCTCTATTCCTCTCGGATTCGAAGTAGTCTCTAATGTCTGATACTCGCATATGTTCCTCTAGGTCAGATCTCGTAGGTAGTCTACGATATGATGTGGGTTACTGGAGATAAAGGATCCATCTAAGTGATGGGCGGTAGGATCCCGTCTAGGATCTAGGACTCCTACTTCGACCATTTCTTGTCGAGGGATACTCTTTATAACAGCGATTCCATATGGAAGTGTATATGTAATCGCAACTTGTGATCTTGGGTGTGTTGGGTGAGGGAGGCTGTCAATTACTGTCAGCGAGGACGGTGCATGTGGAGCTAGGTAGTAGGTTGCTTTAGTAATCAGAACTTGGGAATCACGTGTCATGTTCGTCTCCTCTCTCAGCACTCTTTTCCAAGCTTTTCTTAGAGATCTATATGGATGTCTCTAATTGAGACGCAAAATTGCTTATACGAATAGCTATTGATGTCTCTTGGGGCAAGTTTATATCGAACATATTTAAAGTCAGTGTTAATAGTTACTAGATGGTAAATTAATGATGTAGCATATGTCCAAAACCAACTATTAGGAAGGTTTTGACATTGTCTATCTTTCTTAGGTGGCAAGAAGAGATTGGAGCTCGAGGGAAAGATAGCTTATCGTTGCAGGGGCTAGAACTGAAGTACCTGAGGAGAGGGTTAGATCGAAAGGTCTGGCGAACATGCAGTCGTCAAAAGAAAGTTCGACATAGTTTATTCCAACTTCAGGTCTAATAATGACATCCAGAAAAGGCCCTATAGGCTTTTCCCACATTGACTCTCTCAGAGGTAGCTCCCAGCTTCCGACGAGGAGAACCTCTCGAAGCCAAGAGACTGGGAGCGTGGCCTTAGAACTTTTCATATTCATCCACAAAAAGAGGATATCCTATAGATCCAGCTAGCAGTACGTTATAAAGCCACTGGTAATCAAACCTTACGTGAGAGGAATACTTCAGCAACAAGTAGTTGGAATTCATAGCTTCGCCACGTATCCCATTCTTACGTGGCCGTAGTACTTACCTATTAGCCAGACTGAGTGGGTGAGAGAAGAGCTACCACCCCTTTCATATGTTATAAAGATCTGGTGTTTTGCACAATCAACATCTAAGTAAGGGCCTATTGGACCGATCTGGTTTCGAAATAGTGGGTAACCAACCTCTCCAATCATAAGAATTTTTCCTAACCACGGAACGAATAGGGGACTCATGCTAATTCCTTAGGAGAATACCACAGAGTACATCCTCCATATGTGTTAATATAGACTTTATTAGATTTAGTCCTCTTCGTTGACATTTCAATCAGGTCTAATGGTTCCGTTATTCGACTTTGTAGGAACTGAACTGCTTGTTCCGCTCGTGTTATACTTATGTAGATAATGGTACCAGGGGCTGAATCGTCCCACGGGAGCAAGTCTTCAAGGTCAATGAGAGCGGGGCATTCAGGGACTTTAATCAGGAACATGGCAGTTCTCAATGATTAGGTAGTAGATTTCATAAGCATCAGGGTCATGAGTATAGCTAGCGTCAACCTCATAGAAATTGAACGGTGGATAGGTCGAAAGATTTAAACCAGACTCATACATAAGTCGGAGAATATGCCTACCCTGAAAGTAGTCTAGGTAGGGACCTTGATAGCATGAGGAGGGAATATCAACACTTAAAGGCATCTGAAATTTACCTAGAAGAAAAATGTTGTTAAGAAAAAGTGGTTTGATTAGCATAAATCGTCAACGATCATAGAGATATAGCCGTTGAGGTAACGATTTTAAGATTATGAAGGATTATGGTGTAAAGCCTAGAGCCGGAGATATTAGTATAATTATCCATAGCATCATAGAAACTATATGGTGAGCAGGATGTAACATCACAATCGTACGTAAGTCGAAATCTACCTAGACGGAGGAGGCACAGCGGTGTGATTGTCATTATAGTGTAGCTTTCTAATTATGACAGTCTCGTCCGATTTTCAAGTAAGAAAAGCAGGGTTATCAGTGTCTAAGCCTAACTGAAGAGTGTTTTGTTTCTTGTCCTTTAGCACTTTGGACCGCAGATTTATGGGGATCTCACTCTTTCGCTCTTCGGCTAGAACTCAGAGCCATACTTATTCCTGTGTTAAGCTCCCAAGATTTGCATGGCTGGTAAGGTCCCTAAGATCTCCTGTTAGAGTATAGCACAAAAGAACACCAACACACGATCTGACAATCTGACAATCAGACAATCTGACAATCTGACAATCTGACAATCTGACAATCAGACAATCAGACAATCAGACAATCAATCTAATACCTAACTTTCGCTCTATTTGAGAATGATTATCATTCTCAATTAGAAATCCGCTCTACGTGCGACTTTATGGGCTTTTATTACTCTATGGTCACACGTGCAGCACGTTTTCCATATCTATCTTGGAGCTATTCCCACTATGGTTTCTGTAGGCTAACTATCTCTATAGACAGCGTTATAGTTGTCTCTTCTTCATGAAGGACCTTTTGACACCCATGAAGATGGTACCTGCATATAGCGAAAGATAAGCTGGCTGACGCAGGATGATCGGTCCCAGGTGAACTCACCACGAGCCGCCGGAAGGGATTTGAGTCCAGAAAGTTAGCTCCTGGAGCTATATGACGACTGTGCTTCAAAATGGCAATCTCTAGAGTTGAAAGATACTTAGGGAGCTGTCTCAATCAGAGCTCTTTCGGCGGGCGGGCGTGTGAGTCCGTGATCGTACTAGTTCGGAAGAGAGTATTGAGCAGCATGCTTTAAACGAAATGCATAGAGCAGATAATCCTGGTTGAGCGGTAACCGGTAAAGTCCGAAGGCCCTCAGGACCTGACTAAGTGTGACGGGAATAGGCTATAATCCGGACTGAAAAAAGCTCAGCGCGAGCATCGGTCCGCTTTCTGCTGTCTGGAGGTTATCGGTATAGCAAAATATCTTCCCAGGTATAGTGGTAACGCCCCAAATAAATTCCTCCATACTTACAAACCCATACTGGGTTTGTGAAGATCTTCGTCCCCCATTCAATTTTGTATTCGTGGTAGATTCCTACCAGTCTTCTAGCGGAAGTCCTAGTTGACCATAATAGAGTACCGCTTTTAAAAACTCTGTGTACTCGCTTTTTATAAAAAAAGGGGCAGACCCTAGATCTATGAAGGCCCTCAGGACATAACTGAGTGTGACGGGAATAGCCTAAATTCAACTCGAGTTAAACGAGTCGAGGCGAAGACTTCAATTGCTCTACTTGCAGAGTATCGTTCGTTTCTTTCCCATAGAACAGTACACTCTTCAAATGGTAGCCAGATATCTACAGAGTCTATATTAAGGACTACAATAGAGATACCATCATCCGGGAAAGTATGATTAAGTGGTATTCCAAGACCTCCGATTTCATGGATGACTTGAAGCCCCCTAACAAAGTGTCGTCTGCTCATCTTCCGCTATACTGACGAACAGTACTATGAGCTTCTCGCAGCGAGCAATCAAGAGCCTCGCTACAAGCCTTGATCGCATGACCAACTTCAGCCAGATGCTGCCAGGTCAGACCAGGAGTCTTCATCAGGTTCTCAATCCTGCCAGAAGTATAAGAACGAATCTGCTGAAGCTGCTTCAGTTCACGGATTGCCTCATCGAGTTCCATTTTCGCCCTCTTTCTGTGAAGGATCCTCCACCTTCACTATGATGTCGATAGCTTGCCAACCGTGGTTAAACTGTGGAGTACCGATCCTCTGCTCACCCTTGAGACATTGTAGTCCCAGTTGATTCCAGTTGGCTAGTAGCGTCCCAGGGATTATTGCGGTTGAACCTTATGATGATTTTGTCATCCTAACTCCTGAATGAAGGCCCCTCCACCTTCAATTGGTCGATCAAGCTGCCCAAGTCGGGGTGATAAATTAGAAGAGATGACCCTACGGTCACCTCTCCTCGCGTCTATTCGGCGATGGCCTGCTTCCGTCGCCCGACCAGCGGACGACGAGTAGGGGGTTCAGGTGCAGGTTCATCGTCAGCTTCAGCGGAGGATTTCTTCCCCTTCTGAAGCTGCTTCTCCCAGCCTTCACGAACAGTCTCGCGTTCCTGGTCGTACGTTGGAATGACACCCCTGCCCTGACTGTCGTCGAGGGCTTCCTTGAAACCCTCTGTGGCTCCAGTACCGTCTGCAACCCCCGCAGCAGCACCAACCACAACGGCCACTGGCAAACCCAGCACCAGGGTTACGATCTTCACGCTACTCTTGATGGTCATGGTCTCCTCCTTGGCAGGAGGGAGGGACTTAGCGCCCCTCCCTCTTCTACCTAGTGGGTGTAGCTGAAGGCCGGGCTATCGCTGCGCCGACCGTTAGCCTGTGACGGGCCCTCGTCCGCTGCCTGACGCGGACCTTGCCACTCACGCAACGAGAGCTGCGTGCCAGACGCCTTGTGCAGAGCCTGCACTTCGGCGTCGCCACCCTCCAGTTTGAAGTACAGCTTCGCGGCCGAGGCCACGTCGCCGTCCAACGGAATGCGACGGACGCTGGCGGGCGTGTTCCGCTTGTGCTTCCAAGCGAGCACATAGATGTGCTCGTACTCCCGGCAGTCCTCCGCGAGAACCGGGAACTGCTCGAACGACACTTCCTCACCAGCGATGGTGAGGGTGCGCTCCTCGACAGGGAGGTCGTAGTCCACGACCTTGTCCCCGTCCATGATGGGGTCCCCGATGTCCGAGACCTGGTACCGCACGAAGCGGTCCCAGTTGAACGCTCCCTGGTACGCCTGCTTCTCGCCACCGCCAATGGGCCAGAAGCCCCGGAGGCCCACCGTCTGGGCGAGGAAACGGGTCAGAGCCAGCGCCCGTCCGCCCTCACCATTGTTCGGACGGATGTCTCCGTCCTCCCAATCGCTATCGATGAAGTGCAGTTCGATGATGCGACTGGCGAACTGCTCAGCGCTGGGAAGCACACCGATGTTCTCGAGCGGCCTGAACGACTCGACGAACTCGTCTTCGCCGAGACGATGCAGGCGACCGTCCGTCTCCCGCTGCATCGCCTCGTTCCAGCTGCCGAACCAGAGTTCGCACAACTGGTCACGCAGAATGTTCTGGAGGTTGCGTGCCTCTTCCGCTTGCTGCTCGCTCGGGACGCGCACTGCCTCGAGGGAGTCCTGGTCATTGTGAAAGACCAGGACGTTGTCCGTCACAGTGAG
>Ga0100403_1000488_pt1 | contig 39364 bp, 54 predicted proteins | sample CryGeymet201501t_FD_83663 | JGI IMG/M metagenome (GOLD analysis project Ga0100403, IMG submission 83663) | Groundwater microbial communities from Crystal Geyser aquifers in Utah, USA - Crystal Geyser metaG 2015-01t | ecosystem: Environmental > Aquatic > Deep subsurface > Groundwater | place... | reverse complement strand
GACGGCACGGCGGCAATCACCGACGATGACGATACCGTTGTATCAAATGAAGTAGCTTTAATTTATCCGAATTTAAGGGTAATGTTTGGTGCGGGGCGTCGCACATTCACCGATCAAAGTTCTCAAGGTCGGTTCTTAGGTGCGGGGCGGCGACGGTTCAACAGGGTGGAATCAGTGAATGCAAACCTATAAACATAAAAAACGCCCTGATGAAATTGTCATTGCGGAATGGTCGTTTTCGGATCGCATGGCGGAAACCGAAACAATATCTAGTCGAACCGCCACAAGTAGCGATCTAACAATTAGCGATGTTGGTGCAACCGAAGATGATCGTGGTGTTGCATGTTTGGTGGAAGGCGGTGACGATGCCGATGATAGCGTAATTAAATTTGGTGTTGTTACAAGTCTTGGACAAGAATTATTTGATGAAGTGATTTTGCGTATTCGCGCGGACCCGTTTGGAAGCACTTAAAATGAATGCAATTATAAATGCGGCTCAACGTCGCCTTTCAACTTTGTTTCCAGAATTTTTCAATGGAAATACAAAACATGACTACGCAAAAGATTATGGTTGGCCGGATAACATCACATTCGATTTTCTTTATCGTGTCTACACGCGCAATGGATTAGCGGCGGCGGCGGCGGATCGATTGAGTTTGCGGACGTGGCAAACACTTCCAGAATTTTGGGAAAGTAACAAACCGGTTGAAAGCGGTTACGAATCTGATCTGCGGAAACGTTTTGAAGATATTCGTGGTTGGTCCGCGTTGATCGAAACTGATTTGCGCGCATTTGTTGGCGGATATTCCGGCGCAATTTTACGCTTGGCCGATAATAAAAATTTTAGCGAACCTGTTGACCGCGTGAATGGTGGCGTTGACGGGATTGTTGAAATTGTTCCGGCATGGGCATCACAATTGACCGTGACACAATGGGATGACAACGAACAATCCGAAAATTATGGCCGTCCATTGATGTTCCAATTTAATGAAAGTGCATTGAGGGATACAAACACAGGTGCGAACAGTACAAATCAAAAGATGCGTCAATTTAACGTTCACCCGGATCGTGTTTTGTTGTGGTCCGCTGATGGCACCATTTACGCACGATCAAATCTTCATGCCGGTTACAACAGTTTAATTGATGTTGAAAAAATTGTTGGCGCGGGCGGTGAAGGTTTTTGGAAAAATGCAAAATCCGCACCCGTCATATCGGTTGAAGATAAATTTGACGTTCAAACGATGGCACAATCTCTTGGTGTGACGCCTGACTTGATTAAAGATGCAATGTCCGAACGCGTTTCAGATTGGCAACAAGGTTTCGACAAATTGTTGATGCTTCAAGGCATGAAGGCCGAAGCGTTGGCTGTTACACTTCCACAACCGAACGAATTTTTCATGATTGCCGCTAATATGTTCGCCGCATCGGTATCAATACCGGTACGTGTTCTTATTGGTAATCAAACGGGCGAACGGGCTAGTACCGAAGATCAAATTGATTTCAATAAAACCTGCATGAGCCGCCGAGAACGTGTGGTTATTCCTATGTTACGTGATTTATTGAATCGTTTCGAAAAATGGGGTATTATCGCTCAGAAAGACTGGATCATTCATTGGGATAGTTTATTAGATTCATCACCAAGCGATAAAATGACACGCGCGCAGGGCATGGCAACGATTAATAATACAATGCTTGGTGCGATGGGTGATGGTGAGCCGGCTTTCAGTGTTGATGAAATTCGCGCGGAATTGAACATGGACCCGCGTGAACAGATTGGGGCAACAAATGGCTAAACAAGTTCGCGTCAATATTCGCACGAACGCGGTAAGCAAACCGCGCGAAGAAACGCGCAACGGTCGAAAGGTTGTCGTTGTTTCAAGTGCTACCATGCCGGATAATATTGTTATGAACGATATTCGGTATCCCGCCGAAGCAATCGAAAAATCATTTCTAACTCTCAATCGCGCACCCGCGCCGCTTGGTCATCCGATGATTAGCGGAATTTTTGTTTCCGCTCGTGATCCCGAAGCCATAAATATGAATCATGTTGGTGCATGGAATGAAAATGTACGGCGTGAAAATGGCCGTATATTTTTGGATAAAGTTATTGATGTTGAAGTCGCCAACCGTACCGAAGCGGGACGCGGATTAATGGCGGCGATCAATGAAGGAAAACCGATTCATACAAGTACGGGGTTGATCGCTAATCTTGATTCAGCACCCGAGAACAGCGGCGCAAAATTTGTCGCCAAGGATATTATCTTTGATCATGATGCAATCTTGCTAAATGAAAAAGGCGCGGCAACACCCGAACAGGGTGTTGGAATGTTCGTCAATTCATCGGGCGAAAAAGTTGAGGTTGTGAATAGTGCTGTCAGTGATAGCGCCATGAGCGATCTTGATTGGGCGGCTGATATGGCCGTTCAAGCGGTCGAAAAGTTGGGGCGAGCCTCAATTGTCGAGCGTGTTGTAGCTGCAATCGTGGAAGCGTTAGGCATCAACGGTGGCGGAAAGTTGAGTTTCAACAACAAGGAAAGCGAAATGGACAGAGAACAGTTTGATAAACTTTCCGCTGAGGTCAAAACCTTGTCGGAAGGGATGGCGAAAATTCCCGAACAAATCGCCAATGGGATTGCAACGGCAATCAAACCGTTGACCGATGCCCAAGCCGAGTTGAAGGCGAATCAAGACGCTAAAGACAAGGCCGAATTGTCGGACATTCAAGCGAAGATCGTGAAGGCGAATTTGCTTGATGAATCGGCGGCGAAGGAACTGACATTGAACGCGGCGCGTGCGTTGGCGAAGAAAGCTGAACCCGGTAGAGCCGCTGGGATCAATCCCGCGTTCGTTCCCAATTCGTCCGGTAAAGACGAATTTGAAGGCGTTGATTTGAACGCCGCATTGACGGAGAAAAAATAATCATGGCCTCAAACGTCATTTATCGCGGACCTATCGCAAAGGAACCGCAAACCATCGCCAATCGAACGGTTGCCGGTGCATATCTCTCGGGTATTCTTGTCACTGATAGCGGCACGGTTTTGACCGTTGCCGTTGCGGCGGACATGGGTAAAAAAGTTTATGTTTTGTCCAACCGTCGATTTATGGAACAAGACGTTGCAACGGCTTATGACTCCGGTGATACCGGCGTTGCCTATGAACCCTTACCCGGCGAAGTCTATCAAGTTCGTCTTGCGGCGGCGACTTATGCCAAGGGTGAACCGTTGACTCTGACCGCTAATGGTTATCTCACTAACACGATTGTAACGGGCGATGTGGTGTATGCCTATTTCAGTGATACCGCTGGAGCATACAGCGCGGGTGATTTGGCTGACGTGGTTATTGCGTCACCAACTCGCACCGAACCGGTTTAATTTGAATAGTCAACGAAAGGAATCATAAATCATGTTGCTATTCACCAAAGAACAACAGGCATTCATTCTCGCAAACCGTCGCGAATTTAATGAACGTCAAACTAAACTCGCGAACTTGATGGGATCGACGGCGATGATGATTGGCAACGCCGCGCCAATTCCCAAGGATGTTTGGGGCGTGTGGGATCGTGAGGGAATTGAAATTCAACGAGAAGTTTTAAGCGTGTTCAATGATCTTTCGGCATCGGTCTCGCAACCGATGCCGATTGGAAAATTGGTTCATTATTTCCAAACTATCAGTGATAGCGGCGAAGCTAACGTTTCGCTGGATGGCCGAAGCAAAGCGCGCACCGATCAACAGGTTTATGCTTATCACGGTACTCCGTTGCCAATCATTGATAGCACCTTTAGTTATGGATGGCGTCAAGTTGCGGCGGCTCAAACCGAAGGATTCAGTTTGGATGGTGCCGGCCGGATGAATGCCGGTTATCACGTTTCGAAGAAACTCGAAAGCATTGTGCTTGACGGTGATTCACAAATCGTGGTGAACGGTCAAGCATTGTATGGGCTTCGCAATCATCCGAAGCGTGAAACCCGCGCAACTACAAACACCTTGAACGGTGCTACCGGCGCGCAATGGATGGCTGATGTTAATGCAACGATTGATTTGGTGCATGCCAACAATTACCGCGTTCCCGTTACGTTGTACGTGAATTGGGGTGATTGGAAATATGCACAGCGCACCGACTATTCGACGGCGTATCCTAACAAGACGATTGCACAACGCATTTTGGAAACCGGCGATATTGCAAGCGTTGTCCCGGCGTCCGACGTGACGGCAAGCCAAATCATCGCGGTTGTCAAAAATCGGCGTGTTGTTCAAGTCTTGAACGGTATGCCGATGACCACGCGGGCACAATTCCGCGCGAACCCCGAAGATGATTATAACTTTGTCACGATGGCGGCGGCCGCACTCGAAATCAAATTTGATGCTGATGATCGTTGCGGGTTGGCCGTGTCAACTCATGCTTAATGCGTTGGTTATGTTCTAACGTATAATGAACGGGACGGATTAAAAACCCGTCCCGTTTTTCTTTATCTCACACAAAAGGAAACCCCACTATGAAAGTTAAGATCATTGAAAAAGGTGTCAACGGTGATGGTAATAAAAAGATTCCCGTTGGTACAATTATCGAAATTGAAGGCAAAATCATTCCGCCGTCATTGCTCAATAAATGTATTGTGATCGGTGTTGATGGTCCGTTGATCGTGAATCCGGCAAAGCAACAGACACCAATCGAATTGACTAATGACGATGCGGAACGAAATTTTCTCGCTGATTATGCCAAGTCTTTAGGCGTTACGGTGAATGACGCTTGGACGTTGGACGAATTGAAAGCCGAGATTGCTAAAGTTGAATCGGCGGCGGTTAACCAACAGTCCGCGTAAGATTGTTTGATTACTCCGCATCACGAATGATGCGGAGTAATTTATAAGAAAAGGTTTTAAGATGTACGGCACAATTGCAGATTGGCGCACTTATGCAACGGAACGCGGTAACGCCGCGCCAACCACGGCGAGTGACGCTGATGCGACAGCGGCACTTGTCCGCGCAAGTGATTATGTACGTTCGCGCTATATCAAAAATCTTGCACCACCAAACACAAAAGACACAATCCCGAGCGATGAAACTTTATCGTTGAGTGAAGAAGGTGCATATATTGCGGCATCATTTGAATTAGCGACGGTTGGTTTTTTCTCTAAAACTTTCACGCCGTCACAACAGAAAGTTTTAACCAAGGCGGGCGGTATTTCTTGGACCCCTGTGGGAAATGGTGTTGATGGTGTTTATGGATCATCACCGACAAGCACCTTGCTTGACGCGTTTTTTCGTCCGTATTGTTTCGATCTTAATCGCCCATCATTTAATTTATTGAGCATTGGTGGCGATGACCGCGAGTAATATTAACAAAAGGGAGTTCTAAAAATGGCTGTTGTTGCCCATCTTAACCTTGCCGTTGGTGCAAATACCGCTGTACCAACTACTTTGACCGCATCAAATTCGTTTGTTTACGAGCGCGGCAAAAATCAATTTTTGATTATTAGCAATCCCACTGGCGGTGGAATTGCTTGCACCATTGACGGTGATGGTGGGTCAAGCGTGAAGGTCCCTGGTCTTGGTGCTGTAACTGTTTCATCGGGTTATTCAGTTGGCACGATTGCGGCGGGTGAAACCGTTGTAATTCAGTTGGATTCGATTTTTGAATATCTTAAAGGAACAATTTCAATTACTGGAACCGACTTAACCGCATTTATCATTAACTAAAATGAGTAACGGTAGTGACATAGCGGCGGAAATCGCGACGGGATTAGCCGAAGCGGGCACCGATGCCGGTGACGGACCGCTTGTTGCTACCGTAAACCGTGAACCCATTGACAGTCCTGTTAATCCTTGGGATGAAATAAGCGAAATTGAGCCCACGACTTATGACATAATAGTTATTCGTGATAGTTGGAAATTTGGGGAAATCGACGGCACTAAAATTCGTGCCGATGATTTAAAATTGATGATGCAATCTGGCATTGTTACACCAACAACAGCCGATACCATCACGATTGCCGACGTGACTTATCAAATTATAAACGTGATGCCCGAAGCGGTTGCCGGTGTTGATCTTTATTATATGATACAGGCGCGTAAATAATGGCGTCAACGTTTGATAAATTATTGACCAAATACGGGGTATTAATCGCGAGCGCATACCGGCGAGTTGTGGCAACGGCAAAAAAATCAATTGACGAATCAAAATTAATTGCCGCGATTGATTCGCGCGATTTATCGTCATTGGTTGAAGCTATTGGTATGACCGAAGCCCAAATATTTCCATTAACAGAAGCAATACGCTCAACCTATGTTGGTGCGGGTTTGTCGATTGGTGAAGCTATACGCGGTGGATCGTTTGGATTTTCCGCACAACAACCACGCGCGGCGCGATGGATCAATGAATCAACAGCGCGCCTTGTTCAAGGTATCCAAGATCAATCTCGCGAAATGGTACAAGATATTGTGCGTCGGGGTGTTGATGAAGGTCGGTCAAGTGTGGCGATGGCGCGCGATATTATCGGACGTGGACGCGACAACGCGGGCGCGCGTATCGGGTTGACCGTTCAACAATCCCAATACGTTGATAATATGCGTCTTGATTTACAGTATTTGAATGATCGATATTTTACGCGTCAACAACGTGATAGGCGATTTGATGCCGCTATACGTGAAGCGATCAAAAGTGGCAAACCATTATCCGAAGAAAAAATAAATACGATCACGGCACGTTACGCCGAACGGTTTGAAAAATATCGCGCTACCGATATTGCACGTTCCGAAACACGCGCGGCGGTGGCATCCGGTCAAGCCGAAGGATTTTTTCAATTGCGTGAAAGTCCCGACGTTGAACGTGTTACCGTGAAATGGCAACACAACACCGGAAGCCAAAAAGAAATGCGCGCCGATCATTTGCGCATTGACGGTGAGATTCATGATTTAGGTGAGCCTTGGATTATGGACGATGGGACCGCGATGCTTTATCCACATGACCCGAACGGCGGACCCGCTCAAAATTCGCATTGCCGATGTTCTCCATTTTTTCGCGTCACCCTGAAAGATAAATAAATGACGCAAACATTCTCCGCCGATGTGAAGCGATTTGTTGAATTGACAGAAAAACAAATGCGTCGAGTTGTTGTTGATAGTTTGTTTGATGTTGTTGAAGGTGCGCAAACTAGCGCAAAGGGTGTTACGGCGGGCGGAACAATTCAAGCCGGTAAAATTCCGGTTGTGTCTGGTGATTTAATTAATAGTCTAACTGTTGAAATTAACGGTACGCTTGGACCGAAGGGGAAAAATTCATATGAGGTTGCGCTCGCCAATTATGAAATAGGCGATTACATGCGTTTTGGTTGGACAATGGAATATGCAATGCGAGTTGAAAATGGTTTCACCGGTACGGATGAAACCGGCCGCACGTTCAATCAATCTGGCTGGCATTTTGTCGGACGCAATGCGGCTAAATGGCCGCACATCATTGAAGGTTACATTAGAAAATATTTGGTGAAGCCATGAGCATTTCACTTGAAGAAATCGAAATCGAACTAGGAAAATACTTATTAACCATGTCCGATATTCCGGCCGTCGCTTGGCAAAATCGCGACGTTGACCCGGCGCGACCATTTTTTGCCGTGGATCATGTGCCCGGTTCACGTATTGACCCTACGCTTGACGGGTACGGCGAAACCGTCACCGGCCAATTAATGATTTATGTAGTTATTGCGGGAAATACCTTCACAAAACCCGCAAATTCATTGGTTGATAAGATCCTCATGCATTTCAAATATCGCACCTTAATTTCTCTAACGATTGGTGGTATATTAATTGTGAAACCGCCCGAACCTCTGCCGGGTTATAGGGACGGGCCAGACTGGCGCTTGCCGGTTCGGATTGACTACGAAATACAAACTTGAACCGGCTAATTGAATCGAAAAAAGGAGAACTAACAAATGGCGACAAAAAACAACATCGGTAAAACGCTTTACATTTCGGCGGCGCTTCCAGCAACGAACGATGCCGCTGGATTTGAAGCGTTGACATGGACGAAAGTGAACGGCGTTCAATCGCTTCCACAACTCGGCGTGAGTGGTGCAAATATCGACGTGCCGGATTTACAGACTGGATTTACTGCCGGTGTTAAAGGTGCCATGAGCGGTAATGAAAGCACGGCGGCATTTCGTAAGGTTGCGAGTGATACCGGTCAAGCACTCGCATTAACAACGGCTAACAGTCCCGAAGGTCTTTGCTCAATCAAGATTGGGCGCGGTTCGGATACTGATGAGGCATTGCAAACCGGCGATCCAGTGCAATACGCTCAAGGTTATCTAAACGGCTATTTAGAAATTCAAGGAGACACCACAACGCATGAAGGTTTCACAGTTTCATTCAAACAGAATGATTTCACTGTTGATGCAACCGAACCGGTCTAATAACTAAGCGACCGTTTTACGGCGTTTGGTTACGGCGGGCCGCACATTGTGTGGGGTGTGCGGCCCGTCACTTCTCCCACAACCCCCACAACCACACAAAGGAAAAATTTTATGGATTTCAAACAATATGATTCACGTACTGCCGCTGAAAATCCGCAACCGTTGAAACTTCGCAATCCGGCAAACGGCGAATTTTATCAAGACGGCGATAAATTCGCCATAGTGTTGGTTATCGGTTCTCATGCGCGTTCGGTGCAAGCTGGCATCCTTGAAGAAGCGCGCAAAAAATTAAACACCACCAAGAGCAAGAAAAAGAAAGATGATGAAGCGAAGGCGTTGGCTGATGTTCAAAAAACATTGGTTGAAGGTGCGGCGCGTGTCATCCGTGGTTTTGAAAACATCGAACGTGAAGGACGTCCATTAAGCACGAGCGCCGAAGATGTGAACTGGTTTCTTGATTTAAATTTTCTATCAGTGAAATCATTGCTTGCGCACGAAGGCGGTGACGATGACGAATGGTTAGGCGATAGTTTCGCACAACAGATTTTGAAAGCATCGAATGATGCAAGTGCATATTTGGGAAAAGAATTGCCAACCTGATAAAATATGCCGCACAGGTTGGCTATCTTTCAACACGGCCCAAGGGTGCAAAAGAAACAAGGGCGGAATCGTTAGGAATCGAGTATCCTAAACCGCCTGATGGAATACACCTTGTTCAATCACTTATTGAATTAGGATGGATAGAAAACAACGGAATGGGGATCAGTCCGCTGTCTTGGGTTGAAATCAAATCATATGCGGACGCAACCGGAGCACTCACGGAGCCATGGGAGTTCCGTTGCGTTCGTGATATGAGTTCGGCATATTGTACCGAACGCAACAGTGATGATCTTTTGCGTAAAGCACCCTATGAACGTGTGACAAACTAATGACCGATTTTGCAAAACTTGTAATGGGTGCCGATACGCGTGATTTAAAGTCCGCGTTGAAAGATTTAGACGCACTCACACAAGGTAGTAAAAAAACCGAAAAGCAAACGGACCTATTAGGCGGTGCGCTTAAAAAAATGGCGCTACAAGCGGCGGCGGCATTTAGTACCCTTGCCGCGTTGCGTGAAATAAAACAATTTCAAACGGCAATGGCGGAAGTTTCAACGCTTGTTGATACCGCAACGTTTGATTTAGATAGAATGCGGAAATCGATTTTAGCCGCATCTAGCGCATTCGGTTCTGATGCTACACAACAAGCAAAGGCCACTTATCAAATTATTTCTGCGGGTGCTTCAACCGCTGCCGATGCAACAAACCTTTTGACCGCTGCAAACAAACTCGCAATCGGTGGTGTAACTGATGTTGCGACGGCGGCGGACGGTCTAACGTCCGTTTTGAATGCTTATGGCTTTGCATCCGAACGCGCAACGGAAGTTTCAGATGCAATGTTTATTTCCATGCGCGCGGGTAAAACTACCGTTGGTGAATTGTCCGCTGAAATCGGAAAAGTTGCACCATTCGCTGCACAAGCCGGGGTTTCTATCGATGAATTGTTAGCGTCGGTTGCAGCACTCACTAAGGGCGGCGTTCAAACGAATGTTGCAATGACCGGCTTGCGTGCGATCTTGGCGGCGATCACGAAACCGACAAGCGAAGCCATCGATATGGCCGAACAACTCGGTTTGCAATTTGATTCAAATGCGTTGTCAGCTAAGGGTTTGGGTGTTTTCTTACAAGAGGTTGCAGAAAAAACAGGCGGCGCAACCGATAAGATTTCACAGTTGTTCGGTGGTGTTGAGGCATTAGTTCCGGTACTTGCATTCGCGGGACAAGCCGGAAAAGATTTGTCGAAAATTATGCAAGATATGAATGTAAAAGCCGGTGCGACTGATACCGCTTTTGAAAAAATGTCCGCGACTATCGACACGCAATTAGGTCGCGTTCTTCAAGGATTAAAAAATAAGTTCTTAGAATTAGCGTTACCGCTCGGCAATGCGTTAGTTCCGGCGCTCACAATGGTTGCGGATAATCTTGACCATTTGATTATTGCGGGAACATCACTAGCAACGTTGTTCGCCGGTAAACTCGCATTGTCGCTTGCATCGGCCGCAATTGCCGCTGTAATGCCCACGGTTCGCATGTTGTCGCTTGCGGCGTCCATCAGCGCTTCAAGTCTTGCGGCAACGCTAGCAAGCACGGCGTTCAAATTATTGGGACGCGTATTGTTGACCGTGATTCCCGCTGCACTGATGATCGCGGCCGGTGAATTGGTGTCGTTGTTATTTGACCTAAAAGAAAAAACCGGATCATGGGGTACGGCATTTTCGCTTGTCGGTGATGTGGCTTTAGGTGTGCTGAAAGATATTTGGGCAAATTTGAAAGCACTCGGCAATGGTTTCGTATCGTTTTATGCAGGCATCGCTCAGGGTGCGGTTGCTTTCTTGAAAGGTGGGTCATTCAAAGAAGCATTCTTAGAAGCGTTTAAAGATATTGAATTTGGCGCAATGAATACAACCGAAGCAATCGCGCGCATGAATGCAGCGTTGCAAAATCCCGGTTCAAGTGGTGCATCGGCGGACGGCGCGGCGGCGGGTGATTCAAGTGGTGCATCGGCGGACGGCGCGGGTGGTCCATCACAAGATGTTCTGGACAAATATCATGAATTAATCACATCGCTTGAACAACAAACCCTTGCAATGGGAATGAGTGAACGCGCGGCGGCAATTTATAGTGCAACGATTCAATTAGCCGATGGATCAACGGCCGAAATGAAAAGCCGTGTGGAAGAATTGGCCGGTGCGTTGTTCGATGCCACGGCCAATCATGAAGCTGCCAAAGCAACGGCGGAAAGTTATAAACAAACCGTTGATGAATTATCCAATTCAATCGGGATGCAACTTGATTCGCTCTATAAAACTGATGAACAAATTGCAATCGACAACGCATTAAAAAAAGTTAACGGTAAGCTGACCGATGAACAAATCAAACAATTAACAACACTGGCAAAAAACGATGCTGTGTTGAAAAATACAATTGCCGAACGTAACAAATTGGAAAAAGCTGCCGCTGATGTAAAAGCGGAATTAATGACCAAACAAGACAAACTGAATCAAGCGTTGCGGGAGTATCAGGTTTTGCTTGCCGGTGGTTTTATCTCGCAAACGGAATTTGATGCAATCATCGTTAAAGTTAAAAAAGATTTGAACATCGATACGCGTTCAATTGGTCAACGCATGTGGGATGGTTTGAAAGCAACTTTCTTTGACCCGTTCAAAGATGGTGCCGAAGATATGGCCGATAAATTTGCCGAACAAGTTGAACGTATGTCTGCGGCGGCTGACAGAATGTCAAGCGCAAAAGGTATACTTGACAAGATACAGGGCGCGAATGGCATTCTATCAAATATTCTGGGTCCGATTGGACAAGTCTCGGGCACAATCTCGAATGCGATTAGCGTTGTTAAATCGGTTGTCAATATTGTCAAATCCATTGGCACAGTTTTGTTCGGCGGTAAATGGCAAACCACTGGCGGCGGTATCCAATTGCAGCTAGGCGCGGCGGGTGTGCTTGGTCAATCGTTCGAAGATCAACATAAGAAAGGTGGGCTGTTTAGTTCGTCAAAAGATCGCACGATTTTTTCAGGTATCTCGAACGAACAACAAACACAATATAACGCGGCCTATAATGCAATCCTTGATAACGCAACAAACGCTTTCAAATTGTTTGGTATGAAAGCAAGCCGCGATATTATGGAATCGGTGCAAATTGCAGCGTTGAATATCAAAACATCAGGCGAAGGCGCATTATCTGAATCCGAAGCGAAAGCCGCGATTGAAAATTGGTTTAAACAACTTGATTCGGCTGTTGTGACTGCCGTTGGTGGTGCGACTATTCAACCCTTGCTTGATCTTGCGACCGAAGGCGAAGCGGCAAGCGAAACTCTTATTCGTTTAGGGAATCAAATGAACGTCACCAACGCCTTGTTAGCGTCGGTGAATGTATCAATGTATGATGTTGGTGTGAATGGTGCGGTGTTGGCCGATACGCTCGTTAAAATGGCCGGTGGCATCGATACCTTCACGGCGGGCGTTGATTCGTTTTTTCGATATTTCTTCACCGAAGATGAACAAATCGCGAAACTAACTGAAAATCTCACGAATACATTTGATGCACTAGGATTAATATTACCGGAAACTCGCCAAGGTGTCCGCGATCTTGTGAACGGTTTGGATTTAACCACGGAAGCGGGACAACGCGCATTTGCGGCAATTATGACAAGTAGCGAAGCGTTGAACGTTTATTATACAAACCTTGAAAATATTTCGAATGATGCGGCGGACGCCGTGACCCAAGCCGCATTAGAAGCGGAAAAAATTGTGCGTAAGCGTACAGACAACGCGTTAGATATGTTGCGCCAATCGATCAATGCGGAAAAATCGGTAAAAAAATCCGCATATGATGAATCAATCAAACTGATTCAGAGCGAAGGTAAAGCGCGCGTTGATGCTGCAAACACATCATTGATTTCCGCGCGTCAAACTTTAAGTGCGCTTCAAGGTGAAGTTAGCCAAATCAACAACGCGCTCGCAAGCGCACAATTTCAATTCAATTCGAGCGGATCACGTCAAAGTTCAATTGCGCTTATTCGTTCGGCATTGGCGAGCGGTAATTTTACTGGTACGGGTGCGGCGGCGCAAAATATTTCACAATTGAATGCGTCAAGTTTTGCGAGTGCGGCGGCGTTCCAGCGTGAACAAGCGCGGACATTGAATCTTCTAGGTGAATTGTCAGACAAGGGACAAGATCAAATTGATTATGCTCAATTGACCATCACCACACTTGAAAATGAGATTATCGCAATTCAAGATTCAACATCGGAATTGATTGATGTTGAGCGTATCTTATTCGATCAACAAATTGAATTGCTAGATGACCAATTGAATGTCGCTGAAAATCAATTGAATGCCTTACGCGGAATTGATGCGAGTGTTATGACAGTCAATTCGGCATTACAAGATTTTTATACGGCGATTCAAGCTGAACGCGCGAACGGCGGAACCCCACCCGGCGTAACTACTACCGCGTCAACGGTAAGCGCGTCACAAAACACAGTACAGGAAACGGTTGATGCGTTAAATCGTATTGCTGATTATAGCCAAGCAACAGCCACAGCTTCAATGAAAAATTTCAATTTACAAGATCGACTTTGGCGCGAATCACAAGCGGAACAAACAGTATGAAGTTTGTAGTTCCAATCACGGTTGACGATAGCAACCTGACAACCAACGTTGTGAACACCTATTCAGATTGGAGTGCGGGCACCTACAATTTAGGTGACAAGGCGGTTGAGGGTGAATTGGTTTACGAAGTTGTTGCCGATCCTAGCACAACCGATCAACCATCTATAGGTGCCGCTGCCACAACACCTACATGGATTGTTTTAGGATACTCGAATATTTGGCGCATGTGGCGTGACGGTACAGACTCTATCAGTGACAAGGTTGATGATATTGAAGTTAGCGTTGATATTCCAACTGTAATCACAACGGTTGCTGTTCTTGGTATCGATGCAATTAGCGTCACTGTCGAAATGGACGATAGTGTTGAGGGCAACGTATATAGTGAAACGCAAGACGTTTCCGATATTGGTGTGCCGGATTGGTGGAGTTATTTTTTTGCAAGCTACGAACGTGAAAAAGCATTGATATTTGATGGTTTACCGGCTTATTTTGGTTCGGGCGTAACGGTTACGATTACAATTAGTGCGGCATCACCATCCGACACGGTATCGGCCGGCCGTGTGGTTATTGGGCGTTCTATTGATGCTGGTCAAAGTTTGCAGGGCATCACGTCACGCAATATAACTTTCAGTAAAAAAGAGCGGGATGAATTTGGATATTTGACCCTAATAAATCGGCGCACAATTCGCGTTGTCAATTATCCGGTCATGATACTAAGCACGGACGTTGATTCAATTCAGCGCAAAGCGGCGGATTTATCGGCAACACCGACACTTTTTATAGCCGATCCAACCAAACCGGAAACAATTGTTTTTGGTGTTCTCGAAAGTTTTGATATTATCATTAATGGCATATCTGTGGTAGAGTGCTCAATAGGTGTAGAGGAATTTTAAACAATGGCCTATCCGCCAATCACAGCACTACCCGACTATCCGATACGGGGCGAAGATCAAGAAACATTTGCAACAAAGGCCAACGCAACGGTTGCAGCTTATCCTACGTTAGTGACTGAAACAAATGCACTGGCTAATTGGGTAGAGACAACAGCCGGTCAAGTTGAAGCGGACGCGGCGGCGGCTGATGCGAGCAAAACGGATGCCGAAGAAGCAATGACACAAGCGATTGCGGTAGCTGGTACTTACACTGAAATCAATCAAGGTGCACATTCAACAGCACCGACAACGCGCAATGATGGAAGCGCGTTGCAGAATGGCGATTTATATTTCAATACCGTGAGCGGTAAAATGCAAGTTTGGAGTTCATAAATGGCGTGGCAAGATTATACTCAAGTTAACATCGATCCTATTTTGATGTTTGCTGAATTTACCTATCCGGGTGTTTATACTTTTACAGCACCGATAACCGCCCGATATCTGATTGGTGGGCTTGGAGCGGGTGGCGGTGGTGCCGGTGGCGATAACGGTGTTGGATCGGGCGCCGGTGGCGGTGGTGGTGAATTTCGCGCAGGCTGGTTTAATCTAACTAAAGACGATGCGATCACAATTACCATTGGCGCGGGTGGAACTGCCGGTGCGGTAAATCGCGGTAACGGTGGCAATGGTGGCACCACATCAATCGGTGCTTTGTTATCGTCTGCCGGTGGGCAAGGTGGGCAAGGTGCGACGGGTGGCGTTGGCGGAACGGGTGGAAGCGGCGGGACTTTCAATTTTAACGGTGGTAACGGCGGCGATGGTGCGGCGTATACATCATCATGCTCAAGTGCCGGTGGCGGTGGTGCCGGTTCTCTTTATGGCGACGGCGGCAACGGTGGTAATGGTCAATCGGATGTTGGTGGCGGTGGCGGTGGAGCAATCGCGGGCGGCAACGGTGGCACTGGTTCGGGGACAACAACCGGTAAAGGCGGATCGCCTTTTGCATCATCAACCACAACGCGGGTTTTTTCAAATAGCCGAGTGATGACAGCCGGTTCATTTGCCCAAAATTTACCATTGCTGTTTGGTTTAAATTTTCAAACGCAAGGTAACGGCAATATCTATTGTGGTGGCGACGGTAACGGTAGTAGTGACCCCGGCACAAACGGTGGATTTATGGGTGGTGGTGGCGGCACTGGCCGTGGCGATGTGAATGGTGGTGGTGCCGCTGGTGGTAATGGTGGTGGCGGCGGCGGCGGCAATGGCGGCGTGTCCGAAGCGGTCGGCGGTGTCGGTGGTGCCGGTGCGGCCGCAATCGTGTGGAGTTTATAAAAATGAAATTTGCACGCCTTGTAAATGGTCAATTTTGCGATCCAACAGTTGCGGATTCATTGGTTGAGTTAGATACGCGTTACGCACCGACATATGTCACACGTTTGAAAAATGCGGGTGAATGGTTCGCGGAAATTACCGATCAACAATATATCAATCTATTTACAGTACTGGCAACCACACCGAAAACGTTTGATGGTGCCGATTGGCGAGAATATGCTTATTTGATTCTCGGCACTGTTGCTTTACCGGCTGGAACAACGGATGAAAAAATTGCGGCGGGATTAGCGCGTTATGGTGCAATTTTAAACGCGGGTCGTGCGGCTGTTCCGACCGATGGTTTAGTAGCTGGCGCGTTCGATCAATATGACCGCGCAACAAATTTCAGAAAAGACAAAGTTACAATTTTCCTTGGTGTACTTAATCAAACAAACCCGAAGATTGTCGAAGATAATGAATTTGCCGCGATTATTGCAAGTTGGCCGGAAGAATAACCAGGAATATTTTAATGGTCGAGGGACGAGAATTAAATAATTTTTCTGTTCAAATCGGCTCTTTATTATCCGAAAGCCGAGAGGCTACGCGGCAACGCGTAGCCATGTTCAAAAAACTTGATATAATCAACGATAAACAAATCGAATTGCGCGGTGCAATAAGTGTATTGACCGACCAACATCTTGCAATTAAAAAACATATTGATGAAAATATCATGCCGACAATTGACGATTACAAAGCCTTAAAAAATCGGGGTATTGGTGTACTCGGTATAATTGCTATCCTTGGTGGAACAGCAGCAATCGGCATATCTAAATTGCTTAATATCTTGATTAATCCACCATTGCAATAGAATGGAGGGGCGTGATGAAACTTTCACTTACCGAAGATTGGAGTGTAATTTTACGTCGCGCATGGTCAATTCGATTGATAATTTTGAGCGGCACATTAACCGGCCTTGAAGTTGCGCTACCATTATTTAGTGACGCTGTACCGCGCGGTATATTCGCCGGATTGTCGGCTCTCACATCGATAGCGGCGCTTGGTGCGCGCGTAACGGTGCAAAAAGGTTTAGACTAATGGCGCGCATGAGTCGTTTCAAAAAATCTGCCGGGATTGCAGCGATTGTTGCATCACTGGTTGCAGGCTTTGAAGGTGTCCGCACCGTTGCATATTATGATCCTCCGAACATTCCGACAATTTGTTACGGTGAAACGCGCGGTGTAAAGATCACCGATACCGCCACACTAGACCAATGCAAAGCGATGTTGAATGCATCGCTTGATGAATTTTCAACCGTGCTTGATAGATGCTTACCGGCTGACTTGCCCGAACCGTCTTATGTTGCGTTTTTATCAACGGCATATAATATCGGCGCACCCGCGTTCTGTGGCTCTAGTATGGCAAAACGGGCCAATGCAGGAAACTTAGAAGGCGCTTGCGATGCTTTGTTGATGTGGAATAAAACCACGATTGCCGGTGTGAAAGTCGCGCTTCCTGGTTTAACCAAGCGCCGCACATCGGAACGCGAGTTGTGTTTGAAAGGAACTAAGATCGCTTTAGAATTTCCGCCGAGCGAGTAAATTATGGAAATCTTGACCGCGATTAAATTTGTTCGCTCGAACTGGAAATGGTTTTTAATTGCCGGTCTTGTTGTTGCGCTTGGTGTCTCGCGACTTCAATTGACCATCACGCGCAATGCGTTTGATTCGTACAAGATCAAAGCGGTTGCCGAAGCGCAAAAGCTGCAAAAAAAATATGATGAAAAAACCGTTGATGCTGAAATCATCTATGTTGAATCAGCGCCAAAGATCATCACCGAAATCAAAACAGTTACAAAATGGATTATCCGCAATGTCGAAAATGTTGCCGCTTGTCCTGGTCCTGAGTTTGTCCGCTTGTTCAACCAATCCATTACCGGCAACGGACTTACCGAAGCCGACACCACCAATTAGCGCCATGCAACCGGCGTGCGATCTTCAAACCGCACCCGATGGCGTGACCACGCAAGAGTTTTTAGCAATCCTTGTGGACAACAATGGTTGCGCCCGATTGAATACGCTTAAATTGAAAGCGTTGCAATTTTGGGCGCGCGGAATTTCACAGTAAAAGAAAATAGACCATGAAACCGGAAAAGATTACACCACGGAACATGACTAATGATTTAAAATTCGTTGGTACACAATTCCGTGGTGAATTAGTTTTGTCGCTTTAATCGCGGGTGCTATCTGTCTCGTTATTGGTCATGCTGCCTCCAATAGTTCGATCAACTTGTCTGATTGACGTGTGATGCTGGCGGCATCGGCGGTATGGGCGGCGGCATCGGCGGTATGGGCGGCGGCATAGGCGGCATAGGCGGCATAGGCGGCATCGGCGGCGGAGGCGGCAGCGGCGGCGGCGGCGGCAGAGGCGGCGGCGTCGGCGGCGGCGGCGGCGGCATCGGCGGCATAGGCGGCGGCATAGGCGGCATCGGCGGCATCGGTGGCGGCATAGGCGGCGGTTTTATGAATCGGATTGCCTGTCTCGATGTGTTCTCGATACAGGTCAGCGATTTTATCAATCGCGCCCCATATATTGCTATACTTTTTTTTATCAAAACTGCGCGGCAATTCATCTGTCAGTAACCACACAGCGAATTTCGGCCATATCATCGTCAGATCCGCGCCTGGGCGGATAGCGTTTGAAAATCGCAGCGGCCACGAACGGCTTGCTCTGTTTTCAAGCCGTTCGAAAAATAAATCCTCAAGCCGCGCTATGACTTGAGGGATACCGAACAGGCGCTCATATGCGCTGTGGTTTGCGGTATTTTTTTCACCAAATGAATGCAACGTGCAGGCTATTGCACAACCTTTTCCATTCTGCCAGTACTGCCCTTTAACCAGCCGATCATGTGCGTTGTGATCCTCAAGCGCTGCAATGAGTTTAGCCTTTATCAACGAGTCATTGTGATATGCGAGCATGTTAGTCTCCTGTTGTGTGGTTATTTATTCTCGCTCCTGATTGCGTTTAGTTATCTCTGCCGTGACACCAACAAGCCACGGCGATCATTGCACCAAGGATTATAAAGCAAAAAATGCTAATCATCATTAAAACTATTGACCAATCCATTAGAACACCTTTGACATTCTAAAAGTGCCGGTAACGCCACGACCTAAGCCTGACGTGCGTTCAACAATCCAGCCACGCGGCGCGATTTTAGATGCGAAATACTTCAAGCGAACGATTGCGGCTTGACGGCTCGGCGCTTTCTTATTCGCCCGTTTCATTGTTTCAATGATACGATCAATTTCAACATCTTTATTGAGATTGCGGTTGAACAATTGGAAAAGTTTCTTTTCCGAGTTCGTCAAATTAATGTCCGTGGGAGTTTCCATTTTATCACCTTTTGATGGTGGTTTTATAAATATGAACAGCCATGCACTTAATCCATAATGGCGGTTCGGGGCGTGGTCGAAATAAGTTGATAATCCATTTAATCATGGTGTTATCATCCATGATAGATAGAACAACACTACTGCTAAAAACCCAGTGAACCAGGCTAACGCAAATTGAAAATTATGATTCATGATTTTTAATCTCCGCTCGACCTGCACACAACCATTCTATCAATGCGACTTGTTTTCCTGATTTGTTAAATTTCCATGAGACTTCACGGATGAAAATATATTGCTTAAGTAAACGTTTCGGACCGTATAAACGAGCCTCAACCTTATAAGCCGGTTGATGGGCTGAATACTCTGTTTGACAAATCAACTTGACTAATGACCGCGCGAAAGTACGTTTTTGTTTAAGACTTGTCATTGTGTTTGCGAGTTCTAGCGCCGCATCGATACCGCGCTCTTGAATTTATGCGAGTGCGTCAGCGGTCCATAATCCGATTTCGATAAAACGATTAAATCCCGCTGGGGTGTCTGATTTAAATTCTGTGATCATTTCCGTTCCCTCTCTTAAGCTGCAATATCGAGTTGTTTGGGTCAATTCCCGTTCACAAAGACCATTCTAATGTCTTTTACAGTCCTGTCAATAAGAAAAGTTACTTATTTTGACCCTTTAAAATTGGCTCTAAACCGCGATTTTTTCGCAATTTGTCAATTAATTCTAAAATTTCTTTTCGGGTCATTAACCTAAATCGGCTCGATTTACCCTTACGGATTGAATACCGTCCGCCGTGGGTTGCGTGAACTGTATAACCACACGATTCTAAGAAACTAAAAAAATGAATCCCTGTTGCACCCATTTCAAAACGTCGCACTTGAACCGTTTGAACTGTTTCAACGGATAACGAGTTTTTCCGCTTCCGCTTGATAGAAGTCATAATTTAATTTCCCCCAATTAAAATCCCTTATGTCATTGCACTGAGTGACAAGCCATCCGGCTTGAACGCGCGTTTTGCGATCATCGTACTTGCTTCGATTGCCGGTGTGAAATTCTGCGTTCCATATAAACGGATTATGTTTGTTGTACTCATGATGACTCACGCCGTTTTTGCGTTTGAATGCGCCCGATATCGCACCTTCAACCGGTGGCGATACTTTTACCATCGCGCCGCCATCGCGCGAAACATAATAGCGCGTTACTTTCTGTTGAGCGGTTTCGCCAATGTAGAGCGTACTTCCGCGCGTCGATTTATAAACCATCAGAAATTCGAACGGGTCCGCACACGCCGATAACGTCACTTCAAGTGGAATGTCATGCGTCATATAGTCAATTGCGGCACGCGCAACAATTGGATGATTTATTGGTTGATGCCAATGACCGGGACCGCCTGACATTGAAACGGCGTAACCTTCGCCAATGTCGGGCGTCCAATATGCACCTTTTGTTTTTAATTTTCCCTTGATATCAATCGCCACATAATTATTCACGTCGCGAATCCACATGGATTTGTATTCGACAAATTCGAGTTCAAGCAATGTGAAATTTTCCCAATGTTTGCAAACTTCATTGTATATTGCGCGCGATGTGCGCGGAATTTTGACGGTTAATCCATCCGTGTTGACTTGCAACATTTTCAAACTAGGAACATGCTGAATCAACAGCTCAGCTAACATCGATATTAGCAATTGACCATTAAGAGTAATTCCCATCGTAAAGGCCGGATCATACAACGGCGAATAAATGTTGTTGCTGTCTCCGTATGATCCATTTAATCCGAGTTTTAAAGCTGCGTTTCCAGGTGTTCCTTTTTTATGTTTGAAGCGTTCGATTTTTAATGCCGCATAGTGTTCAATAAATGCTTCGCCCAGATGTGCCGGTGCCATACGGTTGACGATAGCGATTGATGGATAAAGCGAAGCAACATCAGCATCTAAAATCATATTGTCCGCGTCATTGTGCGCGGCTGTGGATACTAGCGAACCGTGAATCCCACCCGTTCCATAATTGAATTGAAAACCGTTGATGATTGCACTAACGCCTTTGAAAACGCCTTTCGTAGTGGCACGTTCCGGGTTTATGTTATCCGGTTCTAAAGTTTGTTCAAGCATCCACTGATGAACACGTTGAAATTCCGGGTGTTCAAATTTGATGTAAGGAAAAATCACATCACGCAATGGAATATGCGTCCGAATTGTTTGACGCGGGACGGTTTGAAAATAACCCTCACCATTAAAACCGGTGTTAGTCCACTTTCTTTCATGCGTTATTTTATGGCCTAATCGCTGAATTAAAAGTTCTTTTCCAAGTTTTGTTGCGTTGAAGTTAAGCACATCGCCCGCGATCATTCCATCATCGCGCAATTTGCGGCGTAAATCGATTTCCGGCAAACTGATGCGAGCAAACCGGCGCGTTTCTAATGTATCATATTCACCATAGGTTCGCGTTGAATCCATTTGGTCGCTTGTCAACATTGTGCCGGGTTCAATCGGTAAATTCACAACGCGCGGCGAACGCATGTTGTGTTCAAGACCTTTCAGACTTTGCGAGCGTGCTTGATTGTCAAAGTGCCAAATTTTGAAAAGGTCTATTTGAGGAATGATTCTATCACTCGGCCAAATGTTCAACGCCCATCGATTGCGATTCTGACTGGCAAAAATTTCTTGCGACTTCGCATAAATCGTTTCATATGTCGCTGTTATTGGAGTTCGCAATAATTCGTGAATCAAAATGTAATCGTAACCGATATTATTGAAACCACACATTTCAATCTGATGTGTGGCAAGATAATGCAACCATTCGAGCAAGGCGGTTTTATCGTTTCGCCTATCGCTGATTTCCCAAGTGGTGCAATCATCACGGTCAAGCGATACCGCACAACATGAAAAAAAGTTCGGGTAACATTCAAGATCGTAAACAATCATTCGCGATACAACAGCAATTCGAGTTGAGTGGGCGAATGTCCGAAAACCCTTGCATTATTGAACAGCAATTTCAACCGAGGCAAATCCGAATAGTCACCGAATGCGATCCGTGCGGCACACTCTACAATCTCGCGCAACTCCGGCGTTAATTCACTAAGGCGCGTTACTTGCTTATCTAGATAGTTCAATTCATCGGCTTGATCAATATACATATATTCGAAATTCAAATGACGCGGCACAATATCGCACAAGCCGGTTTCAATGTCGTTAACACCCTCTTTCAACCGTTCCTCAATTTCATTCAATAATTGTTTATCAGTTGCTTTTGATAGATTCATGAAACATGGACTCACAAGGCAAATTCTGTCGGATTGTCTATCGCTCGCGAAACGGCTTTCTTAAAAAATCCGCCGATTGTTTGAAAACATGGGTTGCCGTTGCGTTCGTTAATCCAATGACGGCGAACAACCAATGAATGTTCAACATCCGTTAGCCTAATCTCAACGCCAGTCAGTTCATTCTTGAATGAAAGAATTTGTTGCATGGTTATCACCCCATAAAAAACCGGCCCGGTTGATCCCCTCAAAACCGGGCCGGTTCAACGTCGCACTTACCTGGACTGTTGATTAGAAGGGAACCCAGGCATTCCGGCATGAGCGGGAATGGTGGGGGGTGTACCCATCATACCGGGTGCGGCGTTAGTCACAAAATCATGTGCTGGCGGCACATTAGAAGGGTATGCAGTCGTCGTATGGACTGGTTGAGCGGTCGCGGCATAGTTCATTCCGCCCGGCACCACAGCGGGTGCAAATCCCGGCCGAGGTGCGTGGTGCGTAGGGTTTCCGAGGGGTACTCCAGGCATCGCCGCCGGCATCGGCAGCACTGGCATATTGCCTTGCGGTGCGAGCGGGACAGCCGATGCACCGGGTGGCAATGCAACAGTTTGACCACCAAAGACGGCCATTGCATCAGGTCCGTGTTGAATTGCCTCACCATAGCCTAAAAATTCGACCATGACGGGGTTGACATAAATTCCGGGCATTGATCCACGTGTGCCGAGTTTGCCGCTGTGCGCCTTCAAATTCAATGCAACGCGAACATAATCGCCGGTCTTAATTCCTTCGGTCATGTCGCTATATGCACCACCATTCAAACGCACCACGCGCGGCGCAAATGATTCAGTTGAAACGCTCAACACATAACAACCGGCGTAACCTTCGCGCGTATTGAACGGTTTGCCTTGATCATCAAGGCCGTCACCATCTTTGATTTTCCAAGCGAAGTTGGCGGGAACGCCTTGCGGGAATACAGTTTGCGCTTCACTGGTCATCGCTTGCCACAACGGTCCAAAATCGGCTTTCGGAATAGCGATACCGAACGCCCATTGTGTAATTTGTTTTCCCTGATCATCCAAAACGGGCCGATTGTTTTGGTCGATCTTAGGACGCCCGTTGATGGGGTTGCCCCACACGATACGAGCGGGGCCGGTTGTAATTGGTGTAGGCATTGGTTTAGTTCTCCTGTTGTGATTTGAAAAGTTATTTACGTTTACGGCGTGGTTTTTTGCGCGGAACGGTTACGGTGTGAAGCGGGATGATGCGTACACCTTTGTTAAAGTTTTGAGTTTTTGCCCATCGCATCATCTTTCTAACATCAGTGAATGGACCGTAAATCTTTTCACTGTCAATGCTTTCAAGCACATATTTCATTGTTTTAATTCCTCCGTAAATAGTGCTTTTGCATCTTCATTGATATCTGATCGCACAAGATTAAACCCGCGTGATGGGCGTTCGGTCCAACTGTTTACCGTGTCTTTTGGTATTCCGGCTTTTTCAGCTTGTGACGGCGTGACCAATGTTGATTTTTGAATCACATCAATCGGCACACCACCAAGCATTGAAAGCGTTTCCGCGTCCGCGCCTTGAATCCATTTACGGTTTCCATAAGTTTGTTTCATTGCCCATCCCGGCACACCACCTTTTGAAGCGGCAAGCGATTTTAGAGCATCAAAACGGACTTTTAAAGCGTTCTCAGCACGATCTAGCAATTCCAATTCATAGGAAATCTGCAAGTCTGTCAAGTTCTCATGATAGTGTTGAGTGGTAATATCCACAGCAGCAAGCGCGGCCATTCTTGACGCGGGACACAATGGAGCACGGTCGCACTTATAACAATGCGGGCCGGTTGTGATGGTTGGCGGCAACGCTGCAATTCGTGCGTTGATTTGATTATAGATGGTTTGAATCTCGCTGTTATCGATGACCCATTTACGAATTGGACCGCGCTCATGAAACGGGCGCGGCTGATGAATCGTCATCACAATCATTTGCGCAGACCAACCGTATTTGAACATCGCGCCGATAACTCCGGCAATCATTTGCCAATTCGATTGAGGTTCGACAATGCGCCAACCGTATTTAGGTTCATCGACAAACAGTGTGCGCGTGGTTTCATTGTATGAAAAAACATCGGGACGGCAATTGATTGAAGCACCGTTAGCCATCCAATTAACTGTTTCTTCGCAATGTACCGGTAATTCGCGGCGCTGAATATGATCGATGTGCGGTTTAAGGTGTTCAATCATTTCGCCAGTCACGATATATCCGTCAATCGCCCGGTCAATCAATTCTTCCGGTTCGGATACCGTGCCATTCAAAACAAATTGAATCACTTTATGTGCGGCGATTCCTTCGCGCCGGTTATCCGTCATTTCATCGGCTGAAACAAACGGATCAATGTGACGGTATCCACCGCATCCCATGATGCGGTGGAGTTCCGTTGCATTAATTTCCAGTTGATCCATTAGACAACACCACGTTGACGCAATGCGGCTATCACCTGCGGAATAAGCGACGCGTGTGATGTAGCTAAGGCCGGAATGCTCGGAAGTTGATAATGCGTGACAAGTTGACCAAGATAAACATTGTCAATTTTCTTATCCCGCAAACCTTGGCTAATCGCGGACATGAGTTGTTGAAAATTGAGTTGCGGTAATGGTGCATCGGCGGACGGCGCGGCGGCGGGTTGTTGAGCCGGTGCGGGTTGCTGTTGTTCGGCAACGGGCGGCGGCGGTGGTGATACAGCGGCGGCGGGTTGACGTTGCAAGAATGCCGGAATTGCCATCGGGTCCGAATCCGGTACAGCGGCGGCGGATGGTGCAGGATTGAAAGCCGGTTGCTGTTGAGCGGCGGGCGCATCAAATACTTGTTCGGGTGACGGTTCAACAGTTGCAGCGGCGGCGGGTTGCTGTTGTTGAGCCGAAACGCGATCGTGCAATTCCGCCGTAACAGCATTGATGGTAGCATCATCAACCCCACGGCGTCCGCGCCATGAGCCGTCTTTGTTCTTTGCTTTTGTTTCGGAATGGATTCTTGCGTCCCACGGCAAACCCTTTGAATCGAGTTCGTTACTGTTTGAGGTTGTTGCCGGTACAGTGGCGGGTGGCGGCGGATTAAATGCCGGTTGCTGTTGAGCGGCGGCCGGTGCGGCTGTCACGGTTGCAAGTGATGTTGTGCCGGTCAAGAGTGCAACCACTTTTGCAAGTTCGGCAGCATCATTGCACGAAATTTGCAGGCTAAATTTTGTCATGATCGTTTCCTTTTTCAGTGTTGAGAATTTTTGAATTGTTCGATAGCCGACATAAGAGAATGCGGGCCGGGATTTTTCACGGGGTCAACTTTTTAATACTGAAAATTATATCTCCCATGCTCTTATGTTTTTTTGCAAAAGATTCCGCCTCACGTTTACGGGTAAAAATCTTTTCTTAAGCGGGGCGTGTTTCACCATACATTACTTGACTCTCAAGTTTCATGTTTGACAAGTGCGATAATAAATATATTATCAGGGGTGTCAAGCGTGAAAAATCGAAGGGGTTATTATGCTTTTTGAGATATATAAAAGGCGCGGTGGATGGGTGATTCGTCACATTCCGACTAAACATGACGTGATGAATGGTTTAGCGGGATTTGATAAAAAACGACAAGCTAAATTTTATGTTGAAGAATTAGAAGCGAGTCCTTTCATGTGGTGGTTTGATGATCCCAGAGATATTAGGAAATACAATGATGTTGGTGAAATGATCCGCTATATTTTCGACGCTCAAAAACGCGCAAAGGCAATCAAATGATTATTTCCGCTGATACAGAATCCGAACTAGACGAGGCCATTGTTTCACACATTGCGAACGGGTGGACTGTCACCGAACGCGGGCAACGTAGTGACGGTGCATTTACCGCATTACTTGTCATTGGACGCAAAGGCGATTGGATTTCGACTTTTACCGGCAAGCGATTTTATCCGCTTGATCCTAAACCGGATGATGTATGCATTGAAGATATTGCTCATTCGCTCGCGATGCAATGTCGCTTTAATGGTCACACGATTGATTTTTACAGTATCGCGGAACATTCGATTCACTTGTCGCATTATGTCTCGGCTGAAATTGCTCTATGGGCGTTGTTGCATGATGCGAGCGAAGCTTATTTGTGCGACATACCATCACCAATCAAGCCGATGATCACGGGTTATTATTCTATTGAGCGTGATGTCATGAAAGTGATCGCTAAAAAATTCGGACTATCGAGTGATATACCCGAAGAAGTGAAACAAGCGGACAAGCGAATCATTGCCGATGAAGTTGATATTTTCTTAACCGATCCGTCATGGGTGAAAACTGAAAGATTTAATATATTGAATGAGAATCACGGTTGGAATTGGAGTCTTGCCGAAGATAAATTTCTGAATCGCTTTATAGAGTTGACGCGTTAGTGACCGATCTTCGTCCTTATCAATTCAAACTCATTTACGATATTAATTTCGCGTGGCAATCGAATGCGCGGAATGTATTGGCACAATTACCGACTGGCGGCGGTAAGGCCGTCATTGCGCGTTCTATCGTTGCACAACAAGGTAACGGATCGCTTATGATGGCGCATCGCCAAGAGTTGGTCAGTCAACTCAGTTTACATCTAGCGCAAGAGTCGATTCCTCATAACATCATCGCACCTAAAGCCGTTGTCGCGAACATAATTAAAATTCATCGTGAGGCTTTAGGTAAGTCTTATATGAACCCGACGGCATCGAATGTCATTGCATCAGTTCAAACACTCGCTTCACGCGGACCGGATGATTGGCACAAACAAATTCGCCTAGTCATCCAAGACGAGGCTCACCATTATTTACGTGAAGGTACATTTGGAAAAGCCGCGATGATGTTTCCGAATGCGCGTTGTCTCGGTTTGACTGCCACACCACAACGCGCGGACGGTCGCGGGCTCGGTGCACATGCTGACGGTATTTATAATGCTCTAGTGACCGGACCAAGTATGCGCGAATTGATCAATCAAGGTCACTTGTCTGAATACGAAATTGTAATGCCTGCCACAAGTTTCGACCGTGAGCATTTGACCATAGGCAGCACTGGCGATTTCACCGCAAAGAGTTTGCGCGATGAATCGGAGCGCGCTCAAATCGTTGGTGATGTAGTCGATAATTATATCATGTGGGCCAACAATTCGCTTTGTGTTGTGTTTGCTGCGTCGGTAGAAGCGGCTGAAAAAATTGCAGCACAATTCAACGCGTGTGGTATATCGGCGGCGGCAATTAGCGCAAAAAATGATGATTATGAACGCTTTTCACTCATGCGCCGATTTGTTGCGCGACAAATAAAAGTTCTTTGCAACTGTGATTTACTTGGTGAAGGTGTTGACGTTCCGGCCATTGAAACCGTCATTATGGCCCGTGCTACGCAATCGCTTGCTGTTTTCTTACAACAAATCGGACGAGCGTTGCGGCCCGCACCTGGAAAAAATCGCGCATTGATTATTGATCATGTGAGCAATGTCCGCGAACATGGCTTGCCGGATCGTCCGCGCCGTTGGTCATTGGACGCGACAAGAGTACGGCGCGAAAAAGACCCGGAAGATATACCAATAACACAATGCGATTCCTGTATGCGCGCGTATGAACGTATTCACAGTGCTTGCCCTTATTGTGGTGCGGAAAAAATAAAAGTCGAATATGAGACGCGGCGGACAATCGAACAAGTTGACGGCGATTTAATGCTATTAGACGCGGCTACGCTGGCGGAAATGCGCGCGGCTGTAGAACTGGAATCACCTGGGGCAATTGCCACAAGGGTTGGTGCCGTTGCGGGTGAGTTCGCCGGAAAAGGTGTCGCGAATAAGCAAATTGAACGGATTGCATCACAACGCACGCTTGCCGATGCAATAGCGGTATGGGCTGGAAAGCAACGCGCGCTAGGCCGTCCCGATAATGAAAGCTATAAACGCTTTTACTTTTGGACTGGTTACGATGTTCTAAGCGCGCTGGCATTGGATCGAAAAGAAATGGATAAACTCACGGAAAGGATTATGGGCGATGCGTGAAACAGCCACGGGGCAGCGCATTCAACTCGAAGCGGCGGCACAAGGTGCAACGCTTTTGAGAAACAACAACGGCGCGGCATATGACAAAACGGGCCGATTGATTCGATATGGTTTGGGTCATACAAAACCGAATCAAGAGTTGCGTTCCAGCGACCTGATAGGCTGGACTCCGGTTGTCATAACACCCGATATGGTCGGGCGCGTTGTCGCGGTTTTCACGGCTGTTGAAGTGAAAAAAGAAGGATGGCGCGCGCCGACCGATGACCGCGAAAAAGCGCAAGAAAGGTTTATAAACCTTGTTAAAAAATCAGGCGGCTTGTCAACTTTTGCAACGTCTGTTAAATGTGTTTCTGATTTACTTAAACTCACAAGGGGATAACATGACTCGTAAAGAACAGATTATTGAAGCTGGTTTAAATTGCGCCGCGAATGGCGGTTTGACGGCTGTTACACTCTCAGGCGTGGCGCGCAAGATCAAATGCAGTCACGGAACAATCTCATTTCATTTTGGCAGTCTTGCCGGATTGCATAATGCTGTGAAAACCGAAGCGATCAAGCGCAAGGATAAGCGCGTGTTGCCGTGGTTGCGAGCCGCTGGGGAGAAGGTCTAATAGCGCACATCAAAATCATTCAAAAACCGGAAAAGAAGTACCGGCGGAAGTCATCGTCTTAGCCTCCCATACCGATGCGAGCATCACGTTCGGTACGTCCGGTGAAGTAGACGCGAACAGTCGGGCTGAAAACCAAACCGTCACGGTTATAGCTCACCGGCTTATCGGCGTCCGCGCCGAGTGCGTTTAAAAGGTACTCGCTGTAAAATTGCGCGACCGCAACCAATGTGGATTTGGTTTTTCGTGACATGTAACCGGCAATGAAGTCTTTACCGTTGACGCTGACAACCACTTCATAACAGGTAGCGCGGCTCTGCATGGCTTCCAGGGTGCGGGGTTCGGCGTTTTTCATTCGGGCGGTTCCTTTGCTTGGTTGGGTGCGACCATTCTAGCGGCTTTAACAGACCTGTCGATAAGAAAAGTTATTTTATTTTAGGACAGTCAACATTTTTTCAATAGCGTCTTTAATCGGAACACCTGGAAAGCTGTTTAACGCAATGGTGCGTTTCTTGGGGTACAAATGAGCAACGCGACCTGTCTTGATATATTCGGCCAAGATTTTGACTTGAGTGGCGGTAAGCGCCGGTTTGAATTTGGTCATGGTGTCAGTTCCTTTGCTTGGTTGGGTGCGACCATTCTAGCGGCTTTAACAGACCTGTCAATAAGAAAAGTTATTTTAATTGTAACAAAAACCCCACCTTTTGAGGGGCGGGACTTTCGGGCTGTTTTCAGCCGGGTTCGGGTTTCTTTGGTCCGTTTTCTATAAGAAAATTTTTCCAATGGCCCGAGATGTTACTTATTCATGATTTTACCTCCATATTGAGCGGGGCAGAAAATGGCCCGCTCACAGGCTTGTCAATATAATTTATAGCATCGGGACCGCATGGGGCGGACGGTTCGCGCGCTTCCATTGTTCCCATATTATGTACCATGCAAAAGCCGGGCGCGTGTTGCGGCCATAGCGCATAAACGCAATTGATACATTTTAGGAATTGTTGTGTAGCCATTTAATCAACCTTGTAAAAGACACCAATTAACAGCGTTATCAAGATCACCGAAGTCCGCAGTCGTGATGCAGACGAACAACCGATTTAACTTGTGCGTCCGTTACCGCGTGTGCATCGCGTACCATGTAAACGCGATCAGGATGGCCGTCTGCATCACGACTGCGGACTTCGCAAAGCTGAAAGCGGGAGCGCGTACCGGGAACAACAGCAACACTTAGTTCGGTTCCCTTTATCAAAAATCGCGCGTCATTGCTATGCGTGACCGTGCGCCATTTTAACATCATGGTTTAACCCTCCATCTTGCGAGCGGTTCCTAAATTTCGCAACCAACAATAGACGGCAAATGTTTTAAAAGTGTTTCCGTTGCCCAATACGGCGTTTCATAGCCGGATGCAACTACGGTCATTCGTCATCGCCTTCATTGTGACATTGATCGCAAATATCGCATTGTTAATTTCATCTTCGCTCGCATGGTCCGATAAATTCCCGGTTGTTCCTATGAGAGCATCAGCAACAAGTTGCGCGCGTCTGATCATGTCGGGCATAAGATGGTTTTGCTTGCACGTATTGATACATGAGTACTTATACTCATGTAAACCTTGACACAACTGCGAATCGCGCCTTACGATGCTAACCTTGCGCGTGCTAGGGGGCACCCGGTTTGTCTAAAAATCCATTTGCATCATTGGCCGACCAAACGCAATTGAGCGTGCGCGGACTAGCGCGCCTGTTGAGTGTGCGCGTTGATTCCGTGCGGTCATGGATCAAAGGGACTCGAACAGCACCACAAGGTGTGTTGACTGAATTGAGAGCGTACATTGCGGGGTTAGATAATGATTGAAGTGTTGAAAGCCTATCGGCAATGGGTCGTTTGGAAATTAATTCAACGTCACGGTAAACCGAAAGCCGATAAAATACCATTCAACGCGTTGACCGGTCAACCCGCGTCATCAACAAACCCGGCGGATTGGTGCTCGTATGATGAATCGTGCGCGGCAATGGCGTCCGGTAATTATAGTGGCATCGGTTTTATATTTACCGATAACGATCCGTTTGTTTTTATCGATCTTGATTCATGCCGTGACGCCACAACCGGCGAATGGTTGCCCGAAGCCGTTGAAATTTGTTCGCGGTTTCCCGGCGCTGCGATGGAAATCAGCCAATCGGGAACCGGCTTGCATATAATTTGCAGCACGTTCGATAAATCGCTTTTTGCCGCGCACTATAATAAATTCAACGGATGGATTGAAGTTTACCGCACCGGGCGTTTCATCGCGTTCGGCGGCGGACAATGGCAAGGTGACCCTACGGTTGACCATACCGCCGCGTTGCTCGATTGGGTGCCGTTGCGCGCGAATGGTGCCGGTGATGATGCGGACGTTGCGAGCGTAGGGCGTGACCCGCGATGGTGCGGACCCGAAGATGATGAAGAATTATTGCGCCGAATGATGGTGCATAAAGAACCGGATGCGGCGTTGATCGCATCATTGGCCGAAAAATTACAGGCGAATCCACATGATGCGTTTTTAAAATGGCAATACGATCAAGCGGCGCGCGAGCGCGTGCCGTTTGAATGGTTGTGGAAAGCTGATTTACGATTAGGTCAGTTTTTCCCTGATACTGTCGGTGCACAAGGGCGTTCGTTCGATTGGAGTTCTGCCGATCAAGCGTTAATGAACCGTCTTGCGTTCTGGACCGGTAAAGATTGGCCGCGAATGCAAAGGCTGTTTGGGCAATCCGTGCTTGCTTCACGCGACAAATGGAATTTGAGACCCTATTACCGCAACGCCACAACGTCCGGTGCAATCCGTTGGTGTCGCGACGTTTACAAAGGCACGCGTGCCGATAAGCGCGATGAAGCGCGGCGATTGCAGCAAATGCGCGCCAATGAGGAAATTGGCGATGTTTTTAGGCGCGAGGATCACGTTGCACCAATTTTGACGATTGACGAAATGGTGCAGCGTTTTGTTTATGTGCATTCGATCAATTGGTTTGTAGATAGAATCACGTTCAAAGACTATAAAGTTGATAATTGTGAATATGTTTTTGCATCATCGATTACCATGATCGATAGTGGACAACGCGACAAAGACACCGGTGAACCGATTATGAAAGGTGTATCAACCGTAAAATTATGGTTGAAAGAATATCAGTCGCAAAAAACCATTGTTGATAAAATTTCATGGAAACCAAACGCCGGTCCAATTTGTGACGTGCCGGAATCATTTTACAAAGGCGTCAATATGTGGCGCGGTTTGATCAAGCCAAAATGGGCGGACTATTACCGCGACAACGTACCGGAACGGACGGCGGCAATTGCAGCGTGGCAAAATCATTTAGCCTATCTCGTACCGTATGAAGTGGAGCGGGTGCGATTTGAAAAATGGTTGGCTCATATTTTACAGCGTCCCGAATTATTGCCTCATACCGCTTATTTGATGTTCACGCCGGAAGTTGGCACCGGCCGTAATTGGCTATCAAGCGTGCTTGTGCGCGTGTTGCGTGGTTATGTCGCTGCCGGTGTCGATATTCAGGAAGTTTTGGATGGATCGTTTAATGGTCGCTTGTCTCAAAAATTATTGGCTATCGTTGATGAAGCGAAAGCTGGCATGCAAGATGCAAGGCGATACGCGCGATCAGAACGGCTTAAAACGCTAGTGAATCAAGCCGCGCGTGAAATCAACGTCAAGCATGGCCTTCAAGCGGTTGAACATAACTGTATGCGATGGCTGTTCTTTTCCAACCATGCCGATGCGTTGCCGTTCGATAACAATGACCGGCGAATCGCTGTGATAGCTAATCCGACCGCGCGGCATGTTGGCGGCACGGCGTACTATACCGCGTTGTATGATTTAGTCGATAACGATGCGTTCATATCGGCCGTTTGGGCGCACCTTATGTATGGGGTTGACGTGAGCGACTTCAATCCAGGCGAACATGCGCCGATGAATGAAGCGAAGCGGATTGCTCTATCTGAAATGCAGAGCGAAGGTGAACGCGCCGTGCGTGAGTTCGCCGCTAAGTGCCCCGGCGACTTGGCGACAGCGCGACAAGTTCGCGAATGGATTGACCGCTACAACTCGGACCAATCCGGAACTAAGGCCCATTCGCGCGTTTTAAAAATATGGATCGAAAAAGCGGGTATGTTGAATACGGTTAAGAGTGCTAAAATTAGCGGTTATACTCAAAAAATTATAATTGTGCGAAATTATACGGCTGAAAATTTAGAAGTTTTAGACGTTTTATCGATTGCACAAATTGTCGGACAAAATGACGTTTGGTTGAAACTCGAATAAGTTTGGACGATTTTGTATGCCGGTTGCCCATGTAACGCCTGTTGTCCATATTCTAAACTTTTGGAATATGGATAATTTAAAATTAGGCCGTGACCAAACGTATCGGAATCGCGTGACTGGCGTTACATGGGCAACCGGCAATAATTATGGGAAAATTATAAAATGAAATTATCGCCAAATCAAAATGCGGTTTTAGATTTTGCAAAATTATGCACGGCCGACGTGGCGACTATTCCGCAATTGCGGCGATGGATTAATGATTATTGCAACGATCAGAGCGGAACTAATCTTAAAACGAACACCTTGCGTTGGTTAATCGAATGGGCGGAAATGAAATGCGTTGATCGACCGATGCGATTTGACGGTAAGGTTGTTCGCATCTTCATTGTTCGAAATTTCACCATTGATGACGTTCGCAACGCAACGCCTGATGCAATTCGAGAACATTTGGTGCGGTCCAATGAATTTGTTGAACCGATTGAGGGTTTTTAATGCAACTCGTTTCATTCACCGATTATGCTGCTATAATTTTGGGTCGATTATTTCCACCAATTGAAACGCGGCGGCAACTTTGGGAATTTATGGGTCGCGATCCACTGGCGAATTTGTTATGGACAAATTATGTTCGCTGGCACTGTGATTTGAATCCGGCCAATCGCTCGATAACTTTTCGTGCATGGTTGAAAGAATTGAAGCGTGAAGATTGCATTTATTCGGAATGGTGTTTGGTTTCGGACATTTCAAAAGATAGACAACTACCAAACGGCGGAATTGATAATCTTGCTGAATATCTTTTGAGAATAAATGCTGATGATTCAACGTTTGATAGTCTCGAATCACTTTGGATCAAATATCATTGGAAAAGCAATTAACAGACCTGTTAAACCGGATATAATGGTGACACCAAGACACAAGCCGATTATAACGAAATCAATAACGCTGGTTTATAGTGGTGCTAATCACACCACTCATTTCGCGATGCTACAAAATTGTTGTTCAACGGCTCATTGAAGGGAGCACATAACATGGAACATAACACGTATGAATCTGCCACCATTGAAAAATTGAAAAAGATGCGTGCGCGCATCGATTTATCATTGAACAAAGTTGGTAAAGCAAAAAATACCTATGCCGCGAGAAAAATTTTATTGCGAACGGCAACCGAAATTTTTCAAATGAACGCATCAGTCTATATTATGGCGCGGTCAATTTCTCGTAAACAGAACGGAGTGAAGTGAAAAGGCAGTTTTTATTGGATTGAACGCATGTTGCAGATTTACGCTCATTTTAGAGCGGCTTGCACCTGACCGGCTCATTAATATATAATGAGCCGGTCATGCCGAATTTAAAAGAACCAAAACACGAATTATTTGCCCGTGCATTAGCGGAAGGTAAAGGCGTTCATCTTGCGTCTGGTTTGGCTGGTTACCACTCGCCACAATATTCATTGCGTCAAAATGATGTAATTCAAGCGCGCGTTGCCGAAATTCTCAAGGAAAGTGAGAGCGACGCTATCATGAAGGCGCGCGAATGGCGCGAACGTGAAACTCGAAGTGCGCGTGTTGATATTCGCGATTTTTTTGATATGACAACTAATTTCCTATTGCCCATGAGCCAGTGGAGCAATGAAGCGGCGGAAGCGGTTGAATCAATCGAGTGGGATAAATACGGACAGCCGAAGATCAAACTTCGCAAGACTTCATCAATGAACAATCTTGGGAAAAGTCTCGGAGTGTTGACCGATAAAGTTGAATTGAGCGGACCTAATGGCGGACCTGTAAAAACGATTAACAACGAAATGACACCACAACAGGCGGCCGAAGTATATGCTCTGTTGCTCAATCCCGGTAGCTAGTCATGAGCGAATATAAATCAGAGACTACGCTTACTGATGGCCGTCCGATTTATCCAGAACATCGGGAATTGAAATCAAACGGACAACAAAAAGATTATATTGTTTTATCGGAAAATGAACGCGCCAAGGGATTTATTCGCCCGGTGCGGCGTTCATATATGCACCTTAAATGCGGGGCAACAACCACAATGGATAAAAACCATAGCCGAAACATACGCACGGAAACCGACGTTTTATAGCGGTACATTCTGTGTTCATTGTGGTGCTCATTTTCCCGTTGGTGCGAACGGCGAATTTGTTTGGTCTGACACTAACGAAAAAGTTGGCACATAATATGAATGCAATTTTATCCGTTGTTAAGCATTGGCCTTTAAATTATTTAACAGTCTGGACCAATCGTCAAAATCGTTTAATGGCGTTGCGTGCCGCACCTGATTTATGGGGCGGTGCGTTTGAACATTATCGGACAAATCCCATTCATTTTATAAATGATTGGTGCGACACGTATGACCCGCGCAACGCGGGACGCAACAAACCTTCATACATGCCGTTTATTTTGTTCCCGCGTCAGATACAAATGATCGAATTTTTGCAATCATGTTTGGCTGGCGAAGAAAATGGATTGATTGAAAAAGCGCGCGACATGGGCGCAACGTGGGTTAGCTCCGCGTTTAGTGTTTGGTTATGGCGGTTTTATCCCGGCGCAGCGGTCGGTTGGGGATCACGTAAAGAACAGTTAGTTGATAAATTGGGCGACCCTGACAGCATCTTTGAGAAGATGCGGATTATAATTCGTCGGTTGCCGCGAGAATTTTGGCCGTGTGGCTTCATTGAGCAAGAACACATGGCGTATATGCGAATTATAAATCCCGAAACCGGCTCAACCATCACAGGCGAAGCGGGCGACAACATCGGACGCGGCGGGCGCAAGCTGATTTATTTCAAAGACGAAAGCGCGCATTACGAACGCCCCGAAAAAATTGAAGCGTCATTAAGCGACAATACACGCGTACAAATTGATATATCGAGCGTCAACGGTTTGGGTAATGTTTTTCATCGGAAGCGCGAAGCGGGTGAAATTTGGACAGGCGGAACCGCTATAAAAGGAAAAACCAACGTTTTTATTATGGATTGGCGGGATCATCCCGCTAAAACTAATGAATGGTATGAAACGCGAAAGACAAAAGCGGAAGCGGACGGGCTTTCACATATCTTCGCGCAAGAAGTTGACCGCAATTATGCGGCGGCTGTTGCTGGTGTCATCATTCCGGCGGATTGGGTCAACGCGGCGATTGACGCGCATGTGAAATTGAATTTTGAAGCGACCGGCACATGTGTTGCGGGCCTGGACGTTGCCGATGAAGGCGGCGACAAGAACGCGTTGGCGCTGCGTAAAGGCGCGGTGCTGTTGTCGTGCGATGATTGGGGCGAAGGTAAAACATACGAGACGACAAACCGCGCCGTGGTCATGTGCGAAGGTGTTGGGCCGGTTGAAATTCAATACGATAGCGTCGGCGTCGGCGCGGGCGTGAAGTCCGAAGCGCACCGGCTCAAAGAAGCGGGATTATTGCAACCACAAATTACGTTTCAACCGTGGTCTGCCGGTGCTGGTGTGCAGAACCCGGAAGACCACGTTGACCCGAACGATAAACAGACACCATTAAATAAAGATATGTATGCAAATTTGAAGGCTCAAGCGTGGTGGGAATTACGCCGCCGATTTGAACGAACATACCGTGCCGTAACCGAGGGCGTAACATATTCGCCGGATGAATTAATCAGCCTCCCATCCACATTGCCGAAGTTGCGCCAATTGCAAAAAGAATTAAGTCAATCAACGGCGGGAAAATCAACAAGTGCAATGAAATTGATCGTAAATAAGACGCCCGAAGGTACGCGATCACCCAATCTTGCCGATTCCGTTGTTATGGCGTATTATCCGGTAATTCAGAAACTTGTAACCGCCCGTATGTGGTAAAGGAAAATCAATCAAATGGCATTTCAATTATCAGTGGCAGTTCGTAACGCTCAACTTGATGCACTTGAAACTACGGTGGGTGCGTCTGCTATTTTAGAAATTCGAACGGGTGCCGCACCCGCAAATTGTGCGGCGGCAAGCACCGGCACGGTGCTTGCAACTCTCGCTTTACCATTCGACTGGATGGCTGATGCGTCGGGCGGATCAAAAGCAAAATCTGGCACATGGCAAGATACAAGCGCGGACGCTACCGGAACGGCGGCACATTGGCGCTTGTTCGCGAACGATGGAACCACTTGTCATGCCCAAGGAACTGCAACGTTATCGGGCGGCGGCGGTGATATGATTCTTGACAGCCTTTCATTTACGGCTGGTCAAGCGTTCACGATTTCAGCATTTAGCATCACGCGCGGGAATGTGTAAATGACCCTTTCATATATTGATCGTGCGGCAACATTGCATAATGCGAGTTCGGTGCATGTTGCACAAATGACAGTTGCCGTGCATGTTGCCGCAGTCACGATTTTTAATGAAGATGCCCAAACAAGCCTTCATGCCGAACGTCTTGTTTGGGCGAAAAAGACTGTAGCCGACCCGAACGGTATGGCGCGTGCGATGGCACTTTCAGTTCTTGCCGATCCAAATATTCAGAATGTTTATCCGAACGCAACAGATAATCAGGTTCAAGTTGCCGTTGATGGCCTTGTGAATTTATTTTTAAATATCTAAGGATTGTGTTTAATGTCTACTATCAATCCTAATTATGCCACGGCGGCGGCTATCACAATAACTTTGACAAGTCTCGCAACGGACAGCAATCTTCTTGCTGGTCGTGAAAGCACTGTTATTCCAAACGGCACAAATAAATACGACGATGCAATTCTTCGAGGCAAGATTAAGACCGGAACGACCACGGCCAATACGTCAATCGAGATTTGGATTTATTCAAACGCCATTGAGGGCGTCAGCTATTCGGCGGGTGCTACGGGGTCGGATGCTGCTTTGTCCCTTGCGAATGTTGGTGTTAAAAGATTAATGAAAAGAGCGCTGGTTATTGATGTAAGCGACACAACATCAAGAACGTATTATTTTGGCGGCCTTTCGATTGCCGCTATTTTCGGTGGCATCATGCCGAAAGATTGGGGTGTGTTTATTGTGCACAATACCGGCGCGGCGCTTGACGCAACCGGCAGTAATCATGCCATCGAATACCAAGGCATTACCTATACAAACGCGTAGTTATTATGTTTCTACGCCCGACTGCTCCTTTACTTGAATTGAATCTGGACCATCCCCTTGCGAATGCGTGCATTGGGGCTTGGGTATTTGGCGAAAACTTTCGGCCGTACAGTCTTACCGATCAAGGCCATCAATTAAAAAATATATCAGGTTCGCCTAGTATAGGATTTGATTCTCGCGGCGGTTATCTTTCAACTACGGCTAGCGATTATTTACAGACTGGGCGTCCGCATCTAGGCGGACGCAACCAGTATAGTGTTTTTGCGTACCTGACACCGATATCCCTTTCTCCCACAAAAACGATCATGGGAGAATATGACGCGGGAAATAAGGCGCCTTTGGCCTTATTAACCGGCGGTTCAAGTTCCGACATTCGATTGTTGATTCGCCCTGTTTCCGGTTCAGACTTTGATAAAACAGGCGCAGCAGGGGCGCTTGTGAACAACGTGCCGGTCACGGTGGGCGGATCGATTGACATTTCAGCTTCGGGAAGCCCTTATGCCGTGTACGTTGATGGCGCACTTTATATGTCACAAACCCGCCCAAGCGGGATGTTTACAACAGTAAGCACAACGAATAATTTTGGTTTTAGGATCAGTGTTGCACCGATCACCGCAAATACTTATGTTTGGTACACCTTTGATCGTTACTTGTCGGCTGATGAACACTTTCAATTAGCAAAAAATCCTTGGCTTCTTGTTCGTCAGTCAAGAAATAGAGGGTTACAATTATTATCTGTCAGCGCGTCCGGTACTCTCGCCATCGACGGCACGGCGGCAATCACCGACGATGACGATACCGTCAGCGCGTCCGGTACTCTCGCCATCGACGGCACGGCGGCAATCACCGACGATGACGAT
>Ga0100403_1000484_pt1 | contig 39558 bp, 38 predicted proteins | sample CryGeymet201501t_FD_83663 | JGI IMG/M metagenome (GOLD analysis project Ga0100403, IMG submission 83663) | Groundwater microbial communities from Crystal Geyser aquifers in Utah, USA - Crystal Geyser metaG 2015-01t | ecosystem: Environmental > Aquatic > Deep subsurface > Groundwater | place... | reverse complement strand
ACCGCCGCGAGGTCGATCCGATCGGCATAGATCAGATCGAGGCTGACCCAGACCCGGAACCGCGCATCGCGGGTCAATTCGCGGGCGGCCAGGCGCCCGCACAGGCCGGTCATCCCTCCGGCCAAGAGGGTGGCACGGATCAGCGCCAGGGCCCCCTGGTATTGTGCCGGATCGGAATAGACAACCACCGCGCCATCCTGCTCGACCGGCAACGGAAAGGCATAGGCGCGCACCATCTCGTCGAAAGCGCCGGCGTGGAACAGGCGTGCCTGACGCTGGACAAAGGTCGAGGCGAGAATGGTCATCGGGGGCAGTCCAGCGCACGTGGGAAAGAAAATTGCGCTTACCGCATTTTACCACGATGCAGGGTCGGTTTGCGACATGTTTCGCCCCCGATACGCCATCATGGCGGCCATGCGGCAGGCGCAACTCTGCGAGCCCTCCGCCCGAAAGCCGGCAACAACGGTCAAAGAGGGCACGGCCCCGCAGCATGGCGCGTCAGACCCGCTCGATGATCGTGGCGACACCCATGCCCGAGGCGATGCACAGCGTGGCAAGGCCGGTGCCCTGGCCTGTCCGCTCAAGCTCGTCCAGGAGCGTGCCGATGATGATCGCGCCGGTGGCGCCCAGCGGATGCCCCATCGCGATAGCGCCCCCGTTGACGTTGACGCGGGCCGGATCGACGTTGAACGCCTGCTGGAACCGCAGGACGACGGCGGCAAAAGCCTCATTCACCTCGAAAAGGTCGATGTCGCCGATCGCCATGCCGCTGTCGCGCAGGATCTTTTCGGTGACGGGCACCGGGCCGGTCAGCATGATCGTGGGGTCGGTGCCGATCTTGGCCGTGGCGCGGATCACCGCGCGCGGTTTCAGCCCATGCGCCTTGCCGAACGCCTTGGACCCGATCAGGATACCGGACGACCCATCCACGATCCCGCTCGAATTGCCGGCATGGTGGACGTGGTTGATCCGCTCCAGATGCGGGTATTTCATCAGCGCGACCTTGTCGAAACCGGGCATCACCTCGCCCATGTCCTTGAAGGCCGGCTTGAGCGCGCCCAGCGTCTGCATGTCGGTCGCGGGACGCATGTATTCGTCCTGCGCCAGGATCGGCAGGCCGTTGATGTCGCGCACCGTGATGACCGACCCGTCAAAGCGGTGGTCGTCCCAGGCGGCCTTGGCGCGGCGCTGGCTCTCCACGGCGAGGGCATCCACATCGTCGCGGCTGAAACCGAATTCGGTGGCGATGATATCGGCGCTGATCCCCTGCGGGACAAAATAGGTGTCCATCGCAAGGCCGGGGTCCACGGCGATGGCGGCGCCATCGCTGCCCATCGGCACGCGGCCCATCATCTCGACCCCGCCGGCGATATAGGCCTCGCCCGCGCCACCGCGGATCTGGTTTGCGGCAAGGTTCACCGCCTCCATCGCGCTCGCGCAAAAGCGGTTGATCGACAGGCCGGGGATCGACTGGTCGAGAGACGAGGCCAGCACCGCCGAACGCGCGAGGCAGCCACCCTGCTCGCCCACCTGGGTGACATTGCCCCAGATCACATCCTCGACCGCATGGCCGCTCAGCCCGTTGCGGTTGCGCAACGCGTCGAGCACCTGCGCCGAGAGGCGCACCGCGGTCACTTCGTGCAGCGCACCATCGGCGCGGCCCTTGCCACGGGGGGTGCGCACGGCGTCATAGATATAGGCCTGGGTCATCGGGGTCTCCTCATTTGCGGTCGGCAGGGCTGCCGGGCATCAGGTCATAGGGGGCTTTCCAGCCGGGCAGGGCGGCGATCCGGTCCAGCCAGCCGTCGATCAGTGGCCAGGCCGCGCGGTCAAAGCCAAAGGGTTCGGGGTAGTAAAGATAGCCGCAGCAGGCGAGGTCCGCGATGGTGGGCTCGGCCCCCGCCAGCCATTGCCGCCCGGCAAGAGCCGTCTCCACGATCCTGAGCGCCGAGGTCAGGCGCTGCGCCAGATAGGCGTTCACGGCGGCGTCGCGCTTGTCCTCGGGGAGGAAGTTCAGGTTGAACCGCAGCCCGCCCGCCACGCCCGACAGTTTGTGATTGTCGAAGAACATCCAACGCAGAACCTCGCGCCGCTCGGCGGCCGATCGCCCGCCGAGCTTGCCGGTCTTGGAGCTGACATAGTCCTGGATCACGCCCGATTGGGTAAGCACCAGGTCGCCGTCCACCAGCACCGGCACCTCACCCATGACGTTGAGCGCGCGGAAAGCCGGCGTGCGCGTCGCGCCGTTGAAGAAATCCACGAACACCGGCTCCCATTCGGCGTCAGACAGCGTGAGCGTCAGCGCCGCCTTGTAGGCGTTCCCGCTTTCGCCGAAACAGTGCAGCTTCATGGTCATCGCGCGATCCTTGCCGTTGAGCCTGTGTCCGATGTCGGGACCGGGGGCCAGCCCCCGGACCCCCGGGATATTTTCGGCAAGATGAAGCGATTCTTCCTGCGCACTGTTAAGGGTCCGTTTACCAGAACCGTGCCATTCTTATCGCAAGGCACAGGCTGGGAAGCCGATGGCCCTGCGAGGTGAAGCCCCACGTCCCCGCCCCTGTGGCCGAGGCGTGGGGTGGACCTTGCCACCAGCGCGCCGCGCCCCCGCTTCATCTTGCCCCAAATATCCTCGGGGGGGCGCGCGCAGCGCGCGGGGGGCAGACAGCCCCCCTCGTCGATGGCCATCAGGCGCCCCCTCATGACTTGCGCGCCTCAAGCTCGGCGTTGAACAGCCTCAGCCTGTGGCCGAACTTGTCCGCGTCGATCACACTGTCGAAATGCTCGAACAGAAACGACAGCGCCTCGCCATCATCGAGGCCCGACTCGGTCGCAAAGCGTTTCAGCCGACGATAGCCGTCTTCGGACATCGCGACCTGAAAGCGGCGCGTCAGGCGCAGGCGTTTGGGCATCGGCTTCTCCTCCTCCTCCAGGTCGAAAGCGTATTCGGGTCGCCTCAGAAGTTCGCCGCCTCCAGCGCCATCACCGGCGCGGCGCCGGTCGTGATGCGCGCCAGATGCAGCGCGGTCGCGGGCATCTGGCGGGCCATGTAGTAGCGCCCGGTCGCGATCTTGGTCTCATAGAACGCGCGGTCCGCGGCGCCGCTCTCAAGCGCGCCATAGGCCGCACGTGCCATCCGGGCCCACATCAGGCCGAGGCAGGCATGCCCCATCATGTGCATGAAATCATAGGATCCGGCCAGCGCATTGTTCGGAGACTTCACGCCTTCTTGCATGAAATACATCGCCGCCGCCTGCACATCCTTGCTCGCCGCCTTGAGCGGGTCGAGGAAGCCGGATTTCAGATCGGCATGGCCTTCGTTCTCCTTGATGAAGGCCTTCACCATCTCGAAGAAGCCCATCACATGCTTGCCGCCATCGAGCGCCAGCTTGCGCCCGACAAGGTCGAGCGCCTGCACCCCGTTCGCGCCCTCGTAGATCATCGCGATCCGCGCGTCGCGGGCATATTGCGACATGCCCCATTCCTCGATGTAGCCATGCCCGCCGAACACCTGCTGCGCGGCGATGGCGCTGTCGAACCCCTTGTCGGTCAGAAAGCCCTTGATCACCGGGATCAGCAGCGAGATCAGCCCATCGGCCGCCTTGTCGTCCAGCCGGTGCGCGCGGTCGATCAGATGCGCGCCCCAGAAGGTGAGCGCGCGCGCCCCTTCGACAAAGCTCTTCTGGTCCATCAGGTTGCGGCGGATATCGGGGTGCACGATGATCGGGTCGGCGGGGCCCTCGGGGTTCTTGGCGCCTGTCACGTCGCGGCCCTGCAGGCGGTCATTGGCATAGGCCACGGCGTTCTGATAGGCGACATCGGCCTGCGCATAGCCTTGCAGGCCGACGCTCAGCCGCGCCTCGTTCATCATCGTGAACATGGCGCGCATGCCCTTGTGTTCCTGGCCCAGCAGGTAGCCCACGGCGCCGTCATAATTGAGCACGCAGGTCGCGTTGCCATGCAGGCCCATCTTTTCCTCGATCTTGCCGACCGAGACCGCATTGCGCGCGCCGAGGCTGCCATCGGCATTCACGAGGAACTTGGGCACGATGAACAGCGACACGCCCTTGATGTCGGCGGGGCCGCCGGGGATCTTGGCGAGAACGAGGTGGATGATGTTCTCGGTCAGGTCCTGATCGCCGCCCGAGATGAAGATCTTCTGCCCCGTCACCCTGTAGCTGCCATCCGCCTGCGGCTCGGCCTTGGTGCGCATCATGCCGAGATCGGTGCCGGCATGGGGTTCGGTCAGGTTCATCGTGCCGGACCATTTCCCGCTGATCATGTTGGGCAGGTAGGTCGCCTTTTGCGCGTCGGTCGCATGCACGTTGATCGCCGAGACCGCGCCATGGGTCAGGCCGTTATAGACCTGAAACGACATGTTGGCCGCGCTGAACATCTCGCCCACCGCGGTCTGCATCACATAGGGCAGGCCCTGTCCGCCATAGGCCGGGTCACAGTCGAGCCCGGTCCAGCCGCCGTCGCAGAGCTGCGCATAGGCCTCCTTGAACCCCGGGGGCGTGCGCACGACGCCATTTTCGAGCCGGCAGCCCACGGTGTCTCCCACCGCGTTGAGCGGGGCGAGCACATCGCGGGCGAGTTTGCCCGCCTCTTCCATCACCGCGCTGGTGAAATCCGTCTCGAGATCGGCGTAGCCGGGGATATCCTGCGCGCTCACGTCGAGCAGATTGTGCAGGATGAACTGCATGTCCTGGATCGGTGCGGTGTAGCTGGGCATCGGCGGCTCTTTCTTGTTGGGGCCTTGTTTGGCCTTGGTGGGGCTTTGAGGCGGGTGGCGGTCGGTTGGGCTTGTCTCTCAGGCGGCCGTGGCCTTGCCTACGAGGCGTTTGAGTTCGGTGGCGCCCCAGTCCATCTGGGCCTGCAGCTCTGCGATCGCCTCGTCGAGCTCGGCGCGCTGGGCCTGCATTTCGGCCAGATGGCGGGCTGCCAGTTCATGGGTCCGGGCGAGCTGCGTCGCCTGCTGGTCACCCATGTCGTAAAGGTCCAGGAGCTGGCGGATCTCTTCGAGGCTGAAGCCAAAGCGCTTGCCGCGCAGGATCAGCTTGAGCCGGGCGCGGTCGCGCCGGGTAAAGAGGCGGCGGGTGCCCTGGCGGATCGGGAACAGCAGTTCCTTGGCTTCGTAGAACCGCAGCGTGCGCGGCGTCACATCGAACGCCTCGCACATGTCGCGGATCGTCATCGTGGTTTCACTGGTCTGAGCGGTCATGTCCTGGCCCTCGTAAGCGCGTCATACGGCGCAGGTGAGGCGTTGGGTTCAGTCTTACAAGCAAAGGTGACGTTAACGTAAACGTAACGCTGCGTCAGAAAAACGGTGACGAAAGGTCAGTTCGGGTGACGCAGGGGAATGCGCAAGAATTGGTCGCGCGGTCAGGTCAGGCTGCGCGCCGTATCGTCGCGCAGCGCCTTGAGTTCGGCCATCGTCTCGTCCAGTTGGCGGCGCTGTTCGCCCAGTTCGACCATCTGCCGGTCCGCGAGGTCGATCCACTTGCGCATCTGCGCCTGGGTGCCTTCCTTTTCATAGATAAGCAGCCACTGGCGGATATCCTCGAGGCTGAAGCCGAACCGCCGCCCCCGCAGGATCAGCGTCATGCGCGCCATCTCGCGCGGGCCGTAGAACCGCGCGCGGCCGTCCTTTTCCGGCGAGAGAAGCTCGATGTATTCATAATACCGCAGGGTGCGCGGTGTGACGTCGAAACGGGCACACATTTCCTTGAACGGCAGGCGAACATCAGGCATCGGCACTCTCCCTGCCGCAAATCCTATGCGCAAGGCCGCGTTCGGGCAACAGGCGAGAGCGGGTCGGAATCGGCTTGCGGCCCGGTTGGCAACCCGCAATTGTGCGCAGACAGAGCAGGGGTGAGGCCATGCAGGACGAACAGGTGGCGATGCAGGCGCGCCGCGAGAGGCTGGCGCGCCAGTTCATCGAGGCGATCCCCCATGCGCAGGTGCTGTGCCTGCGGATGGAAGACATCGGCGAAGGGCGGGCGGTCATTGCCATGCCCTATCATCCGCAGCTTGTGGGCGACCCCGAAACCGGGGTGATCCACGGTGGCGCGGTCTCGACGCTGATGGATACCTGTGCGGGGGCTGCGGTGATGGCGCATCCCTCTGCGCCGCTGGGGACTGCGACGCTCGACCTGCGGATCGACTACATGCGCCCGGCCACGCCGGGGCAGTCGATCACCGCAACCGCCGAGTGTTACCATGTCACCCGCAGCGTGGCCTTTGTGCGCGCCGTGGCCACAGACGAAGACACCGGCCGCCCCGTCGCCGCCGCAACGGGTGCCTTTACCGTCGACAGGGCCGGCTGATGCGCCGCCCCGAACCCGTACAGGTCATCAAGCAACGCCGCGACGCCGCCTTGCAGGCGCTGGTGGGCGGCGTGCCCTATATCCGCTTTCTCGGCATCCAGTTCGACCGGCGCGGGGACGAGCTGACCGCGATCCTGCCCTATGATGACAAGCTGATCGGCAATCCGGTACTGCCGGCGCTGCATGGCGGGGTCACGGCGGCCTTCATGGAGGTGGCCGCGATCATCGAGCTGAGCTGGGCGATGCTGTGGGAGGACATGGAGAACGGCGCGCCGGCACCCGATTTCCAGATCGCTCCTGCGGCGCGGAGATTGCCGAAAACCATCGACTTTTCAGTTGATTACCTGCGCACCGGGCTGCCGCGCGACGCCTATGCCCGCGCCCGGGTGATCCGCTCGGGCCGGCGCTATGCCAGCGTCCATGTCGAGGCCTGGCAGGACAACCGCGCCCGGCTCTTTGCGCAGGGGACGGGGCATTTCCTGATGCCCGCCCGCGATGGCTGAAACCACGGCCCCGTTGACCCACGCCCGCGTGCTGCGCATCGCGCTGCCCATTGTGCTGGCCAACATGACCGTGCCGATCCTGGGCGCGGTCGATACCGGGGTGATCGGGCAGCTTGGCCTGGCGGCCCCCATCGGGGCAGTGGGGATCGGGGCGATCATCCTGTCGGCGATCTTCTGGATCTTCGGATTTCTGCGGATGGGCACCACCGGCCTGACCGCGCAGGCCCGCGGCGCGGGCGACGGGGCCGAAGTGACGGCGCTGCTGATGCGCGCGCTGCTGCTGGGCCTTGCCGCGGGGGCGGTGGTGGTCGCGCTGCAAGGGGCGATCGCGTCGGCGGGGTTCCGCCTGGCGCCGGCGAGCGCCGAGGTCGAGGCGCTGGCGCGCCAGTACATTGCGATCCGCATCTGGTCGGCGCCGGCGGCGATCGCGCTTTTTGGCATCACCGGCTGGCTGATCGCGCAGGAACGCACGCGCGCGGTGCTGGTGGTGCAACTGTGGATGAACGGGCTCAACATCGGGCTCGACCTGTGGTTCGTGCTGGGGCTGGGCTGGGGCGTGCCGGGTGTGGCACTGGCCACGGCGATGGCTGAATGGTCGGGGCTGGCGCTGGGGCTGTGGTTGTGCCGAGACGCCTTTGCCGGGCGGGTCTGGCGCGATGGCGCGCGGGTGTTCGACGCCGCGCGCCTCGGCCACATGGCCGTGGTCAACGGCGATATCCTGATCCGCACGCTTCTGCTCGAGGCGATCGTGGTGAGCTTCATGTTCTTCGGCGCGGGGCGGGGGGATGTCGAGCTTGCCGCCAACCAGATCCTGCTGCAATTCCTCAACATCACGGCCTTTGCGCTGGATGGTTTCGCCTTTGCCGCCGAGGCGCTGGTCGGGCAGGCGATGGGCGCGCGGGCGCGGGGCGCGCTGCGCCGTGCGGCGGTGATGGCGAGCCAGTGGGGCCTTGCCATTTGTGCGGCGATGGCGCTGGTCTTTGCGCTGACGGGCGGCGCCGTGATCGACATCATGACCACCGCGCCCGAAGTGCGGGAGGCGGCGCGCAGCTACCTCGGCTGGATGATCGCGGCGCCGCTGGTGGGGTGCGCGGCCTGGATGCTGGACGGCATCTTCATCGGCGCGACCCGGACGCGGGACATGCGCAACATGATGATCGTCTCGGCGGCTGTCTATTTCGCCGTCGCGCTTCCGCTGATCGCGGCCTTCGGCAACCATGGGCTCTGGCTTGCGCTACATGTGAGCTGGGTGGCGCGCGGGGTGACGCTGGGCCTGCGCTATCCGGCACTGGAGCGCGCGGCGGCACCGGCGTAAGAATTTTCGTACGAAAATTCTTGCAAAAATCTTCGTACGAAGATTTTTCGCTAGAGCCAGTCGTCCCGCCCGGTCCCCACGGCGTCACCGACCCCGGCAAAGCCGTCGCGCCGCAAGAGCGCGTCGAGCCCCGTCGTGATCTCGTTGACCAGCGACAGCCCGCCATAGACCAGTGCGGTATAAAGCTGCACCGCAGAGGCCCCCGCGCGGATCTTGGCATAGGCCTGCTGCGCAGAGCCGACGCCGCCCACGCCAATCAGCGGCAGCGGCGTGAGTGTCGAGAGCCGGGCCAGCAGGCGCGTGGACTTTACGAACAAAGGCTGGCCGGAAAGCCCGCCTTTCTCGTCCCGGCTTGCACTTTTCAAACCTTCCCGGTCGAGCGTGGTATTCGTGGCGATGATCCCGGCCACACCTGCCGCTGTCGCCACACCGGCCACGTCCGCCAGCTCCGCCTCGTTCAGATCCGGCGAGATCTTGAGGAAAATCGGCAATGGCCGGGCCAGCCCCGCGTTCGTCTCCATCACACCGGCCAGCAGCGCCGCCAGCGCCGCCTTGCCCTGCAGGTCACGCAGCCGCTCGGTATTGGGCGAGGAGACATTGACCGTCGCGAAATCCAGATGCGCCGCGCAATGCCGCAGCACGGCGGCAAAATCGGCCGCGCGGTCGGCGCTGTCCTTGTTCGCGCCCAGATTGAGGCCGATCACCCCCGCGCGGGGTCGCCCGGCGAGGTTGCGCGCAATCGCCTCCATCCCCGCGTTGTTGAAACCGAAGCGGTTGATCGCGGCGCGGTCGGCGCTCAGCCGGTAGAGGCGCGGGGCAGGGTTTCCCTGCTGCGGGCGCGGTGTGGCGGCGCCGACTTCGACAAAACCGAAGGCGCAGCGCGCCAGCCCGTGCAGCGCCACCGCATTCTTGTCGAACCCTGCCGCCAGACCGACCGGATTGGGCAGCGCCAGCCCGGCGATCCGCGTGGCCAGCCGCGGCGTGTTCACCGGCCCGCCGCGCGGCCCCAGCCCCAGCCCCAGCGCCCGCAGCGCCAGCCCATGCGCCGCCTCGGGGTCAAGGCGGCGCAGCGCGGCAAGGCCAGCGCGTTCGATCAGGCTCATGTCAGTGACGGCAGTTGATGGACCCCGTCCACCAGCGGCATGGGCTGCCACCAGAGCACATCGTCGATCCGCAACGCCCTGTAGAGATGCGGGAAAAGCGCGCCGCCCCTGGCCGGTTCCCAGCGCAGGTCGGCGCCGAGCGCATCGCTGTCCAGCGCCAGCAGCACCAGCCCGTCGACCCCGACGAAATACTTTGCCGCCGTCTCGCCCACCTGTGCGGCGGTCGAGAAATGCACATAGCCATCGGCGATGTCGATCGGCGCGCCCGCCGTTTCGCCCGCCGCCTGCAGCGCCTGCCATTCGGCCGCGCGGAATATCTTGTAGATCAGCATGGGGCGGTGATGCCGGGGCGCGGCGCGCGGGTCAAGGGGGCAAGCGCCCGGCTGACACATGTCCTTTACAGGCAGCCGCCAGAACAGCGCAGTGAGTCTTTGACACCCGTCAAGATGCGGGACAAGACTACGTTATATTCAACCCGAGGGGGAATTTTGTCATGATCGGACGTCTACTTGCCACGACCTGCGTGCTGGCTGTCAGCGCCAGCAGCGCCATGGCCGATTACACGCTGCACATTCTGCACATCAACGACATGCACAGCCGGATCGAGCCGATCAACGCCTTTGATTCGACCTGCAACGCCGAACAGAATGCCGCCGGCGAATGCTTTGGCGGTGTCGCACGCCTTGCCACCATCGTCGCACAGCTGCGCGCGGACCTTGCGGGCGAAAACGTGATCTTTCTGGACGCGGGCGACCAGTATCAGGGCTCGCTGATGTACACGACCTACAAGGGCGATGTGGAGATCGAGTTCCTCAACCTGATCGCGCGCGACGCGATGGCGGTCGGCAACCACGAGTTCGACGACGGCCCCGCGGGCCTCGCCAAGCTGCTCGACGGTGCGACCTTTCCCGTCATCTCGGGCAATATCGACGTGAGCTCCGAGCCGGTGCTCGCCGGCAAGGTCAACAACCACGTCATCCTCGAGGTCGGCGGCCAGCGCATCGGCATCATTTCGGCGCTCGCCACCGATACGGTCGATACCGCCAGCCCCGGCCGCAACGTGATCTTTACCCCCGAGGCCGAAAGCCTGATGGCCGATGTCGCCGCACTCGAGGCCGAGGGCGTGGACAAGATCATCGCGCTCAACCATGTCGGCATCGCCGCCGACCTCGCGCTCGCCGCTGCTGTGCCGGGGGTGGATGCGATCGTCGGCGGGCATTCGCATACCCTGATGTCCAACACCGTCGAAGGCGCGATGGCCTATCCCACGATGGTGGGCGCGGTGCCGGTGGTGCAGGCCTATGCCTATTCCAAATACCTCGGCCACCTGACGCTGACCTTTGACGACGCCGGCAATGTCACGGCAGCGACCGGCGACACCATCTTGCTCGACGCCTCCGTGGCCGAGGATGAGGCGGTGCTCGCCCGCGTGGCCGAACTGGCCGGCCCGATCGAAGAGCTCAAGACCCGCGTCGTGGCCGAAGCCTCGGCCGATATCGACGGCTCGCGCGAGGTCTGCCGGGCGATGGAATGCCCGATGGGCAACCTCGTGGCCGAGGCGATGCTTGCCCGCGTGCGCGATCAGGGCATCACCATCGCGATCCAGAACGGCGGCGGTCTGCGCGCCTCGATCCCGGCGGGCGAGGTGACGATGGGCGGCGTGCTGGCGGTGCTGCCGTTCCAGAACACGCTCTCGACCTTTCAGGTGACGGGCGCCGCGGTCGTCGAGGCGCTGGAAAACGGTGTCAGCAAGGTCGAGGAAGGTGCAGGCCGCTTCCCGCAGGTCGCGGGCCTGACCTTTGCCTTCGACCCGGCCGCGCCGGCCGGTGCGCGCGTCAGCAACGTGATGGTGGCGGCCGAGGGCGGCTGGGCGCCGATCGACCCGACGGCCACCTATGGCGTGGTGTCCAACAACTATGTGCGGGGCGGCGGTGATGGCTTTGCAATGTTCGTCGCCGCGCAGAACGCCTATGACTTCGGCCCCGATCTGGCGGATGTCACGGCGGAATACATGGCGGCCAACGCGCCCTACACGCCCTTCACCGATGGTCGCATCACGGTGATCGGGCAGTAATCCGCGCGGATCACAGCGGGTTGGGCGGCAGCGCAAAGGCCCATGTGGCCAGCGGCGCCCAGCCCAACCCCCAGATCAGGCGGATCACCAGGGCCAGACCGAAACCCGCGAGGACGAGCTTCCACGCGGGCTTTCCGCGCGGCGGCGCGGGCCCCCGCCACAGGCTCTGCGGTGCCAGCACCAACAGGGGCAGGGCGACAAAGCCCGCATAGGCGAGCGCATAATAGGCGAGCATCAGCACGGCCCATCCCGGCGCCCCGGCCGCGATCGTTCTGGCCAGAACGCCGGTAAAGATCAGCCCCTCGGTCAGGCTCATCCCCAGGGCGACCCAGAACGCCCCGGCAAAATCCAGATGCCACAGGCGCACAAGCGCCAGCGTCGCCAGGGCGATCATCACATAGTCGCCCTGCGCCAGCAGGAATGACGCCCGCGTTTGCGGATGCACACCCCCGATGCCGCTGCCATCGACCGTCAGCGTGACCTCATAGGCCATGCCAAGGCCCCATGACAGGACCACAAAGGCCAGCGCCGCAGGCCAGGCCCGCAGCCAACGCCCGCCCCCGCCCCGCGCCAGAAGCGCGACGATCACGAGGTCGGTCACGATCTCGACCGACCACAGCGGCGAGCGCGGCCCGGTCGCATTGCCAAGACTGAGGAGCAGGAACACGATCCCCAGCGCAATGGTGCCACAGATCGGCCACAAGGCGCGCGATTGTCCGTCCATGTTGGTCCTGTCCCTCGACCGGGCCCCCGGAGCCCGCACCGTCAGCCTCGCACCGCCAGCCTCGCAGCGACAGGCGGTTCAGACAAGCCGCGCCCGGGCCCTGTTGTCTGCGGCGCCCGCGGCCGCTATCCTGCCGCAACAGCCCCACGGCCCGTCCCGCAGAAAGGATGTCATGCGTTCGGCACCAGGATCAAGCCGCATTCCCGGCCTTCGCACCCTGTTGCTTGCCGGCGTCGCCGCCTGGCCCGGCGTGGCCGGGGCGCAGGACCTTGGCGACGTGACCGGGCAGGCGGGCCATGCCGCCCGTATCGCGCTGCCTGATGATGCGGTGCTGACGGTGGCCGCGCGGGGCCTGCGCGATGCGCTGCTCGATGTGACCACGCGCCCGACCGGGGGCGCACAGGTGCCGCTCGACTTTGCCCTGTCCATTCCCGCCGGCGTGACCGCACGGATCAATGTGACGATCCTGGCACATGGCAGCGCGCTGTGGCACGCGGCTCCCGTGGCTGTCGCGCCGGGCCAGGGGGCCGTCAATCTGGGGCTGGTGATGCTGGATCCCGGCGCCGCCATGACCGGCGCCGCCCTGTATCTCTGCGGCGATACCGACGTGACCTTCGGCATGGTCGCCGACCAGTTCACCCTGCTGGTCGATGGCGCGCGCTACCCGGTCGATCCGGTCCCGGCAGCCTCCGGCGCCCGTTTCGCAGCGGCCGATCCCGGAACCTTCTTCTGGTCGCGGGGCGAGGCGGCGTTGGTTTCCGTCGCGGGCCAGACCCTGCCGGAATGCGCGGCCTTGCCTGCGGTCTATACGGCCCGGGGGAATGACCCCGACTGGTCACTGATCGTGGCGGGACAGGACCTGGCCGCATACCGCCTCATCCGCCGCGACGCGCCCGAGGTCGCCGGCCGCTTTCCCGCCGCCGTCTGGACCGATGGCGCGGCCGTGTGGGACGCCCGGCCGGACGGCCCTCTGGTGCGCATGCACGAGGTGCTCTGCCATGACAGCATGACCGCGATGCCCTATCCCGAACAGGTCGAGGTGACGATGGACGAAGAAGTGGTGACCGGCTGCGGCGGCGACCCGCGCGACCTGCTGACAGGGACCGACTGGCACGTCGAGGATATCGCCGGCGCCGGCCTGATCGACGGCGCGCGCGTCACGCTGGCATTCGATCTGCGGGGCCGCGTCTTTGGCTCTTCTGGCTGCAACACATGGTTTTCCGGCTACGCGCTCACCGGCGAGGGTCTGGACATCGGCCCCGCCGCATCGACCCGCATGGCCTGCGCCCCCGCCCTGATGGAGCAGGAAACACAGTTTCTTGCCGCACTCGAGGGGATTGCAGGCTTTGATATCGACGCCACCGGCGCGCTGCGCCTGCTGTCCGGTGACGGCACGACGCTGATCACCGCGCGCCGCGACTGAGATGGGCGCGCGGGCTGCGGGCTTCTCTGTGCCAGAAATACTCATCTTCCGGCGCATCGATCGCCACAGGCGCGCGCTGAACATGTCCTTGCCGGCGCGCCAAGGTGCCGGATAGGCTGGCGCATATGTGCGGACGCATGGCCATCACCTTGCCCCATGACGCGATGGCGCAGCTTTTCGCTGCAACGCCAGCCAATGATTTGCCGCCCGTGCCTGAATACAACGTCTGCCCGACCACCCGGATCGCGGCCGTCACCCGCGAGGGCGAAGCGCGTCGCTACCGGCCGCTGCGCTGGGGTTTCGTGCCGCGATGGTACCGCACCCCTTCGGACGGCCCGCTGCTGATCAATGCCCGCGCCGAGACGATCGCCGAAAAACCCGCCTTTCGCGAGGCCGTGCGCGCGCGGCGCTGCCTTGTCGCCTTCGCCGGGTTCTACGAATGGGACCGCGCCGATCCCAGGGCGCCCTTGCCCTGGTTCGTCACCCGCACCGATGGCGCGCAATTGGTCATGGCCGGGATCTGGCAGGACTGGCAGGGTCGCGACAAGACCGGCGCCGAAGTCGCGCTGAGCGGCCTTGCCATCGTGACCTGCGCCGCCAATGCCGCGATGGCGCGCATCCACGACCGCCTTCCGGTGATCGTCGAGCCTGCGGACTGGCCGCTCTGGCTGGGCGAAGCGGGGCATGGCGCGGCCCTTCTGATGCGGCCTTGTGGCGAGGACGTGCTGACCTTCCGGCGGGTCGGCACTGCCGTCAATTCCAACCGCGCGCGCGGCGAGGGGCTGGTGGCACCTGTGGCGGGCTGATCCGGCGTGGGTGCGGGTGGCGGGCGCGGCGCCTCCGGCGGGAGTATTTGGGGCACAGAGAAGCCGGGCGGCAGGGGATTGGAGCGGGCGGCGGGAATCGAACCCGCGTCTCTTGCTTGGAAGGCAAGGGTCTTACCATTACACAACGCCCGCGCGGCTATCTGATTAGCGGGGCGGGCGCTGCGGTGCAAGGGTGATCGGGCCGGTCAGTGCGGCAGGATGAGAATCGCGCGGAAATCGTTGACATTGGTCAGGGTCGGGCCGGTGACGACCTGCCCGCCGATCGCCGCGAAAAAACCGTGCGCGTCGTTGCGCGCCAGCGCTGCCGCCGGCGCTGCCGCCGGCGCGGCGCCTGCCTGCGCGGCCTGCGCGAGCGTGTCCGGGCTGATCTGCGCGCCGGCGACCTCGGCCGCGCCATCCACCCCGTCTGTATCGCAGGCCAGCGCATGGATGCCGGCCGCGCCGTTCAGCGCGAGGGCGAGGGCCAGGCAATATTCGGCATTGGGGCCGCCGACCCCGTCGCCGCGCCGGGTCACGGTCAGCTCTCCCCCCGACAGGAGCAGCACCGGGGCCGCGCCGGGGGGCAGGCCAGCGCGGATGCTGCGGGCAAGCGCGCCGTGCTGCACCGCCAGCTCGCGTGCCTCACCCTCGAGCGCGTCGCCCAGCAGGCGCACATCGCAGCCGGCGGCGCGGGCCATCGCGGCGGCGGCGGCGAGCGACTGTGCCGGCGCTGCGTAGATGTGGTTTTCGACACGGGCGAGGCGCGGATCCTGTGGCGCCACGACCGAGGAGCCACGCGCGAGCGCGGCGCGCACCGCCCCGGGCGCCGCCACCTGCCACTGCGCGAGCACCGCCAGCGCATCGGCGGCGTGGCTTGCCTCGCCGACGGTCGGGCCGGAGCCGATCATCGCCGGGTCGTCGCCCGGCACGTCCGAGATCATCAGGGTCAGCATCCGCGCGGGCCAGGCGGCGGCGGCCAGTTGCCCGCCCTTGACCCGCGAGAGGTGCTTGCGGACCGTGTTCATCCGGTCGATCGGTGCGCCCGAGGCCAGGAGCGCCGCGTTCAGCGCCTGTTTCTGCGCAAGCGTCACACCCTCGACCGGGGCGACCAGCAGTGCCGAGGCGCCGCCCGAGATCAGCGCCAGCACGACATCATCCGGCCCCAGCTCTTTCAGTCGCGCGAGCATCCGCGCCGTCGCCGCAGCCCCTGCCGCATCCGGCACGGGATGCGCCGCCTCGACGATCTCGATCCGTTGACAGGGGCGGGCGTAGCCGTAGCGGGTGATGACGAGCCCTTCACAGGGGCCCCAGGCGGCCTCGACCGCTTCGGCCATCCGGGCCGAGGCCTTGCCGGCCCCGACGACGACGACACGGCCGGCAGGGCGGGGCGGCAGGTGCGCCGCCAGGCTGCGCATCGGGTCCGCGACCGCGACCGCGCGGTCAAAGAGCGCGCGCAGGAAAGCTGCGGGGGAGGTGGGAGAGGCTGACATCGGACCGCTCTGGCAAGGCATCGGAACGCAACCCTATGTCGCGCACGGTCTTGACAGGGTCAAGGCGTGCGACAGACACAAGGTCGGATGTCCGACAACACGGGGGGGCCGGGGCCATGAAGATCGAGAGCGTGGATTTTTTCTACCTTGCCATGCCGCAGGTGACGACCGCTGCAGATGGCAGCCAGGATGCGCTGCTGGTGCGGGTCCGCGCGGGCGGGCACGAGGGATGGGGCGAATGCGAGGCGGCGCCGCTGCCCTCGATCGCGGCCTTTGTCTGCCCGATGTCGCATGGCGCCTGCCGGCCTGTGGCCGATTCGGTGCTGGGTGCCGCGCTCGACAGCCCCGCCGATATCCGCCGGATCGCGGCCGAGGTCGCCTATAACTCCATGGACCTGCTGCAGGCGCCGCATACCTGGTCGGGGATCGAGGTGGCGCTGTGGGATCTCTTGGGCCATGCGCGGGGCGAACCGGCCTGGCGGCTCCTGGGCTATGACCGCGCCTATCCCAAGACGCCCTATGGATCGGTCCTGTTCGGCGCCACGCCCGAAGAGACCCACGCCCGCGCCCGCGCCATCCGTGCGCAGGGGCTGGTCGCGGCCAAGTTCGGCTGGGCGCCATTCGGGGCCTCGCTGGCCGGCGACGCGGCCCAGATCGCCGCCGCGCGCGAGGGGTTGGGGGCTGACGGCATCCTGCTGATCGACGCGGGCCAGATCTTTGGCGAGGATGTGGCCGCCGCCGCCGCGCGCCTGCCCGCGATGGAGGCGGCGGGCGTCCTGCTCTTTGAGGAGCCGTTCCACGGGCATGCCTACCGCGCCTATGGGGCGCTGTCGGACCGGGCGGCCACGGGGACGGTGCGCACGGCCGGGGGCGAGGCCGCACATAACCGGCACATGGCCGAGCATCTGATCGACTTTGGCGGTGTCGGCTTCATCCAGATCGACTGTGGCCGGATCGGCGGCCTCGCGCCCGCCTATGATGTCGCCCGATATGCCGAGGCGCGGGGGGTGAGCTATATCAACCACACATTCACCTCGAACCTCGCGCTCAGCGCGTCGTTGCAGCCCTATGCCGGGCTCGTCGGACACCGGATCTGCGAATATCCGACCGGGCTGCAGCGGCTGGCCACCGACCTTACCACCACCCACATCACGCCGGATGCGAATGGCGAGATCCGGGTGCCCGACGCGCCCGGTCTGGGGATCGCGGTGAACCCTGCGGCGCTGGCCACCTACCGGGTCGATGTCGCGATCAGCGTGGATGGCCGCCAGGTGTTTGCCACTCCGGTGGCCTAGGCCCGCTCAGGGGTTGCCGAAGGTCCGGCGCAGGTTCGCCTCGGCCCGGTCGAGCAGGGCCAGCATCGCGTCGCATGCGGCCCGTTCGTCGCGGGCGCGGATATGGTCAAAGATCGCGCGATGCGCCACCTCGCTGGCAAGCAGGGCCGCGCGGGTAAAACGCAGGCCGCGGTGGCTGGCGATGAAGGCTTCGAGCAGCGATGTCTCCATCGCCTCGAAAAGATAGGTCAGCACGCGGTTGCCGCCCGCCAGCGCCAGCGCCTGATGGAACCGCACATCGGCCTTGTCGAAAGCGAGGTCGATGCCGGCGTCCCACCTGTCCTGCGGCATGGAACGCGCCACGGCCTGCATGGTGTCGAGCGCGGCCTCGATCGCGGCGAGGCCGGCGCGGCTCGCGTGGCGGCAGGCGAATGTCACCGCCTGCACCTCGAGCGTGCGGCGCACCTGCAACAGGTCGAACATGGCGCGCGGGTCGGATTTGATGAGCGACCGCAGAAAGCCGCCGAACATCGCGCCATCGGGCTGGCGCACCACCGCGCGCCGCCCGCGCGCCAGGCTCACGAGCCCTTGCCCCGCGAGGATCTTGAGCGCCTCGCGCACGGTGACGCGGCTCACCCCGAAGCGGGCGGCGAGCGTGGCCTCGGAGGGCAGTTGCGCGCCCAGCGCGACCTTGTCGATGATCTGCGAGGTGAGCAGCGCCGCCACGCTGTCGGCCGCAGGGGTGACAGGGCGGGGTGACGGCGGGGCAGGGTCCATCGCAGGTGGCATGACAGACTTGTAGGACAAGTTTGCCGGGCCGTAAATCACCCTCTTTTCGCCATGCCGCAGCGTAAGATTGCCGCAATGCAGAAAAAACAGCTTGTTTTTGCGGGTTTGAGTGGCCTGCCTTGTCTGTCGCGCTCTCGTAGAGAGGGGGTGGGCCAGTGGTGTGGAGAGAATCGTTTACAGTCTTGTATGACTTGCCATAGCATCCTGAAGGTGACCCGGACGCGTGGCGCAGCCTGACCGCGCAGGGGTCCATCCCATGGGAGGAGATTCGTCATGACCAAGACACGGTTCTTGCTTTCGGCTTTCGTCTGTTCATCTGCCGCGATGCTCGCCTCGGGCGCGCTCGCGGACCCGACCGAGAAATGGTGCTCGGGCGTCAACATCGCGGCCTTTCCCGGTGGCCCGCAGGGCGGCGTCTTTGCCAACAACGTCTATAATGGCTTTCGGCAGGCCGAACTCGACCTTGGCCCCAACGTGACCTATTACTTCTCGAACTGGGACCCCAACCTGATGCTGCAACAGATCCAGCAGGCTGTGGCGACCGGCGTCGATGGCATCGCGACCTATGGCTTTGCGGGTGAGCCCGCGACCGGCCCGATCGTCGATCAGGCGCGTGCGTCCGGCATCATCTTTACCACGCTCAACACCGCGCTGCCCGACAGCCAGGCGAAATACGGGCCCGAAGGGTTCGGCTATGTCGGCGCGCCCAATTATGCCGCCGGTCATGCGCTGGGGGCCGAGGCCGTGGCGCGCTCGGGCGTGGCGGCGGGTGACAAGGTGCTCGTCTGGGGGCTGCGCGGGCAGGGCGGCGACCGGGGCCAGCGGACCGTGGGGGTGCTCGATGCCTTTACCGAAGCCGGGCTCGACGTGATCTATCAGGAGATCGATTCGGCCACCAACGCTGACCCGAATTCCGGCACCGCGACCTTTGTGGGCATGATGGGCGCCAACCCGGATATCAAGATCGTGGTCACGGACCATGGCGGCCTGACCTCCAATGTCGGCGTCTATGCGCAGGCGGCGGGGCTCTCGGCCGGGCAGGTCTATTTCGCGGGCTTCGACATGTCGCCCAACACCGCGCAGGCGGTCAAGGATGGCTTTCAGAACCTCGTGATCGACCAGCAGCCGTTCCTGCAGGGCTATCTGCCGATCCTCAACATCTGCCTGACCGAGAAATACGGATTTTCCGGCCTCGACATCAACACCGCCGGCGCCTTTGTGGATGCCGACAACGTCGATGCCGTCGCGCCGCTCGCCGCGGTCGAGATCCGCTGACTGTCCGCTGACTGTCCGCGGACTGTCCGCTGACCCAAAGGCCCCCGCGCCCGCGCGGGGGCTCTCCAGCACAGGGGCCACACCATGGCAGACGCCACCACGCCCACCGGCACCCCGGTGATCGAATTGCGCAACGTGTCCAAGACCTTTGGCGAGGTGCGCTCGCTCTCGGGGATCGACTTTGCCGTCTATCCGGGCGAGATCGTGGGCCTTCTGGGCGACAACGGCGCGGGCAAATCGACGCTGGTCAAGACGGTGATGGGCTTTCACAGCCCCGACGCGGGCGGCGAGATCTGGTTTCAGGGCGCCCGGATCGACGACTGGTCGGTGGCGCGCGCCCGCGATCTGGGGATCGAGACGGTCTATCAGGAACGCGCGCTCTGCGAGAAGCAGCCGATCTGGCGCAACATGTTCATGGGGCGCGAGCCGCGCACCAGATGGGGCCTGCTCGACGTGAAGAAGATGCGGTCGGAATCCGCGCGCCTGATGTCTGAGCACATGGGCTTTACCTCGGCCGCGGTGCATCCTGACAATGTGGTGAGCACCATGTCGGGTGGCGAAAAGCAGGGCGTGGCGATCACCCGCGCGCTCTATTTCGACGCGCAACTGGTGATCCTCGATGAGCCGACGATGGGTCTTTCGCTGACCGAAACCGCCAAGACGCTGGATTTTGTCCGCAATATCAAGGAGCGGGGCAAGTCGGCCATCTTTATCGACCACAACATATTCCACGTCTATCCGGTGGTGGACCGGCTCTATGTGCTCGACCGGGGCCGGGTCGCAGGGGTCTATGACAAGAGCCAGATCACCATGGAAGAGCTGATCGACCGTCTGTACCGCGTCGCACGGACCGGTTCGCTGACCTGAGGGGATGACCATGACCGACCAGAGCGCCGCCGCCGCCAAGCCCGCCAAGCCCGCCAACAACCGCATCGCTCCGCCGTCGCTCTTGCGTCGCTACGGCTCGCAGATGGGGATCATCGGCGTGGGGCTGGCGATGTGGCTGGCCTTTGTCGTGGCGGCCCCCAATGTGTTTACCAATATCAACATCTACCTCGCCTTTGCGCAGACCACGCCGCAATTCGGCATCATCGCCGTGGCGCTGACCTTTGTCGTCATCACCGGCGAGATCGACCTGTCCTTCCCCTCGATCATGGCGCTGGGCACGGCGGCCTTTTGCCTGCTGGTGCAGGCGGGGGCGCCCTGGCCGCTGGGCCTCGCCGCGGCATTCGCCACCGGTGCGCTCTGCGGCTGGATCAATGGCACCTTGGTGTCCTGGCTCAACATCCCCTCGCTCGTCATCACCATCGGCACCTCGTTTCTCTTTCGCGGGCTGGAACTGGTGCTGATGAACGGCACCGGCGTGCCGCTGACGGCGGTGGACTATCCCGAGATGCACGCGATCTTCCGCTCGACCCCCTTCGGCATCCCGATCCAGTCGATCTGGATGGTGGTGATCCTGATCGGGGCGTGGTTCCTGCTCAACCGCACCCGCTTTGGCGCGCATGTGTTCCTGGTGGGCGACAACCCGACCTCGGCGCGGCTGATGGGGATCAACGCGGTGAGCGTCAAGACGCGCGCCTTCATGCTGGTAGGCGTGATGGCGGTGTTCTCGGGGCTGATGACCTCGATTTACGGCTATTATTTCTGGCCGACGACCGGCGAGGGGTTCCTGCTCAACACCATCGCCTCGGTGTTCCTGGGCGGCACCTCGGTCTTTGGTGGCACCGGCTCGGTGGTGGGCACTTTCGTCGCCTCCTACATCATCGGTGCGATCAATGCAGGCATCGTGTCGGCGGGGATCAACGCCTTTTATACGCAGCTTTGCTTTGGCCTCGTGATCGTGGTGTCGGTGGTGCTTCAGACCATCATCGACCGCAAGATCCGCCGCCAGTCGATCACCGGACGCTAGCCATGAAGATCACGCGCATCACCACGCAGGTCGTCAACGCAAGGCTGCGCAACTGGGTGTTCGTGCGGGTCGAGACCGACCAGCCGGGGCTGGTGGGGCTCGGCGAGGCCACGCTCGAGTTTCAGACCCGCGCGGTGGTGGGGGCGGTGGCGGACCTTGCGCCGCTGATCCTCGGGCAGGACCCGCGCAATATCGAACACCTCTGGCAGGTGATGTATCGCCACCCGTTCTTCAAGGGCGGGATCGTGACGATGTCGGCGCTGTCGGGGATCGACCAGGCGCTTTACGATATCAAGGCGCGGGCGCTCGACATTCCGCTCTGGCAGCTTCTGGGCGGGCTCACCCGCGACCGGCTGCGGATGTATGACCATCTGGGCGGGGGCGATCAGACCGCCGTTTACGACAGCGCGCAGGTGGGCAGCTTTGCCGACAAGGCGGCGCAGTCGCGCGCGGATGGCTTTACCGCGGTCAAGATCCTCGCCGTGGGCAAGACCGCGCCGCTCGACGGGTTGCCCGCGCTGCGCGCGGCCGAGGCGCTGATGGCCGCCGCGCGCGAGGGCGCGGGCGAGGATATGGACATCATGGTCGATCTGCACGGCCGCACCACCGCCGCGATGGCGATCCAATATGCCGAAGTGCTCGCGCCCTACCGGCCCTGGTTCCTCGAGGAGCCCTGCCAACCCGAGGATATCGCCGGCATCGCCCGCGTCGCGCGGTCCACCACCATCCCCATCGCTTCGGGCGAAAGGCTCTGCCACCGCGCGGATTTCCTGGCACTCTTGCAGCGCGACGCGATTGCCGTGGCGCAGCCCGATGTCTGCCATGCAGGCGGCCTGACCGAGACGCGGCGCATCGCGGCGCTCTGCGATACGTTTGGCGTGAGCATGGCGCCGCACAACCCGCTGGGGCCGGTGGCGACGATGGTCAATATCCACCTCGGCTTTGCCACGCCCAATTTCCTCATCCAGGAGGTGATGCGCGCCGATGTGCCCTGGCGCGACGAGGTGGTGCGCGGGGGGGCGCCGATCGTGGCGGGCCATGTGCTGCCGCCGCAGGGCCCCGGCATCGGGATCGAGATCGACGAGGCCGCCGCCGCCCGCCACCCTTATGAAGAGGGCTTGCCGGTCCAGTGGTATCAGGCCGACGGATCGGTGGCAGATTGGTGAGCGGGATGGGGCGTCTGGACGGGCAGCATATCCTTGTGACAGGCGGCAGCCGGGGTATCGGCGCCGCGACGGTGGAAAAGGCGCATGACGAGGGCGCGCGCGTCAGCATCATCGACCTCTTGCCCGACGAGGGCGCGGCGCTGGCCGCGCGTCTGGGTCCGCGCGTGCATTTCGGGCAGGGCAGCGTCACCTCGGCCGAGGATCTCGCCCGCGTGACGGCGGCTGCGGTGGCGGTGCACGGGCCGGTCACCGGGCTGGTGAACAATGCCGGGCGCAATTCCTACGCCGATCCGGTCACGATGTCCGAGGCGGAGTGGGACGATGTCTTTGCCGTCGATCTCAAGGCCGCCTGGCTCGCCGCGCGGGCGGTGTTGCCGGGGATGATCGCGGCGGGCAAGGGGGCGATCGTCAACATCGCTTCGGTCCATGCGCAGATGACCTATCCGGGCTTTTTTCCCTATGCGGCGGCGAAATCGGGGCTGGTGGGGCTCACTCGCTCGCTCGCGCTCGAGGTCGGGCGCCACCAGATCCGGGTCAATGCGTTGTCGCCCGGCTATACCGAAACCGCGCTGGTGGCCGAATTCTTTGCCCAGCACGACCCCGCGCTGCGCGACGATGTGCTGGCGGTGCACCCGATGGCGCGCATCGCCACCCCGCGCGAGATTGCCAATTGCATCGTGTTCCTGCTGTCCGACGAGGCGTCATTCGTCACCGGCGCCAACTGGACGGTTGACGGCGGCCTGACCGCGCGTTTTGCGGGCTGAGCGGGCGGTTTCCCTCTACGCCAGAGTTCGGCTATAGCGGGCGCTATCGGTCGCACTGACCCATAACGCCACGGGACGCATGACGCCATATCACCCTCACAGACTGTCCGTCGCGCCGATGATGGACTGGACAGACCGGCATTGCCGCTACCTGCACCGGCTGATGTCGCGCCATGCGCTGCTTTATACCGAGATGGTCACGGCGCCGGCGGTGATCCACGGGCCGCGCGACAGGCTTTTGGCGTTTGACGCGGCCGAGCATCCGGTGGCGGTGCAACTGGGCGGGTCGGACCCGGCGGAACTGGCGCAGGCGGCGGCCATCGCGGCAGGCTATGGCTATGACGAGGTCAACCTCAACTGCGGATGCCCCTCGGACCGCGTGCAATCGGGCAGCTTTGGCGCCGTGCTGATGGAGACGCCCGACCGCGTGGCCGATTGCGTGGCCGCGATGATCGCGGCGAGCCCGGTCGAGGTGACGGTGAAATGCCGCATCGGCGTGGATGACCAGGACCCCGCCGAGACGCTGCCGCGCTTTCTGGAAACGGTCAGCGCGGCCGGCGTGCGCCGCTTTACCATCCATGCGCGCAAGGCCTGGCTGCAAGGGCTCAGCCCCAGGGACAACCGCGAGATCCCGCCACTCGATTACCCGCTGGTGGTGCAGATGAAGCGCGACTTTGCCCGGCTTGATATCTCGATCAACGGCGGGATCGCGACGCTGGGTGAGGCCGAGGCGCTGCTCGCGCAGGGGCTTGACGGGGTGATGATCGGCCGCGCGGCCTATCACGACCCGGCAAGCATCCTGCCGCAGGTCGATGCGCGCATCTTTGGCGCCGCACCGGGGCGCGGGGCCGAGGCGGCGGTGGCGCTGATGCTGCCCTATATCGAGGCGCATCTGGTGGCGGGCGGGCGGCTCCATCAGATCACCCGGCACATGCTGGGCCTGTTCACCGGCCGCCCCGGCGCGCGGGCCTGGCGGCGGGTGCTGTCCGAAGAGGCGCCGCGCGACGGTGCCGGCCCCGAAGTGGTCGCGCGCGCGCTGGCGCAGGTGACAGGCGCGCAGGACGCGGCCTGATCCGGCTTGCCCCCGGCCTGCGATCCGGGCAGGACTGGCACGTCGCCGCGACAGGAGCACCGCCATGACCGATCCGACCCTGTTGCTGATCATGGCCGCCCTGCTGCTGGCCATCGGCGCCTTTGCCGGGCTTCTCGCCGGGCTTCTGGGTGTGGGCGGCGGGATCATTCTGGTGCCGGCGTTCTTTTATGCCTTTCAGACGCTGGGGTATGACAGCCCGCAACTGATGCAGATGTGCCTCGCCACATCGCTCGCCACGATCATCGTGACCTCGGCCCGCTCGGTTGCGAGCCACCACCGCAAGGGAGCGGTGGACTGGACGGTGCTGCGTGGCTGGGCACCGGGGATCGCGCTGGGCGCGTTGCTGGGCGTGCTTGTGGCCAGCAGCCTGCGCACGGCGGTCTTGCAGGCGATCTTTGGCGGGCTGGCGCTGAGCGTCGCGCTCTACATGGTGCTGGGGCGCAGCCATTGGCGGCTGGGACCACAGATGCCGCGCGGGGTGATGCGGGCGGCGCTGTCGCCGGTGATCGGCTTTCTGTCGGTGCTGATGGGGATCGGCGGCGGGTCGTTCGGTGTGCCGACGATGACGCTCTATTCCGTGCCGATCCACCGGGCGGTGGCAACGGCGGCGGGGTTCGGCATCCTGATCGCGGTGCCCTCGGTCGCGGGTTTCCTGTTCCTGCAAATGCCCGAAGGCGGGCGGCCGCCGCTGACCATCGGCGCGGTCAACCTCGTGGCCTTTGCGCTGGTGATCGCGATGACGCTCATCACGGCGCCATGGGGCGCGGCCCTCGCACACCGGACCGATGCGGCGCGGCTCAAGCGGCTGTTCGGCCTGTTCCTGATCCTTGTCGCGCTCAACATGCTGCGCAGGGCGGCGGGGTGGTAGGGTGGTAGGGGCCAGCGTCCGGGTCTTTGCCGCTGACGCAGCGGTCGCGCGCTAGGTGCAGGCCGCGCGCGGCGCGGCGCTGGAGGCGCTGGCCGACCCGGCGCTGCGGGCGCGCTGGGATCGGCACGGGGGCACATGGTTCGCGGGCGTCGATGTCCTGCCCAACGCCGCCGACGGCAGCATCGGCGGCGTGCCATTGGCGGGGGCGTGGCGCGATCTGGTCGCGCCGCCCGCGCGCTGGCACCGGGCGCAGCTTTCGGTCGTCCGGCCCGGCTATCCCGGCCGCGATCCGGGCGAAAGCGACGCCGCCCATGCCTATCGCCGCGACCGTGACGGCGCGCATCTCGACGGGCTCCTGGCCGAAGGGGCCGGCAAGCGGCGCCATCTGCGCGAGCCGCACGCCTTTGTCCTGGGCCTGCCGCTCGATGCCTGCGGCGCCGGGGCCAGCCCGCTGGTGGTGTGGGAGGGCAGCGACGTGCTGATCCGCGACGCCTTGTCCGCCGCCTTTGCCGGGGTGCCGCCCGCGCGCCGGGGCGATGTGGATGTGACCGAGGTCTATCAGGCCGCCCGCGCCCGGGTCTTTGCCACCTGCGCGCGGCGTGTGGTTGCTGCGGTGCCGGGTCAGGCAGTGCTGATGCACCGCATGGCCATCCATGGCGTCGCCCCCTGGCAGGCGGGGGCAGAGGCCCCGCCCGAGGGCCGGATGATCGCCTATTTCCGGCCGCTCTGTGACGACCCCGGCGATTGGCTGGCGCGGCCCTGACGGTCCGGCTGCGCCCGTGCCGTTTGGCTTACCCCTGGTCCGACCCCGCCAGCCGCGCCGCGCGCCCGCCGCGCCGCTGGCGCAAGAGCGGCGCGCGTGCGGGCAGGGTCGCCATCACATCGCGCCGCGCTTCGGGCGACATCCGCGACCAGGCGCTGATCTCGTCGATCGTGCGCAGGCAGCCGGTGCACAGCCGCGTGGCCGGATGGATCACGCAGACCTTGATGCAGGGGCTGTCCACCTCGGCGCGTTTCCAGATCTCATCGGTCATGCGAAGCCCTCAGATGTGTCAGCCGGTCCAGCAGCCCCTGCAGGATATAGCCCGCCGCCACATGGTCGATCACCTCGGCGCGACGTTTTCGTGACGTATCCGCCTCGAGCAGCGCGCGCTCTGCCGCGACGGTGGACAGCCGTTCATCCCAAAAGGTGATCGGCAGCGGCGTCAGCCGTTCGAGGTTGCGCGCAAAGGCGCGGGTGGATTGGCAGCGTGGCCCCTCCGACCCGTCCATGTTGAGCGGCAGGCCCAGCACGAAGCCCGCCAGGTCGCGCGCCTGCGCAATCGCCAGCAGCCGCGCGGCATCGGCGGTGAACTTGGTCCGCTTGACGGTCTCGAGCGGGCTCGCCACCGACAGCATCCGGTCCGACACCGCCACGCCGATGGTGACCGTGCCCAGGTCGAGCCCCGCCACCGCCCGCCCCGGCGCCAGCGCCGCGGCAAACTCCTGCGGGGTGGCGCAGATCAATCCGCCACCCCGGCGCTCTCGGCGGCCGCGGCAATCTGCGACATCGCCCCGGCATCGCCGGCAAAGACCACGCGCGCCTCGTCCCAGATCGCGCGCGCGGCCTCGGTCTCGCCCAGCACCCCGTAGGAGGAGATGAGCCGCGCCCAATCCTCCGCCGGCCCCCCCTCGGCGGCGAGCCGCGCGTTGAGTTGCCCCACCATGCCCCGGATCATCGCCTCGCGGTCGCCCGCCTCCATCCCGGCCGCGGCCTGCATCTGCTCGGCCGTGGGGCCGCGCAGCGGTGGCGGCGTGTAGTCGGTGCCCGCGAGAAAGGCGATATCGCCGACCAGCCCGCGCGCGAGCCGCGCATGCAGCCCCTCGCCGCCCTCCTCGATCACCCCGCGCCAGAGCGCCAGCGCCAGGTCGGGCCGGTCGGTCTGCGCGTAAAGCAGCCCGGTATAATAGCGCCCGGCAAGGTTGGCGGGGTCGGCCGCGAGGATCCGCTCGATCACCCCGTCCGCCTCGGGCGAGACAAAGCCGCCCGCGGCAAAGACCATCCGGTCGAGCAGCCCGGTCAGGTCGGTCACGCTCGCCTCATCGCCGCGCAGCCGCACCACCTCGCGCATCGCCGCGACCGCTCCGGGCAGATTGCCGGTGCGCGTCTCGAAATCGGTCAGGATCATCCAGCCGCTGATGTCATCGGGCTCGGTCTCAAGGCCCGCGCGCAGGTTGGCGACAATGGCGGCGATTTCCTCGGGCACCTCGACCGCCCCTTCCGCCATCATCTGGGCCGCCGCCACCTCGGCCTCGGCCTGCGACATCCGCCCGGCGCGCAGCGCATTGCCGTCCGCCAGCCGCTGCGCCCGGGGAAAGTCCGTGGCGCCCGGCGCGCCCAGACCAGCGTAGAGCGCAAGGCTCCCGCCCCCCAGCACGAGCGCGCTCACCACCGCCGCAACACGCGTGAGCCCCGCCGGCGCCGGGCCCAGCGTCCGCGCCCCCGCCCGGTCAGCCGCCAGCAGCCTGCGGGCGACCTCGGTGCGCGTGCGCGCCGCGTCCTGCGGGTCGAGCACGCCGCGCGCGAGGTCCCGTTCGACCTCGGCCAACTGGTCGCGGTAGATCGACACGGCCTGCGCATCCTCCGCGCCCGCCTTGCCACCGCGCAGCAACGGACCCAGCAGGGCCGCGACGACAAGCGCGGCCATGACGACAGTGATGATCCAGAACAGCATCGCACCTCCCCTGTGTTGCGCGCCCTTGTAGCGGGCGGGCCGCGCCAGCGAAAGGCCGCTGCGACCATCCGCCCACTCCCTGATGCCCGCGCCGCAGGCCATGTCGCATTCGCGCTGCGCTGTGCCGCAGCCAGTCGCCATTCAAATCCGGTCAAGGTCCAGTTACAGCTCATCCGCAGGATACACCCGAGACCTGAAGGGGATTCGTCCGATGAAACGCTATTCCGTCCTGGCCATCGCCCGCGAGGCGCTGCGCGGCCACCTCGGCTGGGCCCGCGCCGGGGCCTCACCCGCACCCAGGGCGCACTATGACGTGGTCATCGCCGGCGCCGGCGGCCATGGCCTCGCTACCGCCTATTACCTCGGCAAGAACCACGGCATCCGCAACGTGGCGATCGTCGAGAAAGGCTGGCTCGGCGGCGGCAACACCGGGCGCAACACGACGATCATCCGCTCGAACTACCTGCAGGACCCTTCTGCCGCGATCTACGAGAAATCCCGCAGCCTCTACGAGACGCTGAGCCAGGAGCTCAACTACAACGTCATGTTCAGCCCCCGCGGCGTGATGATGCTGGCCCAGACCCAGCACGAGGTGCGCGGCTACCAGCGCACGGCACATGCCAATGCGCTGCAAGGCGTGGCGACCGCGTATATCGGCCCCCAAAAGGTCAAGGAACTCTGCCCGATCATCCATATCGACGGGCCGCGCTACCCGGTGCTGGGCGCGCTCTGGCAACCGCGCGGCGGCACCGCGCGCCATGACGCGGTCGCATGGGGCTATGCCCGGGCCTGTTCCGACATGGGGATGGACATCATCCAGCAATGCGAGGTGACGGCCGTGCGCCAGTCGCAGGGCCGCGTCACCGGCATCAGCACCACCAAGGGCGACATCGCCTGCGACAAGCTCGGCATCGTCGTCGCCGGCCATTCGGGCGAGCTTGCGCGGATGGCGGGCTTCCGCCTGCCGGTCGAAAGCCTCGCACTGCAGGCGCTGGTGTCAGAGCCGATCAAGCCCTGCATGGATGTGGTCGTGATGGCCAATACCGTGCACGGCTACATGTCGCAGTCCGACAAGGGCGAAATGGTGATCGGCGGCGGCACCGACGGCTTCAACAACTTTACCCAGCGCGGATCCTTCCACCATATCGAGGAAACCGTGCGCGCCCTGATCGAGACCTTCCCGATGCTCTCCCGGCTCAAGATGCTGCGCCAATGGGGCGGCATCGTGGACATGACCGGCGACCGCTCGCCGATCATCTCGCCCACGCCGCTGGGCAATTGCTTCATCAACTGCGGCTGGGGCACCGGCGGGTTCAAGGCGATCCCCGGCTCGGGCTGGGCCATGGCCGACCTGATGGCGCGCGGCACCCCGGGCCCGCTCGCCGCCGCCTTCGGCCTCGACCGCTTCCGCGCGGGCCGCTTCATCGACGAAAGCGTCGCGGCGGGGGTGGCACATTGATCCTCTCCCCGCGCCCTGTCCATCTTTTGGCCCCAAATATCCCGGGGGGAGTCTCCGAAGGAGACGGGGGGCAGAGCCCCCTGCCTTTCTCATATCCTGGAACGCCCGTATGCTGACCCTTCACTGCCCCCATTGCGGCACCCTGGCCGCCGAAACCGAACTCACCGCCGGCGGCGAGGCGCATCTGAAACGCTTCGGCCCGGGTTCTGATGACGACAGTTTCGAGGGCTACCTGTTCATGCGCGAAAACCCCAAGGGCGTGCATTTCGAACGCTGGCGCCACAGCTATGGCTGCGGCAAATGGTTCATCGCCGCGCGCTGCACCGCCACGCTCGAGGTGTTCGGCACCTATCCCGCGCAGAGCTCCGCCCCGCCGCAACATATCCGCGACGCCATCACCGCACGCCGCCCCGGCTGGGGCTGGAGGGATCTCGCATGAGCACGCGCCTGGCCACCGGAGGCCGCCTGATCGACCGCGCCCGCGCCGTCGATTTCACCTTCAACGGCAAGACCCTGCGCGGTTTCGCGGGCGATACACTCGCCTCCGCGCTCCTGGCCAATGACCAGATGATGATCGGCCGCTCGTTCAAATACCACCGCCCGCGTGGCGTGGTGGCGAGCGGCGCCGAAGAGCCCAATGGCCTGGTCAACCTCGGCCTCGGCCCGGCGTTCGAGCCGAACGCCCGCGTGACCACGACCGCGCTTTTCGGCGGGCTGACGGCCGAAAGCCAGAACCACTGGCCCAGCCTCGAGTTCGACATCGGCGCCATCAATTCGGCCTTCGCCCGCTTTCTGCCGGCGGGCTTCTATTACAAGATGTTCATCCACCCGCGCAGCTTCTGGAAACACATCTATGAGCCCTTCATCCGACAGTCCGCAGGGTTGGGCCGCGCGCCGAAAAACCGTGACGCGGACAGTTACGAACATTTCCACGCCCATGTGGATGTGCTGGTGGTGGGCGGCGGTATCGCGGGGCTTCAGGCGGCGCTCAGCGCCGCGCGGACCGGCGCCGAGGTGCTGCTGATCGAACAGACCGCCCATTGGGGCGGCCGCGCGGCGGTGGATGACCCGGTGATCGACGGCACACCCGCCGCCTACTGGATCAAGACCACGCTGCAAACACTTGAATCCATGCCGAATGTCCGCTTGCGCAACCACATGATGGGGGCGGGTCTCTATGACCATGGCTATGCCCTGGCCCATGAGCGGCTGACCGACCACGCGCCCGCCACGCCCGGCCCGCGCCACCGGCTCTGGCGCATCCGCGCCGGGCGCATCATCACGGCCACGGGTGCAATCGAGCGGCCTTTGTCCTTTGCAGGCAATGACGTGCCGGGCGTTCTTCTTGCATCTGCCCTGCGTGACTACATCGTCAATTACGGGGTGAGCGCGGGCGACCGCACCGTGGTTGTCACCAACAATGACGACGCCTATCGCACCGCCATCGCGCTGGTGCAGGCGGGGCTGATCGTGCCCGCGATCCTCGACGCGCGGCCGCAGGCGGATGGGCCGCTGGTGCGCCAGGCGCGTGATCTGGGGATCAGGGTCGAACAGGGGCGCGGCATCGCCAAGGTCCAGGGCCGGTGCCGCGTCACCGGCGTCGCGATCTGCGCGCAGGCGGGCGAAGGCGCTGTATTGGAAGAGATATCCTGCGATGCCGTCGCCATGTCGGGCGGCTGGTCGCCGGTCGTGCACCTGTGGTCGCATTGCGGGGGCAAGCTCATCTGGGACGAGGAGCAGGCGATGTTCCGCCCCGATGCCACCCGGCCGCCGCTGGGCGCCGATGGGCAGGGTTTCGTGCAGGTGGTGGGTGCCGCCAACGGGCACCTGCGCACGGGCGCCGTGCTCGCCGATGCCGCCGATGCCGCCGATGCCGCCGATGCCGCCGTGCTCGCCGATGCCGCCGATGCCGCCGGCGGTGAGGCCCCCGTGGCGCAAGACGCCGAAGAGACGCCGATGGCGCCGGTCTGGCTGATGCCGCAGGGCGCGAGCCTGAAGTTGCGGCAGAAAATGTGGCTCGATTTTCAGAACGATGTAAAGGTCTCGGACGTGCAACTCGCCGCGCGCGAGGGCTATGAGAGCGTCGAACACGCCAAACGCTACACCACGCTGGGCATGGCGACGGATCAGGGTAAACTGAGCAATATCAACGGTTTGGCCGTGCTCTCCAGCGCGCTCAACACGCCGATCCCGCAGGTGGGCACGACGACCTTCCGCCCGCCTTACACGCCGATCTCGATGGGCGCCATCGGCGGGGCCGCGCGCGATGCGCTGTTCCAGCCTCTGCGCCGCACGCCGCTTCAGGACTGGCACGAGGCCCATGGCGCCACGTTCGAACCCGTCGGGCAGTGGCGCCGCCCCTATGCCTATCCCCGCGCGGGCGAGAGCACCCATGACGCGGTGATCCGCGAGGTCAAGAACACCCGTCAGGCCATTGGACTGCTTGACGCATCCACGCTGGGCAAGCTCATTGTCAAGGGGCCGGACGCGGGCCGCTTCCTCGACATGCTCTATACAAATGTGATGTCGAGCCTGCCGGTCGGGCGCTGCCGCTACGGGCTGATGTGCTCTGACAACGGCTTTCTGATCGACGATGGCGTGGTGGCGCGGCTGTCAGACGATACCTGGCTTTGCCATACCACCACCGGCGGCGCGGACCGGATCCATGCGCATATGGAGGATTGGCTGCAATGCGAATGGTGGGAATGGCAGGTTTACGTCGCCAATGTCACCGAACAATTCGCACAGATCGCCGTGGTCGGGCCCAAGGCGCGGGCTTTGCTGGAAAAACTGGGGGGCGTGGATGTGTCCAAGGCGGCGCTGCCCTTCATGCATTGGGCCGAGGGCACGCTGGCGGGCATCCCGGCGCGCATTTTCCGCATCTCGTTCTCGGGCGAGCTCAGCTATGAGGTCGCGGTTGCCGCCGGGCAGGGCCGCGCGCTCTGGGACAGGCTGGTGGCCGAAGGCGCGGCGCTTGGCGCGATGCCCTATGGCACCGAGGCGCTGCATGTGATGCGCGCCGAAAAGGGCTATATCATGATCGGGGACGAGACCGACGGCACCGTGATTCCACAAGACCTCGGCCTCGACTGGGCGATCAGCAAGAAGAAGGCTGACTATCTGGGCAAGCGCGCCCAGGAACGCAGCCATATGGCCGACCCCGAGCGCTGGACGCTCGTGGGGCTCGAGACGGTTGACGGGGCGGTGATCCCCGATGGCGCCTATGCGGTCGGCGACGGGGTCAATGCAAACGGCCAGCGCGTGACCATCGGGCGCGTGACTTCGACCTATTACTCGCCCACGCTGGGGCGTGGCATCGCGATGGGGCTGGTGCTGCGCGGGCCGCAGCGGATGGGCGAGGTGATCGACATCCCGCGCCTCGACGGCAGCATCATCAAGGCGCGGATCGTGGACCCTGTGGTCTATGACAAGGCGGGGGAGAGGCTCGATGGCTGAGGCGCGCGCGATGGATGTGGTGGTGGCCCCGGCCGCGCCGCTGGGCATGATCACCCTGCGCGGCGATCTGGCGGCACTGGCGCCGGTGTGCGCGGCGGTGACGGGCGCTGCGATGCCGGGGGTGCGCAAGGCCGAAGTGTCCGGCGGGCGCGGGATCGTCTGGATGTCGTCTGACGAGGTGCTGCTGCTGGTCGCGCCTGCGGATGTGGCGGGCGCGCTCGCGCAGATCGGCACGGCGCTGGCGGGCCAGCATCATCTGGCGGTCGATGTGTCGGATGCGCGCGCGGCCTTCACCCTCACCGGCCCCGCCGCGCGCGAGGCGCTGGGCAAGCTCACCCCGACCGACCTGCGCCCCACAGCCTTTGGCCCCGGCGACGCGCGCCGGTCGCATCTGGGGCAGGTCGCCGCCGCCTTCTGGATGGCGCAGGGGGGGGCGGTGACTGTGGTCTGCTTCCGCTCGGTCGCAGACTACATGCTTGAATTGCTGCGGGTTTCTGTCGCGGCAGGCCCGGTCGGATACGCCTAGTCGTCGAGCGCCGGCGCGCTGCCGGCCGGCCCTTCATAGGGTTTGAACACCGTTTTGGTCGCCTCGCCGATGGCGGCCACCTCGGCGGCAAGGGTCGCGCTGTCGAGGTCGGGCCAGGGCGTTGCCCCCGCGATCAGCCCCGCGCCATGCAGCGCCGCGTGCAGGCGGGCAAAGCTGATCTGCCCCCAGCTTGTCCGCGACGGGCGGTTGGCGTGACCTTCGATCCAGTTGCGCTCGAGCACGTTGACGGCATGCGCCTCGGCCCCCTGAAAGGCGCGGATCTGGCGGGCAAAGATCTGGTCGAGGTCGCCGTCGCGCCGCGCGATCACGCCGACCTTTTGCCCCGCATGGCCCACCAGCGCCAGCAGGTGCAGCGGCGAGCAATCGACCCCGATGATATGGGTCGCGGCCTTGTAGGCGGCGATCTGCGCGTCAAAGCTGTGCAGTTGCGGGTGGAACACCGTATAGCCCTCGGCCTCCAGATAGGCCTCGAGCCGCTTTTCCCCGATCACGCTGCCCCGGATCGCGGGCAGGGCCGAGCGCGAGATATAGATCTTCTCCGCCCCCTGCGGCGCGATCGCCTTGCCGCTGTAGGCGCGCACGAAGTCGCGGAACTCGGGCGCGCCCTCGATCATCTGGAACATCCCGAACCCCTGACGAGGCACATATAATTCCGCGACGCGGGTGGGGTCGGCGAGGTTGTGCAGCGGCGCCGTGACACCCAGCGCCTCCAGGAACGGGCCATAGACCGCGGCCACATGTTCGGGGCGGTTCTGGAACTTGGGCACGGTGATGACGCCGTCGATCTGGTCGCGCAGACTGTCAAAGGCCCAGATGCGGCAGATGCTTTCCACCAGAAAATGCCCGAAATGGCCAAAGAGCGGCCCGAGAAACATGTAGCGGCCGGGCAGGTCCAGGATCTCGCCCGCCGCAGGCATCGCCGGCCTGATGGTCACCGGGTTGCGCCCGCGCCAGGTGATGGAGTTCTCGACATATTCCCCATCCGCCGTCAGCACGCCCGATTTCTGCACCGACTGGTTGCCCAGCCCCTTGGCCGGGGGCACCACGATGGCGCCTTGCAGACGGGTGATATGGGCGGCGATGGGGCCGCTGATATCGGGGGCGGCAAAGGCGGGGGTGTCGGTCATGAGGCGGGCCTTGGGTGTTGCGACGATATGCAACGCTCTAGGGCCGTGCCGGGCCAAAGGCAAACGCTGCCGCAGCATTGTCCCGAATTTCGCCACAGTCGGCTGGCATGAGCCGGACTTGAACGCCAATGGGTCGTCGCTTAGGCTGATCCCGAGGCAAGAGGCACAAGGCCCGAAGTCAGGCAAATCACGAAGGTCACACCCATGTCCGAGACCCGCAATATCGAACGGCTGAGCGCCGACGCCGCCATGGCCCGCGCGCGCAAGAACGACCTGCGCCGCTATCCATCGCCCGACCGCGACGGCGACAGGCTCTATCCGCTGGCCTCGCCCACGGTCACGCCGTCGTTCCAGATCGGGGCCGATGACACGATCTTTGCCATCGGGTCCTGTTTTGCCCGCAACGTCGAAAAGGCGCTGCACGCCGCCGGCAAGCGGGTGCTGTCGCGCGAGTTCGAGCTGGGCGACATCGGCGCGAGCCTCGAGGATGCCGCGAATTTCTTCAACAAATACTCGATCCACTCGGTGCTGAACGAAATCCGCTGGGCGCTCGAGCGTGACACATTTCCGGGCGCTGACATCATCTACGAGACCGCGCCGGGGCGCTACTGCGACCCGCAGCTTGGCATGGCGCGGCTCGATTACCCGCTCGACCAGATCCTCGCCTTTCGCCATCGCTACCTCGACGCGATGGCGGCGGTGGCCACGGCCGATGTCATCATCCTGACGCTGGGCTATGTGGAGACGTGGTATGACCGCAAGCTGGGGCTCTACCTCAACGTCGTGCCGCCGACGCAGATCATCAAGGCCGAGCCCGACCGCTTCGAGTTCCGCGTGCTGAGCTATGCCGACATCATGGCGAGCCTCGAAGAGCTTTACGCCCTGCTGATCAAGCACCGCACCAAGCCGCTCAAGATGCTGGTGACGGTGTCGCCGGTGCCGCTGCTGGCCACCTTCCGCGACATGGATGTGCTGGTGGCCAATGCCTATTCGAAATCGGTGCAGCGCGCCGCGCTCGACGAGTTCGTGCTGGGCAAGCCGGGGGTGGATTATTTCCCCTCCTACGAATTCGTGGCGCTGAGCAACCCGACCGTCGCCTGGTCGCGCGGCGATTATCGCCACGTGAGCCAGGACGTGATCAACCTCATCATGTCCAACGTGCTGACCCATTACGTCGAGGGGGCCGAAGGGCAGGCGCCCGACGCCAGGGGTGCCATCTCGCCCGATGCGCTGCTGTCCTCGGTGCGCATGATGCTGAAACTTGGCAGTTTTCAGGAAATCTCGGACATTTGCGCGACCCATCGCGCCATCGCCGATGCCGATGTCGAGGTGCTGATGATCGAGGCGACCGCCGCGCGGCGGCTGGATCAGCTCGACGCGTCCTATTCAGCGCTCGACAAGGCGCATGAGATCGCGCCGGATCGGCCCGATGCGCTGGAGCGGATGATCATGCTCTGCCGCCCCCTGCGCCGCAAGGCCGATGCGCGCAGCCTGCTCGACCAGCACGCGCAGACCTTTCCCGCGCGCAGCGATTTCCGCGAGAAAGTCACCTGGCTCTGACCTGACCGGCCGCAAACCACCCGGAAAACAGCCGCGCGCCATTGACCTTGGCGGCGGGAGGGCTTTGTTATGGGGCATCTTCCAAACCCATGAAAGAGAGAGATTGCCATGGCTTTCGACCTGCCCGACCTTCCCTATGCCCATGACGCGCTGGCCGCCAAGGGCATGTCGCGCGAAACGCTCGAATATCACCACGACCTGCACCACAAGGCCTATGTGGACAACGGCAACAAGCTGATCGCCGGCACCGAATGGGAGGGCAAGACCCTCGAAGAGATCATCATCGGCACCTATAACGCGACCGCTGTCGCGCAGAACGGGATCTTCAACAACATCAGCCAGTTGTGGAATCACAACCAGTTCTGGGAGATGATGGGGCCGGGCACATCCGCGATGCCGGGCGAGGTCGAGTCGGCGCTGACCGAGGCGTTCGGCTCGGTCGCGGAGTTCAAGACGCAGTTCGGCGCGGCCGGTGCCGGGCAGTTCGGGTCGGGCTGGGCCTGGCTGGTCAAGGATGCGGACGGCAGCCTCAAGATCACCAAGACCGAGAACGGCGTGAACCCGCTGTGCTTTGGCCAGACCGCGCTCCTGGGCTGCGACGTGTGGGAGCATTCCTACTACATCGACTTCCGCAACAAGCGCCCCGCCTACCTCACCAATTTCCTCGACAATCTGGTGAACTGGGAAAACGTCGCCAGCCGCATGTGATGGCCGCGACATGACAAAAGGCGGCGCCCCGTCGCGGGCGCCGCTTTGCATGCAGGGGGCAGGCGATGTCGGAGGGCGGCAAGGGCGTCTGGGCGATGGTGGCAGCCTGCACGGTCTGGGGCCTGTCGCCGCTGTTCTATGCATGGCTTTCGCATGTGCCCCCGCTCGAGGTTCTCAGCTACCGTTGCCTTTGGTCGGTGGTTGTCTTTGCCGCGATCCTGGGCTGGCAGGGGCGGATCGGCGCGGTGGTGGCGGCGCTCTCGACCCGGCGCGGCGTGCTGATCGTCACGGCGTCGGCGGTGTCGATCTCGGCCAACTGGCTGGGCTTCATCTATGCGGTGTCGGTCGGCCATACGGTCGAATCGTCGCTGGGCTATTTCATCTTTCCGCTCGTCGCGGTGCTGCTGGGCCGGGTGGTGCTGGGCGAAAGGCTGGGGCGCGTGCAATGGGCGGCCATCGGCCTTGCCGCGCTGGCGGTTGGGGTGCTGACGCTCGGCCTCGGCGTGACGCCCTGGATCGCGCTGTCGCTGGCCGTGACCTTTGGCGCCTACGGCCTGATCAAGAAACAACTCGCGCTGGGCCCGGTCGTGTCGGTGACGGCCGAGGTGCTGGTGCTCTCACCGCTCGCGCTGCTGTGGATCGCGGTGATGGGCACCGGGGTGGGCGGCGGGGTGGGCGGCGGCAACGCGCCCGCCACGCATCTGCTGCTCGCGGCCTCCGGCCCGATGACCGCCCTGCCGCTGATCCTGTTCAGCTATGCCGCCCGCCGGGTGCGGCTGTCCACGCTGGGCCTCGTGCAATACCTCAATCCGACGCTGCAATTCCTCTGCGCCGTGGTGGTCTTTGCCGAGTCCTTCACGCTCTGGCACAAGATCGCCTTTCCGCTGATCTGGATAGCCCTCGTGCTCTACTCGGGCGCGAGCCTCGCTCAGGACAGGGCCGCGCGCAGACGCGCCTCGAGCGCGGGCACATCTGCGGCCAGCCACACATAGTCCAACAGCGACGCATCGGCAAAGCCCTCGTCCACCACATGATCGAGCAGCGCCCGCAGCGGCTGCCAATAGCCCTCCGTGTCGAGCAGCACGATGGGTTTTGCGTGCAGGCCAAGCTGCCGCCATGTCAGCACCTCGAAGAATTCGTCGAGCGACCCGGCCCCGCCGGGCAGCATTACGATGGCATCGGCATTCATGAACATGACCTTCTTGCGCTCATGCATGGTCTCGGTCACGACAAGGGTGCTCAGGTCGCGCTTGCCTGCCTCGCGCGCCATCAGATGGACGGGGATGACCCCCAGGTTCTGCCCGCCCGCCGCCTGCATGGCCCGCGCGACCGCCCCCATCAGCCCGACATCACCCGCGCCATAGACCAGCCGCCAGCCGTGGCGCGCCAGCATCGCGCCAAGGTCATGCGCCGCCGCGCCATAGGCGGTCTTGCCGCCCATGCGCGATCCGCAGAAAACGCAGACAGATTTCGGATGGCGCGACATGATGTCTCCCGCGGTTCGGTCAAGGACCGGATTTGCATGATCTTTTGACCAGACATAGCTTGGTTGATATGCTCGCTCAACCGGACGCGGGTCAAGCCTGCGGCCGGTCGGGGAAAACGGGACTTGCGGGGGGGTGGCTGCGTGGCGGTTTCCAACAGGGTGCAATTGGTGCTGGGGGGTGTCGCGGCGGTTGGCGTGGCGCTGGTCGTGCTTGTGCTCGCCCCGCGCCCGGCCCCCGCGCCGCAGGACGCCGCGCCGGCCGAGGCCACGGCGCTGATGCCCGTTTCGCCAAGCGGACAGAGCAGGGAGATTGCGCCCGAACCTACACCCGAACCTACACCCGAACCTACTCCCGAACCGGCGCCCGAACTTCCTCCCGAACCGGCCCCCGAACCCGCGGTCCAGACACCCGAGGCGCCGGCCGAAGCCATCGTGCCCGAGGCTGCTGAGGTCGAAGAGGCGGACGCCGCCGGGAGCGTGGCCGCCGTGGTCACCGACCAGCCTGCCGCAGACGCGCCGCAGGAGGCGGCCGCCGTTGCCACCGCCCTCGCTTCCGATCCCGCTCCTGATCCGGCCACCGCCGCCGCCACCGCCGCCGCCACCGACGCCGCCACCGACGCCGCCATAGATCCCGCCACCGCCCCCGTCACCGCCCCCGTCACCGCCCCCGCCACCGACCCCGCCACCGACCCCGCCACCGACCCTGCATTGCGTTTCGACCTCGTGCGGATCGAGCCTGACGGCAGCGGCATCGTCGCCGGTCAGGCGCCCGCAGGCAGCGTGGTGGCGGTGCAGGTTGGCGCGGCGACGGTCGAGACGGTGCTGGCCGACGCAAACGGGCGCTTTGTGGCCTTCCTGTCGCTCGCGCCGGCAACGGTGCCGCGCCTGATGTCCCTGTCGGCGCTGGTGAACGGGGAGCCGCGCAGGTCTGATGGAACGGTGATCATCGCGCCTGCGGAGCCGGTTGAGGCCGAGGTCGCATCGGTCGAAGAGGCCCAGACTGCGCCCGCCGCTGCGGAAGCAAGCGGGGACGCGGTTGTCGCTCTTGCCACGCCTGAAGCCACGCCTGAAGCCACGCCCGAAGCCATGACCGGGGCCACGCCCGAAGCCCTGCCCGAAGCCCTGCCCGAAGCCCTGCCCGAAACCATGACCGGGGCCACAACCGAGGCGACGGACGGGTCCACAACCGAAGGTGAGGCCGTGGCGCCAGAGACGGCGCCCGAAACCGACCTCGCCGCGACGCAGGGCCCCGCATCGGACATGCCCGCAGATACCGTCGTCGCCGAGGCGACCGGCCCCGGCGTCACACAGAACAGCCAGACCGTGCAGGCCCCGGACCCGGCGCCGCTGGCTGGCGCGGATCCCGCGAGCGACCCTGAAAACCCGGCCGCGCCGGATAGCGCAATCGCCGCGCTTTCCGTCGAAACCTCGCCAGCGACACCCCCCGAAACCTCGCCAGCGACACCCCCCGAGACTGCGCCGGCGGCAGCCCCCGAGGTTGCGCCGGCGACAGGCAGCGAGGTTGCGCCGGCGGCAGCCCCCGAGGTTGCGCCGGCGACAGGCAGCGAGGTTGCGCCGGCGGCAGCCCCCGAGGTT
>Ga0100403_1000483_pt1 | contig 39585 bp, 56 predicted proteins | sample CryGeymet201501t_FD_83663 | JGI IMG/M metagenome (GOLD analysis project Ga0100403, IMG submission 83663) | Groundwater microbial communities from Crystal Geyser aquifers in Utah, USA - Crystal Geyser metaG 2015-01t | ecosystem: Environmental > Aquatic > Deep subsurface > Groundwater | place... | reverse complement strand
TTCTCCATCAAGATCAGGTGTATCTTCAATTACTTCTCCATCAAGATCAGGTGTATCTTCAATTACTTCTCCATCAAGATCAGGTGTATCTTCAATTACTTCTTCAATCAAAGATTTTTCAACCATCTCAACAAGATCTTCTTCTGTGTAAGATGTTATGTCAAGGATGTCTCCTTTTTTATAACCATCAAACTTTTTTAAAACTTTATATTTCTTTTCCATATACTATAATTATACCATTTTAAAAAAAACAATACAACAAATTTATAAGCCGACCTTCTTATTTTGTTGCTTCTTATAATCGTTTCTATTCTTCAAAACTTCTATTTGTTCTTTTTCCATCTTATCAGGATCTATTCCAGTATCTATGATTGAAACTAAGCCATATCTAACTGCATCCATAGGATCTGACATAAAGTGATTTGGTACTCCTAGTGGATTACCATCTTTATCTTCTTTCCATGCATAGTTTTCATAAGATGCCCATATATGCTTGCTTCTTTTTGTAACTGATATTCTTAATCCTGATACAATTTTAATACCATAAATAACTGAATCTTTTCCTTTCTCTACTGGCATAATATCTACACCATCATCTGCTATTTCCTGGATAGATTTTGGTTCAGCACAATCAGCAAATGTAACTGCTGTCTGGCCATCATTAATTATTTTAGTAGATACGCTTTCGTTTTTGATAAATGTACCATGAGCTAATTCATCTAAGATATATCCACCATTGTGATAGTAGATATTTACCAAACATAATGGATCAGGAAACCATCCGAAGTCCAGGCCACGTGCTACTAGTCTTGCTTCATGTGGTAGTTCATCAATCAATCTCCATCCACTATAAATTCTTCCACGAACAGTTTCAGGAACATATCCACGAATCTTATGATGAAAATAATCTGGCTTTGTAAATTCATATTCTGAATATCTTTTGATTGTATGTTTATCTAGGTTATATAAATTATCTAAATATGAACTGTTTACAAATAAAACATCATTCATATCTTTCTTAAGAACTGGTATATAAAATCCTTCAACACCATCTACTGGAATTAAATCAAACCATTTTTGAATTATCCAATGATTCTTTGGTGGTGGGTTAAGAGATAATATAATTATTATATCTCCCTTCTTGGTACGAAGCGAATCATCTAATGTCATAAATTCATCTTCACCAACTTCTTCAGCTTCTTCAATCCAAACAACGTTGTATTGGGCCAAAGACTTCAACTTAGCTGTCTGTGATGATGTAGATGCTCTAAATCCATGAGCCTGGATGCTATTCTCTCCATACTTAGCAGACATATCATTATCGGTTATATTTAATAGGTTCATTAATCGCTGTTCTTCAAAGCGATCTTTCAACTCTCTCCAGCATGAATGTCTTATATCACTATGCACAGAACGCATTATAGCTGCACGCATATATGTTGGATCAACTAATTTAGCTGTAAGTAGCTGTGATGCTGCTGTTGAACGCCCTGCTCCACGCCCACCCATAAAGATAATATACCTAATTCTTGGATTAGGTGTAAAAGCTGGAGCAAATTTTGCGTTCACGATTTGTTTCATTATTTTATTAAAGGAACTATTTGTCTCCAAATGTTCTCTGTTAAATAAGCACAAGGTTCTCCAGTATCACTATTAATCGGTGATCCGATAGTATCCATAACATATTCCACGACATGAAATATCTCATGGCCTATAACTGGTAGTCCTGGATTCTTTACCCAAACTAAGATGGCATTGTTTTTAAATCTAATTGTCTTGCCACCCTTACCCCTGAAATTGATTGGTATTAATTCTTCATCATCAAGATCATACTTACATCTATTCCTAATATATTTTATAACTTGTGCTTCAGTTGTACCGATAGTAAATAAAATATCAATCGGATACATACCTGCATCAAGTGTTTTAAATATTGGTTTAGCCTTGATCTTCTTCTTCATTTTCTTCATCATCTTCCTTAGAGAAATCACGTACGACTATTGTATTTCCTTTTAATGGCTCACCACCTGACATGACATCAGTTTTTTTAGTCATTCCATGATTAGATGAAAGAATAAGACTAGCAATCGTTGAATTATATACTCCTGCAAGGCCTTGTGTTATAAGTCTTTCCTTCTGAATATCTTTTAACATCTCTAAAGCCTTTGAAAAGTCTGCATGTTCTTTTCTCCATTCATAAAGCGTACTCACGACAACTCCTAAATAAATAGCAAACCCTTCAATTGTAGGAAGCTTAACAGTCAATCTTATATCATATTCTGTTGATCCTTGTGATCCTTCATACTTAGCAGTTTTTTCTATTTCATCCTTGCATTGTAAAAGATACTCATCAACTTTTTTGATATAAGACTTCTTGTATTTAGTTGGCCTTCCTGTTCTTGCCATATTACTTTTTTAATAACTCACTAGGAGTTTTAATGTTATCTTTTACCTTTCTCCATGTAGCTTTCATATCAAATACTTGCATTGAATCGCCTGGAATTGGCTTAGTTGATGCATCAAAGAGTATAAAAGCGTACATTCCATCAGCTTTATCGCACAATTTCTTCATTTTTGCAGCTAATTTCATGCGTTTTAGCTCTTTTTTCTTAGCTTCTACTAGCTCATCTACCTTCTTTTCTAGTATAGGAGATAATACTAAGCCATTTTCTTTTGCTTTTTTCTTATTAATCTTGGAGACCATATCGTTGTTTCGTTTTATCTTTTAATGGTTCAATCTTTTCAATTGGTTCTGTTAGTTTTAATATATCCTTCATCATAGCTATAGAATCTTGCCTTGCCAAAACTATAACAGCTAATTTTATTGGATCTTTTTCTTCTATATCAGAAACCTTATCATACTTTGAAATGGTAAATTCCAGGTGTCTCTTTAAGAGTTCACCTGTTTTACCTGCGTATAATGTTGTTAGATCAAACTGTTCCATTAATCAACAATTAAGACTGATAATGATTCCATTTGACCGACTGTAATATCTTGTGGAATGATTGATAGATCAATAGGTTTAAGTTCTAGCTCAATTTCTTCTGCCATGAATTTATCCATGTTAGCTATTTGATCTTCTCTTTCTTTGATAGCTGGAGCATGTTTTTCTTTTAGTGTACTTAGCTCTGCATCAAATGCTTCCTTATTTTCTATTTTATAGTTTTGGTTTTCTATTACTGGATTACCTGCTTCATCCTTAGCTGAATGTTTAACGTTTAATTCTACACGTTCTTTATCATAAGCATTAAATATCTCTGAAGATTCAGAAGCTTTTTTGATTTGATTAATCATTGGTTTAATAGCTTCTTTGTTTTTAGATATATTGAACCCAAACTTTACACCCCTTAAATTACTTAATGCGTTTAATGCTCTGTATAATGCATAAAAATCACTTCTACTTTGTTTTATTTTCATATTTTTTATATTTTTTTAATTTTATTAATAAATTCTTGAATATAGCGACTAGAGACCGACCTTCGCCATATTCTTTTTTTTAAACTCACTACGTCTCTTTTTTAACTTTCTTTCTTCTATCTTTAAAGGATTAGTCATATCATCAAACATGTCTGCCATTTCCTTTTTATACTGTAGCTTTCCAGGAAGTAATATGTCGTCTTGATCTGATTTCAATAACTCTTTTTCTAATTTTTCCTTTAATAAAGGATTGATTATTACCATATTATTCTGCTGGTGCTTGTTCTGCGACCTTTGGGCTATTTTGTACTGGCTGTTGTATTGGTTGTGGAGCTGGTGGTAATGGGATGTTCTTTAATGCATAAACTCTATCCAGTAAGTTAGCTCTACGTATAGGATCTTGTTCCATTTGAATCAATGTAGATATTGTTGCTAGGTTATCTGCTAGATCTGAATTTTCTCCAACGATTGTGATATAGATTCTGTTTAATACTCCATCCCAGATCTCCTTCATGTTTTCAATCATAGGATTGAATTGTATAAATTCTTCTAGTTTAGCTGCTTTGATTTGCTCTCTCATGGTTGCATCATGTGGGCCAATCTTTGCTAGGTTATTTATATACCAGGAATCTACAGCAAGCTTCCTGAATTGATCTAGCATCTTAACATCACCTGTAATTCTAATTATATCCTTAGCTTTCATGTCTTTTATAATTATAGGTAATACCCATTCTTTATAGATTTTGGTATAAGCGATAGCAATTTTTTGTCTTATTTCTATAAAGTATTTACCAGCATTTTCATCAAGTCTATTTGCAAGAACAAATGGAGTTCCTGATGGCATATTTCCACCCTGAATAATATCAAACGTATGAGCTACCTTATCCATTTCTTCAATAAGATTATTTCTACGTGCAATTAATTGATCTAGGTTTTGTAATCTAACATCTACTTGTGATAGATCTTTAGATTTTATAATCCTTCCATTCTCAATATCAGTTCTTATGTTTTGGAATGTTTGGTTATCAGAAGATTTAAACACAACTGTACCTGCCCAATTTAAACCTTCCTGGATTTGATTATCAATATCTTTAATAGCAATAATGTAATCAAAAAATGTTTCGTAGATACCTTCACGAAGCCATGTACCTTTGTATGGCCCAAGATGAGCTTCTTTATAAAAGTCTGACATTTTCTTTTTAGCTCCAAATGGTTCAGCAAATAGAATATATGTTTTATCCATATTTTCACCCTTACTTAATCCAGCAGTTACTATTCTAGCTAGAATGAATTTATATTTATCTCCACCTTTTTTACCTTGAGCTTCAAATAGATCAGCTTCTGATACTTCTCCATCTCTTTTAAATATTTCATAAATAGGATTTGTGGTATTTTCTTCAGTTGTTTTTCGTTTAGCACTAAATGTTTTGTTACCACAGTCTGCAATAACAGCATCAATATTATTCCAAATACCTTCCTTAGCCTTAAGATCTGATTGTGTCATTTGATAACGACTTATAATAGGAGAATCATTGACTGTTTTAGCTGTTTCGTTAATTATATACGTATTTGATAGATCACAAGATTGATAGCCATCAGGCATCTTTTCCCATAAAGCATTTCCCCATCCGACATAATACTCAACATCATCTTTAAGTTGTTCATCACGATATGTATCCCAAAGGTATTCTTTCATTGCAGCGTTTAACGTGAAAACTGCAGGATAATCATCAACTGGATTAATAGAAAATGCCAAAAAGTTCTTAGTATCTATTCTAAGATTTTTTACAGTTGAATCTATATGTACTTTTGTTGGATCTAACCAGTACTGGTATTGTCCTAGTTCATCTATTTTATCATCTTCACCACCTTTATTTTCAAAAAAGGCAATACGCTTAATTCGCTTATATGCAGACCTATGAACAGATTCAGAAATCTCTGTTGATTTGCCTTCATAGTTTGTTAATTCCGACTGGATAATTTTTAAAATATTCATGTTGATTGTAAAAAAATAAGATATTAAGTTATATATATAATTATACCATTTTTAATAATGCAATACAACAAAAAACAGACCATAAGTGGCTTTTAAAGCGACCTACAGTCTGTTTTTGTACTGGAAGTGTGGTTTAACCCCTGTTCCAGTTCACTTTTACTTCTTTTTTAATTCCTTTTTTAACTCACTACCTATTTTCTCCATAACATTTCTAACAAGATTATCTTTAAACTTAGATGTTTCAGCAAGATTTTTTTCCATCTTCTTCTTAGCATCCTTCATGGCTTCTCCCATAGCTTCTAAAATCAATAACCATCCATTAACATATTCAACTCCCCTGTTACCAAACATCCATTGTTTTAGTTTAAAGTTTGTTGCACCATCACATTTTGGTTCTACTAGATCTATACGATTATTCCTATAGTCTACCTTTACAAATACGCTTATACCTTTATGGTTATAACAATAAGTTTCTTTTAATTTTTGTTCCATTTTATTCTTTAATGTTATTAATGTTCAAATTAATATCATTTATTTTTACTTTTGCTTGACCTTTCCTTATTCCCCAGGAAATTGCAAAAGCATAATAATGTAATAAAACACCTACCCCAACTAGAAAGCTAAATGCTTTCAATAAATCAAATAGTTTTTCCATATTAGTAAATAATTACTGCTTTACAAATAAAGAACGCTAATGATGCTAACAAAATTATATTTCTTTTCATAATTAATTTAATACCCAAAATTTAATACCACTTGATAAATGGGCGACCAACCATTTACCCCTGACTTCTAAATCCATTACTTTTACCTTATCACCGATTAAGGATATAAGATGATCATAAGAACTTGAATTTACTGCATTATTTTTTTTGCTCATATATTATATATTATACAACCAAATAAACCATCCGACAACTAATAAAATGTAACAACACATAATAACATTCCCCCAAAACCTATCTACTCTTACTGATCTATCTTCCTTATTTGCTAGTTTATTTTTCCATTGTATAGCAAATTTATTTGTTTTCCAAATATCTTTTTTATCCATATTATTTTTTAACTATTACATGTTTACCATCTTCTTCCACGACCTTTAGACCTTCACCTAATAAACTTACTGGATCACTCAACTTTTCAATAGTTATCTTATAATTACCCAAAACTTTTTCTTGACTATAAACATTCTCTAATGTAGTAGTGAATTTAGTAGCATTATAACTATCTAAAATTCCACAAAGATAAGCTGTAATTTCTATAAAATGTTTATGACCTTTAATTTTTTCTGTTTTATCCATTGATTCTGTTTTAACCATAAAATTATATTTTACTAGGTAATAATACTTCAGTTTTATATCTTCTCCATTCTCTTACTGCCTTTGTATTACGTTCTTTGTCATAATACTTTTTCCAATGGCCTTTATAATTTACTGTAGCTAGTCTTTCAGGAAATAAAACAAACTGAATTGTACGTCTTGAACACTTGCTTTCATACTGACGTGCAATCTCTCTAATAGGTAGTCCTGAAGATTTATACAAGTAAATTATTTGTTCTTTATCTTCAGGTGTAAGTTTAATCCTACGATCAGCAGTTTTTGGAAGATCTAAATTTTGTCTATCTTTTTCCCAAAAGTAACTCATATTATTTTTTGGCCCATCTAGCCTTGTTAGCTTTTTTAGCTCTATCCGACCTTTGCTCTTTCGTCATTGTTTTTAAACTTCTTTTACCGAGTTTACTATAATGCTCTTTGATTATTTCTTTTTCTGTTTTCATATTTAATAAATAATTATAGGTTCTTTTTTATAAGGTGATAATATTATTTGTTTTGGTTTTATAATTCCTAATGTACATTTAAAACAAATCTTTTTTAAAACTGGAATCTTACCAAAAAATAATAATCTTTTATAACCAACAATTTTATATGGTTCACCATTACAATCTGGGCATGTTTTATTATAATTCTGTATTTGTGCCATAACTAAAATAAAGTTTCCTTATTCTTGTGAGTATAGACCACATACTTACCTACATAATCCTTAATAATTAATCCTTTCTGTTCTGCTTTCCTTAGTGTTGCATGAGTAGCATGGGATAGGAAACCCCATTTTGTATTACCAGCTAGATCCCAAGTATAAAACCATACATCAGGAAATTCAGCTAGAAAGTTTAAAACTATTTCTTCGCTGGTATACTTTCTGTCTGGTTTAACCATGTTGGTATACCTTGTTCTTTTCTCCTGGAGATTATCTTTTTGTTTTTGAGTTAACATATAATTATTGTTTAAATGAATTAATATAACTATCGGTTTGTTCGTAACTTGGAAATGGAAAGTAAACACCTGTATTTTCTGATAATGCTTTTGTAACATCTTCCCAGACTTGATCAATTTGTTTTGTTGTAAGTTCTGTTGTGCTTGTTACTTCAAACTTTGCGTTTGCCACCTGGCGAAAAATACTTTTAATACTTTCTTTTGTTGGCCTTATTTCTAAATCTTTAAAAGCTTTTTGTAGTGATACACCATTCTCTACTAGAATATCAGCAATCTCTTGAAAACCTTTGTGTAAGGCACGATTCTGTAATAAAGTCCTTTGTCTTTCTTCTTTATCCATAAAATTTTTTATTATGTAATTCAAGATGGTGTTTACGACATAACCATTTAACTTTTAATGGGCTACGATAATCAGGATGATGGGCTTCAGTTTTAATATTTCCACATTCTTCACATGGTAGCTTAACTAATACTCCACTTCTTATGGCATTATTTACTTTTTGTCTTGCTATATTTTTACCCTTAAATGTATTTCTACGTTTTTGTTGATATTTTATTATTTGTTCTTTTCTTTCAGGATTTTTAAATCTTTCTTTTTCATAATTAATATAGTGATCTATATTTTTTCTATAATTTTCTTTTACATCATTTCTATAGCATAGTTTACACTTACCAAAATATCCATCTGATAAATTACTATTTTTATAAAAATTCTCTACTGATTTTATTTTTTTACATCTATAACATTTTTTATTCATACCCTTATTATACATTAAATGGTATTAAAATGCTAGAAAGGTATCAAAATGGAATGTCTTCTGCATTAATTTCTTCTTCAGGATACTCTAGTGTATCAATACTTTCTTGTTTTGGTTCTGAAGTTTTTGCTGGTGCTGCTTGAGCTGGCTTAGATTGTGTATTACCTGGAGTATTACCAAACTGAATTGTATCGGCAATAACTTCTGTACGATATTTCTTTTCACCAGACTTTGCATCATCCCATGATCTAGTTTCCATACGACCTTCTACTAAAATACTACTTCCTTTCTTCATGTAAGTTGCAACATTTTCTGCTGTCTTACCCCAAACAACAATGTTATGATAATCAGTTTTCTCCTGACGTACGCCATTTGAATCTTTATAAACACGATTTGTTGCTAAACTGAAAGTACAAACCTTATTACCACCTGTTATTGCTTTTAATTCAGGATCTCTTGTTAGATTTCCTACTAAGATTGCTTTGTTTAGATACATATATTTTATTTGTTAAATTTACTAATAAACTTATAAGCAAGTACATGATCGCCCATGTCCTTGAGAACTATACCCTGACCTTCACCTTCATAACCAATTTCCTTTAACCAATTTTGGTATAACTTATCTGCTTCTAGCTTTGCTTGTTCTTCTATTTCCAATCTAGCCTTTTCTTCTTCTTCTCTTTTCTTATCTTCTTCAGCTTTTACTCTAGCAGCTTCTTTTCTATTATTTTCATCAATAATATCCTGCTTTTCTTTTTCTGCCTTCCTTAAAGCTTCTTGCTTTTCAAGTTCAGCTTTTTCTTTAGCTAATTCAATATCTCTTTTAGCTTTTTCAGCTTCTTCTTCTCTAGCTTTCTTTTTTTCTTCTTCAATCTCTTTTTCTCTAGCTATTTTATCTTCAGTTTCTTTTATCTTTGCTTCTCTAGCAATTAGATAATCTGTTTTTCTTACAGTTACATAATCAGCAAATTCTTCAGAACCCATAGATAGAATAAACTCATCTGTAACTTCTATACCATCTCCTATCCCTGCTAATTGATTTTTTCTTTCTGGTAGAACTAACAGACGATCTGCTATTTCTTGTTTTTGTTTTGCTTCTTCTTCAAAAGCCTTTAATCTATCTTTTTCAGGTTCTAGGATTGCTATCAATTCCTTTTGTCTTGCCATTATTTTTCTATTGATTTCAGTAAAAAAACTTCTTTTATTTAAACCAAATTCTTCAATAGCAGTTATAACCTTACCAATAGCGATTCTAGCTTCTTTAACCTTCTTAATTTCTTCTTTGTTGTCTATGTTTACTTCAACGATTGATGCAGTTTCAGCTACTATAGCTTTTAATTCTGCTTCAGTTCTATCAAATTTTACTAATTCTTGTTCATCCATAAAATTATTTTATATTATTTATTGTTTCATTAATAAGATTATCGCCTTTTTTCAAACCAATTCTTAACTTCTCCTGCATTACTGGATCTGGGTACACCCTTTGGATCAATAATGACTGTTTAAAGTTAGGATTAAATGCTGCAAAATCTACCCATTTCTTTCCTGTAAATAACATTTGCTGGTTCATCTGCCAAATATATCCTTTCTCTATTTCAAACTTACCTGTCTTTTTAAAATCATTAATCATCTTTAAATGTTTATGATCTTCAAAAGCTTTTATCTCAACTAAACCATCTGAATCTAAAACTTCTCTATCAGGACTTGCTCCACCATATTGAGATATTTCATCATTTGTTACAAATCCAACTAATCCAAGTTTTGTTTCAGTCTCCATTTCATATATTTCAGCAGCTAGTGGTTCAAACTCATTACCCCTACTTGTCTGATCATTTGAAAAGTTTTCTTTTACAATTGGATTTGCTGAATATAATTCACTTACTGCTTTATAACAAATTGTCTCCAGGCCCACTCCACCAGTTCCTATTGCATCTGCATGACTGGCTGAAAGTGGATACTTCTTTTTCAATTCAAACCATTCTTCAGATTGCTGATCTACATTATGAATTTTTATCATCTTTTTTTAATCCTTGCTCTAGGACTTTCTTACGATTAATAATTAGTTTATCAAATTCCTTACCCTTACCTTTATTATTTTTATAATAATTTGATAATTCTACAAGTGAAGTTATTGCTTCAATTTCTTTTACCCATGTAGGATCTATAACTACTTCTGTTGATTGTGTCTCTTTCTGCATTTCTTCTTCAACATAAACTTGTGCTAATTCTTCAGGACAAGCTTTACGTAACGCATGCATTTCTGCAACTTTAGCTATCATGGTTCTTGGTTTTGATACCCATAGATTTCTACCTGTTGTATATTCTTTGAAATATACCTTAGCAGCAAATTCTCCAATATAACCATCAATCTTTCTTTTAACTATAATAGAACAACTGATTATAGTATCACCATCCATTTCATAAGTTGGTTCTGATACTCCAACTACTCCACTTCTCATTCCTATCTTCCTGGAATAGTCTATTGAGTTTATCAATGAGTATCCATTACCATAAGGAATTGCGTATATATTCTTTTCTAAAAAATCTTTAAAACTAAACCCTCTAGACATTCCTTCAAACATAGCTGTTTTCATGTTTGCTAAACTCAATCCCTTAAATGTTGTACTAAGTAAAACATTTTGGATCTCTTGTTTTTGAAGTTCTGTATTTATCTCTTTTGTTATTATTTCTAAGTTACTCATGTTTGTTTAATTAATTATAATCTACATTCACACTTTTGCGTTCCGACATTCGCCATGTGTGGTTCTCCTGGATAAACTGCTTCCATGCATCCTATTTCTCCAGTATCTTCACATATTTCACAATCAAATTTTTGTGCTTCTGCATGCTCGCCACAGTCTGCACAGAAACCATTGACTATTAAAGCATCACAGCACTCACTAAATCCTTTCATGTTATATAAATAAATTAATAATAAATTTTGTGATAGCTCCAATAAAGAAACTATCTGGGGGGAATTGACCAGATGCCACCCAACTCATAAATCCAATAAAATCTATAACCAAAACTATAAGAATAAAATTTACAATGTACTTCATTTTATTTAATAAGATGTTCTAATCTTTTTACTGTTATACTAATAATTCTATTTCTAAATTTTCTACAACCATTTTCATGTAACCCTGTTGCCAATCTACCACAAATACAAAATATAGATTGTTTATCAGATTCTTCATTTTTAACTTGTCTATATGTTGTTAGCCATTCACTAAAATGTTTATCTTGTAAATATTGTAATTTATCTGTTATTTTCATAAATTATCTCCAACAACTTTCAGATGCTGACCAATCACCTGTGCCACGATTCTTATAAATCCATGTGGCCATTGCTTTGTTATCTTCTTCTTTAGTAAGATCTAACCCAAGTTCAGTTGCTTTTGCAAACCATACAGAATTAATTGCATACTTACCTACATCAACTGACTTATTATTATTTCCTGTCATTAATACCTGACCACTTGGCCCATAATGTCTTGCAGATCCTTTAACTCCTTTTCCTGCTGGAGTTCTCTTACCACTTTCACAATCTGCAATTCTATCTAATATCGGAGCTTCAATTTCTACTTCTTTAATTACCTGTGTTGGTGGTAGTGTTACTTCTTTTGGATTAAAGTATCCACCTGCTTCAAACAATAGATAACCTGCTCCGACTATTAATGCTAATATAAATACTTTTTCTAAAAACTTGTGAACCCTATACTTAAACACTTGCCAAGCTGTAGCGTGTGGGTATATATCTCTAAGACGTTTACCCATATAGAACACTTTTGTTGATTTCATAAATCTATATTTTAGGAAAGGATTATATTAATGTTTTCTCTCCTATCTATTAGGATAGCAAACTGTTAGGATATGTCAAATATAAAAGTCCAGATTTTGAGCTTTATATTATAATGGTTAAAATAGTTATACACAGTTTATTTTTTTAAAAAACTAAAAATATGTGCAATTACATCAACAGTCCATCCATCACCTATTACTCTTGCTGCTTTATTTCTATTTAATATTTTAGTATATCCTTCTGGTAATGTTTGGCATCTTTCTAATTCTAATTGAGTAAAATATCTTATTGATTCACCATCAAATAAATAATATTCTTGTGGTGATTCCATAATAGTGTGTATTTTGTCTCTCATAGCTCTACCACGTCTAGTTTTTGATGTTGGATAGCTTAAATCAAATCCTTCATTTATTCCTATGTCTGTATACCCTTTTTTTGTTGCTTCTTTAATTCTTAAATAAGTTTTTTCACTATCATAGACTATAGTTCCCCATCCTTTTTCAATAACTCTCCTTATAATTTTTTGTGGATTAACACAATTATCTCCTTCTGATTCTAATATAGCTCTAGATTTTTCTCTTTCTGTATATCCATCTTCTAAAATAGATTGTAATTTTATTTGTTTATCTTTTGGTTGTTCTATTCCTGATATATTAGTCCAGTAAAATCTATTTCTTAATTGTGCTGAAACTAATTGCGAATTTATATTATACATTTTTACATCAGGATATATTTCTTTTAATGTATCAGTTATAATATTTTCCCATTCTTTTTTCATTTTTACATTTTCAAGTAAAAAATATTTTGGTTTTATTTCTTTTAGCAATCTAATATATTCCCAAAATAATCCTGACTTACCATCAAATCCTTCTCTCTTACCAGCATTTGAAAATGATTGGCAAGGAGATCCACCAATTAATAAATCTATACCCCCCCCTACAACGTCTTTGGTTACTTTTGTAACATCTCCTAATTGAATTATATCTGGGTAATTATCTTTAGAAACTATAAGTGCATCTTGTTTTATTTCACAAGCATAATATTTTTCTATTTCAATTCCACATTTTTCAAGTGCTATTCTTCCACAACTTATTCCATCAAATAATGATAAGACTTTCATATTATTTTTTAGGAGTTACTTTAATATCTAAATGATGTGTATCAAACATTAAAACATTAGATAGGTTTAATATCATTACTCCCACAAGTGTTAAAATATAAGATACTGGAAAAAATAAACCATGTAAATTCCACTGCCATTGTTTAGGTAAATTTTCTTTTTTACTCCATTCTAATTTATTTTCTATTTCTGTTTTATCTTTTTTCATAAAATTATACTTGGAATTTTTTTACTAATCCTTCCGACTGTTTTAATAATTCATTTCTACGATCATTATCTTCTTTAGATGTATTTGGTTGTACAAATCGTGGTGGAGTTTTTTGTACAAACCCATCTTTCTTTAAAGCAAATAATCCAGTCCATCCATTAGTTATGGAGTTCTTAATTATTTGAGTATGATCTTGTTGATTCTTCTCTAAAACATTTAACTGAAATTTAATAATAGATGGTGTCATTTTTTGTTTCCTTTCTTTTTTGTATTGTAACCATGCTTCCCATGCTTTTACATTTAACCAATTTGGTAGTTGAATTTCTTCTTTCTTTTCTTTTTTGATAGGTGTATTTATAGAATCTAAATTAGAATTAGAATCTAAATAGTTCTGGCCCTGTGTATAGGGTATACATAGGGTATCTAAATAAAATGATGGAAGTACATAATATCCTTGTTCTATAACTCTTTTTACAAAATTAAGATCTATTTCTTTTAGACAATTTAAAATTCCTTTCTTAACATTTAAACTATCTGTCTCCTGGTGTTTAACAAAGTTTTTAATAATAATAAAACCATCAACATAGTTGATTTTATCCTGCAATCTTACAAACATTTTTTCAAGCATTGATACGTCAATACCTGTTTCAATAGCAATTATTTTAAGTGGTACTTCATACATACCGCTAATATTCGTATGCTCATTTGTGAGTGAGTATATGAACAATAATTTTTCTATTGGATCTAGCCTAGAAACATAGCTGTCATTCCAAAGACGTGTATTAATATATCTTTGTTTATTGTTAGCCATAAATTTTTTCTATCGGCTCACTACCCCTTATGAAGATAGTGATGCGATAGAACATAAGGGTTAATAATTTGTGATAAACGACTATCACAAATACATTATACAATACTATCTTTTTTAATTGCAAGTTTCTTACTGTTAATAACTTTTTTCTCCATAACTTTTCTATTATTTTCTAGTCTATGGCAATCATCAGAACAATATACCCATGCAGGTAGCATACATTTCTTTTGGCATCCCCTTCTTCTACATGTCTTTAAGATCATATTCTTTTTTACCACATTAAAATTTACCAAACTTTTTTTCTAAAAATTCTACACTTTCTTTGTGATGTCTCCAGGATGATGATAGCACAATTTCACATCCAGTATCTAATTGTATTTTACCAACTAGAAAAGCCATATAATTATCAATGGGAAAATGAGCATTTGGTTCTTTTGTAAAGGTATCTTTGCTATTACATACCCCATCTATATCTAAAAATAATATTTTTACCATAAGTCTTTAGCTAAATTAATAATTTCTATGTACTGCAGTATTGCATCTTTGTGAAATTTCGTACCTTCAGAAGTCTTTAAGTGTGTGTAAGGTAGATGGGATTCTAAACTATCGTAGGATAGACGTATAATTTTTTCTACCTTCTTGGCCCTTCTATAATTTTCTTTAAGTTTTATTGCATTGACCATGTTGGATCTTTGATAACCTTAAAATAATAATCAGGTTGATCAGGGAGTTTAGCCATTTCTAATATCTCCTTTCTGATTCTTTGTTCTATAATTATATCATCCATTTTCTCACTTGGATAGCTAGATAATTTATTGATATAATCTATCCTTTCTTGGCCATATCTTTTTATAATTCCTTCTTTAAACATAGCACCTACTTCATTTCCATTAAATCCAGTATTACAGATAGGACATTCTCCAAAGATATTTAACTTATCCCATTTAGAATAACCACGACATACTGACCACGAACGATAATGACCACCCTGTAAATACTCCCAACTAGAAACATATTTATTGCACGCAATACATTTTTTATATTTATACCAATCACGAATACGAACAGAATCAGATACAACTTTCCAGTATCTTTTTTGCATGATATTACTACCATGAGATCCTTGTGGTATTTTTGTTATCCAAGATTGTTTCATATAATTTTAAATTTTCTTAATAATTCTTTAAGTGTCATTTTGTGTTTAACTATTGGATTCTTTGGGTACACTACATTGTGTGCAAATTCTTCTCCTTTTCTATATTTGCGTTTTTTACTTTTATAAGGTTTATTACTTGCGACATAAAATCTATCATCCATCTGATAATATTTATCACCCATTACTTCTTTTCTAAATTCTTCTATTGATATTATACGATTGCCCTTTCTTAAATTGCATGGATAGCATGCGAGTACACACGTTCCAACATTTGTTTTCTTTCTATCTGTTTTTGATTGTGGGTATATGTGATCAAGAGTAAGTTTTCCAATATAAAAATAACGATCACAGTAATAACACCTGCTTCCATAAATTCTAACTAAATCAAATTTAATATCATATTTTTGTTTTGTTGGAATGTTCATGTTCTTTTTCAAGTTCACGTTCTAATGCTGCTAATGCTCTCCACGCATATTTTGCCAAATGTCTTTGGCCATCAGTATCAAATTTAATTCCCATTCCATGTTCAATTAAATGGCGAGTACCTGCATCTTCTTCATCTACAGACTTGCTCTTATCCCACCACAATGGTTCTCCTTTATGATGTTGTTCATTTCCAGCCAATGAAACCCTAGAGACTTCCATAATTGCCAATGGAAAATATTTTAGAACACCACTAAAGACTGGAGTTCTTTTGCGTTCTTCTGCTGTTAAAATTTTGATGTTTTTTGCCATAATGGATAAGTTATCATTTATAATGTTTTAGTGGCCTTCCTGGGCCATTTTGAGCTATTTTTAGCCTTCCTGGGCCTATTTGAAGCTATATCTTCATTTAAATAAGGGGTACAATTCTCACATTCAGCTTTCTTTGTAGTCCTATTAAAATATTGTGCATGACAATCGCTATTACAAGTTTGACATATCATAATTAATTTATAAATTCTCCTGCTATTAGTTGGAGATTTTTTACTTTATAATGCCCATTGCTACCGACCTGAACATGAGCAAAACCATGAGAGTAATTATTTGTATAAGGTGAATAACTAGGATTCAATTCACAAAGACATCCTGAAGAATAACAAGTTATAACTTTTCCATTAATTGTAACTTCTGAATGAGTTGAAACTTTATGAGTATGTGCAACAAGTACACTAGCTTTAGCTTTTAGGAAAGCACCCCTTGCTGGGTTCACAGGTGCAAACATTCCACGAAGCAGCAGATCTCCATGGATAATATCCAACTTACCAGCTTTTAAAATTGTTGTTGTATTAAAAACTTGCATATTATGCTCCTTACTGTGCAATAAAGTTTCAAGCTGAAATTCTTCTACATCTAAAAGTTCAGGAGCTTTTACTGCTAGATATTTTTCAAGTCTTGTATCATGATTTCCTAATAGGAAGTAAATAGGAACTTTTGGAAATGCATTATTTAAAACTGTTAAAAATTCTCTAGTAATTTCTAATTCATCACCAACACTTCTTTTACGTTCAACATTTGTAAAACGTGAAATCATAAAGAAGTCTATGAGATCACCATTTATAATTATGGTATTTATTTTATTTTCCTGGCCATATTTGATGGCTTGTGAAATAGCTTGAACATCATGGTATGGAATATGTAAATCTGATAAGACTAGAATGTTATTATTTTTTGCAGGCAATATAAATCTCTTTGGTTTTGTGGCATCTGATTTTGGAAGATTGTAAAAGTTTTCAAATTTCCCTGGAGTAATATGTATATCTTTATTTAATTTAGATTTACGAGATACCTTACCACGTACCCCACGATAATATCTAATCATTGTTCTAGCTTCTTCAGCATCTTTAAATAGATCTGAATTTTCAGCATATATCTTTTTTGCTATGCTTGTACTTGGAGTATTTATAAACTTTTTAATGTAGTTTTTAACTATTTGACCTTTGTTTATCATATATTAAAATTTCCCACCATGTTTAATGGAGAGTTTAATTAGTTTTTTAAGATCACTTTCGCTTATATTATTTAAACGAAGATAATCTTGTAATAATAAAAATATTTTTGGGAGACGAATAAGATCATTTTTAATGATTAAAAAATTTATTTCACGTTGTAAATTTATTAATATTTTTTGATCTAACTCCATACTATATATTATACTACAAAATATTATTTGAGTATAGTAAATATGTGAATAACTATTGAAATAAATAAAAAGAGTATTGCTACTCTTTTTAAATTGTTAGCGTTTAACTACAATTAGTTTAAACGAAGGATCAACCCATGTTTCATTTAACTTCTGTGCGATACCAAAGGTATCTAAAGTACCAAAAAAAGCATGGAAAAGCTGGTGTTCAGTTTTTTTTACAATAGAGATGTTTCTCTTAGTGTTAGATCCACCATTAATCTTACACTTTCTGTGATGGCGATTTTTAGACATAACTTATTGTTTAAAGAACAGTTTATTTGGGGGAAAAGATAGAATTGAACTATCCCTAACTCGTTCACAGCGAGACGTGCTACCACTACACCATATTCCCCATGTTTCCAGGCATGGATTCAAACCACGATTCTCAGGATCAAAACCTGATGTCCTATCGTTAGACGACCTGGAAAATGTTGCGATTTCTTGATTTGCACAAGTTCTTTGTGGTTATGGGCCACACGTGCTGCTATTACACTAAACCGCAATATGAGAGATTATTTTATAGGAATTACAGTAAGAAATTACCAAATCTCTCATTCCTTGCATATTGCTAAGGTACATTATAATTATACTCTTACGTAAAAACACATGCAATACCACATGTGTTTACGATTGGATTATTTCCTATAACATGACCACATACTTCCTTTTCCTGCAGATAAATTTTCGGCCAAAAATTTAAGAGCAAAATCAGGATTAGTTGCTTGTTCATAGGTAACATTAGGATGATCAGGGAGATGTATCTGGGCTAGTCCGTAAGACATTTCTTGCTCTCCCTTCACAATATTTCTTTTAGGATCAGAAAATTTATAACGACATTCTGATCGCATTGTAGGATTAAATGATCCAGCAGTTTCACATGAAACTATTTGTATCATGATTGCTTCTGAAACATTGTATTTATTCGCATAGTAAGTTATCTTTTCTGGGATTGTTTGCGGAATAATTACTGGAACTATTTTTGCAGGTTCGGCTATCAGCTTTGTGGGTATAACCAACAGGGAACATATAAGCACTAAACTAGCAATTTTAAGTATTTTATACATAATATCTGGGCTTATGCTTCCCAGGAACTCATATCTGCATTACTTCTGCCACATATTAATTATACCAAATATGAAAGTAAAACAATAGTTTACATAGTGTATAACTGTGGTTTCAATTTTCAACTACTATGTACACACAATGTATATACAAAATAAAAACCCCCTAAATGGGGATCTTTATCTATCAACCATCCTGTCGTACATGACGATAAGGAGAGTATCCAATGTTCATATAAGGTTTGTCTTTATAATATCAAATTAAAATGTATATATTTAAAGGCCTTATTTTGAAACTAATTTAATTACTTACCAGCAACTGCTTTTGCTCCACTATATAATCCCATAGCAGATAATATCCCTACAAGGACATCCATTATGGTTTTAAAATCAAGTGTAACTGATCCTGTAAAATATGCTAAAGCATAAAATACAGCACCGATAGCTAAAGCAACTAATGGTATAAAACGTGAAGGAATAAGAAACGCAACTTTTAACAATTGAGTTAATACTACTACAACGACAACAACGACTGCTATATCCATATTAATTACCTAATAACTTTGATAATGTAGATGGGCCGACTATACCATCTATGAATAACCCATGTAATTTTTGAAAGCTTACAACTGCAGATAATGTCTGTTTTCCAAAAATACCATCAACAGATACTCCTAATAGTTTTTGAAGTTCTTTAACATCTTCACCTTTCATTCCAACTTTTAATGTTCTTTCAAAGACAAATTCAGGATGCTCTTGCCAATCATTTAATTTATCATTTACATAAGCACAGAATATCATTCTAACTTTTATATATTCATCAGATATAAATCTTAATCCATTTTCTGTTGAATTATGTAATCCCCATGAATCCTGTATAAAAATACCCTTAACACCATCCATCATCCCATACTCTATTGCTGTAACTGAATGACGAACTATATCATAATTTGAATTTGTTACATCAGGTTTACTATCCCATTCTGCTCTAGGAAACTGAAACCATACCATTAATGGTTTTGCATTTTTACCAACTCTACCACTTTCCATTATTGTAGCTATAGCATCAACATCAAAAGAAGATTGATAGTAGTTTTTAATTGTAAAAATCTTTGCTATTTGATTATCAGATTCTTGACGAACCAGTTTAGAAATACCAGTATCATTTAGATTCATTGATGGTAATAATACTTCAAGAGTTAAACCTTTCTTTCTAAGTAATTCCAATGCTTCTACTCCTATCATTCCACCACCTTCATTGCTTCTGTAATTATATAGATCAGCAGAAAACTCAATAAACCTTCCTTCTTCAAGTAGGTTTTCAATACCACACATAAGATCACATGTTTGCATTACGCAACTACCTGATCCATCTTGGTTACGAACTGGATATTTCGGAACATCACTAAATTTTTTTTCTTTCCATTCCACAAAGTTACCTAATGCAACTTCTTTTTTCCAGTCTTTAGCTTTTAATTCTTCAGACCTTGTATCTTCTAATGCTCCTGTAAATGTTTTTTCTTCCATTTTTTTAATAGTTAATTAATAATTATTTCATTATTTCTTCTTTAGTAATTTTACCATCCTTAAAATCTTTAATCAAGCTTTGTGCTTCTTTTTTGTCAATTAATCCTGCTCTAAGTTTATTACCTAGATAGTTTTCAACTGGTGTATAGCTGGCCCATTCATCAGTATCAACTAATCTTAAGTTAGACTTAGCATTACTACCACCTAATTGTAATGGAATTGTATGATCAAGATTCATATCTTTTGTAGCTCCTTGTTGTTTCTTAATTAATGCTGATTCAACTAATGGTAAGCGTTCTACTATGATTGCACCATTATCAATTCTACGTATTTTTTCTCCCTGGAATAGATAGATAGAAGCAGTTACTGGATCAGTTCCTATTGCCTTTGCATATAAGATAACTTTATCTATAAATGATCCTTCGTCTGGGCTTTTAAATGAATCAATATTAGTTTCTGTATAATCAATATATTCTTCTTTTGCTTCTGATATTGTTATCTCTTTGTTTTTTATTCTTTCTGATAGATCCTTTTTATATTCATCTGGTTTCAATTTAAACCTAGCTTTCTTTTCAGCAACATCAAGTTTTTGTAATTCACTAACATATTTTTCTTTAGCTGCAGATATAGATAAAGTACCTGATTCAATATCAGCTTTAATTTCTGCTTTTACATCTTCTATTGTTTTTACTGGTGTAGTTTGGAATTGTTTTATAGCACGTGGAGTTACCATTTTCTTTAATGCTTTTGCTCCTTTTAGATCACCAACTTCATACTCTCCAAATTTAGATGCTTCATATTCTTCCATCTTTAATAATGAAATAGTATTGTTTGCTAGATCTGTAACAAATGAGATCATTCTAGGAACTGTAGCTAATACTGGTGCAGCACCAAATAATGTTAAAGCTTCTGTATAAGCTCTTTGTTTTAATTTACCCAACATTGTATCATCATCTTTATCAACAAAAGCAGATCCAACAATAGCAACAAATGCTCCAAGTTCTAACATTCTCCAAGTTTCACGTAATGCTCTAGCAGCTTCTTTTTTATTTGCCTTACCAAGTGATTTTAAATACTTCAACATGTATGTAAGATTTTTTACCTGTGATTGCATAATAGGAATTGCCCATGTTTTGTATTGTGTAGCAATTTTAGATTCAGGAGTAGCACCGATAATAGATCCCAATCCTTCAACTACTCCATATCTACTTGTAGCTATTTGTATTTGAGCTAGTCTTTCAGGAGATAGAGTTTCATTTTTCCATTCTTCTTTAGTCATCATACCAAGAAGGGCATTACGATTACGTCTGACGTTTGCATCCTGGAATAAGACAAAGACACCTTCATTTAATCTATCACCAATAGATCTCATTGGTTCAACTAATTGAGACCAGGGATTTTTACCAACTACGTTTCTATACTTAGTAGTTATTCTTCGGCCACGTTTTGTTAATGCACGAACTTTTGCTTTCAAGAATTTACTTTTTCCAAGTAATTGATATTGTATTGCTTGTTCTCCAATTTGAGTAGCAACAGATACTGGAAGGTTCAACCCAATATCAAGTAGTGTAGTTAATGCCTTTGTAGATTTTAAAGCCCAATCAATCTTTCCACCTTGTTTAGATAAAAGTGTTATACGTCTGCCTTTTTGAGTATTTAACCATTCTTTCATAAAGCGAATCATATCACCATGAAGAAGCAACCCTTTTTCAGTTGTACCAGGTGGTGTAAGGAGCTGTGCATAAGTATCTATTAAAGGTACTATTTCATCTAGGGCCTGCTTCTTTTTAAACATCTTCATATAGTTTAAGAAAGCACCTAATATATTTTCTGTTGGTTTTAATTCTCCTGTACGTCTTAACGCAAATCTAAAGAATTTATCCATAGCAAGTACTTCTCCTGTTTCAGTATCCATTATATTAAAATTAGCTTCATCCATTCTGTATTGATCAAAGACTTCTTTAAATGCTTGTTTCAAGCCATCTTCTTTTATCGCTTCTAAAACACCCCTACGAATATGCGTAAAGTAATTATCATTATTTATTCCTTTTTTAATTACTTGGTTTAATACAAGTTGTTCTCTTGCTTTACTCCATTCTTGAACCATGAAATTAGCAAGCTCTGATTCTTCTTTTGTTAATCTAACTGTATTTTTATCTTTGGCTTCAAACCAAGCTCTGATATTTTTTTGCTGTGGTATAAGCTTTTGGATGAAAGAAGTTTTTATTTTCTTTGCTAGTTTATTTGCTTTTGATTCTATTTCAAGATATTCAGCTTCGGCCTGGAGTTTTAATTTTGCTGTTTCTTCAGTTATCATTTTAAAGAAAGGATCTTTTTCATTCAATGCTGCGAAATTCTTAAAACGATCAAACTCATTGATTTTGATTTTGTTTAGATCTTCTTCTTTTACTCCAATTTTTTTAGCTAGAATCTCACGTGCTTCACGATATGTTTTTATTCCACTTAAATCAGTACGATCTATAGTTTCTAATTTACGTTTAGATAAAAATCTATCACCCTTTTGGTATGGTTCAAGAGTAGCATCTAATGTACGTAATTGCTCTGTACTCATTTGAGATATAGGTGGCAACTTCATAGCTTCTCGTAATGGTTCTACGTTTAATTCCTTCTCATTTATTTGACCTATAAGCTCATTCTGGGCCTGTCTGCGTACCATAAATTCTTCAGATTTAGCACGAATATCATCAAGAAATTGTTTAAACTCAAAATTAGACATTAAACGTATATCTCTACGTGTAATTGTTTTAAGATCGGCATCAGATAATCCAAATTGTTTTGTAACAGCCTTTATGAGACTTCTACGATTAGCTAAAATATCTTTAGCATCCTTAATTCCTTCAATCTTTTTATCGTATGCAGCTTTAATTTTAGTCATTACTTCCCTTTTAATCTCCCTAGAAGCAACTTCTGTACCTAGTTTATATCCTTTTATTGCTCCTTTTGTAGCTTCTTCTGATAGTTTTGTAGTTAAAGTAGCTAATTTAGGATATTTTTCTGCAAATTGTATCATCTTTTCTTGATGTTTTGCTAGTTTTTCGCTTATTTTCTGCAATGTCTCTGCACTTTTTGCTTCTCTTACTTGTTGTTTAAGAGATTCAACATTTTCTTTTATAGATTTATATTGTTCTAAAATTTCATTTGGATCTTTCCCATAACCTGCAATCTCCTGGAGAATCTGATCACCTTCAATTCCAAACTTACTTGTCTTAACTTCTTTACCTGAACCAGTTAAAGACATCATTGTTTTTTTACCTGTAATTTCTGGTAGTAATCCTGTGGTTTTAGATACATACTTCATCAATATTTTTCCTGGATGTTCTGATAGACTTTGTTCTAAGAAAGTAATTTGATCTTTAATGCCTTCTAAATTCTTTGATGTTTCAGGTATTATGCGAACAAACCCACCCTGTTTATTTGGGATAGATTTTATATAATCTTTTATTTTATTATACGTCTTTACTATTTTTGTAACTATCTTATCTAATGCTTCAAATATACGTGAATAAATAGATCTATTATATCCATATTCTGCACTAGCTTGGGCCTTAGACCATTTATCTACTATATATTCTTCTAATAAAGCATCTTCTCTACCAGCTCCTTGATATAAGCCTTCTTCTTTATATGCTTTCTCTAGTACTCCACGATACTATACACCCATTCTTTCTTTGGCCAATGCTCTAGCTTCAGCCTGGAGTTGTGGTGATAGTTTTGAAAATAAGAAATGTTTTGATTCATGTAATGCTGTTACTATTCCTACTTTTCCTTCTTTTTCATATAGTCTTACAATATCTCCTAACCATCTATTTTCTTTTTCAAAAGCTCCTAATGAATTACCATTAATTACTTCATCAGTAAATAAGACCTTCAAATCTTTTTCAGTAAAACCAGCTTTTTCTATATCTTTAAATATAGCATCATAAACTTCTTTAGAACTCATTTTTACATCTTTGTTAAAGATAGGTGTTTTTCTAAATGCTGTATCAGTCTGTAATAAATCCACCATTAATTTACCCCTTTCACCCTTCTTATATGTTTGTACTTCAAGCCCATAAGATTCAAGCATATCTTTTGCTTCTTTTGAAATATCTTCAGGAACAATAGCCTTACTAAATTCATTAAGATAAACTGGCCTTTTAAATTTAGTTTCAAAATATTCAGTTGGCATTGTTCTCAATTTATTTCTAAATGCTATAACTTCATTAATTATTTCTTGTGGAGCATCAGGGAATTTAGAATTGAAATATCTCATAGCATCTTTCTCACCACTAAGAACAGCACCAATAGTATTCATTTGGTTATCATTTTCTATAAATGAATTACTATCATATACCTTTGCGTATGGTTGTAATTTATCCTGGAGATCTCCTAACTCTTTCCAGTATTTATCTTTAACTATTTCAAAATCTTCTTTAGATACAAGTCTCTTTGCTTCTTTCTTTATTTCAGATAGTGTTCTTTTAACTGGAGCAATTTTTGAACGATAAGAACCAAGACCGTAATTCATTCCTTCTTCTTTTTGTTTGCCCATTATTTTACTTGCTTCTTGTAAGTTTACTGGCTTGTATCTTCGTTGGCCACTATTGGTATATCCAGCAAACATTTTTTCTTGTAAGTTATATTTTTCATATATATTATCTAAATACTTTTGGAACTCACCATTTAATCCATTCTCCTGGATTTGTGAATGGTAATAAGAATAACCTTCAGGTGAAGGTGCTATACCTTTTTCTTCTAGGAATTTAAGGGCAACTGCTGGAGAGTTTTCAATATTTCTAACCATTTCAGTATCATCATGTGATATAGCAGATCTATATTCACTAGCTCCTGATTTCTGCACTTTTTCCATCCAGGGTTTAAAATCTTTTTCTAATTTGTAATAATCATCCCATTTCATTGTGGTATGTACTGATGGAAAGCGTGGAGAATATGCATCTGCTAGATGCGTTTTTTCTCCTTGTATAAGACTAGGTTTAGAAACTAATGTAATATCTCCATAATTATCAAATTGTGTTTTACGTGGATCTATAACTGCCATTGATGGATTAGCTAATCCACCACCAATCTTATTAGCAAACATTAATTTTTGTTCGCTTAAATTATGTATTGTTATTAGGCTTTTTTCTTCTTCAGTTACTTTTTTAGGCTTAGTAGGTTTCTCATTTATAAAATCATCTAACGATTCATATTTGGGTATTTCAGGTTTAGGAAGTTCTGTTGGATATACTTTGAATGGATCAATACCGAGTTTTGTAAAAGCTTCAACTGCTTCTTTAACTTCTTTATCAGTTAATGTTTTTCCACTTGCATCTTTGTCTTTCAACTGCATTAATCTAAATTCACTATCAGTATCAATTATGTAAGGCTTACCATTTACAGTAAGTGGAGTATCTTTATATGCAGCAAGTTCTTTTGAAACTGCTAGTCTAGCTTCTTCTTTACCAACTTGTTCTACTTTCTTCATTGATAGGCCCATAGCTGGAGCTTGGCCTGGTGTTTCACGTGTACCAGGAAGTTGTTTAACTTCAAGAATAGGAGCTTTTGTAGTACCTGGAGTTTTTAAACTAAAATCAGGTTTAGCAAAATCACCCCAGAACCCTTTTTTGATTGCTGTTTCTCTACCTAATACTTCTGTATAACGAGATGCTTTTATTTTTAATCTATCAGCAGCAGTTGGTTTACCTAATTCATTTAAAACTTTTTCAGCTTTACTTTTAGCGTTTGATATTTCAGCTAAAGCTTTTTCACGTTGTTCTAATGGAGCATTTTTTAATCTTTCAAATGTAGCTTTTTGATTTGCCTTCATAGCATCAACTACGCTTTGTGCTTCAACTCTAGCTTCAGCACCACCACGTAATAATACAGCAGTACTCATTTTAGCTAGATCAGTTAGCATAGATGCACCAAAAGCTACATCTAACGTTTTATTAGATACAGTTCTTAATCCAGCTACCCATGGATTTTCTCCATTATTTATAGCATCAGTAAATTCTTTAGATGCAGTTACATATTCAGGTTTATCAAAACCAAAACGTCTTAGATCTATATTTGCTTTTACTTCTGTTGGCTGAAATCCTGCTTTAATTTCTCCACCTACTGTGGCCACAAAACGTGGAATAGCTTCAATAAGATCATAAGTCATTCTAGCTGCAGCCTTAGTTATCGGTGCTGCTTCTACTCTAGTTGGTTCTACTTGAAATGGAAAACGTACATCTGTTTCTACAGGTGTATATAATGCTTTTGTTTTACCCCAGAAACTTTTAGCCTTCGCTTCTTGCATAGCTGTATCAGGTGTTGCAATAACTTCATAAGCCTTTTTAGTTTGCTCATCAGTCATTCCTTCTCCAACTCTAACTTTAAATACTGGAGATTCTTTTTTTCCAAATAATTTACCCCAAAAATTAGCCATAATATTTTATTATTTATTTAACAATTCTAAAAATGCTTCATCCGACATACCTGAAGCTGAATCTGATTTAGATTTTAGAGTTTCTTGTAATGCAGCAGGAAGTTTAGAATATGATTCTGGGTTTACGTATTGTTTAATTGGAAATTGTAATAGAAAGTCTTTTGTTGTTCCTGGCCATTCAGTAAATGCAGCAATATAAACTCCTGGATCTACATATCCATCAGCTCCCATTGGATTACCAAATGATTCTCCACTTGGAGCTATACCTGTTTTCAAGAAGTCTGCAAATATATTTTTAGTTTGAGTTGCTGTTACTGTTTTAGATGCAGTTGTTTTAGTCTTAGATAATGGTTCTTTGAAATAAAGTGTCTGATCACCTGCTGACATAGCCACTAATCCTGCTGTGTTTTTACCAGGAAATGGTACATATATATAACCATCTTCGGCCATTTTATTCTTAGCATCTTTTATTTCTTCAACTTTAGATTGAGTAGCAAGTTTTGTATTTATTTCTTCTACACTATCAGTAAGTTTAATACCAGCATCTGCAACGAATTGGGCCGATTCAGGATCTATCATTATCTTCTTTAGATATTCTTCAGTAGCATCTATCTTCTTCATATCACCTTCAATCAAAGCAACTTGTTTTTCAGCAATTTCTTTTTCATCTTTATTTAGATTTAAAATCTTATTATTATTCAAATCCAAAAGAGTACCATAATAATCTAAATTATCTTTCCATTGAGCTGAAACAGTTTCTTTTGCTTTTCCAATTATATTATATGCTTGTGAAATGTTTCCATCTAATGCAGAAAATACTGCTTCAATAACTCCAGTACGAGCAGATATATCTGTCATTGTGTTTGCCACTCTTTTGTTTATAACTCCTTGGCCAACTGCCATTCCTTTTTGCTGTTTGATAAGATTAGTTCCTTGATTCAAAAGATTATCTAATTCAGAAGTTAAAGCTCTACGTTTTGCAAAATCACTAGCGATAGTACCACTTGCAGCTTCTGCAGCATTTAATTCATTCACCATTATTTTTTGTTCTTGATCGTAAGTTGCTCTATTTTCAGGATTAATATTTTTCAACATTTCATCTTGTTTCTTCTGTAATGCATCTTTCTTTGCTTGAACATCTGCTAATTGTGTTTTATATGTTGATTCAAGATTAGTTCTTATATTATCAACATTTCCAGCAAGTGATGTTGTATATGTATCATATATATTACCAGCTTGTGGTTCAGGAAGATTTATACTTGGTGCAGGTTTTACATCAGTTGCTTTTACTGGAGATGTTATAGGAGAAGGATTTGGAATATTAGAATTTGTTCCATATTTTGCAACTGCTGCTTGAGTTAAAGGCCCATATTTATTATCAACTGCTAAATTTGCACCCTTAGAGTTTAGATAAGTTTGTAATTCTCCAACTGCTGAATTGTTGTTACCATATTCTGCTGTTGTTGTGTTTTTGTTATAGATAGCCATATATATAATTATACAATATTTATTAATAATTTACTACGTAATTTTTAGTGTTCCAGCACTATTCCACAGTTTATTTGATCCACCTGGATTAGATGTTGGTAAACCATAAATTTGTACTCCATCTACATCTAAAACTAAAGCAAGAAATGTACCATCATCATTAAAATATGTAAGTTGTACTCCACCACCTGCACCTTCACCTGTTATTTCAGCTCTTGCACCATTGCCACTTAATTCATCTGGGTAATTTCCAGCTTCATACATAGCTATTTTAGCTTTTTTATAAGATTCTCCATCTCTTGCAAGTGTCAATCCAACATATCCATTACCAATACTAGTTTCATCTGACTTTGAATTAGCAGCAAGTTCAATATAATTTGTATTTCTTTTTTGACCAGTTCCTTTTCTGCCTATATAAATAAGGTTATATTCATCCTTTTGTGATTCTTTCTGTTGATATATTTCAAAGACACTTTTTGATTTAACAAAAGTAGCTGGATCAGAAACTTGACTAGGACTTAATACTCCAGGGCGATCTTCAATCACAGTACCTGTACCAAAAACTGCTTTGTTGATACTACGAAGAATCCTGGCCAAGCTATCAAAAGCTCCACCCCTTCTTCTATGTTCTAAGTTATTATCTTTTTCTGTAGTTTCTATGATCATACAATTCCTAGATTTTCAATTTCAGGTGAGTTATTACCATCTGAAACTAAACCAAATTTAATTTGTAAATTTACGATTTTAGGAGTACTTGATTTTGTTTGAACTGTCATTTTTACAGGATCAGTTATAACTGTTTGTGGTACATAATTTGTATCATATTTAGTTTTAGTTCCGATTGTGATACTTGTATCTGTTGGTAAAGATATATAATCAGCAGAAATTCTTTCCACGATACTTTCATTATTTCTTTTTTTTAGAGAAGTTAGCATCATAGTTTCTATGTATGCATTAGCATATTTTGTTGAATGATCTATTTTTGCAACTCCTACATCTGTAGCAGTTTTATAAGAAACATACATATCAATACCATTTACAAGTATTGATCCGATAGATACTCCTGATAATTCATCAGTAGGTAGCGGATAATCCAATGATAGAGCTTTAATATATTTTGTATCATAGTTTCCATAACCATATATACCTTGTTCTGTTGGGTTTCCAGTTACATTAGATAAACCAAAGACTGGATTACCCATATAAAAACCAGTAGCATTTTCATTTATAATAGCTTTATGAGTTGAATCCCAAATACCAGGTATTCTCTTTTGTATATTTAGTTTTTCACCATTATAGAAATATAATCTTCCATAATCACCTGCAGAAACATAGGTAAAGTTATCATCTTTAATAAAAGCATTTATTCCATTTTCAAATACTTCATCATCTGCAAGCCATGAATCAGAGAATGTATCCCATCTTAATACTCTAGCTTTATTTACATCTTTTGTACCAATAAGAATATCTGTATCAAATGTTGAGAGTACCTGTATTCTTTCAGGTTCAGCTACATTAAATGAAGTTTCTTGGATAAAGTTACCAGATGTATCTACTTTAGCAATAACTATTTTATCACCTATAAATAATTCTAGGTTCTGCTTAACCATTGGATGGTAAGTATCATCACCATTGTAAAATACTCCAACTGTTTCAATATTATTAGCCCAATCTGAAATTTTATCTACAGGTACAGCAAATAAAACATATTCATTTGCATAATATATTTTCTTAAAATTTATTCTTGGTTTATATTGTGTTGTATCAGTAGCAAGTTCTTCTTGTTGTGTATAAGAAAATTCAGCAGCACTAAGTATTTTTGCTGTTCCAATATTAAAGAATCTTGATGCAACTGATATTGTATATCTATCACTAGATTCTGCTATATTATCTGATGCTAATTCATCCTGGAATCCACCTTGAGAATGGCTATTTACTTTAGTTAAGAAAGCACCCAATCTTAATTGACCATCAGTATCTCCAGGTAATGTTAGATAATCTTTCCACCCATAATCATTAGTTGTTTCTACTGGTGTTGTCTGATCTACATTGGCAAATACCAACACAATCATAGATACATAAGTAGTTTTTTGTGAAAAATCTACCTTAATTGTACTCTTACCAGTTGCTGGATTTTTATAACCATAGAAAGCTAATTGAGCATCAAAACCCAAAGCACTTTGTTTATTACTTATTTCTGTCATAGCAACACCTGCAAATGTAGCTCCAACTGGTGGGATACTACTAGCACCTTTTGCTGTTATAACTACAACTTCTAAATTTGAATAATTTTCAGGTATATCTATTTCATCTTCAAGATATTGGCTTATCATTGATGTTTGAGATATTACACTACTAGCAATTAATTGTATTTTATTATCTCCTGCAGGATTTAAAATTATTCCATTTGAGTATGTTTCACTAATAGTAAGTCTAGCAGAATAATTTTTATTATTTGAATCTGAATAAACTAAAGTAATATATCTTCCATCCTTTAGTATTGATGTATCTTTTGAAGCAAGAGAATTAAAATCTATTGTTGAAAGTTCTTTAATTTCGTAACTTGAATTAATAGAGTACACTTTCATATATCCAGTAGTAGATGTTCCTGAAGCTAAGATAATATGATTTTCGTCATTTTTTAATAATGAAGCATATTCATTTGTTGTAAACAAATCTTTTGATGTAACTTGTGTTATATTATATGAGCCATCCAATGCAAACACTTTCATATATCCCCTTGTAGAATCTTTTCCACTCCAAACATAATGAGTTGCATCTAGTTGAATAAGAGAACTATAAACACCCCCAGCAGTTACATGAGTTTCTGAATCAATTTGTGTAACATTCCATGAGCCATCTATTGCAAATGTTTTTATAATCTGTGCCGCAGAACTATTTGCATAAGATAGTATTAAATGAGTTGCATCAACTAATACAAGTTTATGGCCATAAGTAGCACCTGAAGAATCATGTGTAAGAGTACTTGTCTGTGTTATGTTATATGATCCATCTATTGTAAAGATCTTAATATATCCATGGCCTGAAGCTCCACCTGAATAAGCAAGAGCATAGTGAGTTGCATCAATTTTAATTAATGAATTATATGTTGGTTGTGCTGATGCTGCATCATGTTCTAAACTAGCTACTTGTGTAGATTGATAGAAAGCACTTACTGAAAATGTTTTTATAAATCCAGTTAAAGAACCACCACCTTGATAAGCAAGAATGAAATGAGTATCATCTATTTTACATGCAGAATTATACCTACCATTAGATACATCATGCTCTAAAGTATGTTCAACAGTCATTGATCCTGTTGAAGAATATGTAGTTGTTTTTATAAAACCATCTTGATCAACTCCTGAATAGGCAATTACGTTATAATTACCCATATCTATCAGACTATTTTCAGTACCATTAGATGCATCTAATACATTGGTACTTAATAATTCAGATGTTCCATAAACAGCACTATTTTCAGCAATGGATAGTGTAGCAGCATAATCAATATCATCATCATTTACTACTCCATTTACCAAAGAATTTGGTTCATTATAATCTACTGTTGGATCTATGGTATGAACTAAGGCAAAAGTATCCCCTGTTTGCTGCCATATCTTACCTGATTCAGAAGAAAACCATAATTTTGTACCATCTGATAAATCAATAGACACCTTACAAAGTTCATCAACAATATTTGTTTCAACTTCACCTGCAAATGTAGATGATATTTTTTTAAGGGCCTGATGAGCTTTAATAATTCCAGGAGTACTACGAAAATCCACTCCTACCAATTTGTGTGCATTACCTTGAGAACCAGACCATTTTGTATCTGATAATCCTGTTATTCCTGCTGGGAAAAGTGGTGTATTCATATTATAAATTTAGGCCATAATTTCTGACCACTCGTTTAGTTTTTAAAGTTGGAGCATCATCAACATCTCTATTTGCATAATGATCCATGAGATCAGCTTCTAATTCTTTTATTAAACTATTTACTAGATTAATCTTGTGGGTAAGTGGATTTTGTCTTGTAGCGTTAGAGAGTAGCCAATCTTGTGAAGGATATAATGATATTAATCTATGATAAGGAGAAGCAAATCCTGGCATTTTATCTGTATCTGCAGCAGTAAAGTAAACTGGCCCACGTTGAAATTCTATCTCTATACCAGAATTGCCTGATGTTGAATAATCAGGTATTGGGAATGGTAATATAGACATTCCATCTTTATCATAATATTTTGGATCTCCATAAGAGTTTAATAAACCATCAGGAACATCACGTCTATCAACTGGTGTAAGTGTAACCCAATCACCTTTACTATTCTTCATTCTAACTCTTTTTATCTTTAAATGAGTTACTTCAATAGAATAATTATCTTGATTAGCAACTAGATCTCCTGTAGCTATATCACGATCAGGATTATTAGCATCACTATGTTTCCAACGATTATCACATTGAAAAATCTTAGATGTTACTCTATTTTGTGCGAAGTTTGCACCCCTAGCAAAATCTTTAATATCAAAGGTAGCAGTATTAGCTCCTGTTAGATAAAGAGCATCCTGATATAAACCTTGTTCATTTGTTGTATCGTTAAATTCCATAGTATTTTTTAATTAATTATAATTTTTCTAATATCCTTTCCAAAACCCTATTATGATTTTCAAGGTTTTTATTAAAGTTTTCAATAGCGTTCTTGGCTTCTGTAGTCATTGCAGTACATTCACGAACCAATTCTGTATTAGTATGGTTATTATCCATCACAAAAGATGTATAGTCTTTGCGATTATCTGCTAATTGTTTAAGCAGTAATAGGCTGAAATAAGCGAATCCACCGATTGCTATTCCTGCTATACCTAATTCTTTTAATGTTGATAAATCCATACTATTTATAATGATTAATTAATAATTATTCCATATCTACTAATAAATATGCTGTTCCTGTAAGTGTTCCTGTTTTTGTAAGTGTTAGTATCATATAGTTTTCATCAAATGTTACAACACCCCCTGAATAGTTACTTAATGAACCTAATATTGCCATTACTGAATATGTTGAATTATTACCTGCTACATCACTAGTTGCAGTAGATGTTCCTTCTACTAAGGCTAAATAAGCACATTGGTTACTTGTTAGATTATCCATAACACCATAACTTTCAGAAGATTGACTTGCACTACCTGCATAAGTAGTTTTAATTCTTGCTTTCTTTGGGATCTTGCCTAATCCATGATAGAAATAATACTTATATCCAGTTGCTTGTGATACATCAAATGATACAGCAATTTGTTTGGACATATCTAAAACATTATATGTTTCCCATTTTGAAATATTAGCATTATATCTAAAATTCAAATCTAATGATTGTCCGATTACAGGGAATTTTGTTGGAAGTGGATAATCTACAGCACTAAATGAACTTGACCAGCCTATTGTATATCCGACTTTATTAAATACAAAACCTGAAACAGTTTTTACTGCAGACGATGAAGCAAATGTACTTATTAAATCTCCTGTTGAACCTTTAGATGCCCAAGATGTATCACAATGTTCAAGTTGCCAAGAACCATATTGTGCATCTTTTCTTTCACTCCAAGAAGCACCACTTGGATTTGTTGGGGGATTTATTGAACCAACTCCCCCATACCAAATATAACTACTAACAATACGCATAAAATATTTTTTTAATATATCAATACTTTGATTATCTAAAGGAAAAGAAATTTGCTGTTTTTCTTTTTCAGCTTTCCATTTCTCTAATTCTTTTATTCTATTTTCTAATTGTATTAGTTTATCCATGCTATTTTATAATTCAACGTATTCAAAATATGAATTTGCCTGTATTGTATTTGTTTGTGTATCAACAGCAGATGCCCATCTAATTTGTAGAGTTCCTGCTGTTGAAGATGTTATTATTACTCCTTCTATAATAATTTCCCCAACTGAATGACTACCAGGTATAGGATTTGTTGTTAAAGTTTCCAATGCATTTATTTGCTCTTGTCTATATGTACTTGCTGTAGTTGTAGCTGGCCCTTTAACGATAGATTTTATAGTAGCACCAGTTGGCCCATTTATTGCCCATTTTTGACCACTAGATGCAGATGAATAAAATAAATGAAAATTAAATTTATATGTTTTATTAGCAGCAACGCTAAAACTATACCCTGTTGCATTACCAATAACATTACTAGCTGTCGTAATATCTCCTGATACAACACCAACAGTTGAACCACCAGAAGATAATAGAGCAGCACCACTTTTCCTTTGATATGAAGTACAAACCCAATTACCAGAACCTAGAGAAATCATTGTCGCTGTATCACCTGCTACTGTAGTTATGTTTGCTCCTGTTGGTAAAATTAATGAAGTGGCATGATGAGTAAGTGTCAATGCTCCTGTAAATCTTAAAATACGTCTTGTCCCTGCTTGAACTGTACCAAGTGCTGTAATTGTAGTAGTTCCAGTAATATCAATCATGTTTCCTGTTCCTGCCCCAATATCAATAGAACCAGAAGATGCAATATCTGTTCCCTTAGCTTCATTTACTGCTCCTGTCATATCACCACCTGCTTTAGCTAATTTAGTATCAGAATATTCTTTAGCTAATCTGTTAGTTGGATACTTTGTTGTTGAAGTATCCATTGTTGTATTTTCTTTATTTGCAACATCTTCAGGAACGTAAGATATATTACTATTTAAAATATTCCAGTTTCCTGCTGTTTGTCCTGGAGTATCTACGTTTGCAATTACTGAATCCCCAATTTGGACTGCAGCACCTCCTAAAGTTCCTGCAACTGAAATAATCCACATGTCGCCTTTCATTACTGCCCCTGCTGATCCTGAACCTCCACTTGCAGGAAATGTATTTACTGATGCATCATAAGCACCTCTGTAATCAAGCAAACCTGAAACTAATCCATCAGCATAATCTTTAATCGCTTTTACACTAGGATATTTAGTATCTGAAGCACCATCTGTAACTACGTTTGTAGATTTATTTGAACTGTCCTCTTTTCCACCTAGCGCAGTTAATCCTGCGAGTCCACCTTCAGGAACAGCTAGACCATTTTTTAGAGTTTTTGAATTTGCACCATCCCACTGAGGAATATAACTATCTGTATTTGTAGCAGGTGACATTGTATCTCCACTTCCTTCTCCATCTGCACCTTTCTCAGCCATAAGTTCCCAATAAGTTACATTTGTAGGTAAGTTCCCTGTAGTTGCCAATATGCAAATATAAGAAGATCCATTATATGAAACAACTGTATTTGGTAAATAAGCAGTAATAGCAGAATATGCTCCCATCCAAATGAATGAAATACCAGTATCTCCTTGATCACCTTTAGCTCCATTGGTTACATCAAAAGTAGATGTTGAAGCATCATCATAAGTTATAGTATACGTGTCTACAAGGCCTACTGTTGCAGTTTTAACAACACTTACTATCCCAACTCCTGTATCGCCCTTAGCACCTTTGTTTGAATTTACTAGTTCCCATGCACCTGCTGTTTTGTAATATACATAAGAGTTTGAAGAAGTATCAAAGGCCCAATCACCATCTAATCCAACTGAATTATCTGGGATTCCAAGTGTTCTATAAATATAAGCACCTGTTAAACCTGTATCTCCTTTTTCTCCTTTATAGTTTTTCCATAAACCAGCAAAATCACCAACGACTGGTGATGGTATTTCTGTTTCTGTAGATAAGATCGCAACATAATTTAAAGCTTCATCAAAAGTAAGAGTAAAGCCTGTACCTGTATCATCTGAAGCATAAGCAATATAGACATAAGCATCATGGCCTTCAATTTCAGACTTTGGAGATTTATATACTTCATGATCACCAGTTGCTTTCTGAAAGACCAAATAATCTTCCGCTACTGGTGTCTCACTATCTAAGTCTTTGATTTGAATTTTATCCATAGTTATGATTTTGTTTTATTTGAATAATTAGTGTTACTTTTTGATGAATTACCAAAACTTGTAATGCTCTTGATTTCATCAATATATGATTTGTCAAAAGCAACAAGTTTTAATCCCTTATCAGTAATAAGATACTTCCCATCATGTGTGGATAAAAAGCCAACCAATATTTGTTTGAGCTTATTTATCCAGTTCATATTAAAGTTCTTCAGCAATAATGCTAATAGCAGAAGTGATAACACCACCACCTGCTGGAGCTGTTACTGTAAATACATCTCCTTCCATAACCAAGAATGGCTTTGAATCTAATGGGAGAAAATTATATCTAGCGTTTGCAGATCCTGTGTAGATAACTGCATCATAATCAGTACCTAGTTTTGAATCTAAAGCTGCTGTTACACCTGCTTGAGTTGGAGCTGCTGAATAAGAAGCAATAACTCTATGAACTAAGTATTTCTTACCCAATTCAGTTGAGACTGATTGAGCTGTGTTTGCAGCACTCTTACCTGAAAATGTTTTTAATGATTTATACATAATATTTATGTTTATAGCTCATCCTGCATTAATTTATAATGCAAGATGAGTGATAAACCAGATTAAATTATTAAGCTGCTGCTCTAAATACGATTAGGTAAGTTGTGTCTGCTGGATCTGCTGGAAGTGTATTTGCGACTGCACAAGTAGCTACTGCTGCTGTACCATCTGCTAATATACTTACAATCAAATCACCAACTGCTAGACCTGCTAGAGCTGTTGTAGTGATTGTAGAACCAAGCTTGAAGAATTTAATAACATGAGATGGTGTTATACCTGCAGAAAGTTTTGCAAGCGTTACGTTTGCATCTTTAATACCTGCTGTTAAAAGTTTTCCATCTTTGTCTATAACTTCTGTGCTATTAACTTTTAAAGCTGATTCATTCTTAACATTTATTTTTACTCCACGATTGAATATTTTCATAAGTTTTTGTCTCCATAAGGAGAGAATTATTTTAATAATTACTTACCGATTATGAGCTGGGTGGAGAGCAACAACCGACCATGTTGCACTCTACCCAACCCATAAAGGGTGGGCGTACCTGGACTATTTCCAAGCACTAGCATCTGTACGAACCTTCACAGAAACTCTAGCACCATCATCAAACATGTATGAACCATGTCCGACCAATGATTTAACTAGATCTGCGAAACCTTTCTCTTTACCTAATTTCTTTACATCAATTTCCATGATTTGAAGAACTAGATCAATTGCACCTTTGTTACCCATGAAAGCAAGCTGTTCTTGTGCAGACCAGACATTACTTGCACTAGTAAATGCTTCTGAAACTACAATGTCTCCGAAACCTGTAAAGGCCATAGCTTCAGCAGTTGTACATGTGATCTTTCTCTTTTCTGTAAGAGTAAAGCGATTGTGTGCAGCAGTTGAAGATGTATTTTCCTTCCATAGTGTTCCCTTTGAAGCAGCATCAGCATCAACAGCTTTCTTCAAGTTTACACGTGAAGCAGCAGCATCATTACCGATTAATACTCCAATGAAACCACTTGCTGTGTTAGCAAGATCAGCTATGAATTGGAAACCAACACCAGCAATGTAGAACTTATCTGTAGTTGTTGGGTTTACAGAAAGTGTCAAAGTTGCACTCCAAGGAAGGTTATTACTTTGAATAACAGTATATCCACTCCATGGGCCTACAACTCCATTTGCTAATACTGAATCTCCAAGCACACTTTCTCTTTGCTGCTTTGCCTTACGCATTGTAGCAATAGTATGTGGGCCGAAAACTGCAATACGATTCTCAAAAGGAGCATCAACTGATCCTAGTTTTGTATCTGCTTGTTCAAATACATCAAGAACGTTTGTAGTATCTATCAATAAAGCGTTTCCATTGTCATCAATAAGATTGAAAGCTCCTGTGATTTTACTCATTACAGCTTGTTCAATGTTATTGTTGTGAACCTTCATTTGCTCCATAGCAGAATTTTCAGTCAAAGGATACTTTGTCTGACGTGAATCTGTTATGTCTATCTCATCAGCAGCATAACTGAAAGTATCAACTTCCAATGTTTGCTTACTTGCAGTCTTACGATTGAAAGTAATATCAGAGTAGGGTGTATAAGTACCAGAATGTGGAAGTGAGATAATAGGTCTGTGTGCCTTTCTACCATCTTCCGAGATTAAGCCTTCTAGTTGGCTGTCGGAAAGCATAGCAACTGCTGTGTTCTCAACGAACAAAGTCTTTTGCATGTCTCCCCAAAATTCTAATTTTGCATCATCCATAATAAAATTATTTATTAAATTAAACGTTTATAATTGCAACAATTATATCGTATTAATTAGCTGTTTTTACGAGCCTTCTTCGCAGCATCCCATGATTTTCTTCCTTCATCAGTACTCAAATCAAAGTCTGCTGGATTAAGTGGTTTAGTTGTATCAATTACAACTTTTGCACCATTATTCTTACGACTAAATGTAGCGTTCTCCAGCTTTTTATCAGCATCTTCTTGAGACTTAAGATAAACGATATATGGATTCTTAGAAGCTTGAGTGATAGAAATATTTTCAAACTTAGCGATCTTTTTAATTTCATCTTTAAGTTTATCTGATACATCTAGCCCTTCAAGATCTCGCTTAGCAAATTCTTCAATCAAGTCATTTTTGGCTTGCTGGCGAATTTCATCAGCACTAAGATTCTTATTATCATTTTTCTTATCAGCATCAGGTTTAGAACCTTTTGCTTTTTCTCTCCAGGTACGCTTTTGATGAACTACTTTACCAAAAGATTTCTTCTGGGCAATAATATCTTCTGTTAGCTTATCAATAAGATCAGCTTGTTCATCTTCGTCTAGGCCATATTTTTCAATAACACTAGCACGAATTTCTTCCTGTTTAGGATCAGCTATTGCAGCTTCTTCTGCAGCTAATTCTTCAGGTGTAGGCACAATGGTTTCTTCATCCATAATATTTTTAAGCCCTAAGGCTTGATTAGTTGGCTTGTAGGCCATAATAAAAAGTGGATATTGTAGTATCCACTTTATACCTAATCAACCCTTGTAAGTAAATTAGATACAAAGCACATACTACAACGTAGTCTGTGTTACAAGGGTTTCTAACTATTTGATTATTTAACGAGCAAACCTTTCTTTGTTGCAAACTCTTTTGCTAACTCTTTAAAGTTCTTACCATGTTCTTCTGCTGTGTATGTTCTCATAACAATTCCACGTGCATTTACAACAACTGCTTCTTTAACATCTGATTTCTTTTCATCTTGTCCTGGTACTAAGCCATTTTTAATAACTTCTCCATCAAGATCAGGTGTATCTTCAATTACTTCTCCATCAAGATCAGGTGTATCTTCAATTACTTCTCCATCAAGATCAGGTGTATCTTCAATTACTTCTCCATCAAGATCAGGTGTATCTTCAATTACTTCTTCAATCAAAGATTTTT
>Ga0100403_1000482_pt1 | contig 39613 bp, 50 predicted proteins | sample CryGeymet201501t_FD_83663 | JGI IMG/M metagenome (GOLD analysis project Ga0100403, IMG submission 83663) | Groundwater microbial communities from Crystal Geyser aquifers in Utah, USA - Crystal Geyser metaG 2015-01t | ecosystem: Environmental > Aquatic > Deep subsurface > Groundwater | place... | reverse complement strand
TCTTTGAAAATTTCAGGATTTAATTCAATCTTTGCACTAAACTGATTCTTTCCAAGTTTAGCCACACCAAGTTTTGACTTGAATCTGGAGTTTAATGTTGGAGTGTCCTTAGTTAATTCCTTTGCAATGCGTACTAATTCAGGGAACTTTATAGCACTAATGCCTTTTAGTTCTGTTTTGGCTTCTTCTTTACTGAGATTATTTATTTCAACTATTCCATTGGGTACTTCGGCTGAGTCCGTTTGTGAGTCATAAGTTCCTGTGGTTGCAAAGCCTGATGGAGCTTTTAGCTCAGTGCTTCTCTTAGTGCTTCTATCAGCTTTTTTCTGAGGTTTACTAACACCCCTGCCTTTAGTTTCTTTGGACTTCTTAACTTCTTTGGTTTTGGATACTTCAGTTGCATACGCCTTAATTATATCAGCTCTAATGGATGATGTATCTATACCAGCGAGTGAGTCAACAGCGTCAAATATGGCATCATAAAGTGCCCTTTGTCTTGGTTTGTTTCCTGTTGGGTACTGTAGATTATCAATACTGAGGTCTTTTAATACTTTGTTGAATAGATCTTTTGATCTCAGTTCTTCTGGTATCCACTTAGGAAATGAGGATTTAACACCAATTACTTTATAATCTGATGTGTCATATTGTTCTTGAAAAATCCTATAACCAGCCTCAGCAACTTCCAACTCCACAAAGATTTGAGCCATAGCCTGTTCAACTGGTTCTATATTTCCTTGTAATACCGCCTTTAATTCAGACTCTTTGGACTTGATCAGCTCAGGTTTGGGTACTTCTTTCTTGGACTCGCTCACTTTTTCTTCTTTTTGAGCTGGTTTGTATTTACCTTCCCTTGTTTGCTTTGCGTAAACACTGGCTGTTTCTTCTTTAACTGCATAGAATTTGCCATCACTTAGGTCAAAATACTCTGTGCCTATTTCACTTCTACCGTCTGTTGAGTTGTCATAGCTTATTGCGTTGTACTGATCTTTGAATGCTTCCCTTATAACTTTATCTGCGGAAACAAAATCAATCTTCTTACCAGTACGGTTATCAAGGACTGCCTGAGCGTCTGTGTTGCCCTGCTTTGCAAGTATTTCTAGGAGTTGGGGTTGATACCCTTTTACGCTTAGAACCTTCTCAAATGTCTTTGTGGACTCTGAGACAGTTCCCTTTTCACCCCTGTATAGTTGCACCTTTTCTGCTTTGGTTTCGGTTGTTGGTTTGGCTTCTGCCTTTGGAGTAGATGCACGGACTTCAGATGGTACTGCAATAACCTCTGATTCCAGCACATTGAATTTCTTTAATGCTTCAGTAAATACTTCTGCTAGTTCGGGGTCAAATGTTTGCTTATATAAATCAACTAGCTTCTCGCTGTTAGTGTTTAGAATAACCTCATCTTTATTTAAGGTGTATGCCTGTTGCCCCTCAGATTGAACCAGAGAATAGCTGTTTGGTTGACCTGCTCTTACATCGCCCTTTCTGTATAAAGTAATAGTTCCATCATCATTAAAGGGTAGTTCTTCAACACCCACTTGTTCCTGCCTTAGTGTATTAACGGTTTCTTCTGTGAGATTAGCGGCTGGAGTTTGTATATATTTTTGTACATTTTTAACAGCTTCTTCAACTGGTTTCTTTTGTTCACCACCTGCTTGTAAGTCCTCACCAGTTACCTCTGTAGTAGGGGAGACATTAGCACCTGTGGAAACTTCAACTCCCATAGCACCACCACCGATTATTGCACCAACACCAACTGATTCTGGTACACCTTCCCAGATATTTTCTTTTCCTGTGGTCATGTTGGACATAATCTGCTGACCGCCTTCTTGAATACCCTCAAATGAAGATGCTCTGACTGTTGAGAGTATTTTTTCCTTGAGCTTCATATCTATTGGCTGACCAACATTTTCAAATAATCCAGATGCCTTGTTTAATAAGGCGTTCCAGATAAGGTTGCCCACAAAGTTCTTAGAGGAGTCCTTAAAAGCATCAACTGGCTTCATACCTTTTTTCTTGTTTTCTTCATAAACTGCACCAGCCTCTCCTAAAGATTCAAGGATTGTAGGGGCTACTGCACCACCGCCTGTTACAGCACTAGCAATAAAGAATGCACCCATTGAGCCAATACCTGAGACAACAGCATCCCCAAAATCAGGGTTGGATGGTGAGACATCCCCAATGTATTTTTCCATGACTTTTTGAAACGGTACTCTCCCTGCTTCTGCGGCTTCCTTAGCCTTCTTCTCACGCTCAGCAAGTGTTCCTTCCATTGGTTTTAATGGTTGTGTTTGGTATCTTGGGCTGTATTTTTCTATGTATTTTTGTCTTTCGGCTGGATCAGTAATACCTGCATTGTCTAGGGCTTGGTTGATTGTTCCTTCCTGCTTATTGGCAAAGTCTTGTTCCTTTTGAGCCTCAACTTCAAATAGGGATGCAATACCATCTAGTGTGTTTTTCACTACGCCAACAGCCGCACCTTTAATGTTTTCAATGTTTCGCTCTCTGGAGTATTTATCTGCAACCATGATCTTTTTACCAATACTGTTTTTCTCTATAGGTGATGCGTTTAAGGCATCCTCAATCTCAATTATGGACTTCTCAAGCTCTGCTAGTTGTTTGGTTCTCGGAGCACCAGACTCACGCTCTTTATTTAGTTTAATGTATTTATCCTCAAGGTTCTTGAGTAATATGTTGTCAAATGTAGATGTAGCACCTGAATTTACTGAGGGCTGTTTTTTATTATTTATGTAATTCTTTTGCCCTTCATTTAATAGTTGGCTGATTTGAGAATCTATTTCAGTTGGCTGATCTTTTTTTTTGAAAATACCTGAGACAAAATCCCCTGCTTTTTGGAGTATGTTTTTCTTAGGCTCTACAACAGGGGTTACAACAGATTCTTTTGGTCTGCTTTTTTCAAACTCTGTTAATGTATTGGGGCTAAAAAACTTGAATGAGGTATCAGGTTTGGTCTCAATCTTGGTTTCTGATTGCTGACCTTTTTTCTTCTCCTCATCAGTTTCTAATCCCATTGGATCAAAAAAACTGTATGGCATATTAGTATCCTTGACTTATGTACTTATCAGGAATCCCGTAATCAGTATAGTGAGCTGGATTCACATAAGTCCTAAATTGAGAGAAGAAATCCTCAGATTGAAAACCAGCACCCACCCAATTCTTTGCGGCTGTTCTGAAGGCTTCGGGGCTCACATACCCATCACCGCCAGTAACATTTGTGAGCATGGTGTTCATCTCGCTTGTTGCTGTACGGTAATTCTCTGATCCTTGCTCAAAACTCGCCTTCCCTGCTGAAGGTGTGCCATAAGATTGTAGCGTTAAACCACCATCTGCACCACGCATAAGTACCTGAATCTGACCATTGTTTGAGGTTGTAGAAATAATATCTGCTTTAGGGTCTTTCTTAATGGATGAAAAGAATCCCATTGGTAAACCAGCCTGTAACTCCATTTTGTTTAATGTAACTTTTTGATCTGGTGATAGTTGGTTTAGGCTGATATTTCCATCTTTTAATAAGTTGACATAGATTTGAGCGTTTGCCCTTGCTGTAGCCTGTTGTTGTTCATATATGTCCATGTTTGTTTTCTGAATACCTTGAGCAATTGTGATTGCTTTGTAGGCTTCATCTAGTTTGTCATTGTATGTAGCTCTAGCATTATCAAAATCCTTTTGGGTTAAGTTCATTATGGTGTCAATAACACCGTAGGCTGTCTTTAATTGATCTGTTTTTCTTGAAATTTGTCTTTGTACAAAGTCTAGGTTCTCTCTGTAGGTTCTTTCCTGCTCACCAACTCTGCCCTCAATAACACCTTCGGCTACTGGTTGTGATCTCTCACCTGCAACATTGACTCTAAATTGAGCTACTGTGGCATCCTCTTGGGCTTTTAGGTCTGTAAGTTCTGCTTCAAGAGTATCTAAACCATAAGAGCTTCTTAAATCTGTGAATGTTTGTAAAAGGTTTGGTGCTGTTGGGGCTTCTACTGTAGGCAATAAGTTCTTTGCCTTTTTCATAGCACCTTCAATACTTAAATCCAGCTTCTCAAGCTGTGGCATATCAAAAGCATTCTCAGCATCAGAATTGTAAAAATTATTCTGTCTTGTATTCAAATAGTTCTGAGCCTGACTTGTGTCATTAAACTTAGGTGGTGAATTTGTAGGAGCTGTTGTGTCAATTGATAGTGTTTCTCCACCATAAATAAGGTTTGGGTTACCAGATTTATAGCCTGAGATTTTCTTAATACTATCAGCATAAGATAAACCGTATTTTGCACCGATTCCTGATAATGTATCTCCTGCTTTTACTGTGTACTTCTCAGCCATTAGCTCTTACCTTTCATGTCTGTAAATTGTGTATCTATAACTGCTCCAGTGATTTTTAGTAAAAACATGATAAACCTCTCTAAAGGCTTTAAGTTACCCTCATGTGGGAATCTCAATACTGGCATTGATCTAATTTCAAACTTTTTGTGGACACCATCAATTTCTTCCATCAATTTTTGAGCCCTGAAAGGAAAATCATTGTAATTGTTTTTTACTTTAGATTTATTCATAGTATTATTATATCCTCAATTACACCTTCTTTCTATTGTTTAAGTTGCTCCTCAATTCAATCTGATCAAGGCGTTCCATGATCTTGTTGTAGGCGTGTGCAATTATTAAATAGAGGTTTTGTTTGCTTTCATAGAGCCCAATAAGTTCATGCTCATCTGGTGGCAACGGCATCATTCCACCTGTAGGCAATCTGTTTGGGAAATTAGTATAACGGTCTCTGTTTTCTTTTATTGATAGGTGTTTGCGTCTTCCTTCTGGAATGATTGGTATTATTGGCTTCTCTACCGCTAAAACATCCAGTGCTTCCTCTATCAACTGACCTGTTTTAGGATCAATTATCTTTGATATATCGGCTTTGCCATCTGGTTTTAGTAAGTTTTTAAGTAATATCTTTTTTGCCATATTAAACTGCGGTCTGGTCTATACTCCAGTCACCGCCTTCCATTCGGGTTCTAAATGAATAACTACCACTACTATTCCTGTAGTAAAGCATATCATTGGTTGACGGTCTTAAGGACTGTTCTGAGAACTCAATACACTTAACCTCTTTTATCAGGTTTCCGTTTAGGTCAACATCACCACCAAAAGAACCCCACGCATCACACAAAAATCCGTTAGCACTGTAGGTTTGTGAAGTAGAAACTGAAAGCATTGTGTTACCTGAGGAGTCTGTGAGGTAGATTTTATTTGAGCTTGGTGCTTCCAAAACACCGCCAATTACACCAGCACCGACATCAGTACAGTACATCTTAAAAAATGAGGTAATACCGCCAGATGACTGTTCCCCTGCGTAAAAACCTTCATCCCTGTAGGTGATAAGTGATCCAGTATTAACAACAATTCCTGAGTTATTACCGCCCCTCAATTCACCTTTTAGTACACCACCGTTGTAGAAACCCAGATAGTTACCACTATTCAACACAATCTTACTACCATCACCAGAGCTGGTAATTGTGACACCTGTGATTGATCCTGCTGTGATAGTTCCTAAATCAGCGTTTATGGCTGAAAGGGTTGTGACACTGATCTTGGATGCCGTGACTGCACCTGCGGATATTTCATTTGCTGTAACAGCACCAGCCGCAAGTTTGGCTGTGGTTACTGCACCAGCATTTATTTTAGCTGAGGTAATTGCGTTTGATGCAATTTCATTTGCCGTTATGGTAGAAGCCGCTATATTTGATGCAGTGATAGTTCCAGCCGCAATCTGAGTTCCTGTAATAGATGATGCCGTGATTTTAGTACCGCTTATTGTTGTTGCACCAGAGTTTACATCCCCAGCCGCACCACCAACCGCAATATACCCTGTGGCTGTAAGAGAAGAAGCATAAACATTACCTGCCATATCAACCTTAAAAGGAGCGTTAGCCCACTTCTCAGCACCCATCCAAAAGCCAGATTCATCTGAGCGTAGAACATTAGAACCAGCACCCACTTGGAGTGCTTGTAGGTTCATAAGTTCAGAGCCGTACAGTGTACTGCCTTGACCTATTCCCTTATCTTGGATGTCGCTAAAGGGGTTTATATCTTTCATAATTACTCCACAAATACAGCAATTTCATCAATAGAAGGGGCTGTATTCACGCTTGATACTGCCTCAACACGCAACTGTAATGATCTTGCGTCTTGTAAGTCCTGATCAACAACAACTCCCATTCTGTCTGAATCAACCACCTCAGTAGTGTTTGACCAGTCGGTTGCATAGTTTCCTTTGGTTTTAACAACAATACTGGTACTGGCTGGTATTTCTTTATAACCCACAAATACTTTGCTGAATGTGGTAAGCCCTGCATTATCGGGTAGCATTATTCTAGTTTCTAAAATTGGCTTTGCTATTTTGTTTGAGTAGTCTAATTTATCAACACCATAAGTTGAGTTGTATGCCCATGAGATATAAACATTAGTGCCAGAGACTATAATACCGCCAATCTCAACACCGCTAACCCTGTTATAACCATCGCCATCAACTTCAGAAATTGGGAATGGTAAGTCCAAAACTGCTGGATAGTTTCTTGAGTGTCTGCCTAAAGCCCAAACACCCTGATCACAAGGGTTACCTGTGACATTGGAAACACCAAATAGGGGTATAGAACCATTCAAAACACCTGTTGCGTGTGGGTGAATTATTGCTTTTTTAGTAGGAGAGTAAGTACCAGCAATCCTTTTGTAGTGCTCTAAACCTTCCATGTTGTAGTAGTAGATATTCCCTGCGTATCCTGCATAAACTAGGACATAATTATCAATCTCAAGAAATGTCCAAATACCTTCTTCTGGTACATCATCTGAATTTGTATATGAAACGCTCCATGTGTTCCATCTAAATATAGTTGACCTGCTGATACCAGCACCTAAATAAGCACCAATTAAAAGGTATGTTGATGCCCTTCCTAAAGAGGTGATTATGTAGCCTGTTGGTAAATCCAACGCTTCTGCCGTGTATGTGTGTGCTGAGTTTATCTGGTGAACATCATTACCATCACCAATGTACAAAACAAGGTTTACTTCCCTCATTGGGTGAAATGCACCGTGATTAACAAGTTCCTGCCAGTTTGCCGTTACTGCTTCATTTGAAACTGCAATCCTGTGTAGGTAATTAACTGTGGCTACATAGATATAACCACCGTACTCATAGGCTTCTAAAATTGCGGCACTGCCTGATGTTGGGGCTATTGTTGTAAGTAGGGTAAAAGAATCATTAGAGTCTTGTTTCCAAATTTTACCAGAGCTTGAGGACATCCAGTATTTATTACCATTACTGCAATTAACACGGACTTTGCAAAACTCTGTGATTGTAGAGCCTGATATTTTTGTCATCTTCTGAGCTACCTGTAAAAGCCCAGCAACAGAGTGTAAATCCCAGCCAATCAGCCTTGCTAATGAGTTAGGTACACCTGAAAAGATGGAATCAGCAACTCCACCAAGATTAAAATTCTTGATAGTGATTTTATTCATGCTCTAATTATATCTTTTTTGATGGCTTTCTTACAGGTCGGGTTTCTCTTGTTTAGTCCAAGCGTCTGTAGATTCCTTAGCATCTGAAGTCCATGATGTTGAAATCTTTGTTAAGGCTGTCCAAGCATCTGTTGCGGTTTTTCTCAGCTTAGTCCAGAGCATTAAAACCCCATTGAGTCGGCGTTCTATCTTAGTTGTAGCAACAATGATTGATTCAGTAAATGTTCTACCGTAGGTCAAAATCTTGGTTAAAGTTGAGCTGGTTATTAGGGAATCAGTAAATGTTCTGAAAATCTGTAACTCCTTAACAATGGTAGAAGCTACCGAGAGTGTACTTGAAATAACCTTTGTAACAGCTCTCACAAGGCTACTAGAAGCGTTTACCGCATCGGACAATACTTTCTGTGGGTTACGCACTAAAGATGTAACAGAGACCACTACAGAGTCGCTGAGCGTCTTAAAAAGTGTGGCTACGGTTGTGATAACTGAGGAAACATTAACAGTGCTGGTTAGGAGTTTGGTTATATCTTTGATCAGTGCTGTGGTTCGGACATACAAAGTTTCAACAAATTCTTTAACAACAACGGTTGTGGCTGTGAATAATGAAACTGCTACATTAACGGTATCAGAAATAGTCCTATTCATAGCTCTCAGCAAGGCTGTTACTGCAACATTTGTAGTATCGGAAAGCATTTTTGTGGTTGATCTTACAAGAGAACTAGCAACAACAACGCCATCAGTAAGCAACTGAGTAAAGTTTCTTGGAGCTACTCCAGTAGTTCCGTATGGAGTTGATGCGTAAGGTGAACCGCCATATAACATGACTTAATTATACATCAGTTTATTGGGTAAGCCCCACCTGTAATACCACCTCTTACAGTACCTAAACCAAAATTCGAGGCATCATACTTGAGTATAGAAGCCCTTGATGGTAGCGAGTTGCTATCATCCGCCGAGATACCAGAAATGTAACCGCCCCCATCCCGTGCCTGTCCAGAGAACACAAAGTTAGTTCCGCCAGATTTTACAACAGGATACATTGGGAGTGAGGCATAAATGCCATTACTAGCTGATCCGCCAGTTGTTCCGTAAAAAGAGATGCCAAATTTGCACCACTTACCAAAAAAGCACCCCTTTGCTGATACTGTGGTGACAGAAGATATAGTCATCGAACCACTACAAGAGTATGTAGGTGTGTAATCATACCACCTGCTTTCCTCATACTGGTAAGGTTTCAACGCTGTCATCTCTGGTATGTCTATCCTTAGTAATCTTGGGAATCTTATTAGGTCATTTTGTGATGGTTGATATCTATGTGCCATAGCCCCCTCATATAAAGCCACTTCTTTGAACCAGACATTGCCATCTGCGGAGTTACACAATAAACCTATGTATATTGCTGTGGCTGTGGAACTAATTGTTGTGGTAACAAATACATCTACCCATTCACCAGTTGTTGAGGTGTCTGCACTTTCATAAGAACTCCCATCATTAACCCTTATACCACCAACATTTGCAGTATCTTGGTACATTTTTGCTACTAAAGTAACTGTCCTTCCTCTAAGTCTTTCAACAAGGTGTTCATCTAGGTATTGGTACACAAGACCATCTGATGTTGCCCTACGCATCTTCAAACCTTTCCACAAGGTTGCGGCAAATAGCCTTTTAACTTGTGCATCAGATAGGGCTACGGACAGCACACCAGCAAACTGCATCAAACCATCAGTGTAATAAGCACCTGTATCCGCACCAAGCCTTCCTATAGAAAAAGCACCGTTTGTATCCGTTGTTGTTCCAGTAGAGGTGGATTCTTTTTTAACACCATTCACCCATATTTTGAGTTTTGTATTTGAATTGTCATGAACCATTACAAGCAAGTACCACTTACCTGCTTCCAGTTTTACATCAGACACAAGGTTATCAACGGACAATCCAGAACAAATAGCATCAACGCTTCCAGTTGTGCCAATTCTTATCCCAACAACTGCCGCCGCCCCAGATGGTGATTTTGCCATGACATATTGTGTTGTACCTATGGACTCTGGTTTGAACAAACAAAAGTAAGTTTTATTACCAGTTATTTCTAGGTTTGGACATGAGCCATCAGCGATAGTGAAATACTCACTAGAACCCAGCTCAAAATCTCTGGCTTTACCTATTAAACCATCATCAGAAGAACCAACTGTATTTGTGTCTGTTAGGTTGTAACTGTTTGCTGAGAGGTCTGTTGCATTTCCAGATGTTTCATCTAATTTCCAGAGCCCCTCAATATCACCGTCAGCAATCCCCAATAAATCTATGAGCTGTTGTTTGGTCATGGGTGGGAAAGCACCGCCACCAATAGCATTACCACCAGCATTAACCCAATCATCCCCAGCATTATTTACAACACCGTATCCATTGGTGGAATTGTTATGAAAGTTTCCGTTTTTAACTAAGTTCTCAACACCGCTTTTGAAAATATCATCCATGATCTTTTTAGTGAGAACTAGAGCCATCTTGTATGTTTTACCGCCTGTATTGTGTGCTTGAGCATCATTATCAGAACCTTCACCATGATAGTTATTACCTGATGCTGGTCTTACAATTGTTAATGTATCGGTTGATCTTGCTGTAGCAACAACAATTTCTGCGTATGGGTCATCTGCTGGATTGGGGTAATCAGAATAATTCCACCACACCAACCTAAATTGTTCAGGACTTGTGATAGAAGGTAATTTTGCACCATCACCTGATTGTAGAGCTATTGATGTGTCAGAGCTATTGTATCCAGTTGAAACGGTTACAACACCCCAGTTCTTGAATAATTCCATGAGTTAATTATATCCTAAATCAGTGAAGGTATTAAGAGGTTGTGACTGCTACTTTGTGAGTAATCTGTAAAGAGTCACCAGAAGCCACATTTACTGCGGAAAATACTTGTCTGGCTAGTAAGTTACCACCAGATGTATTGTTATCAAGTAAACCTTCTTCTGTAACTGCAAATGATCCTGTAAATGAGAATGTTTTTACCCATTGAGCTGTGTCATTGGTTTGAGTTGTGGTTACTCTTGATGCTGTAGCCGCACCTCTTTGACCACCGTTTGTGGTTATTTCAGACTCTAAAGCCGTGTTACCTGCGGCGGCGGCTGTAGTACCAATACCAATTGCAATAGCTGTAACTGGAGCTGTAGTAGCACCATTAATTTGACCTGCAACAACGGCAAGTCCAGCATTAGTGATTAGGTTTCTTGAGATAGCTTTGGTTGTCCAGAACCCAAATAAGAATGGGATTTGTAAATCAACACCAAATAAGTTGTGGAATAAACGCCATAAAGCATTCTCAGCAAACATTGGTTTAGGATTACCGTTTTTATCAAAAAGTTGTCTTGTAACTATACCTTTTATTTTGTAGCTTTCTGTTTTGTTTAATTCCATATTATTCTTCCTCTGCTGGAATATCTTTGATCTCAGCTTCAGTCACGGTTTTAACACCGTAAATAATTTCTTTCTTTTCAAAATCTACTTCTTTGGATTTTACTTGATAGAGCCACTCACCGTCATTGAACATTATTTTAACAACTTCAGTTTCAATGCCTTCTACAATGACTTTATCTTGAGGTTTGAATTTTGGCTCTTTATATTCCATATCTAAATTATACCAACTTTTTTGATGTCAACATAGTAGTTAGTATTGTAACTCCTGATCATCAGGTAATGTTCCATACTGCCCACCCTCATCTACATTAGCCATACTTGCTAGGGCTCTTTCAAAGTCCTTCTGAAAGGCTAACTCAAAGTCGGTAAGAGGTAATGGTTTCTCCCTTGTTGACTTAAACATAATACTAATACGCCTTGCCCATAACTCATGGAACTGTCTTGGTAAGCTAGATGTTGTGGTTGTTGGGTCTTCTGATAAGTCGGTTGCAGATGCTAGGTCATTGGCATCAATATCTGCTGGATAAGCAATGTGCCAGATTTTAAGCCCTGCTGTAACAACTGAGATTGCACCTGAATATAACCAAATTGCGTTTCTGAACTTATCCCAAAATGCTCTGCCGTTCTCATTAGCAAACTGGTTTAATACTTCTGATTCTGTAATAGGTCTTTTGAATATCTCTGGATCAAACTTTTCTAACTTCACCCAATTCTCGCCATCAAGTTTAGCTTCTACACGGACAATCTTCATGTCATCGGATGGTTTAGCGTATTCTCTTTTACCAATATCTGAAGTGTCTGAGGCTCTTAAATTAGTGGTAGCTGGTACACCAAATATATTCTCATCTATTTTGATGATCTCTTTGGCAAAGTCATCCTTAACTACATTTGCAAACAGAACAATATCAGCATCAGGCAAAGTAGTAGAGTTTGTCCTTGTGTATTTTCTAACCAATGAAGCAAAGTTTATTCCATTCATGGGTTAATTATACCTTTTTTGTGGTGATTAGTTTAGAGCAAAATCAGATGCTATACCCTCTTTTGACTTACCTCTGTTAAGGTCTAGTCTAAAGGCTTTACCTGCATCCTCAGTTTGCTGGAAAGACTCTCTTAATATATCAGCAACTTGTTGAGGAACATCAACATAAACACCTTTTGGTACATTTATTCTTAAACCGTTAATGATAACAGGGTGTGTAGTTCCAACTTTCTCTTGACCTTCTAATGGCAGATACATTCTAACTACTGGTTGAGCGGCTAGTTTCTTTCGGATAATTTCAACCTTAGATTCTCTAACTACTCTCACATTTTCCAATGCTTCAGCATTCTTAGCCTTCATTTCCTCAACATTTTTCATGATTGTGGCTTCTCTGGCATCAAGCTCTTTTTCACGCTTTTCCTGAGCTTCTTGCATGGCATTCATCTTATTCTCCATGTCAGTCATTTTTTGTAATAGCAATGACATTTCAGGAGAGATTTGTGCTTCTGCTGGTTGTGCGTTTGGTACTTGGGAATCTGTGGGTTTATTTATGTTTTTATTGTTAGTTGGCATACTAATATAGTATCAGTATAGAGTTTGTGATGTCAAGGAGATACCGCTAAAAGCAGAAAGCACCCTTGCGGATGCCTTCTGTTGTCTCAACAAGATTGCTCTTACCGAGACCTGATCATAATATATTACGGTCAGTATGCTGTCAACTATTTAATTAGTGTTGCCCGTAGTGGACAAAGTGGTTGCCTGAGCATAGTTAGTATCAGACACGCCGCCATCCGAGTTCAACTTGGTTACTACCGTATTGAATGCTGAGCGTATATTGGTCAAATCGGTTAAGACTGCCTTCAATACTTCAGCTAACGCCTCAGGATTATGAACAACACCTTGATTTATTTCAGCCATGCTTTTAATCCTTTCGGTAACTTAATTACTAACTAATTAAGCGTCAGAAGTAGTGCCCAGAGCCGTAGCCTGTGCAAAGTCTGTTGCATAATCAGCATCAAATACGCCCCCATCTGAATTTAACTTTACTGTGAGCGTGTTCAACTTGGTAACAACAGTGTTAAGAGCTGAACGGACATTTGTTATGTCAGTCAATATGCCGAGTAAAACTGCGTCTAATTGGCTGTCATGTAAACTTGATCTTTCATTGATTTCTGCCATGTTTTTTGCCCTTTCATGTAGGGGCTAGGCTTTCACCCAGCCCCAAATTTAATTAACTAATTAAGCACTAACTCCGTGCTCGATTCTTACTGCAAATGCTTCATTAAGTCTTTTTGCAACAAATGTTGCTTTCCAACCTGATGTAGCCCTTTGCTCTAATGGATCAGAAGTTCCAGCAGAACCGAGTGGTTTTATAATGTTTCTCAACGCTTCACCAGCTACTCTTGAGATTCCGTAGAAGTCTCTAGCTAAGATCATAGTTGCGTAAACATCAGCACTGCTATCGCCACCGCCAGTGAACACTTTAGCATTAGGAGTCATGACAAAGCGAACTTCATCAACTGCACCTTTTTCACCATTCATCACATCGCTTTGGTTTGGATACTTTTGAACTGGTATGAATGCGGTATCAGCCTTCAAATCTCTTAGAGTTCTTGGGTGGATAATACCTACAAAACATGCACCAAGAGCAACAGTTCCATAAGAGTCATTAGGATCAATCATTCTCATGATTGGTTTAGCTTTGTTTTCCTGTAAGGTCATTACAGCTTCTCTTACTTCTGCGGCTGTTAGTTTCATAGCGGCTGTTATCTCAGTTCTTTGGGTAGCTGTACTTGCGTACTGAACTGTAGAACCAGCAACCATTACATCTCTTGTTAATTGGTCAAGAGTATCACCTGCTTGGTCACCTAAAATTTCACCTGCTTCAGTTAAAACTGGATCAAGTGTGGTGAATAACAACTTGTCGGTTAAGACTAAGAAGTCACCATACTGTAAAGGAGTTGCAACCACATCTGTGATTGACAAATCGCTACCTGCGGGTGTGATACCTTCGGTCAATGCAGTTGTAGCCGCACTGAGGTTACCATACCTTCTAAACTTAATTGTTTGACCAGCGTTCTTTGGCAAGTCTCTAACTTGAGCCCACATAGTGTGCACAAAGTTGGATACAGCTCTTACTAACAAATTTCTATCATAGAAATCTGCATAAGGACTCACTGAAGGAGCGGCTGGTATATTTCCTGTACTGTTCATATTAGTGAACCTTTCTTAAATAAATTACTACTTAGAAAAGCCACTAGAACGCAAAGAAGCTCCCTTTCTGCTTATGTGATCCTGCCCTCATCACACAAACATACTTAGGAGCTTCTAGTTTTCTAGTCAGCTTTTACATGTTAATTATATTAGTATAGGGAAACGGCTGTCAAGGACTATCCCTGATACCTGCCAGATTTTACTTGCTCTGCAAGGTTGGCAATATCTTTATTAGACATGCCCTTGAAATCTGAACCCTTGTTTTCCTGTGGTGTTGGAGTATTACCGCCACCCTTTGTTTTATCGGCTTCTTCATTGGCTTTTCTGAGTTTATCAGCACCAATCTTTTCAAGGTATGGGGCTAATGCTTCAATAACAACGGTCTTAACTGGTAAACCTTGTTTGATCATGCCAATTCTATTTTCATGGTTTACAAAGTTTCTGATTCTTTTCTCATAGGGTTTGTACTCTGGATTGTCAGTTAGTATTTTACTTAAAGTATTCTCAACATTCTGCTTAAATAATTGTTCTTTAATAGGTTCATAAGCCTTTTCAGCCTGTTTCTTCATGAACTCTTTGGCTTTTTCAGGATCATAGGGGTCATACTCATCATCTTTTTCATCACCTTTTTTGTCATCCTTACCATCAAGAGGTGGGACTTCACCATCATCAATCTTTAATTCTTCATCCTTGCCTTTGTTTTTGTCATCATTATTATCTTGAGTACCTTTATCATCAACACCACTAGCCCCATTGTCTTTATTAGGGTCTTGGTCTTGGTTCTGATCTTGATTTTCTACTGGAGTATTATTGTTGTTTAATGTTTCATCTTGCATAGTAATATATTATGCTAACAGACTATTCATTGTCAAGGTGTTGTGGGTATGGATCAGCCTCACCAAATGTCTTTTCTTTGGTTGTGGAGTACGGATCAAACACCACTTCTTGACCGTCATTGTGCTTAATTACCTCAACTATTATTTCTGGTAAGTTCATGAATTGTTCAGTTAGTCTGATGCGTTCCCTGATTCTTTCCAGCTCATCAAGGGATGTTATTTTCCCCTCTTTTAAGAGCCAGTCAAAATACTTCAGTTTCTCAACCATGAATTTATAAATACGCCCCCAAGCCATGTGTTTTTTAAGCTCCTCAAATTGCTGAGCGGCTAGTAGGGCATCATCTTTAGTTTCAAAGGTTACTTTAGGGTCTTTCATATTATCCCATCATAGGTGGTGTTACAGCACCAGAAGGAGTGGCATTACCCATGCCCCCAACTGGATTGCCAGTATCAACACCAGCATTTTGTGGCATCAACGCCTCACCTTGATTGACCTGTCCTTTTTGGAACAGCTCTGGTTGGCTACGCTTTATCATCATATTATCAAGGTGTGCTTGTAAGTGAGCACTCTTAGCCTTAGTTTCTGCGGCTTTTGCGTGTATTTCCATGTGAGACAAATCATCATCATTGATTCCAACCTGAACCAGTTTATCATCACTCAATAACCCATTTTCCTGTTCTGCTATTTGTTCATCTGGTGTAGGTGGGTACAAACGCATTATGTCATTTCTATCAAGCCCATTAAGTTTGGCTAGTTTTCTCATGAAGAATAGCTTATTTGCTGTTGGGTCTTTTAAGACTAATGCACCGTAACTGTTTAATCTCATGGAGTCTCTCATTGCTTTACTTTCAGAAACAGCTTTTGACTCAACTCTAATATCAGGGTCATTCTGCATGATCATGTTATCTTTTAATAGTTTTCTCCAGCGATTACCGTAAGAGCCGTTGATTCTGATTACCTTTTCATCAATCTTCTCTTGCATGTGTTTCTTGTACATGTAGTACCATCTCAACCAGAATTGCTTGTCAGACCAACCAAAAACCTTAGCAGATAAGGAGTATCTAGTGTCAACCTTAGAGGCTACTAAGTTAAGCTCACCAAGAGTCCTCTGTTGGTTGGATATTTGACCTTGTTGCATATCAGGAGTTGCTGTGGCTCTTTGTGCTGATACATCAAGAGTATCCAAAATGAATGATACAAAGTCCATTCTTGGGGCGGCTTTGTTTAATGGCTGTGCCGCACCTCTTACATCACCATCACCTTGAATTGCAACAAACTTATTAAATCCAAAATTCATTAGGTCACCCTTGTTCTTGATTCTGGACTCATCATATAAGTACATTGGGTATAGGTCGGCTTTAACTGATTGAATGCCTAAGTTAATCATTACTGATCGCATTCTTTGTTTATCTTCTGCAAGGTCTGGTACTGATACGCCATCCCAATCTTGAGATGTTGGGTTTAGGGCTCTATCAATTAAATCCCAATCTTCTGTTTCAGGATCACCTAAATCAATATATTTAATAGGTCGGGTTTTACCGTTGGCTAAATAAACAATACACTGTTTACCTTTGTAAATGGTTCTCCACTCTAATACTGGAACATTGCCGTTATCACCTAGAGTTTCATCAGAAGCATCTTTTAACTGGTCTCTACCAAATGCCTCATCTCTGGCATCTTGGGCTTCTTTTAATAAAGATTTAATATCAACACTTAATTTCAAACCACTATCAACATTGAAAAATCCGTACTTACTTTGTAGTTTCCATTTTGGTATGTTGATTTCCCTACCACCAAAACGCATTTTACCAATCTTATTAACACCAATACCATTAACACACTTGGCATCGGGGTCTCTTAAAAAGGTGATGGAATCAACATTTTCAGGAACAGGGCACATGTATCTTTTATCCCTGTTGAACTCATACATTCTAACCAAGCCCCTACTTGTGAAAAGGGTATCCCAAATCCAGAAGTAGTCTATTATGTCCTTCTGCATTAAGTCATAGTCATATTCAGCCGCACCATTTAAGTTCTCTGCGGTTTCTTCATCGCCTTCTTCCCAACCTTCAAAAACAGACATAAGCCTGTCATCATACAAAGCGGCGTGTAAGGTGTTCATTATTGTAAAAATTAGTGGATCACCAGTAGCATTAGGATCACGCTTTTGGTTGTTGTATAGCTTTAACTGCAATAATCTTTTTGAAATTTTGGACTTTTGATTATCCCAAGCAATAAGGTACTCTGCTTGAACCTGTTTAATAAGGTCTGTGAAAAAGTCTTTATCATAACCCTCTGGAGTTTGGGTATCTGTAGATGTTAAGTTTTCTTTAGTTTCCTTCTTACTTCTTGGCATCTTCTTCTTCCTTTAGTTCCTCAAGGGTTTTGGCTTTGTTTGGGTCTTCCATAGCCTCAACCAAATTAGTACCCAACTCAATCTCAGCTTCTTCTTGCTCAGTGCCCTTATATTCAGGGTCTTTCTTTCTGATGATTGTTTCAATGGTAGTTTCAGCCATGTTCTTCATTAACAAGGTAATTTTGGCAATATCACCCATTCTTATTGGGTCACCTTCTTCAGGACTGATTGTGTTGTAAGTTTGATAGAACTGGTTGGAATCTTTATCAAAAATAATGTACTGAAACATTCTCTTTTCAAACGCTAAAAAACCAACTTGCTGAACCATATAGTGATAGCCCTTATACTCAGTAATCAACATAATGGTTAATTGACTCATTGGAGCTGGTTGCATTAACTCTTTTTGGGCTTTTTCTAAACTCTTTTTAATTTGATTTTCTTTTTTCTTGTGCGGCATATTTTAGGAACTCCTTATCTGTCATAAATTCAACATCCTTTTCTTCTTCTTCTGGGAACATGATGTCTTGGATGGCTAGACAGCCGCTTGATGGAGCACTACCTTCCCCTGCGTGTAGGTCGGTTACTTTAACTTTGATAATAAGTTCAACTTCAGAACCTAGTTTTAGCTCCTTTAATTCAGGGAACACCTTTGAGTCTATGTAGAATGTTGGCTTAGATGACATTGTTTCCATCATGTTTATATTTTACATCATTTTAAGAATCAAGTCTGTACCAAACATTCACATCCTCACCAGTTTGGTAGAAGATCATCAAACCAAGCATCAAACTCATTGCGTACATTCTCCATGAGGTAGCGTTCACCAAAATGCCTTACCATGTATCTTCTTAAATCGGGCTCAAACTCACCTGCCATTATGTCATTGGCACGGTTCACAAAGTCCTTAAAAGTGTTGCATCTGTATCCATTCACGCCGTTTTGTATGGTCTCTGGAAAGCAACCAAAATTAGTTGTTAATACTGGTGTACCTGAAAGGTTTGCTTCAACTGTAGCCCCACCAAAAGGCTCAAGGTACATAGTTGGATATAAGAATAGTTTAGCTTTAGCCATTAACTCCTTGCGTTTATTAAGATCAGCGTACCCTACTGGCTCAATGTACTGCTTGTATTCATCAATAACATCAAGCTCACCCTGCCCTGCAACCAATAATTTATGTCCTGTGGCTTTTGCTAGTTCAATGGCAATATGTATCCCCTTCATTGGGATTATTCTGCCAAGATATAACATGTAGTCTTCTTTTTTCTGAGTATTATCAAAATCTTTAGCATCAAAGTAATTAGGAATCACACGGTCATAGAATTGACCAAGACCAGTTTTACCGCCCTCTAGCTTCTGGCTTGTACCATCCTTCCACTCAATAGATGATTGTGGGTTAGCACCTGATATTAAGTTTCTTATAAACTCAGATTCAAATGCCCTGAACTTGGCTATGGTATTAACATAACCAATACCTGTTTCAACAGAGAGGGGTAATCTAACCTGTTCATATACACGCTTGTGGTAGATGCCCTGAGTTAGGCATAGAAAATCATAAAATCGCTTTCTAGCGTTTATTTCAGTAATCATGGTATCAAGTACCCTGTCATGTAGTGCTTGAGCTTTTGGATTATCATTAAACCTCTTAAACCTAAAACCGCCTTCTTTTGTCCAGTCATAACCTAAACCTTCATCATTACCTTCATCACCCCAAGCATCTCTAATGTCTTTTAATGTGTGTGTTTGTATAAATTCGGTACAAGGAGCGTCAGAACCCTCAGCACCGTATAGGTAAACCTGATGTCCTAGTGAGAGCATCATTTTGCAAAACTTAACTATTTTTTGTGTATAGGCACAAGAATTATATTTTTCTGAAACTGGTAAATGAACCAGTGATAATACATGTAGTTTTTTCATAGTCGGTAGTATCCATGACCAGCTATTCTGTAACCGCTCATGAACTCAGGCATGTCCTCTGATACCTGTAAATTTATACCTAAGGACTCATCAACCATCTCTTTAGTTATGGTGTGTGGGTGACCATCATGAGGTGGTGTATTTAGCCACTCAAAGATGCGTACTGCGTTTCCAAGTCTCTTAACGGTATCAAGTACCTCTATTGGGTTTTGGACATGTTGTAGGACATTGTAGAGCCAAACCTCATCAAACTTTTTATCAAACTCAGCTAGTTCAGCCATACTCTCAGAGTAGAAAATATCAGAAGCGGTATAGCGTTCTTTAACCCATTTAGGTGCTTTTTCAAGAATAGGGTCAACTACTACACAATAATTACCTTTGTTTATACATTTAAGTAAAAGGGAAACAACACCGCCACCTAAGTCACAAATGTTTTTACCTTGTATATCAATACCAACCTTTGCATCCTTAACATCTGCCTTTAGGCTCATGTATTTAATAATCTGCATCTGTTTTACTTCCTCAATGAAAGTGTTGGTACAGTTGCCCCACCAGTTAGACTCCCACTTATTTACTTCCTGCCAGTCATTTAAGCTAAACTCTGGTTTAACTTCTGGCTCTTGAATGTCCTCATTCATGTATATTCTCCAGTAACTTTTTACTACGCTCTTTTATTTCATCCTCATCATTCATGCCAGTGTATTCTTTTTGAGCGGATTGAGTTAAAGCATGTGCAATAAGCTCGGCTAAATGCCTTATGTTGGCTCTGCCTTCCTCATCATTCAGGGAATCCCTAGCAACAACAAAGAAGTCTTCATACTTAAAACCATCCTTTGTGAAGAAGAAGCCAAACACCTCACCCTCACGCTCATTTATTTTGCTTATTATTTTATTTGTGGGTTGTGCGTTCATGTTGCTCCTCTACTAAAATTTGTTGCGTTATTTCTTGCTGGGATTCATTATCATTCAAAAGCATTATAGATTTTCCTATCTCAACACGGTAAGGAACACCATCAGTGACAACTGCGGTAATCCTTCCAAATGTGTGTTTCCTAAGCTCCAAGATGAATGCCATCTCAAAAGCTGAAACCTGCATAGTATGAACCTTCTCAATTAAGCCTTTGCGTTTATCATTGGACAGAATATCAGTCATATCTAGTATTATAGTATAAGTGGCATCGCACTACCAGCGTAAGGGTCAAGCGTTGGTGTGCTTTGCTCAATTGAATTACCCCATTTTGGCTTTTCCATCTCAAAGAATCTTGGTTGATCAATAAGAGCCCTACCTAAGTTCTCCATCATGTGATCATCTTTATCCTGAGGCTTTTCTGATCTACTTCTTTTGTCTGCGGCTTTACCTTCCCACTCTTGGTATTGCCAGTGCTCCATTTCCCAAATAGTACGCAAACAGGTATCAAATATGAAAAGCTCTGGTGCTTTGAGGAAAGTACCATCCCCTGCTTCCCTGTAGTCTAGTGCGTCATGGATAACTTGAATTGCATGGGTTCTGTTTTTTGACGCTGGTAAATATGAAAGACCAAGAGCATATAGGTTTTTGGCTAATGACTTCTTAGTGTGTTGATCCTCAATGAATGCTGATGGGTCAATACGCCTATCAATCATGCGGTATTGGGAATCCTTTGCTTTAATTCTTTGAGCTAGTTCTTGAGTAGTGGCTTCTGTGTAAAGTTCATCAACCACAATTTTAGTACCCTTCCTATCTACGGCTAACCATAAACAAGCGTCTGGGTTTCTGGGGTGTGTATCAAGTCGCTGGTACACACAATAATCTTCAAATGTAATCTTAAAGGGCTTTATTACATGCACCCTTTTGTTAAATTCTTTGAACACAAGTCCTGTTAAGTGCTGAAACTTTCCATATACTCTTGCCTGTATATCCTCAGCAGAATAGTTGGCAATCATTCTCTCAATATCTGAGTGGTGCAGTATTCCTCTAACACCGTGCTCAATACAATTATCTTCTATGTTCGCCTGTACAAGTCCTACAGAGCGTTTTAATTCATCAAGTATGTTATCCATATAGGTTATACCTCTCTTTTATAAAAGCCCGTGTTTTTTGACACTCAATGTTGTCACATCAACAAACACTAAAACACCTATGGGTTAAGCATAGTGCTCAGTATCCTTGTGAGTCACATATTCATCATAGAAATATGCACTACCCTTTAGGGGTGTGAATCCCACAATAATGATACCGCCACGCCTCATTCTTGAGATAGTAGCCTTAAATATGGATTCAGGGCACGGCTCATCAATGAAGGCAAAACCCAAGTTGGCTGATTCAAACTCTTTAACATCCTGCTCTGTGGACATAACATCAAATTCAAACCCTGTGGTTGTTTTCCACCTGTAGTCATAACTCTTTTTTTCTTTTGAGGTCTCATACTGGCTTAGTGGAAACCATTTTTTGAACTCAGGAATTATAGCCTCAGTGATTGTTGTCGGGTCTGAGATAATACGCCCCTTCTTGATGTATGGAAACTCATTGAATAGTGGGTAGTTAAACCATTTATTCTTGGGTTCAAACAGGATATTGGCTAGAATGTTAGTCATTCCTGCTGTTTTACCCACACCGTTTCCTGCAATCAATAAATTTATAAAGTGCTGGTTACTCCCTACCATCTGGATAAACTTTTCTAGTTTACCGTTTGGTGTGTAGTAACGGTATTTCTCATACTTTTTTCTGTAAGCTAACAGTGCTCTGGCTTCTTCAGGTGTTGGCTTAATCATTCATCATGTCCTCTAGCTCCTCATCAGACATGCTCTTAAACTTTTCAATGATTGAGTGTTCATGCTTTTCAGGAGCAAACCTACCTTTCATCTTACTGTATATCTCAATGGCTGTGTTTTTGGCTTTAAGGTCAATATATTGGGTGACATTGTAGAGTAAGTGTTTATCTACTACCTGATCATTAAGACCTGCTTCATCTATGAGGGTTGTAATGTACTGGCAAATGTTAGGTTTAGTTAAGTTTTCTGAAGCAATAACTTTTGCAGTATTCTTGTCTAAAATCTCATATCCAGCAAGGATAACAGCCTGTGTACCAGTCATGAATGGGTGTATAAAAAACTCACAAAATCTTTTTTCTTTTTCGGTTAGGGTATGTTCCTGATTATCTAATCCAGTAAATGTAAACTTCTTTGATACTCCCTTGCGTTTGGCTAATGCTTTTTTAGGTATCTTTACTTCTTTTGGTGGTTCTAATAGTTTGTGTACTTTCTTCTTAGGCATGGCTTAATTATAGTATATTATTGGATTATTAACATCAAAGAACGCCTGAGCAAATGCTGGTGGTGTAATAGCCCTGAATGAAGCGTCATTATCTACCTGAAAATTTCTTAACTGTGGAATCTTACTCTGTGCTGATTTATGTAAACAAGCCATAGAGGGTTTACCTCTGCTGGGTCTCACATAAAGCTCTGGTATCTTTGGGCATGTATCCCATGTGAACTTTTTAACTGGTTTATTAAATTCTCCCCATATATTTGTCTTCTTAGTCCAACCATCACCAAACTCATAAGGCTGGAATGAGAACTTAGGAGCTCCAAGAAACTTTGATAAGTGTCCTATTGGATTCTCCAGAGCCCAAAATATAGGTTTTGTAGCTTTAATTATATCTAAACAAGCATTAACAATAACAAGTGCGGAGTCAAAATCATGACCTATGTTGTGATTGCGTACCATAGAAAACTCAGTGCAAGGTGGTGCCGCAAGTATTCCACAAACATCTTCCATGTAAACCGTCATCATCTCGCCTGTATTTCCTGTGAACAATAGTGTTTGGTGTTGTTCACCTATCTCTGTTTGGGTTACATCATAATCTGGTAATGTAATGGTTTTTACATCATAACCAGCATTTTTATATGGTAGAGCCCAACTTCCTGTACCACCACATAAGTCTAAAATAACATTTCTCATAACTTAACATTAAACCTTTCAAGGTAATCACAATGAGGGCAATCCCACACCTCAAACTCATCATAGCCATGTGTGTATTTATAAACCAGCTTATTGCCACATGTAGTGCAGTAACCAAAACCTATCATGCCCAAAATGCGTTTAATTAGTGTAAGCATGGTATATGAACTCCTCAATCCATTTAATATCTGGCTTAAATTTATGATGATTCTTTGCGTATGTATCTGCCAGTCCTACCTGAAGCCTTGCAAATGACTTTGATAACTCTGGTATAAGCTCCTCAGACCAGTTGTATTTAACTTCAAGTAAAAACTCTTTGTCTGGTGCATCATACTGTGGGTTAAAATCCCCTGTTTCCAGTAATTGTTTGCATTGGTGTAGTGTTCTTAAATAAGCAACAGCAAACTTAGGGGTTCTTTTGTCTGGTTCAAACAAGTTCATTTTCTTGTACTGATTGTGGGCATAGCCTTTGTGAGCATCATAGATTCTTTCTGTATCTAAAAACTTGTGCCTGTTGGCTACTAACTCCTTACCTAACTCAGATGTTTCAATGATCATATTGCTCCAGAGTATTTCAAGTATTGTGGCGTTACCTTGAGTTGCAAACTTACAGAAGTCTCTGAGTTCATAAGAGGTGTTATCTTCATCACCTTCAATCCAGCTAGTGTTTTTGGGTTTTCTGTATGGTGACAATATCTCCATCAAGGGGTGCATAAATATACCCCTGTAGTCATAATCTGAACTTTCATTGTTTAGTCCGTGTAAGCGTGAGCCAACAACTACTTTGTGTATTAGGTTCATTCAAATGTTTCCTTAATAAGTTTCCTGATCTGATTCACATATTTAGTTACTTCCTCAGTATTCATGGGCTTTATGGTCAACAGTATGGTTATAAGCCTTTTGTAGAAGTTTCTTTTGGTTGATTTTCCATCCAATTCATCTAATAACTGGGAAAAAGATGTTGCCACTTCCCTATTACCGTCAAAGTTAAGCATATAATTTCCCTCAAAAAACAGTTTTCTCAAATGTTGGGGGCTAGTTTCTTCTGGTCTCCATTGATCTTCCAATCCGTAGCATGAACAATGTGATCCATAAACATGAAATAATTTTGAACCTTTTTTGAATATAACTACAGCCTGTCCATCATACCCACCACCGCCATACCAAGCTAACAGTATCTTTTCATTGGACAATTTAGTGCTGAATTGTTCCTCAATGTCTTTTATTGATCTAAAAGAATCAAAGTATATTTTTCTCACTTTAGTATTCCTTTCAACTTTTTAAGTAACTTATCATCCTTGACTAAGATACGCCCATACAGGGCTATATGGTTTTCAAACTCATGGTATTGTTTTTCTGTTATTACACCTTTTTCAAGGGCTCTGTTTATTATTGCTGTGGCTTTTAAGCGTTCTACTTCTTGACGGATCATCTCTTACTCCTTTTTTTGTAGTCGCTTATAACAAACCAAGTAAAATGACACACAACAAACATCAGCAATACAGTGAATGTGAGAATTAGAGAATCTATGGCGGTTACATCACAATAACCTTTTGTAAATGCGTTGGTTATTAAGTTCATAACAAGTCCTTTAACTTAACTGGTTTGTAGCCGTTCAGTTCCAGAGCAATAAGTTTGTGCTTCTCACTTAGGATTCCAGCTACTTCTTCATACCTATGCTCACTGTTGTGTAAATGTCCATGAATGTTGAGTCTTGTTCCCTCTGGTAACGGTTGTGGTATATGGCTCAGTAATACATCATGGTAATATACTTCATCATACACATGGTCAAAGCCGTGAGTCAAGTACCATTGATCAGGTTTTAGGTCATGATTGCCTTTAACAAGTAGCTTAGTGCCAGTTAATGAGTCCATTATTTCAGCTAGGCGTTCCTTGTTTTGACCAAATATCACATCACCCAAATGAACAACAATATCATCTGGAGCAACAAGGCTGTTCCAGTTCTTAATAATTTTCTCATTGTAGTCTGCTGGTCTTATGCCTTCATCAACAAGCATCTGGTGAGTGAAGTGGGTGTCACTTATTATCCACAAGTTCTCCACATCATAATGATCTAGTTTGTTGTTGATATAACGGTCAAACATAGAAACAATAACTTCTTTGCCCACACCGTTAGGTCTTTTGGAATCACGCTCAATACATTCTTCAAGGCTAGTTTCAAAATTAACTATTTCAACTTTAGCATTACACTCCTTAGCCAGTTGTCGCATTTGTGTTTCATGCTTTGGGTGTAGGTTGGTATCATCAACAATTACATGAAAGCCATCATTAAGACTCTCTGTGATGATATGATCCCTGAGTTTTAGTACAAACTTTTCATTGGTTTTAGACCAGCGAGAGTTATCAAGCATGGCTCTGAGGTCATCTTTGTTTACCCTCTTAATGTTTGGGTTCTCAGCTACTTTCTGTTTAGCCCAAGTTGATTTTCCTGAAGCTGGTAAGCCTTTTAATAAATAAATTGTTTTCATTTTTGAAACCTCACAAGCTCTCTTTGAATACTGAATACTGCGTTGAATAAAATTACAGTAGCCTGAAAAGCACCATCCTCATACCAAAATGCTAGGCTAATAGGAACAAACATACCCTTATCCTCTTTATGCACCCACTGAAATTTGGAACTTATTTTATATTTTTTGATCATTGTTCATCAACCTTAAAAGGAGTGGTAATCGCTGGTTTTACCATCTTCCAAATTATATGTTTATAAGGCTTCTCATCCAGCATTGCAAAGCAAATTGAGGAGTATTTAGGGAATTGAGTTATAGCCTCAGCCCACTCCCTGCGGTTAGAAAAATCTGACTGTCTCAATTCAGTCATGATCTCAGTGGCTTTGTTTTCTATTTCCAAGAAACTTCCAATTAAGTCATTGGTTATGCTACGCACCCATTTATCAAACTCATCTGGTACATTCTGAAGGAACTGCTCAATGTCATCACCGTTCATGAGACACTCCCAAATCCTTCTGCTGTTGATGCCAGTAACAATTTTATGAAGCCTTACATACTCATCAAACTTAACCTTCATTCTAAAACCGCTTTCAAATCTGATAACAAAGCCCTCAGAATTGGGTTTTTCAAGCTCTTTTAGTTTGGTGTAATCAGAAGCATCAATGCGTTTTGCTATTCTAAAATCAAACATGTTGCCAATTAAACCAATATCAGCAACATCTTCTCCAATTTCAACATCCAAAACAGCCAGTAAAACTAAGAAACTCTCACCACTGTAATCAATAACAATCTTGTTTTCGGGGTATATTATTTCAAATAAATAGGTGAATGCTGAGTCCATACAAGCACCCTCTGGAATGATTTTATTCAAAATCTCAGTACCAACAATAGCTTGGTCACTGGTGAAACTCCCTCTGGTTGCAAGGTATGTTTTACCTTCCCATGTGTAGGAAATGCCAAGTGAACCATCATACTTTTCACGGACTTCAAAAGGTTCATTAGGAATACTTAAACCCCTCTCAGCAAGTTCTTCCATGTTAAAGAACTTCTTAAATGGTCTGGCTACAATGTTTCCCTCAAAGTCTGTAATCAAACCCCTGCACATCATGGTTTCTTCTGTCCAAAAGGCTTCATACTGGCATTTTCTGGAGTAGTTATATATATAAAGTGGAAATTGTGGGTGCTGTTGGCGGTCAATATAACCCTGTTCCACTAATTCATTTATTTTCTCTAAGTTTATTTTCATTGTTTTACCTCAACACAAACACTTCTTTCATAATCACCTGCTGGGTGGTAAATGGGTGTCATCACCTTCCCACTATAAACCCAAGTAGTATAAGCGTTCTGGTGCACTATTTTTGTCTCCCAACGCCCACACCTTTTGTTTGTTTCATACACATCATGAAACAGCAATACAAGTAATAAAAGAAAGATGGCAAGTGCCCCAAAAACTATAGTTCCCAAAATAATCATGCTCCAATCGGTATAACCCCTCTGACCACCACTGATCTTAGCAGAGTACCTTTGGTTTAATGTTCTGCTAACAAAATCTGTTTTCCAGCTCATTTTATTACTAGCTTCCAGTGCCAACTTTCTACTGGATATTGAGAATCGGCAATGTTCTCAACAGTAAAACTCTGCTCAAAACCATACTTGTAAGCGTTGAACTTCAACCAAGAATACTCAGGTAGTGTTTCAAAGTCATTGGCTAGTTCTGGTCTTTCAGTAGGATCATCACGCACACCATCCAACATAGGACATGCGGCAAAATCTACAGCCAAACCTGTTTGGTGTTCGGACTCACCTGCTTTAGCAACATATATCTTTTTGTCCTCTGGGGTGTTGTCATGTAGCTCTTGTTGATCTTTGGCTGAGCGGTAACCAGATGTTACTACTAAACACATGCCGTCTTTTTCTGCATCAGCAATGAGTTGTTCAACTAATACTTTGGCTTTTATGTCTAAATACTGCTCTGTATCAAGCCATGAAGCTCTTGGGGTTAGTGGTAATACTTCAGGAGTAAAACCTTCTGGTAAACAATCTCCCCTGTAAATATGTTCTTTTCCAGTAACAACATTACAAGTAGGCTCTTTTGGCTCATTTCTTTTCCATATTGGTGAGTTGTAAGTTACTACAAACACCAAAACACCTGCCAGTACGCCACCAACAAGAGTTAATAAATTGTTTGGTTTTAATAATTTTTTCATATTCCCTTAAACTTCCTGCTGAATTTCTTGGCTAGTTGCCTTGATACAGCTAAAAACAAATCTGGTATGAGACTGTCTGGAAACACATCAATGCCTGTGTAATCCTTATATCTTTCAACCTCAACCTCAAGACTAATTACTACTTTATCCTGTTCAATTTTTACTTCCTTCTTCAGGTTTTTTATTATCATAATTTTTAATTTCCTTATCCAAGTTTTCAAAAACTTGTTGGAGCATATCAGCCACTTCCATCACGCAACTGTAGCGTTCTGAGTGATTGATCTCATCCTTTAAGTCTCTAATAAATCTTTGAAAATCCATGTGAAACTCTCTTTGTAGTTCTTTTTGGGCTTCGGATACCAGCCTATCAAATTCTGATTGTGTTAATTGACCACAAGCAATGTAGCTTTGTAGGCTATAAACCCTGTTGGTGTAGTCTTTTATGGCTTTTAGTATTAAATCTTTGTTCATTTTTCATCCTGTCATACAACTTCATACTTGGTTTAGGGCGGAGTGCCAACCTCTGTGGAGTATTAACACCCCACCCTTAGGACTGCCACTTTATAGGTGTTGTATCAGTGATCTGACAAAATTATCAGAATAATCACATGACTTTAGTCCTGCGATGCCTTTGTTATAGAAACAAACGGCTTCTACAATGTTATTGCCATTGTAAGCAAGTCTCTCCTCTAACCATTCATTAACCTTATCAGTTACCTGCTCAAATGAGTCATAGCACTTCCACTCTGCTGAGTTTTGTCTGTAGCCATAACCATTAAACTTACCTTCTTCTTTACAACCGTCTGCCTTACCACTTGTACTTTCCAAGAAGTAAATAGTTTTGATGACTGGTGCGAGTTTGTAGCTCTCAATAACTTCCATGTCTGTCTTAACTGCCACTTTAGCTTCGGCAATAGGACTTAGTATTACAGATTCAGGGTTTTCCCTTCTGATCCATAAAGACTGAAAGCTGAGCAATATAGGTGATCTTAACTGGTAGTTATTTGCAAACCAGTAAACACCAATAAAGAAAGCTACTATGAATGTGACTAATAGTGATGCTTTAATCTTAAACATCCTAAAAGCCTGTTCTCTCTGCTTGTTTTTTTCCTCTCTTTTCTTCTTATTCATTGACTGTTTTTGGTCTTTTACAACCTGTCTGAAGTCAATAGAGTTCTCATTACTGTTGTTGTCCATTTGCTATCACCACCTTTCATAACAACTTTGTACTATATTACTATACTATAATAATATACTCATGTCAAATGTCAAAGTCAAGTATGAAATAGGGGCTAGATACCATCCAATATATAGCCCCCAAGTAGTTACCGCTTTCCTGATTTTGGAATGCGTTTTTGCTTTCTGCGGTCATCACGCCTAATTTGTTTTGGGCGTGGTTTAGTGGACTGCTTCTGCTTCATGTGGTCTCCTTCCAGTGTTGCCTCTGTTGCCGTTGGCTGGATAAGGATTTTTTCTGATGAACTTCAGTGTAGCTTTTCTAACCAAACGGTTGAACATCCAATCCCACCGAGTATTCCAGTAAGGGATACCCTGTTGATTCATCTTTTTGCGGTTTGTCATCATAACCTCATAGGCTTTTTTGTTGCCCTTGCGGTAAGAAACATTGGCTTGGTAAGTGTCTGGATGAACACTATCAGAACCAACATGATGACATTTGCAAAGAGTGATTCCGTTCATACTACCGTTGAGTTGAAAGTTCGGCGGCATGTGATACTTTGCCCAACCTCTAGGGATTATGTGGTGTACCTGAAGATCAGTAGTCTGGTCACACCGCTTCCACCGTAAAGTTTTCAGATCAAAGTAATGAAACATGCACCTGTTTCCATCACGCTCAAGAAACCACTGACGCTGGTTAGCAGTGAAGCCAACTACTTCTTCCATTCGGCACACTCCTCTCTATTGATTTTTCAAAGTTCTGAGCATAAAAAAAGCCACCTATACTTCCTGACCTGTGAATTTTTTAATGTGGGAGCAAACTTTACCTGAGAAAACAAAATAGGGACATGAGCATCTAACCTCACCATCAAGCATCACCCTGAGGTCATATTCCTTGCCTTCAACAGACATTGATGGAACTTTGAAAATCAGGGCTTTGCCGTCTTCTGGTGGTTTTACATAGACCTTATCATCTTTATTTATTTCTTTTATTAGGCTTCCTTGTGTCATACAAACTATCAATCATTTCTTTATGCTTTTTGGCTTCTCTAGTACAAGCACCGAGAAAATCAATCACTATACCTTCTGGTAATTGTGGCTTTGGATCATGGTAATAAACATTAGTTTCAGTTTTGTTTGGTATTTGGGACAATCCCCATTTAATACAAAATGCAAACCAAGCAAGTGCCATTCCTACGCCAATAATTACTAAGAACCCTTGTAAAATATCTAAAAACATATTACTTAAATAGACAATTCTCACCATAAGGACACATGAAGTGGGTACATTTCCCATCTTCATTGAGGTCTTTGGTAAAATCGCCTTCCTCAATTAACTTAATACCATCAAGAATCCATTTAAGAGCTTCTTGTTTGTCCTTCTCCTTTATCTCCATAGTCATTGTTTTAGGCTTAACTCTATCCCACAACTCAACATTTTGTAGTGCTGTGAATAAATAAGTTGCCTTAGCTTCTGGTAGTAACAATGAATAAATCTTGCGTTGTATGGAATCTTTGTATCTACCAAGAGTCCAGAGTTCTTTTCTACCTGTTTTTATTTCAAGTATTGTTTGGGTTTCTGGATTGTAGCCATCAAAGTAACCTCTGAAAAGATACGGTGGTGTTGGCTTTTTACACTTAGTACACACGCCATTAACTTCTCTTGGAAACTCACAAACACAAACATCTTCAAGCATTCCTGTTGAATCAAATGCCTTAACTAATTTACAGCGTTCATCAAATTCTTTTTGTTCAACAATAGAAAACTCTTGAGTTATGTACTGTGCTACTACTTCACTTATAGATTCACCACAAAGATGATCCTGAACTAACCTATGAACCTTTTTACCTTCTTTGAATACTTCTAAGTCTGGTTTCTTAGCACCCATGACCTTGTTAAGCCATGAGTGCGGAAACTGGTAAACATCATTTAAGGTTGAGTAGGATAGCTTTATCATTCCTCATCGCCTTCTGGCTGGTCAACTCTCTTAATCAATGGGTAACTGATTACAGAAGGTTTGAATGGTAACTTAGCACCAGCCTTGTATAACTTAGTTAGTTTTGTTGTATCAACAGCTTCTTTTACTGCACCAAAATCCTTTGCCTGTTCCACTTTTACAGCGTTCCAGCTTAGTTTTTCAACTTTAGTAACACCAAAATTGCCGTGTACTTCAGCGTCTTCTTTCATTCGGCTGTATATTTCATCCCTTAATACTTTTTGCTCAGCATCAAGTTCCTCTACTTGAAACTTTAGGTTTTCATATTGCTCACAAAGTTCTTCTGTAGATAGTTGTGGTATTTGTGTTGGATCAAATTGTGCCATGTTATTTCTTCACTTTCTTCTGAGTAGCTTCAGAGATTAACCTTATTGCATCAGCATAAGTTACATCCTCAGAAAACTCTATCTTCATACTTTTAAGCGTTGCTTTTTGTTCTGGTGATGCTGGTTCACCTGCCTTAGCCTCAGATATTTCTGGCAAGGACTTCCACTCCATACTTGGAGCTTCTGCATCATCATAAACACCACCAAGTAATTCAGGGTATGCGGCTGATAATGCTTGGGATTCAGCAACTTTTTTGATCATTGTTTCTGGTTTGCTATTCCAAACATCTCTACTGGTGTTGTATTCCTTTAGAGGTACTGTGACTGTGTAATCAACGCCATCTCTAGTTACAGTTGCGGTAGCACCCCATAAAGCACCACCTTCCCATGCTTCTACTTTTTGCATCCTACCATCAATTTCTTTTACATAAATTGGGTTGGACACAACCTTCTCTAAACCACCAGTTCTGTTGGCAACAATCCTCTTACCGTTTCTAGGAACAATGTAATTAACCCTTCTTTTGTCGGGCTCATTCTTGTTATAAACAACGGCAATTATTTCACCCAACATTGGGTTAAGCTGTAGTTTGCTTGAGAATTGGAGAAAAATAAGTAATTCTGAATCTCTTAGGTCGGTATTAACCAGACCTTTCACAAATGCTAGTTGTTCAGGGGCAAACTCTTTCTTTAGCTGAGCAACTTTATTTAACTCAGTCCTTAAAAAGGACACTTCTGCGGTCTTTTTTGTTGTGGTCTCTACCGCTTGAGACTCCTGTGGAGTATCTTTTTTCATAGTTCTCCTTATAAAATTTATACAAATACTTACTGCTTATCTGCACCTAATTGCTTAGGTTCATTCCAGTATGGTGATTTACATTTAGGGCAAACCTTTATGTCTCTTTTTCTAGGTATCCATGTATGACCACACCTTAGACACTGGACTGTTTGTATTATTATGTTCTTTATCTTTTCTGCCATACTCATATATTATGATAATATATCTGATGTGTCAATACCTTTGCTGTTTGTCATTATGGTAACTAGCCAACCAGCGTTTATACTCCTCTAACCATCCATCAAAAACATCATAATAGTGACCTTGCCACGCATAGTCATCACGGTTTATTTTAATAATTCTTTTGTTCCACCTACCACCAACTTCTGATTTTATTGCCATAACTTTTTTAAGTGGGATGAGTGTAAATCTTTTAGGTTCTGTGATGTATAAAAAACCAGTATTCTTGTGCTCAATTAGTGAACTGGTAACTCTGATGTCCAAGTCGCTTGGGCAAGAATCAAGGAGTGATTTTATCTCTATGGGAAAGTTACCTTTTGGTGTGATGATGTCGGCATCCTGATGAGAGTGGTAATCTTCACCCTCTTTCCACAATGAATCCTCATAAAGTTGGTAAGCTAGTTCAATTCCTTTGGCGTGTTTATACCAGACTTTAAGACCTAACATGGCTTTTCGGGCTAGTATGTTTCCCTTTGCTATATTCTTAGCCAGTTGCTCAATGTTACGCTGGTCTTTGGCGTAACCCATTACATCACTGTAACTCATCTTTCTTCCTGAATAAATTGCTCTTAATTTCAGCCATTTTTTCTAAATTCTTTTGGCGTGTTGCTTCATCAATCTCATGGTAAACAACAGGCTTAGCTGGTTCTACCACTGGAACAAAAGGTTTTTTAGACTTGGTGTTGAGCCACTTATCAATCTGTTCATCACTTCGGATAAGAAAATCTGGATCAGCTCTCCAGCCATTATCATTCTCGCCCTTGTGCCACTTAGACTTTGAGAGGTTTCTGGTGGATTCCAGTATTTGCTCAAGGGTAAACTTCTGTAATCTAAGTTTGAGTTTTCTTTCCCTACCTGTTGTTGATTGAAACTCTCTACCAAATAATTCATTAAAAAGATTCAGATACTCCTGCAAGGGAGTATTATTTATTATTTTATTATTAGTATTATTTATATTATTGTTTGTTGTTAGTTGTTTGTTAGTTGTTTGTTGATTTCCAGTTGGTTTGTTTGTTGACTTGTTTGTTACTGGTGTCTGGTAAACCTCATAATTAACAAGTGTTATCAAGGAAAACCTGTTTGTTGATTTGATTGTTATTTCGCATGTTGATTGTTTGTTGATTTTTGAGGTCTCATTTTCATCATTTTTTTGACTATTTGCTGTGGCTGTGGGAAAAAGTGCCTTTTTTTCTCTGTTTGTTAGTTGTTTGTTAGTGCCACTCAATTTTGCCAGTGCTGTACGGACATTTTGTACTGTCATACCAAGCTCTGTGGCAAGTGTTAGGTTGCTTGTTACCAACTGTCCTCTTTTAATAACTACCCCCTGCCAGTTTTTATCCTCATGGTTCGCCTTCAATAGTAGGTGAATAAAAACATCCTTAGTTTTGGAGTCCTTATACCATTCCCAATCTAGGATTTTTCTGTGAAGACTTACAAAACCTGCATTCATTTATTATTCTCCTTGTAATTTAATATCTCACTTAGGAGAGAATCTAGCTGTAACTCAAGTGCTTTTATGAGCTCACTAGCTGAAACATCATCAAGGGTATCTATGGGGTTTTTTCTTTTTAAGGTTGAATAAGTGAAGGAAATATCCTGTACTCTGTTTAGTAGGTTATTTATGGTTGATAATTTAATCTGAGTTTTAAGACTTAACTGTTTCATATTTCTCCTATACCATACACTCTAGTATATGATTATACTCATGTCAATATGTTTGTTAAACTTTCATCCTGAATTTGTAATAGTTGTGTAAGACTCCAGAATGCCCTGAGAGAAACTGAGACACCTCAGGTGAGGAAAGTTGCCTTTCCCCTGTAAAAAATTAACCTGAGCCTGTTTGGACAGAAATTTAATACATTTAACTGAGGTGTGTGACTAGCAATTAGCCTCAAATTAAATCCCATCTATAGGGTGAGTGCGTAATGGCTAGGAGAATACCACTCCAGCCATATTGTTTTAAGACAGGACAGGAGCAGAGGGTAGGTCTCAGAATCTTGCGATTCCCTTCTCAACAAGACCACTTTCATGTAGGGCTCTATCCCCAGACTTGAGGATAAAGATTACTGTCATGGCGATGAAAACACGCCATTCAAAAGTCCAAGCACCAGTATCTTTCCAGACTTCTAAAACTTTAATTAGGTATGGGGTAGCGACTGGCAAACACAATGTATATAAACGCCCCATTTCCTGAAAGAACTCTGATATTAACTTAATTATTTTATCTTTTAGTATTGGTGTCATAGTCCAAATTTCTCCAACAAAGCCATTACTAACTCTCTTGGAGTGAATGCTTTTAGCACCCCCTTTGCTTTTTCTTTTTCAATTTGTAAATCTGAATTTATCTGTGAGATTTTTCCATCCTGTATTTCTTTGGCTTGAGTCATATCCAAAATAACTTGTTTCTGAGATTCAACTGTAGTCTCAATACCCTGATATTTTGATAGCTTAGTATTTAAGTCTTCATTACTTGCGTAGAGTTTTGCAAACTCCTCACCTAAAGTATCAAGTGCCCATTCTCTCTTAATGCCTTTTCTGTTTCCATAACCAAGAAGTTTCCATGCCTCATCTGGCATCTTTTTAGTGTGATCAAAGTTAAATGGTTTTTGGTTTATTGGAGCACCTAAAGATTCTGCAATGAGTTCCGCTATGGTTTGGGCTACTTCATCCATTCTGCCCCATAAAGTGTTGTAGTCTTCTGGTTTTCTCCAACCAACACCGCACTCCATGATGACACAAGGGGTTTTGGCTGTTAGAGCTCTCCACATGTAATAAAATTTTGTGTTGGCGTTTGACCTGTTTGGTCTTGTGGGAATGCCCATCTTAGCATAAAACTTACTCAATACACCTGCTATTCTTTGTGATTCTTGGGTTACTTGATCAACGGATGGATCAGGAAAATCTACAAAACCACCCCTGTCATTGTAAATGTCTGCATCATAGTGGATTGCTAAGAATAAATCCCAGTCTTTACCAACAACATCAGCGTTAGTATCAGCTTTTGCATCCGCTTCATAGACTTCAAAACCATTATTTTTTAAGAGGGTGGCAATTTTAGTAACTACGGCTGTGTTCCAGTCTCTTTCACCTGTTGCACCAGTAGCACCAGAGTAAATGTTTTTATGACCTGCCTGAATACAAACTTTGGGCATACTAATATCTTAGCATAATTATTTACTAGCTTTCAAATCTTCCTTCAATTGTTGTGTGTTTCTCTCTAAAGACCTTTTCCTAAAATGCCTTGCTGACAGTGCTACACCTGCTGTTGGGAATATAATCAGCAATCTGACAAAGTTGTATAAATCCTCATTGACACTGTTTGTGAAAGCTAAAAATGCCAGATAAAAAAATAAAATAGTCTGCGAAAAAAGAAGAAGGGCTAGTGCCCCTATTACCTTGCTTTTTTTCATTTCCGTGTAGGCGTATTTGTAAAGTGAAGTCAAAAAACCCAGCTCCCAACCAGCCCAGAAGTAAAACATTATCCTAAAGACATTCAGTATATGTTCTGTTGAGATCATATTTAATCATCTGAATAAGGATAACACCTTCTCAGCCCCAGCCAAAATTGCTACCGTGCTTATCAGTATCATGACAATCTTTCCCCAGAAGGTAGTAATGTTGTTTACGGCTTGAGTGTTTTCTTTAAGCATTTGCATGTGCAAAACATTAGTATCATTTATTTTTTCAATAGCGTCTTTTAACCCATCTAGGGCAACGCTAGTTTTCTCTGAAAGTTGTTTATATTGTTCTAATGTTTCCTTAGCCATATTCATATACTATTTTACCTTACCATTCTCTGTTCAACCACCAATATGTTGAATCAGGTAGAATAATTGACGCTAAAATCAGGATATAAAATATAATTTCGCCTATGGTTTTCATTGTTGTGACAACCTTCCTCACTTCTTCTCCTGATATAACTTTCTAAACACCTCACCACTAACAATTTTTTCTTGTAATAAAGTGTCTCTGAGCTTAGCGAACTCACCCTTTTCCATAGTGTCATAAATTTCTGATAGTAATGCGTACTTTTCTTCATTAGTTGTGGCTGATATTAGTGAGTTGATTTTAGGATCAGCCTCACCTTTAACAATTGAAATTCTAAATTTCTTCAAGGTATTGGTTATTTGAGCCTTTGTGGTTGAGTCATAAGGTGGATTACCAAACACATCATTGATCAGTTTTCTCTCATATACAGACCTTCTTTGATAGGATGGTTCACCTTCCCTGTATTGTTTGACCGCTTCACCAATTAAGTTATTCTTCTCAAGGCGTTCTACGGCTTGTGTTTGTTTTACATCCTTAACAATCTGTCTGTTTCTTTCTGTTTGACCGTAGTCTGAAACCTTAATCCACCTGCCTATTATGTTTGATAATACTGGTGCTTCAATTGTTTTTTGTAACCATGTCTTTGTATCTTCAGCCTGTACTGAGGTGATGGACTTAAACACAATACCAAGACCAACATTGTTTGCTACCCACATGGCAAAAGGTTTGAATGCGTATTTACCACCTGCTTCAAACTCTGCATCTGGTATCACATTTCTACCTCTGAAATAGTCATAAGGGTTTTGACCTGATAGATACTGCTTGATTGCACCAAAAGTTGTTAGTGTTGGGTTTACTGTTGGTAACTGACCACCTGTGAAGCTAAATATATCTGCAAGGTCTTGACCAAGAGACTGTTCATTTATTGCGGCTGTCATACCCTTGTACATTAAAGCACTGAAGAACCTGCCTGTTTCATCCATTGGTATTCTGATGTAGGCTGTCTTGCCGTTTTCATCCATACCAAGTGGAATAACTATGTAGTTGCTCATGTCATATTCAGAGACATTTTCAAACAGTTTTTTAATCTTATCTCCAAGTAACCCGTATAAAGCCGCCATCATTAAGAGTTTTGGTGTGATATTAACAACTGCCGTTTTCACCCAATAACCACCTCTGGTACTTGGTTTTGTGGCAATTTCTAGGTCTGATCGCCAACCTTCTTTTATTGCGTTGGAGAAAAGGAATAATTCATTGTAGATAGGGTATGCCGTACCCCTTCTCATAAAATCAGGTGATCCTATGGATTTTCTAATGAATGATGCAAGTTCATTACTTGGTAGTTTTCCTTGTAGCTCTAAGTAACCAGCCACCTTAGGCAATGTTTCAATGAAGTTACCTGTACGCTCAATGGTATCCAGTAGTTTAATAACTGGTCTAAATAGGTTCTTTTTTTCCTCTGGCTTCATTACATCAAACTTCTGCATTATGCGTTCAAATTGTGTGTCTTCTTCAATCTCGCCTTTGATCACATCATTGTAGGTAATTGATAAAATCTTATTTTCCTTCATTTCAGATATTGTTTGGTCTGATAAATCCCAACCTCTCCTTAGGGATGCTGGTGCGGCTTTGATGTACAGTTGTGGGACTTTCCATACCTGCCACCACTTAATTGTTGGAGTGTTCTTATAAAACCTTGTGGCATCACGCATTAAGTTAAAGGACTGAAAGCCCAAGTTGAATGTGATAAATAGCGGTCTGTAAAACTTATTACCACTTAGAACTCTTAAAATCTTACCTGCTGTAGCCATTTGTGGTGTTGACCAGTAGTTTGTGGCTTCTGCTATGTAAGCATCCATATAAACACCAGTAAATTGACCGTCTTTCATGTAGGTCACTAGCTTCATTTTTGGATTCTTTGGTTCAATGGGAACTTGGTATCTACCGTTAAACATGGTTTTGGCATCTTCAACCTCAGTAGGAAAGTTCTTTTGCATAAACTCAACCAGTGATCTTGTGGCTTTGTTTCTCTCAATTGCTTTAAGAATTGAGATATTCTTCATCACGGTTGATGTAGATGGTGATGCAATATCTTTTAGTGTACCAACCTGCCTTTTAATGGATGCTGGTATGTGTGTATCAAGGTAATCAAGCACCTGAAATGTTGCATAGTTTGGGTTTGCTTTCATCTCCTCTAAAAGCTCCTTACGGTAGAACCCCTCTTTTTCCGCTAACTGAAGCACTTTTTGATTAACTCCTCTAAAAGCCTCTAATGTCTCCTGCAAAACATTCCATTTTTCATCACCCATTTGTTTCTTCAAAAATGCCAATTGTTCTTTAGCTGTTGTTTGGTTGTAGCCTTGTGGGTTAGCAATACCTTTTGGTAGTAGTGATGAGAACTCATCCCACAAAGTTTCCCCTGTAGTACCATCAACAGTGAACCCACCAAAAACCTTTTCCATAACTGCTAATTGTTTACTGGCTGAAAGGGTATCAATATCTTTTGGTAAGTCCTTTGCGTATTCATTCCAAGCACCTTCACCAAGAACACTTTTTAAGTGTTGTGCTGGACTGGCGGCGGCACTACGCTCATTTGCCACTCTTTCAAGAAATAGTATTTGTCCAAAATCTTGTTCCCAACTAACCCCTGCCTTTTGTAGTTTTTCCCACATTGGCTGGTAGTTCTTCTCAAGGAACTCTGATACATAACCGTTTAAGTAGTTAATACCCTCAAGGTAATACTCAGGGTTTTTATCATCTGGTATATATTTGTTTTCTTTTCTAGCCTGATTTATTTTCCTTATGGCTTCTGAGTTTTTATCTATAAATGTGTTTCTAAGAAATGCTTTAACATCGGTCTGTTCCTTTTGTTTTTCCATGATTTTAGCTCTATACAAGGCTTCACCTTTTGTGAACATTTCTCTTAGGGATTTATCACGCTCTGATCCAACAGCTTCTTCACCCTTGTTTAGTAACTCCCAGATTCCAAAAAAGGTTTCTTTCACTTCTGGTTTTGCATCAATGTGTGTGAAGAAAGCATCCCAAAATGTAGGTGCTTCTGACTTTAGGAATGATGGTTGATTAAACATCACGCTTATAGCTTCTGCGTATAGTTCTGCTGGAGAGTATCTGTATTGTGTGTACGCCTTATTAGCTTGTGGATCAAAAGGATTCCATTTTGTTGTTAGGCTTATCAACTCATTTCTGATGGTTTTATTATTTAATTCCCCAAACTCTTGTTTAAGATATTTATTTAGTGAGTGAATCCTTGCAATTAAGTTACCACGCTTAATGTTTCCCTCTGGTAAGTAGTCGGCAACATGTCCTATTTCATGGGCTAAAACCTTGCCCATAAGTTCTTCATCTTTGAAAATTTCAGGATTTAATTCAATCTTTGCACTAAACTGATTCTTTCCAAGTTTAGCCACACCAAGTTTTGACTTGAATCTGGAGTTTAATGTTGGAGTGTCCTTAGTTAATTCCTTT